>ERZ772999.121-NODE-121-length-50501-cov-5.644828_pt1 | contig 50501 bp, 31 predicted proteins | sample MGYA00511467_ERZ772999 | MGnify/ENA primary metagenome ERZ772999 (study PRJEB29015, sample SAMEA2738064) | human oral metagenome | biome: human oral; feature: human-associated habitat; material: saliva | place: China | collected 2218 ... | reverse complement strand
GAAATAGAAGAATTAATTAAAACGACATTAATAACAGGAGATGAATAAAATAAAAGAAAAAAATCCATTATATATTAATTTAACAAATCCTCAATATATAGAAATTGATGGAATGTTCTTTTCAAGTTTATTAATTATAAATTATAATCGAATATTTCAAGAATTAATATTTAAAAATATTTTAGAAATAAATGAAAATATATTAATATCAATATATATAGAAAAAAATAATCAATATAAAATAATAAAAGAAATAGCAAAAAATATTGGAAACACAACAGTTGATTTAGAAAAAATAAATAATTCAAGAATAGATATTGATATAGCAAAAAGCAGTTTAGAAGATGCAAAATATATACGAAGAGAAATGCAATTAAATAATCAACAATTATTATATTTTTACACATACATAACAACTTATTCAAAAAATAAGGAAGAATTAAAAAATCAAATAAACAAAATTGAAGAAATATTACAAAACAGTGGATTAAAATCAAAAAAATCATATTTTAGACAAGAACAAACAATATTAGCTAATTTACCATTAAATAAAAATAATTCCGATATTAAGAGAGCCGTAAAGAGAAATATATTAACAGATGGAATAAAGGGAACATATCCATTTATAACATCAACAATATATGATGAACAAGGAATATTATATGGAACAGATATTAATAATAATTCACTAATAATAATAGATAAATTTGACAGAGAAAAATATAAAAATTCAAATACATGTATATTTGGATCATCAGGATCTGGAAAATCATATTTTACCAAAATACAAGTATTAAGAAATTATATATTAAATATAAATCAATACATAATAGATCCAGAAAGAGAATATGAAAAAATTTCAAAATCACTAAATGGCAGTTTAATAAAAATAGGACCAGCCTCAAAAACATATATAAACATATTCGATATAAGAGAAGATTCATTAGAAGAAAATGAAGAAGGATATTTAGCGACAAAATTAAATAAATTAATTGGATTTTTTAAACTAATATTTCAAGACATAACAGAAGAAGAAAGAACGGAATTAGAAAACAAAATCATTAAAATATATAAAAATAAAAATATAGATTTTAATGATAAATCTTTATTTAAAAATAATAAATTTAAAACAAGCACAGATATGCCAATTCTAGAAGATTTATACAAAGAATTAAATAAAAAAATGCAAAAAAAAATAGAACCATTTATAACAGGATCATTAAAATGTTTTAATAATTATACAAACATAGAATTAAATAATAAATTAATAATAGGTGATATATATGAGTTAGGTGAAGAAAATATTCAATTTGGTATGTACATATTTATAGAATTATTTTGGGACAAAATAAAAAAAGATAGAAATTCAAGAAAAATAATTTATCTAGATGAAATATGGAGATTAATAGGAATAACTTCAAACAAAGAAACTGCAAGTTTTATATATAAAATATTTAAAACAATAAGGAAATATGGAGGTGGAGCTACAGCAATAACACAAGATGTATCAGATTTATTTTCACTAGAGGAAGGAGCATATGGAAAAAGTATTTTAAATAATTCAGAATTAAAACTATTTTTTAGCTTAGAAGAAGAAAATATCAAAACACTAGAAAAATATGTAGATATTAATCAAAAAGAAAAAATAGAAATAAAATCATTAAGAAAAGGAGAATGTCTGTTTTTCGTAGGCAAAGATCATATATTAACCAAAATTAATTCCGACAAATTTGAACAAGAATTAATAGAATAGGAGAAAAAATGAATACACTAACACAAACTTTAAATTTAACAAATCAAAATCAAATTCAACAAGATCAAAGAATAGGTCAAAAACAAAACAAATTTTTAGACACAATGCTAGGAAAAGCTATAAATACAGGAATAAATTTAGGAATAAGAGCATTATTACCAAATTTTATAGAAGATCAAGTAATAAGCTTGAAAGATACATTAATTAAAGAAGGATTAGGAGCTACAATAAAACAAGCAATAGATTCAACAATAGACTTAGGGAAAAGTGTAATAGGAATAGCAACAGGCCATTTTGATAATTTAAATCAAGCAAGAAATGTAGTAAGAAATGGAGGAATAATTGATACTATATCAGGAGGTTTAAGTTTCGCATTAAATACAGCAAATAGACATGGATTAATACCGGAAAAAGTTAAAGACATAATAAATGGAGGAAAGGAAATAATTGTAGATTCAATAAAATCAAATATAGAATCTGAATTTGAAGATCAATTAAGAAAAGTTAGCACATTAAATAAGAATATAGAAAGATGGAATGAATATTATAATCAACATGATTTTGATGGAATTAGAAGGGAAACAAATAATATTCAAAGAAATATAAAATCACTTTTTCCTATAGAAACAACAATAAAAGAAGCAAGAAAAATAGAAAATTTATATAAAATAATAGAAAGAAAAGGTGGAGATTTTAATTTATCAGAAGAAGAAATTAATCTAGCAAATCGACTAGTATATTAGAAAATAAAATTGCGAAAACATTTGAAAAATCAACAAAAAAATTGTTTTTCGGTTGCATTTTAAAATCTGGTTTAGTATAATGTTAAAAGAGTTAAAAAAGCGAGGTTAGAGATGAGCAAAGATAACAATATCGAAGAATATAATGAAGGAACAATCGTAGATAGAGAAATTGTTGAAGAAATGAAAACCGCATATATTGACTATGCCATGAGCGTTATAGTGCAACGTGCTTTACCAGATGTAAGAGATGGTTTAAAACCAGTCCATAGAAGAATTTTGTATACAATGTACGAAGATGGATTAACAAAAGATAAACCATATAGAAAATCTGCAACAACTGTAGGTGACGTTTTAGGTAGATATCATCCACATGGAGATTCATCAGTATATGATGCAATGGTAAGACTTGCTCAAAACTTCACAATGAGGTATCCACTAGTTGATGGACATGGAAACTTTGGATCAATCGATGGAGACGGAGCTGCTGCATATCGTTATACAGAAGCAAGAATGTCAAAAATATCTGAAACAATGCTTGCAGATATTGAAAAAAATACAGTTAAGTTTATGCCAAACTTTGACGGAATAAGACAAGAGCCAACAGTACTTCCAACAAGATTGCCAGCATTATTAGTAAATGGATCATCAGGTATAGCTGTAGGAATGGCTACAAATATACCACCACATAATTTAACAGAAATTCTAAATGCCGTTATCAAATTAATTGATGAAGATCAAGTAAGTGACGAAGAATTATTAAAAATAGTAAAAGGACCTGATTTCCCTACAGGAGGGTTGATTTTAGGAAGAGAAGGAATTAGAGATGCTTATTTAACTGGAACTGGTAAAATAATGATGAGAGGTGAAGCTGAGATTGAAGAAATGTCAGGAAATCGTCAAAAAATTATAATAAAGTCATTACCATATCAAGTAAATAAAGCTAACTTAATAATTGCTATAAATCAATTAGCTAGAGATAAAAAAATCGAAGGCATATCAGAAGTTAGAGATGAATCTGACAGAGAGGAAATGGTCAGAGTAGTAATCGAGCTAAAAAGAGACACAAATGCACAAGTAGTCCTAAATAAATTATATAAATATACACAATTACAACTTTCATTTGGTGCAATAATGTTAGCATTAGTAAATGGAGAACCCAAAATCCTAACATTAAGACAATGCTTAGAATATTTTATAGAGCATAGAAAAGAAGTTATAATAAATAGAACAGAATTTGAATTAGATAAAGCACTAGCTAGAGCTCATATTCTAGAAGGTTTAAGAATTGCAATTGATAATATTGATGAAGTAATAAAAGTAATCAGAGGATCATATGATGATCCAAAAGAACAATTAATGAAAAGATTTGGGCTTGATGACATTCAAGCACAATCAATTTTGGATATGAGATTAAAAACTTTATCTGGACTACAAAGAGAAAAAATTGAGGAAGAATATCAAAATTTATTAAAATTAATAGAACATTTGAGAGCAATCTTAGCAGATGAGAAATTAGTATTTAATTTAATTAAAGAAGAGTCATTAGAAATGATTGAAAAATATGGAGATGAAAGGCTAACTAAAATTGTTAAAGCTGAAGGTGAATTAGAAGACGAAGATTTAATTGATGATGAAAATTCTATAATAACATTAACACATTTTGGATATATAAAGAGAATGCCAGTTGATACATATAAAAGTCAAAGACGTGGAGGAAAAGGTATTTCTGGATTAACAACACGTGAAGATGATTTTGTAAAGCAAATATTTAATGCATCAACACATGATATAATCTTATTTTTCACAAATAAAGGTAAGTTATATAAACTACGTGGATTTGATATACCAGAAGCAGGAAGAACTGCAAAAGGAACTGCAATTGTAAATTTATTACAATTAGATCCTGGTGAAAAAATAGCAGCTGTAATTCCATTAAAGAGTTTTGAAGACGCAGAATATTTGATAATGAATACTAAAAAAGGATTAGTAAAGAAAACACCTCTAAATGAGTATAATACAGATAGAAAAACAGGATTAATAGCAATAACACTAAAAGATGAAGATGAACTAATCGATGTTAGACTATCAAATGGAAAAAACAATATTGTTCTTGTAACTAAAAAAGGTCTATGCATAACATTTAGTGAAGAAGATGTAAGGCCAGTGGGAAGAACAGCACAAGGTGTATTAGGAATTAGAGTATCAGATGATGATGAAGTAATTGGAATGGAAACAATCACAGAAAATAAAGATAATACATTGTTAGCAATCACAGAAAATGGATTTGGAAAAAGAACAGAATTAGATGAATATAGAGTACAAACTCGTGGAGGCAAAGGTGTAATCACTTACAAAATTACTTCTAAAACAGGAGATATCGTAGGCGTAAGAATTGCAAATGAAAACCAAGATGTGATGATGATAACAGATAAAGGTACTTTAATAAGAATTGGTGTAAAAGAAGTAAGTATTCTAGGAAGAGCAACACAAGGCGTAACACTAATGAGAACAAACGATGGAGGAAAAGTAGTAAGTATAGAAACTATTAGTGATGAAGAGAAGCTAGAAGAGGACACAGAACAATAAAATAAAAAATAAGCAATTTGAATAATTATCAAATTGCTTATTTTTTATTTTGAAGAAATCTTTTTTATTATACGAATATCATCACCAAAGAAATAGCAAGCATTATAATTACCAATTATTCTTGATAATAATCTTTCTTCATAAATATTATATAATTGTTTTAAGTCATAATTTGTTGAAATAATTGTTTTGGTAATTTTATTATTTTGATTTAATAATCTTGAATTAATGATATTAAACAATTCAGTAGTAGTAACAGAATTTTTAGATTCAGTACCCAAATCATCAATAATCAATAAATCAACATTGTTAATTTCATTTAATAAATTAGAAGTTCTTTTATTGAACTTTGCATCAATAATTTGATCTAACATAATTGGAGCAGTTTGGTATAAAACAGTCTTACCAAGTTGAATTAATTCATTAGCAATACAAGAGGATAAAAAAGTTTTTCCAAGTCCAGGGCTACCACAAAATAATAAGTTTTTTTCAATTGGATTATCAAAGTTTTCTATAAAGTTATCACATATCTTCTTTATATTTATGATATTATCTCTTGGAGAAATATTTCTTTCAAATTTTTCTTCATCAATGTCATTTGAATAATAATTTAAATCAAATTTAGAAAAATTTTGATTTTCTAAATCATAAATATTCGAATTATTATATTCGATATTATATAATTTTTGCTTTATACATGAACAAAGTTCAGATTTACCATTAACAGTTATATAGCCAGTATCATTGCATTTTGAACATTCAAAAACAGGTTTATAATCATCAAGGTTGATATTTCTATCAGTAAGAATACGATCACGTTCCTTTTTAAGCTCATTAATATGTTTATCAATAATATAAATATCATTTTGATTTTTTGTGGTTAAAATCAACCTTATTTTATCAACAGATGCCTTATTTATATTTATATCAATATCTTTTAAAGAAGAAACTTGATTATATAAGTTTTCTTTTTTTAGATTAGAAAGAGAAATGGCTTTATTTCTTTTTTCTTCATATTCATTAAGCAAATTTTGCAAATTAGAATAATTCATACTAAGTCTCCTTAATTACTATAAAATGAATTAAAATTGTTATATTTACGTTTATTTGAATCATCTATTTGAGCTATTTTTGATTTAGGCGTAGAAGATTTTTTAGGAACGTAGGAAGATTGTACAGGTTTATTTTTCTCATTAATTAAATATGTACTAATTTGTTCAACACTGCTGAAACCATGTTCATGCCAATCAGTTAATAATTTATTAATGTATTCGAAGTTTAAATTAGCTCCAGTAGAAGCACGTTTTAGAGCCAGCTCAATAATATCAAATTCATAATTATAATCAATGTTCCACTTTAATAAATATTCTTCTTCAAATTCAGTAAGATTGCGAGATAGTCTTAATTTTTTCTTGATAGCAGAGCTTAAAGAAGAAATTTTTTCTTGTTTTTCATAGTAAGAATCTAAATCACTATAAGTTTTAATATTATTTTTAGACCAACTATCAGCAACAGTTGAAACATAATTTTTATGAAGCGCAGATCTATTATAGCAGTAAGTAAATAATGCCATCATTACACCATCATCAAATCCATATTTTGAAAACCAAAGTTCAATATCAGCATACCATGAAGGAGACATTACACCCTGAAAAAATTGATTATTAATAGTATCAATTATTGCAGCTCTAGCTTTACTTTCAGCAGTTTTTTCCAAAGCTTCACTAGAAATAGTAACTTTTGGTTTATAAGCTTTATTTAATTCAATTTCTTGAATATTGCAAACCATGAAACCATGTTCTTTTCTAAGTAATAAATTATGTTCTTCCAAGAATTTAATAGATTTATCAATATCATCTAAATCAATAGAAAGCTTTTTAGAGAGATCATTAATATTTATTTCACTACTATATTTAGAAATAAAAAGTATATAAAAATAAATCTTTACACAATCACCGCTCATTTGAGGTAAATATTCTGTAAAAAATATATCTGAAATTGAAGTTGATGAAAAAATTAGCGACTCATTTTGTTGTTCAAATTTCATAAAATACATACCTCCTATTGCGAGATTATAACACTAAATAGGCTATTTTTCAACATCATTAAGTATATATAATCTAGGAGAACAATAATATTTAATTATATAAAATAATACATAAATAAAAGATTCATTATTAAAGCTAAATAAACTTAATAAAAAAATTGGAAAAAATAAAATAATAATAAAAATTAATTTTACCAATAAATCATGAATAAAAATATTTAATAAAGAATTTAGAAATATTAAATAAATAAAATCAAGAATTAATGTTGGATAATCAATTAATCCAAGAAATTTATTTTTAAAATTAAAATTTTGAGGAATTATAAAATTCACAATTATCTCCTTAAAAATTGAGTTTGAAAATTATGAGAAAAATCTGAAGAAATACCACCAAAAAGTTCTCTAACATAATCATTCATTTTAGTCATAGCATAAATTGATCCTATAAATAAAATTTTATTATTAATGTCTATTGAAAAAATTACAATAAAAATTAATGGTAATAATATTTGAATAACTAATAAAGAAAATAAGGACTTGCACCAAGCTTTAAAAATCCAATTAGTAGAATAGTTAATTAAAGATAGAAAAGCCAGTGGTGAAGAAATAATAAAAAACATAATTAAAACATATCTAACAGAGTAATTTAATAATAAACTTAATAGACCAATACTAGTTAAGCTTTTAATCATTCCATCAAAAGAAAATAAATCAAAATTATCTGAAGCAGAAATTGAAATTTTATTATTTAATTTATTAATTAATTCAGAAAAAGAAATTGAAGAATGAACAACATCTTTACCAAGTTCTTGAATAGAAGAAGAAATTAAATTAGTAAAATTTATAATACCAAAACAAATCGTATATGAAAAATTAATTATAAGTGCAAAAATAAATAATTTAAAAATAAATTGAAAAGGACGTTCAGTCTGAACTCCTGAAAACACTGAGAAAAAATACTTTATTATAAAATATAAAGCAATTGCTATCAGTAATGCATCCGTTAAATAAATAATTTTTCCACCACCAGAAAAATCACCTATAAAATTTTTAATATATTTATTATTTAATATTCTAACATCAACAAAAGCAAATTCATCAAGTTTAGAAAACATAGAATTATTAATAGAAGAAAAAATATTACTAAATATTTTATTAATTGTTATAATAATAATTTCAACAATTTGTGATTGATTTAAAGATTGATTCAAAATTAAACTCCTAACTTACTAAAGATTTTATAGCAGCTAAAACAAGATCTATTGCCAATAAAAGTGCATAGGAAATAAGTGTTGCACGTATTATCTTTTTAGAAATTCTAATTCGCTCTTCATCACCAAAACTAAATTTTTTAATAAATAGTCCAATAGCTAAAGAGACAGCTGCAGCAGGAGTAGCAAGTTTTATGCACCATTTCTCAATATCATTAAATGAAGAATTTAATTTATTAACTATTTTAGGAGCAAAAGCAAATGCAAAATTAAATTTCGAAAAAATTAATAGACAAAAAATAATAATTATAAGAATTTTTAATAATTTTTTTAACATAATACCTCCAATATTATTTTATAAAATAAGGTAGCATTTTCAATTTTTGAGGTTTTAAAATTTTAAATCCATCAGAAAGAAAAGCTAAACATGAAAAAGTTTCAAGATTTTGAGTAAAGAAATTATAATCATAAATAAAATCATTTTGAGTATAGGAATTAACACTTTCAGAAAAATTTGTATTTTTAGAAACAATATCTTTGCTAATAAAATTATAATTATTGAATTTACCATTTTCAGAATAAGATCTAGAGATTTTTAATTTATCTTCTTTACCAATTTGTTTTTGTATATCTTCAATAGTAAAAACATCATCACATCTATACCATAATTTATTAATTAAATTCTGAATAATTACACGAACTGAATTTTGATTATTAATAGTATTTAATAAAGAAGTGTATGATTGAGTAGCAACAATATTTATACATTTTGACTCTCTACTTTGAGAAAAGAAATCAGCATCAGAAGCCGTAACATATTCTTGATATTCATCAGAGATAAAAGCCATAGTTCTATAAACATCGCCAAAAGCTAATTGGTTTAAAATATCAGTTTGAAAATCAAGTTTTAAGTAAGCAGCAATAATTTTTGAAAGATTTTTATACTTAGAAATATTCATATTTAATATTACGATTTTTCCAGATTTAATAACATCATCAAATCCATTAAAATTAATTTCATTTATGTTAGGACAAAATGTATTTTTTACGCTTAAATCAGAAATAAATACATTAGTCATTCTAGAAATTTCTGATTTTAAAATTGCATAAGTACGATCATCTAAAGAAAAAAATTCATTTTCAAGATAATTAATTGCAGAAGAAAGATTATAAAATTCAATTGTAGAAATATTATTATTCAAGAATTCTTCACGTATTAACGAAAATTTAGAATAAAAGTATTCTTTTGTTGAAATCAATTTATGTAATTCATAAAAAGAAACATAACCATTATTATAGAATCGACAAATTGTGATAAAGGCTTCTAAAACGTGTTCAGCTGTATCAAGCCAATAAGATTCAGAATTATTTGGAGAAAACAATAATAATATTTGTTTTAATCTATTAGCTAAAACAGAAGCAGATAAATTAGGTTTATGCAAAGGATTGTATTTATACTTACCATTTAACTCTATAATTATCAAGTCATCTAAACGATTTGATGCTATTGCAAACTCAACTATCTTAGAATAATAATTTCCTTTGACATCAAGAACAAGCATCCCTAATTTAGAATTAAAATCATGAGAATTAAAATTAATTAATTGCTTTGTAAAAGGATATAAAGCAGAAGCAGTTTTACCAGATCCGATAGAACCAGTAACAAGTATATTTTGATATAAACTTTTTTCTGGAATATAAATATTTTCATTATTTAGATTTTTTCCAATTAATAAATTTAATTGAGAAGTAAAAGAAATAGATTTATTAAAATTAAATAAATTTAATTTTTTGAAAAATATATTTAAAATAATAAAATGTGATAAAAAACAAAAAATAATAAAAAACAATTTAAATATAAAAAAATGAAAATAATTATTAAAAATTAATTTAAAAAAATAAATATCAGTATTTAAAGAAATAAAGTTAGAAAAAATAAAATCTTTAAATAAAAATAAATTAAAAAATAATAAAATTAATGAAAATAAAAAAGAAAAAAATAAATTAATTTAGATCACCATCTTTTTTTAGTTTAATATTTATCTTTTTATTTTTAGTATAAAATAAAGATTGAAAATAGTAATAACATAAAAATAAAATAATAAAAAAATAAATTAAGAAAGAAAAAATAAATAATGAAAATAGATTCAATTTAAATTACCTCCTGTGATTAGTATAATAACAGGGAAAAGAACAAAAGTCTATACTTTTAAATATAAAGATGATACAATATAAATACAAAAAAATACAGGAGGATATAAAAAATGACAATAACTAAAAAAACAATTATTGGTGATATTATAGATAAAGAGCCAGAAAAAATAAATATATTATTAGACGCAGGAATGCATTGCATAGGGTGTGCAATTTCAGAAGATGAAACATTAGAAGAAGCATGTATGGTACATGGAATTGATGTAGATGATTTAGTAGAAGAATTAAATAGGGAAGAAATCAATACATCAGCAGATGATTCACAAGATTTATATTAAAAAAATCTCTAGAGAAACCTAGAGATTTTTTTATATATTCCAACCACCATTAACTTGGATAACTTGCCCAGTTACATATCCAGCATTTTCTAAATAAATGACTAAATCTGCAATATCATCAGGAGTTCCAATACGAGAAATAGGAAAATCCTTCACTAAATCATTAATTTCATCAGCAGTTAAATTACTATTCATATTTGTATCAATTAAACCAGGAGCGATACTATTAACTCTAATATTAGAAGGTCCAAGTTCTTGAGCGAGTGATTTGGTAAGTCCGTCAAGTCCAGCTTTAGAAATTGAGTAAGCAGATTCACAAGAACCTCCTGTAATTCCTAAGATTGAAGATATATTAATAATATTTCCAGACTTAGCATTAATCATATGTTCAGAAACATATTTAGTCAAAAAATATGGCGAATAAACATTAACTTTCATTATATAATCAAAATCGTTAAAGGTAGTATCATTAATCATTTCTACCAAATCAACGCCAGCGTTATTAACTAATAAATCAATTTTATGATATTTAGATAATACAAAATCAACTAAAGTTTGGACATTTTCTGGATTCGATAAATCAATTTGAAAAATGTCAATATTTTCATATTTTTTCAATAAATCTTTAGCAGAATCTGCAGAAGAATTATAAGATATGATAACTTGATAATTATTTTTTAACAATTTTTTTGTAATTGATAGCCCAATACCACTTGCACCACCAGTAACTATAGCTACTTTATTCATAAAAACTCCAAAAATAAGTAAAATAAAAAAGCCAACAACAATAGTACCCTAAAATCATCGACTCTTAAAATGGAGCCACTTGTCCGATTTGAACGGACGACCTACTGATTACAAGTCAGTTGCTCTACCAGCTGAGCTAAAGTGGCAAATTAAATTGGTGACCCCGACGGGAATCGAACCCATGTCTCCGCCGTGAAAGGGCGATGTCTTAACCGCTTGACCACGGGGCCATATTAATTCATGGAATGAATTAATGGTGAGCCACCGGGGAATCGAACCCCGGACAACTTGATTAAAAGTCAAGTGCTCTACCAACTGAGCTAGTGACTCATATAAAATGAATGACAAGGTATCACCTTGACGAAATTTATTTTACTATAGAAAATTTACATTGTCAACACAAAACAGAAAAATAATTGTAATTTTTATTAAAAAAATAGAAATTACAATTATTTATTATTTAAATTGGTATCAAATGAATAATTATTGAACAAAAGTCGTGGCAAAAATTTACTAATTTTCATAAACAATAGCTTAAATTTTCTGAGATTTGTGTTACTTTTTTGTAAAGTAACGCAATTTAAACTAGATTCCGTAACTGGAATCAACTTAGATCGTTTAATAGGAATTAATTTAAATGAAAAATCATTTCCAAAATTGTTATCCCATTCATTTTTATCATTAACAAAAGCCATATTAATAGAATCAAATTGAGAAGGCAATTGAAAAGTAAGCTCATATCCAAGTCCAGATTTTTTCATCTCAAAATCAGTAATATTTTGCCAATTTGGACCAAATCCAATATGAGCAAAAATTTTTGAACTTTTTGAAGTATTTAAAAAACCAGTATAAGTCATTTTTACAAAAGAATTCTGCTTTAATTTATTTGTATTAAAAATAATACCATCAATTAAATTCATATAAACCTCCAAAAAATATTATACAGATAAAATATTGAAACATAAAGGAAAAAATTAAATATTAAAATAAAATTAATTTTTTGGTAATAAAATTTTTCCAATAATATAAAAATTATCAGAATTAACTAATATAATATCACTAATGTTTGGATCTTCTGCACGCAAAACCAAATCATTTTTTCTTATAATAAAACGTCTAATTAATATTTTATCATTATACATAAAAACGCCATAATCCCTATTAGATAAAGGAGCATTTTGTTCAACTAAAACAAATGAACCTAAAGCAAATTTTGGAGACATTGACTCATCATTAATAAAAATTGCAAAATCAGCATTAGAAGTATCAAAATCACATTTAGTAAAACCTAATAAAGATCCAAAAATAGGAATCTTATTATATAAAACATGATTAGCAGCACCATACTTTATTTGATCATCAGTTAAATCATGGTCATAAGCATGCATTAAATTTTTGTAAGGAATATCAAGAGCTTTCGAAATTTCCCTTAAAGCTTTATGACTTGGAATTCTTTCCCCTTTCTCAATATGAGATAAATGACCAATATTAATATTTGTAAGCTCAGATAGTCTAGTTTTTGACATTTTTCTATCTGTGCGAATTTTAGATAACAAATAACCTAGCATAGAATCACCTCTTAATATAGTTATTTCAGTATATATTAACAAAAAAGAAAAGTCTATATATAATTAGAAATAGATGAGTAATAGATTAATACAAAATTAAGTTTAAAATAAAAAAATATTGACACTAAAAGAAAACTGTTGTATACTTGAGCAGGATTGGAAAAAATGGGTGACTAGCTCAGTTGGTAGAGCAGCTGACTCTTAATCAGAAGGTCCGGGGTTCGACCCCCCGGTCGCCCACCAACAGAAAGCACCTCAAATAAAAGAGGTGCTTTTTAGTTTTAAAATAATTAATAGTAAAAGGAGAAACGTATGGATTACAAAGTTAATGGATCATTACTACCTTATGTAGAATGCAATTTAAAAAAAGGAGAATCAATATCAGCAGAAGCAGGAGCAATGCTATATATGAATCCTAAAATTGAATATAAAGTTAAATCAGGTGGAATTAAAAAAATGTTTGGCAGAGCATTTACAGGTGAAAGCATGTTTTTAAGCAAATTTACTGCAACAGAAGACGACTCAAAAATTTCATTTTCATCTTCATTCCCAGGAGAAATTTTAGCAGTAGAAGTAACACCAGATAAATCATATATTGTTCAAAAGAGTGCATATTTAGCATCAGAAGACGGTGTAGAATTAAGTGCACACTTCCAAAAGAAGCTAGGAGCAGGATTCTTTGGTGGTGAAGGATTTATAATGAACAAGTTAACTGGAAAAGGAACAGCGTTTCTTGAGATAGATGGAACATCAATTGAATATAACTTAAAAGCAGATGAAGAAATTATTATAGCAACAGGACACTTAGCAATGATGGAATCTACATGTACAATGGATATTAAAAGTGTAAAAGGAATAGGAAATGTACTATTTGGTGGAGAAGGAATATTTAACACAGTAGTAAGAGGACCAGGAAAAGTAATAATGCAAACAATGACAATAGGAGAATTATCAGCAAGAATTGCACCATACATGGCATATAGAGGAAGATAATAGTAGGAGAAAAAATGTCTAACATAAATGATTATCTAAAATGGAGAGGAGATATATCTCTAAAACATGATGAACTAAATGAAATTGATGAATTAATTTTAGCAAGATATTCATACTTTCCGTTTTTCAAGATAGAAATGGAATTAGAAGAAACAATTAGTGACATCTCAAAAAAAATGTCTAAATTTAAAGATGATGAATACAATTATCTTGGCGACAGGGAGATGAATGAACTAATTGGAAAGTCAGCACGATTTAAGAATTTAAAAGTTACAGATTATAGAGAAAGTAATGATCAAGATGAAGAAAAGCAATTTTCTGCAATTACTATTACATTAAACGATGAACTAAAATATATTTCGTTTTTAGGAACTGATAAATCAATCATAGGTTGGAAAGAAGATTTTAATTTATCATTTACACAAGACATTCCTGCGCAAATAGAAGCATTAAAGTATACAAATAGTATTATGAAAAAATATCCTGATTCTAAATTTATATTAGGGGGACACTCTAAAGGAGGAAATGTTGCAGTTTATGCTGCAATAAATACATCATTAGAAAATAAAGAAAGAATTTTAAAAGTATTAAATTATGACGGACCAGGTTTTCCAGAAGAAATTATTGAATCAGAAAAATTTATACAAGTAAAAGAAAAAATACATACATACTTACCACAAGAATCTATAATTGGAAGGATTATGGAACAAGGTGGAAAAGTAACAGTAGTAACAAGTACAGAAAAGAACATCTATCAACACGATATTTATTCATGGCAATTAATTGCTAAGAAATTTAACAAACAAAAGAAACCAAGTCAAAAAAGTGAAATAGTATATAAATCACTAAGAAAATATCTTCAAGAAACAGAAGCAAAAAATCGAAAAAAAGTAGTTGATTTGATTTTTAAAATATTTTTAGATTCTGACTTTGAAACATTTGCAGAAATTGGTGAAAATAAAGCTGAAAATGTAATTAAAATAATAGGACAAGTACGTGAGTTAAAAAAAGAAGATAGGGATTTGATTATTAAAATGCTAAGTGAATTAGCAAAAATTTATATAACAACAAGAAATAAAAACATTAGAAAGATAAGAAAATAGGAGAATATTAAATGTTAACAGCAAATGGAGTATCAGTAAGATTTGGAAAAAGAAGCTTATTTGAAGACGTAAATTTGAAATTCAATAAAGGATGTTGCTATGGAATAATAGGTGCAAATGGTGCAGGAAAATCAACATTTTTAAAAGTTTTATCAGGAGAATTGGAACCAAGTAAAGGTGAAGTAAGTAAAGAGAAAACTGAGAGAATATCTGTATTAAAACAAAATCACTTTGAATTTGAAGATAAAAGTGTAATTGATACAGTAATAATGGGAAATAAGGAATTATATGAAATCAAAAATGAAAAAGATATGATTTATGCTAAACCAGATTTCACAGAAGAAGATGGAATGATTGCAGCAAGACTTGAAGAAAGATTTGCAGAATTAGATGGATGGAATGCAGAATCAGATGCAGAAACATTACTAAATGATTTAGGAATAAAACCAGAAGACCATTATAAATTAATGTCAGAATTAGAGCCAAAAGATAAGGTTAAAGTATTATTGGCACAAGCATTATTTGGAAATCCAGATATTTTGCTATTAGATGAACCTACAAACGATTTAGACTTAAAATCAATAGGATGGTTACAAGAATTCTTAATAAATTTTGAAAACACAGTTATTGTAGTATCACACGATAGATATTTTTTAAATAAAGTATGTACTCACATTTGTGACGTAGATTATGGTGAAATAAAATTATATCCAGGAAATTATGATTTCTGGTATGAATCAAGTCAATTAATTCAAAAGCAAATGAGAGAACAAAACAAGAAAAAAGAAGAAAAAATCAAAGAGCTTCAAGAATTTATTCAAAGATTTAGTGCAAACGCGTCAAAATCAAAACAAGCAACATCAAGAAAAAAATCGCTTGAAAAAATTGAATTAGAAGAAATAAAGCCATCAAATAGAAGATATCCTTATGTAGATTTTAAACCAGACAGAATGCCAGGAAATGAAATATTACAAGTTGAAGGAATCAGCAAAACAATAAATGGTGAAAAAATATTAAATAATGTCTCATTTAAAGTAAAAGAAAATGATAAAATTGCATTTTTAGCTGATAATGAAAATGCAATGACATTATTATTCCAAATCATTGCAGGAGAAATTGAACCAGATGAAGGAACAATTAAATGGGGAACAACAATTACAAACAGTTATTTTCCAAAAGATAACAACTATTTGTTTACAGGAAATGAAAGTATAACAGACTGGTTAAGACAATATTCTAAAGATCCAGATGAAACTTATGTAAGAAGTTTCCTAGGAAGAATGTTATTCTCAGGAGAAGAAGCATTGAAAAAAGTCAATGTAATCTCAGGAGGAGAAAAAGTTAGATGTGTTCTTTCAAAAATGATGTTATCAGGAGCAAATTTCCTAATAATGGATGAACCAACAAATCATTTAGACATGGAATCAATAACAGCATTAAACGAAGGAATGGAAAAATTTAAAGGAAATATGTTATTTACATCACACGACCATCAATTAATGCAAACAGTAGCAAATAGAATAATTGATATAAAAGCAGATGGGATAATAGATAAAGAAATGACATATAATGAATACTTAGGAATAGAATAAGAAAAAAGCATGTATTTTAATAATAAATTAAATACATGCTTAATTTTTTGGCTTATATTTACTAATAATTTTAGAAATTGACTCATAATCATTCTCAACAATATCTAAGAAGGCAAACAAAATTCCGTGGATCAAACTGAGTTCCAGAATATTTTTTAAGCTCCTCAACAACTTTTTCAAGAGGAATCACATCCCTATAGCTCCTTCGAGAAGTCATTGCATCAAAAGCATCAACAATGCTGCAAATTCTAGCTAAATAAGGAATATCATGCCCACGTAATCTATTAGGATAACCACTACCATCAAATTTTTCATGATGATGTAAAATAATAGGCAAACAATCATAAAAGAAATCGGAATTTCCAAGTATTTGAACACCTACAATGGGATGCATTTTTATTTGAGCATATTCATCATCAGTCAACCTTGACTCCTTAAGTAAAATAGAATCAGGAATACCAATCTTTCCGATATCATGGAATAATCCACCAATTTTAAGAGTAATTAAATCTTTTTTAGGTAGAGCCAATTTCTTACCAAGTAAAACTGAATAAGCAGAAACTCTATCAGAATGTCCCCTAGTATAAGGATCTTTAGCTTCAACTGTTTGTCTAAGAATTTCAATTGTATCAATATAATGTTTATCTAAATCATGAGTTATATCAATAAAATCATCATTTTTATCATAAGTATTTGAAGAAAAATCATTATTCATAAAGTCTCCAATCCTTAAATTTGTATCATTATATCACAAAATTCAACTAAAAAGCTAATAAAAACAAATAAAATTACCGAAAACACTTGCTTAAATTATGTAAATTTATTAAAATATATCAGTAATGTAACTTTTCATAACTTCTTGAATTGTGGAATTAATTCTCCACAGCAACCTGAAAAAGGAGGAAAGCATGTAAAAGAGGGAACTCTGTAAAATTGAGGGCATAATGTTTGCAAGCTATGAGCTTGAGAACAATGAATTCAAGGAAAAGGTCTTGAAAGAGGCTAACAATTTGCAAGAGAGACCAGAAGGTTTGGTAACCAGAGGATACATATTTCAGAGGACTAAAAGTGGATTGAATACAAGATTCACAGCTAGACTTGAAATGTTAGAAATCGGAAGGACCATGGATTTTGCAGGAGTACGATACAAGCGACTATCTCAAAGTCTTTTTGTAGGAGAGGATATTTACATGATACACTCTCGATACAGACGCAAAAAGATGGATACTTGCGAAGAGGGCACTTAATAGTGCTCTTTTTCATTTAAATGCCATTGAAATACATTAATAAAAAATATATAATAAAACCAAATTAATAAGGGGTAGAGTAATGGCAAAAATAGAAGAAAAAAGAAAATTAAATAATTTTAGGGAATTAATTGACTATGCAGAAGAAACATATGGAGATAACGTTTGTTATAAATATAAAAAAGACATCAAAGAAAAGCCTGTAACAATTGTAGAAACTACTTTTAAAACAGTTGCAACTAAAGTTAGAGGATTGGCGACATTTATATTAAATTATGAAAAAGAAATGAAAAGAATTGTCGTAATTGGCGATAATAGTGAAAAATGGGTAGAAGGATATTTAGGTGTAGCAACATCAGGAAAAATCGTTGCGCCTATGGACAAGTTATTACCAGAAAAAGAAATAGAATCTTTATTAAAAAGAAGCGATATAGACGCTGCTATAACAGATAAAAATCATTTAGAAATATTTAAAAAATTGAGAGACAAAAAAGACAATAAATTAGAAACAATAATTTGCATGGAAAAAGTAGATGATAAAGACGTAATTGATTTAGAAACAGCAATTGAAGAAGGTCTAGAATTACTTAAAAATGGAGATAAGAAATACAGTAAAGTTAAAATAAAAGACGATGAAATGAATATAATGTTATTCACATCAGGAACAACGGATAAATCTAAAATCGTAATGTTAACACAAGCTGGCATAATGGCAAATGTATATAGTATTCAATTTCATGTAGAAATAACTCCAAAAGACACTTTATTATCTTTTTTACCAATACATCATACATTTGAAAATACAATTACAATATTATTATCGATGTATAAAGGTGGAACAGTAGCATTTTGCGATGGATTAAGACATATAGCAGATAATTTAAAAGAATATAAAATCACCATATTCGTAGCAGTCCCTTTAGTAATGGAAACAATGTATAAAAAAATTCAAAAAGGATTAGCAGAAAAGGGAAAAGATAAATTAATATCTAAGATGATAAAAATATCAAATGCTTTATTGAAACTACATATAGATTTAAGAAAAGTAATATTTAAACCAATACATGAGGTATTTGGAGGGCATTTAAAAAAGGTGTTATATGGTTCAGCAAGCATATCAAAAGATACAATAATTGCATATAATAATTGGGGAATAAATTTAATACAAGGATATGGACTAACTGAAACATCACCAGTGCTAACAGCAGAAAGCGAGACTAAACATAGAATAGGATCAGCAGGATATTGCCTAATAAATCAAGAGTTAAAAATAAATAACCCAGATAAAGATGGAATAGGTGAAATTGTAGCAAAAGGTCAAAATGTAATGTTAGGATATTACAATGATGAAGAAAAAACAAAAGAAACCTTTACACAAGATGGATTTTTCAAAACTGGAGATTATGGATATATTGATAAAGATGGATTTCTATTTATAACAGGCAGAAAGAAAGATATCATTGTTTTAAAAAATGGAAAAAATGTATATCCACAAGAGCTTGAATTTTTAATAACAAAATTAGATTATGTGTTAGAATGTATAGTTTTCTCTAGAGATAAAGATAAAACTGATACAGTTTTAAAAGCAAAAATTGTTTATGACAAAGATAGAATAAAACAAATATATGGAGATAAATCAAAAGAAGAATATCAAAAGGATATATGGAAAGATATCAAAGAAATCAATAAAAATTTAGTAACATATAAACATATTAAAGAAATTGAAATTACAGATATCCCTATGGAAAAAACAACAACACAAAAAATAAAAAGATATGTAGAAATAGAAAAAGAAAATAAAAAATAAAATAAAACAAAATAAAGTTAGTATAAAGATACTAACTTTATTTGCGATATCATACCAATTATTATAAATTAAAATCTTAAATTTTCCGAATTCTTATCATCCTCTAATTTCCTCTTGAAAGTTTCCAATGGATGAGTTTCTGCATTTTTCATAACTTCAATTATATTTTTGAATTTAGATAAATTTTCTAATAAATCATTATCATCCCTTACATTCAAGACAAGAGAATAACTTGATAAGATATTAGATTTTGCTCTAGGGTCAGGACCTATATAAGCACTAGAATACAATTGAAATAAGTATAATTGCTCAAGAACAGCCATTTTATTAACTTCACTTATATTTGCATTTAAAAAATTATCAATAGCTTCGTCGATATTTGCTATTTTCTCAATAAAATTTTTCTTAAGTTTATTTGATAAATAAGATATTAATTCTTTTTCCAAAATATTACCTCCTTATAGATAGTATAATAATTATATACAATATCTCAACATTTTTCAATAATAAGGAGAATATAAAAAAGCCATCATTGAAATGATGGCTTTGGTGCAACAGGAGGGATTCGAACCCCCGACCTCTCGGTTCGTAGCCGAGTGCTCTATCCAGCTAAGCTACTATTGCATATTAATAACATCAATATTATACAAGATATATAATAAAAATACAATAAAAACAAGAGAAATATTGAGAAAAAAAGAAAAATGTGGTAATATAAAAGATATATGGGGAGTAAATATGAGAAAAGAAAAAATAAATGAAATAGATAAGTACATAGAATATTTTAAAACAATAGAAAAGTCAGAACCATTTGAAAGCGAAGGATTTATAACAGTAAAAAATTATGAAATAAAGTTAAATAATGGTAAGACAATTCATAGAGAACAGATATATAAGAGTGGAAGAGAAGGAAATTCAGTAACAGTATTACCAGTAACAAAAGATAATCATGTCATATTAGTAATAGAGCCAAGAGTCTTCACTAAGAGAACTGTAGGAGTAGAAGCGCCTGCTGGATATGTAGAAGATGGAGAAAAAGCTTCAGAAGCAGCAGAAAGAGAATTGCTTGAAGAAACAGGATTTAAAGCAAAAGAATTAATTCAATTAAGAGAATATTATTGTGACATGGGATCATTTGCAGGTCTTACATCATCTTTTATAGCAAAAGATTGTGAAAAAATCTCTGAACAAAAACTAGATTCTGATGAATTTATAGCAATTATTGAATGTACAATAGATGAAGCAAAAGAATTAATTGATATGGAATATATTAAAGATATAAACACAATATATTTAATAGAAAATCTAGAAAAATTTATATAATACACAAAAGATAGAGATACGAAAACATAAAAGGAATTAATAATGAATATACTTTTTGTAATAGATCAGATGGACAATATGAGCAGTGGAGTAACAGTAATTGCCAATAAGCTAGCTGATGAACTATCAAAAATGGGACATACAATTTATTGGATAGGCATTGGAGATATGGCCAGAAATAAAATAGAATGTCAAGAAATAAAATTTAAACTATTAAAAGATAAAATAGCTGATAAAGAGCTGAAATTCGCTAAACCAAACATCAGAGAAGCAGAAAAATTAGTAAGAAAAGTTGATTTAGTACATTTTTTTACTCCATTTAGACTATCAAGAAAAATATTAAAAATAGCACAAAAAGAAGATGTACCATGCACTGCAGGATTTTACATACAACCACAAACTATAAGTAACTTAATAAATTTAGAAAAAAGCAAAATAGTAAATAAGTTGATTTTTATGTATTTTAAGAGATTTTATAATCAGATTGAACATTTACATTGTCCAAGCAATTATATAGTAAATGAATTAGAAGAACATGGATTTATATCAAATTTACACGAAATATCTAATGGAATTAGTGATGAATTACATTATCTAAAATTAAATAAACCAAGCAGATTCGCAGATAAATTTATAATAGCCACAGCAGGAAAATATGTAAAAGAAAAGAAACAAGATATAATAATTGATGCAATAGCAAAATCAAAATATGAAAAAGTAATACAACTAATAGCAGCAGGAGAAGGACCAGAAGAAAACGTATTAAGAAAAAAATCATACAAATTAACAAACTTACCAATATTCAACTGGTATGCAAAAGAAGAATTGTATGAAATATTAGGATATTCAGATTTATACATACATCCATCAGATTTTGAATCAGAACCCATAACATGTATGGAAGCAATGGCATTGGGTAGAGTCCCAATAATTGCAGACAGTGAAGAAACAGCAGCAAAACAATTTGCGATAGATAAAAAATCGTTATTTAAAGCTGATAACAGTACAGATTTAGCTAAAAAAATTGATTTTTGGATAGAACATTATTCATTAAAAGAAAGAGTAGAACAAGAATATTCAATGATAATGAAAAAATACAAATTAAGTGACTCAGCAGAAAAAATGGAAAGAATGTTCAAAGAAGCAATAAAGGATTTTGAAGATGGACAAGATTAGTGAAGAATCAAAACATCAAAAAGATAAAGATGAACTATTAAAATCAAAAATAAAAGATAAAATTAAAATAGCACAAAATAAAAACCGTTATATGGATACTGATTTTCTAGATTTAAGAGAACAAGAGATAATAAAAAATGAAATTATAAAAAACAGATATCAAAATATAATATTATATGGAGGCCATGAAAGTTCAGAAAGAAAAGTCTTAATAGCATATACAGAACAATATGAATATATATTAGAAAATATATATAATGAAATATTAAGTATAATAAGAATACAAAATCCAAAAGAATATTATAATAAATATGATCATAGAACATATTTAGGAGTACTAATAAAGTTAGGAATAAAAAGAGAAAAAATAGGAGATATAATAGTAAAAGAAAATGGAGCAGATATTATATGTAAAAGCAATATTTCTAAATTTATTGCTAGTAATATCAACACATTAACGCGATTCCAAAAATCTAAAATAACTATAGAAAACATATCAGATTTAGAATATAATGAACCTGAAAAACAAATATTAAAAATAATAGTACAGTCAATGAGGCTTGATTCAATAATTGCAGAATTAGCAAACACTTCAAGAAGCAAAGCACAAGAATTAATACAACAAGAAAGAGTTTTTGTTAATTTTAAAGAAGAATTAAGAGCAAGCTTAAAGATAGAAGAAAATTCGTATATAACAATAAGAGGAAAAGGACGATTTAAAATCAATAAAATTCTAAATACGACAAAATCCGGAAGAATTGTTATAGAAATAGAAAAATAACAAAAGAGGAAAATATGAATAATATAATGGAGACAATAATAAAAATATTAAACAGTAAAATTTTTTATTCAATAATAATTGTAGCAATCAGCTTACTAATATTCAGAGGATTTAATCATTTAATAAAAAAGGCAAGACATAACAATCTAAATAATAGGGCATTCAAAAATAAAACTATAATAGGAATAACATTAAGCTCATTACGCTATATCATGATGATACTCGTTGTATTAATATTATTACAAGTAAATGGAGTTAATGTTAGCTCAATGTTAGCCGGAGTTGGAATTATTTCAGCAATCGTAGGTTTATCAATACAAGATGCATTAAAAGACATTATAAGAGGATTTACAATAGTATCTGATGAATATTTCAAAGTAGGAGATATAATAAAATATCAAGATATAATGGGAAAAGTATCAATGATTGGTATCAGATCAACGAAAATGTATGATATTAAAACAGGAAATGAAATAACTATAGCAAATAGAAATATTGAACAGGTTGAAAAAGTGTCAAAAGAATTATACGTTAGAATAAATTTTCCATATGAAATAAAGATGAAAAAAGCTGATAAAATTGCAAATCTGGTAGCAGATTTGCTTAACAAGGAAGAGTTTATCTATACTGCAAAAAATGTAGGATTAGTTGACCTTGCAAGTTCAAGTAAGGATTATTGTATAGCAATAACATGCCATCCAGAAGACAAATTAAAAGCAAATAGAATAGCTTTAAGAATAATAGCAGATGTAATGGAAGAAAATGCTATAGATATACCATATCAACAAATTGATATACACAATAAGTAGGTGAATAAAATGATAGATTTACCAGAATGGTTAGAAAATGAATTAAAAACGCAATATAGTGATAAACAATTAGACAAAATAAAAAATGGATATAATTCAAATCGAAAAACAACATTTAGAGTAAATACAATTAAGTCAAATAAACAAGAAGTAATAGAAGAACTAGAAGCAAATAAAATAGAATATAAAATAATCAACAATGAAATTGTGGAAAATGTGCAAAGCCCAACAATATTTCTATTAGAAAATGATACAGAAATTAGAAAAACAAAAATATATGAAGAAGGTAAAATATATATTCAAAATTTATCATCAATGATACCACCATTATTCTTGAATCCGAAAGAACAAGAAGATATACTAGATATGGCAGCAGCACCTGGAGGGAAAACAACACAAATGGCAGCAATGTCGGACAACAAGGCAAATATAACAGCATGTGAGAGAAATACAATAAGACTTGACAAGATGATGTATAATATAAATAAGCAAGGAGCAAATGTTTATTGTATAAATAAAAATTCATTGGAATTAGATGATTTTTTAAAGTTTAATAAAATATTGTTAGATGCACCATGCACAGGAACAGGAACAATTAATTATAAAACGAACTTTGAAAAATATTTAACAAAATCTTTGCTAGAAAAAACAATAAAAACACAAGAAAAATTACTAAATAAAGCAATTAAATTATTAAAAAAAGATGGAGAATTAATATATTCAACATGTTCAATTTTGAAAAAAGAAAATGATGAAATGATTCAAAAAATACTATCTCAGAATTCTAATATTCATTTAGAAAAAATTGATATTATTCAAAAGGAAAATATTAATATAGTAAAAGGAATCAATGATAAGACTATAACAATTTTACCAGATGAAAATTTTGAAGGATTTTATATTGCGAAATTAGTAAAATAAAGGAGGAAAATATGGTAAAACAATTAACAAACGAAGAGTTTGAAAAAAATGTAAAAAGTTCAGATAAATTAGTATTCGTAGACTTCTATGCAGATTGGTGTGGACCATGTAGAATGATGGCGCCAATTGTAGAAGAAATATCAGAAGAAGTAGATGGTGTTGATTTTTATAAAGTAAATTGCGATGATGAACAAGAATTAGCATCAAAATATGAAGTAATGACAATACCGACATTGTTAATTTTAAAAAAAGGTGAACAAATAAAAGAATTTATCGGAGTTACAGATAAAGAAGAAATAATTGAAGAATTAAATTCATTAAAATAATAAATAAAACAGCAGTAATCGATACTGCTGTTTTATCTGCTATTTAATGATATTGAAATAATATTGAAATAATATAGAAATATTTTCTAAAAGGTGATATTATAATAATGCAGTAATGCAATAGAAACTATAGGCGCTGATTGGCAACATAAAAGAAAGGAAAAAACATGATTATTTTAACATGCAGAGCACTCCAAAAGGTTTTGGATGACCGGACAATCCTTGAAGAAATTAAAGAGGATGGCCAGCAGATAGTATTCCCGCTAAATCTCCTGAAGACGATGGAACCTGAAGAGATTTCGGATGTGTTAAGCATCAAGGAAATTAAACTTGAGGAATGCAGAAAAAAGACTCCGTTAGGATTCTTGAATGATGATGAACTGGAGGTAGCAAAAGTTCTCGAATCCAATAAAAAGGAGGAGAACATCGTGGTCTATCTTGAAGACGAATTCAGAATAGAAGCCTTGGTTCGTATTCAAGGCGTTTCCGGAAAGAAACTTTCCAACAAGGAGGAAAAGTATCAAACTCCTCAAATCCATCTTGAAGAAGATGATTTACAACTTTTTAAAAAAGGAGTAGACATTAGTATTGAGCAAGACATAAAGGAAAACTCAGTGGTTATTATTAATGGATATTATCCGGCTAGGTACAGAGAAGGTAAGCTTTTAAGGCTTTCAAAGCAGCCGTCATCAGGATGCACGCTGGACGATCCATTCGTTAAGTACTACAATGAAGGATTAAAAATCGAGGCGAAAGAAGCACCACTGCTAATAGTAGTGGGGGACGCTGGAACTGGCAAGACTTATATGGCCATCAATGCAGCATTAGATGGTCTAGAGAATGGTGAATATGAGCAAATTGTAGTCACTGCACCAACAATAACGACTGGAGGGGAAGATCTGGGATACTTGCCAGGAGAAATTTACGACAAGATGATTCCATATCTTGGAGGATTTGAGGACTCTATATTTAAGAGACTCATAAACTTGGAGATGAGGAAGAATAAATCTGATAGAAACATTTCAGAGTTAAGAGCTGAAGCAAAGAAAAAGTTAGCTGAAATGCTTTCATCCGAAACTATAAAGATTCTCCCGTTAGGATTCTTGGCAGGACATTCACTTGATAAATGTTATGTTTTGGCAGACGAAATGCAGAATTCGAATTGGAGCCAGGTAAAATCCTTGATAACTAGAACAGGAGAAGGAACTAAACTCGTTATTATTGGTGACACTAAGCAGAGTCAAATTGGAGCAAATGTAAATGTTTTAGACAAACTGACTAAAAGGTGGATCGACGAGCCACTTTGCTGGACAATTGATCTTTCTGAAAGTAGAATCAGAAGATCAAAAATCGCAGGAATTGCGGTTAGAATCATGTAATAAAAAGAGGGCCTCGGAAACTTCCGAGGTCCTTTAATGCGTAAATATTAAATTAATTTTAAAAAAATATTAATTTTAGTTTACATATTGCATAAAAGACGCAAATATTGTATAATAATATAGTAGTGTAAACTAAAATTAATAAAGGATAGAGAGATTAAAGTATGAAAAAATTAAAAGTTTTTATTATTTTAGCTGGAATCTTATTAGCAGGAATTTTGATGATATCAAATAAAATTTATGCAGCAGATTCTTCAGCAAATCCAATGTATTTAGGATTGTATAACAATAGTAATGCTAGAAAAACAGGCTTTTATGATTATTTAGATGCATCTAAAGCACGTAGACCAGCAATAAAAATTGTTAAATATGAAAATGCACAAGGATTAGGAAATGTAGATTATCTTACACAAATATATTGTTTAAGACATGGAATAGGATTTGGATCAGAAGGTTCAACAGCAGCCATAGTTCCATATACACAACATTTTGATATGAAACAACCAGAAACAATTGGTAACGAATACAAAGAAGCAATTGGAATAACTGCAGGAGTAACACCAAATTATAATAAAATAATGTGGATATTAAATAATGTAGCAAATCCAAATGATCCAGAATCAATAAACGCATTGTTTACAGCAGCAGGTATTAATGTTAACGATTTCAAAGGTGACAAAGCTCAAATGACACAAGAAGAAATGGTAGATATTTTAGAAGCTGCACAACAAATGGCAATATGGTATTATACAAATCCTACAGGAGATTATCATCCATCAGGAACAAATGAGTCATTAAGAGTAGGAGCAACAAATCAAAATAATTCAAAATCACCAGTAGTATCAAAGTACTATAATGATGAAATTACATACCCATTAAATGAATTATATAGATATTTAATAACAAAATCTGAAGAAGCAGTTAATAGAGGATATACATATCAAACATCAGCAACAACAGTTAACTTTAACAAAGATAATGCAACATATGTTGAAGAAGGAGCAAATTATAAATTTGGACCATATAATTTAGCATATACAAATAATCCAGGAATTAATGTTAATATTGAAGCAGATGTACAATTAGGAAATAATATAAGAATTGTAAATGCACAAGGCGTTGAATATCCAGGAAATACAGTATCAGAAAAGATATTAAGTGCAAATGGTACAGACTTTTATGCAGTAGTACCAAAATCAACAAATGTAAAAACATTTAAAATTTCAGTTTCAGCAAATTATCAAACAACAGATATAACATACTGGTCAACATCAGCAAACATTGCACAAAGAAATCAACCAGTAGTAATAGTACAAAAAGCACCAAAAACTTTTAAAGACGAAAAAATAATTCAAATCACAGAAACACCAAAAGAATTTGATTTAGCATTAAGAAAATTTATAACAGGAATTAGATCAGCTACAGGTGTTGCTAAACAAGTAGAAAGTAGAGAGCCTGTAATAACTGCACAAGCATTAGATGATTTAGCAACAGGACGTACAGAATTTAAAACAACAGCAGTAAAAACACATAGAAAAGATGCTTTAACAGTTGAAACAGGAGATATCGTAACATATACAATTAGAGTATATAACGAAGGAGAAGTAGATGGATATGTTGATCAAATAACAGATTATCTACCAGCAGGATTAGAGTTAACAGAAAATAGTAGAATAAACCAAGCTAATGGATGGGCAAAAGACGGAAAAGTATTAAGATCTGAAATACATACTAAAGATTTATTAAAAGCTTTTGATAAAAACACAAAAACATTAAGCTATGTAGATTATCAAGTTGAATGTACAGTGTTAGACACAACAAACTTAACAACAAGAGACTTAACAAATGTAGCAGAAATAACAGCACAAAGACCAGTAGACAATCAACAAATAAGAGATAGAGATTCTGTTCCAAACAACCTAACAAGAGATCAAATTACAAATTATAACCCAGGAACATCTGAAAAAGGAAAAGGTTATGAAGATGATGATGATTATGAACCATTAAAACCAAATAATAAAGAATTTGATTTAGCATTAAGAAAGTTCATAACAGGAATTAGAACATCTGCAGGAACAGCAAAAAAGGTCGCAAGTAGAGAGCCTGTAATAACTGCACAAGCATTAGACGATTTAGCAACAGGCCGTACAGAATTCAAAACAACAGCAGTAAAAACACATACAAAGAATCCTTTACAAGTTGAAACAGGAGATATCGTAACATACACAATTAGAGTATATAATGAAGGCGATATAGACGGATATGTTAGAGAAATATCAGATTATTTACCAGCAGGATTGGAATTAACAGAAAACAGTAAAATAAATCAAGCAAATGCATGGACAAAAGATGGAAAAACATTAAAATCACAATTTCATGCGAAAGACATAATAAAAGCCTTTGATAAAAACACAAAGACTTTAAGCTATGTAGATTTCCAAGTAGAATGTACTGTATTAAATACAGCAAATTTAACAGCAAAAGATTTAACAAACGTAGCAGAAATAACATCTCAAGAACCAAAAGAAGGTGTTCAAGTAAGGGATAGAGATTCTATACCAAAAAATCTAACTAAAGAACAAATCACAAACTATAACCCAGGAACATCTGAAAGAGGAAAAGGTTATGAAGATGATGATGATTATGAACCATTAAAACCAGTTGAAAAAGAATTCGACTTAGCATTAAGAAAATTCATAACAGCAGTAAATGGAACAGAAATAACAAGTAGAATACCAGATGTAGATGTAACACCATTAGTAAATAAAACAGATACAACAGCGATATACAGACATTCAAAAGAACCAGTAAAAATTAAAATATCAGATGTCGTAACGTACACAATTAGAGTATATAACGAAGGAGATATAGATGGTTATGCAGATGAAATCGTAGATCACTTACCAGAATATTTGGAATATATTGATAACGATTTCAATAAACAATATGGATGGCAATTAGATTCAGCAGATAATACAGGAAGAACAATAAAAACAAATTATTTATCTGATAGAACAAACAAAGCTAATATAATTAAAAAATTCGATGGAAAAACATTGGATTATAAAGAATTAAAAATTCAAACAAGAATTAAATCAGGAGTAAAACCAACTAAATATCTAACAGATATTGCAGAAATCACAGAATCACATAATGAATTCAAAATTCCTGATAGAGATAATTACAAAAAAGTAGTATTACCAAAAACAAGTGATGAATTCTCAGAATATAGAGGACATAATTCAAATAAGAAAGATTTGAGTGACAAACGTTATTACTATAAAGGACAAGAAGATGATGATGACTTTGAAAAAGTAGTAGTAGAAGGAGAATTTGATTTAGCTTTAAGAAAGTTCATTACACAAGTAAATGAAGAAGCAATAACAAATAGAATTCCACAAGTAGACACATCAAAATTCGGAACAATTGGAGCAGATGGAAAGCCAGTAACTACAATGACATATAACCATACAAAAGAACCAATATTAGTTAATACAACTGATATCGTAACATATACAATTAGAGTATATAACGAAGGTGAAGTAAATGGATATGCAACAGAAGTTAAGGATGACCTTCCAGAAGGATTAGAATTCTTACCAGACAATGCAACAAACAAAGAATACAGATGGCAACTATTAGATAAAGATGGAAAAGTTACAACCAATGTAAAAGAAGCAGTATCAATAATCACAGATTATTTATCAAAAGAACAAGAAAAAACATCAGGATCAAATCTATTAAAAGCATATGACAAAACAACAATGAAAACACCTGATTACAAAGATGTAAAAATAGCATTTAAAGTAACAGAACCACAAACATCTGACAGAATTTTAATAAACAAAGCTCAAATCAGTAAGCATCATGATGAATTTGGAAAAGAAGTAAAAGATAGAGATTCAACACCAAATAAATGGAATGAAGGTGAAGATGATCAAGATATTGAAAAAGTACGTGTAAGATACTTTGATTTATCATTAAGAAAATGGGTTACACAAGTAATCGTAATTGAAGATGGAAAGCAAAAAGTAAAAGACACAGGACATTATGCAGAGCAAGATCCAGAACCAGTAGTAAAGGTTGAAGTTAATAAAAAGAGATTAAAAAATACAGTAGTAAAATTCAGATATTCAATCAGAGTTAAAAATGAAGGTGAAATCGAAGGATACGCAAAAGAAATTTCAGATTACATACCAAGTGGATTGAAATTTAATAAAGCAGATAACCCAGACTGGACAGAAAAGAATGGAAAAATAGTAACAACTAAACTAAAAGATACATTATTAAAACCAGGAGAAACTGCTGAAGTAACAGTATTATTAACATGGATTAATGGTGAAGAAAACATGAAGGTAATGACAAATACTGCAGAAATAAGTGAAGACTATAATAAATATCACACACCAGATAGAGATTCAACACCAAACAACAGAAAGAAAGGTGAAGATGATCAAGACGATGCACCAGTAACAGTTACAACAGTAAGTGGTTCAGCACCAGTATATATTGGAATTGCTACAGCAGGAATTGCTATTATTGCAATTGGTGGAATATTAGTAAAGAGATATGTTTAATAAATGAAAATAATGGATGGTAATCATCCATTATTTTTTTGCCTAAAATTGTATAATTAAAAATTTATTGATATAATATTTATAATAAAATTGGTGAAGAAAGGAATACAAATGAAGAAAAAAATAACAATTATATTATCAATAATAGTAATAATAGGCATATTAATAGCTTTAATATTTGCAATGAAAAAAAGTGATAATGAAATATTACAATCAGAGAAATCTTACTTAGAAATGTTAGTTAGAAATCAAAAATTAGATCAAGTTGATAAAGTCTTAAAAAGAATAAAAACAAAAGACAAAAGATATCAAGCAATTGAAAAAGCTTATAAAAATTATTATTCAGATTATATAAATAATATAAAGGAAATTCAAAAAGAAATATCTAAAGCAACATCAAAATATTTCATAAATTATAAAATAATTTCAGCAGGAAAAATAGAGCAAGAAGGGCTTAAATCTTTAATAGAAAGAGAAATATCAAAAGTAGATGAAGTAAAAGAAAGATATAAAACATTAAATCAAAAAGACGAAATGTTAAAATATGCAAAACAACAAGGTCTAAGCGAAGAAGACGAAAAAACATACTATAAAATGGTTGGTGGAGATAATGAAATAAAAGATGATGACTATGTAATAAAGAAGTTAGGATCAACAAAAGAAAATTTCAAAATGCAAGAAAATATAATAAATTACTTAATACAAGAAAGTGGTAATTACACAATAAATGAAGTATCTCATACAGTAGAATTTAAAGATAAAGAAAAACAAGAAGCATATAAGAATCTTACGACAGCATTAGAATATAATATTAATGAAATTTTAATAAATAATAAACAAATATCAAATTTAATGGATAGTCTAAAAAAAATGCAAACAAATACAATAAAATAGTAGAAAAATAGAATTGAGGATATTAACTCAATTCTATTTTTTTGCCTATAAATCAATACATTTGAGAATAATTACAAAAATATTTCTACGATTATGAAACTAAACAAATTAAATATAGAAAGAATAAAAAATTAAAAAACAAGAAAAATATTATCGTAAAATAAAAAATAAAAAATTGTAATAAAAGATTATGAAAGGTGCATCCCATATAGAAAATTTTAATATCATAAAACTGATAATATTGAAATTATAATAAGAATGTTAGAAGATTATTAATAAAGTATTTATTTTTGAGGTGCAAAAGTGAAAAACAATAATAAACTAAAAAGAGTAATTACAATATTAATGAGTATAATTGCTATAGTTGGAGCAACAATAGCAACAAATAATATTGTGAAAAATAATTTAAAAGAAGGAATAAATAAACTAAATAATCACAATTATCGTGCATCAGTTGAAGCAGTAAGAAGTGAAATAAACGGAACTCAAAACGTAACATTTGATGCATATTTTTTAGATAATTCAAATATAACTAGTAAAGCTCTATTAGGGCCAATAACTGGACCTATTGTATCCAATGTCCCAGATAAAGAGATGTATATGGAATTAAGAGTTACTGGAGATGGACATTTAAAAGATGGAAAAATTGCAATAAATGGAACTAATGCAAGCGTTATTGCAACATTAGTACCGGATAATGTTATAAATGGAGTGTATGTAGGAAAAGTTTCAGAAATTAAGTTGAAAAATGTAGCAAGTGGAACGACAAGAATAATAAAAGTAAAAGTATATCCTAAAGTATTAAATAAAGATTATTTTATAAGAGATGATAATAAAATAACTTTTACAGGTACTTATGTAGCAAATGACGGAACAGAAACACCATTAGAAAAAAACGTTAATTTCTCAGTAGAAACAATGTATGATAAAGTAAAAGCAGAATCAACATTAATAAATTCAGGTTATATAAATGAGTATAATTATACAGATAATCAAAAGCCATATGCATATTTCTATTTATTAAATAGAGGAGAACAAATAAATAATGTTCAATCAAATGTATCAGGATTAACAAGTATAAATAATACAATAAAAGAATTTGAATATAGAGTTCAAGTACCAAAATTTAATGGATATAATGCAGAATCAGTAAATGTAACAGTAAATAATAATCAAAATAATAACGCAGAAACGAATTATGATAAAAACACAGGCGAGTTAGTAATAAAGTATAAATATATTGGAAATAATAATACAAATATAAGAGTTGAATATCCAGTAGAAGCAGGAAAAGATAAGAAAAATGAAGAATTAAAGTTAGAAGGAAATTTAAAATTAACAGCATATAATAACCCTAACTATAATGCTCTTGAATCAACGTCAACATCAGTTGTAAAAGCAAAAATTAACTATTATGCGAGAACAGAAACAAAATATGTGCCAGAATATATCAATTTTAGAGGAGTACCAACAGCAGATATTCCAATAGATAGATATGATGGAAGCACAACGACACCTAAGAGTGAAACTTATAATGTCGAATGGAATCCTTATCTTGATAAAGAACTAGCAGGTGAAGTTGAATTAACAGAATCTAAAAATGATTATGGTGATAAACTATTAAATCCAGAACTAAATATAGGAAATGTAGTAACAAATAAAGGTATAAGCTTTTATATAAATCCAACTATATTAAATGAGAACTCAACAATAAAAGTATATAATGATGAAACAAATGAATTAATACACACATTTGATAGAAATGAAATAATTGAATATCAAAATAAAATTTATAATTATAATACACCAATAAAACATGTAAAAGTTGTATTAAACAATATAAATTTAAATAAGAGATATGCAGTAAAGATAAGACACGAAAAAGAAATAAATGATGAAGAATTAATAAAACTAACAACAAAAGAATCATTTTTAAATTTAAGATATATAAAATCATCATTTCAACAAAAAACTAGTGATCAAACAGTAATAGCAAATACAAGCGCTAATTATATAAGAACAAATACTCCATCAGTAGGAATATATTTAGAAAGACATAATAAAATTAAAGAACAAGCAGCATATAATGGACAATTGCCAGAAGAAGACAATGAATTTATATATTCAATGGATATAAATTCAACAAACGGAACAAAAGGAATAAGGGTAATTGATGAAAATGGAGTCGCTTTTGGAAAAACGAAAAATTTATTTGGAGATACAATAAAAGCAGACGATTACATTCATTATAAAGGAATATATTTTGAAAGAAATGGCAACTTACCAGATAATTTTAATTTAAAAATATATGATAATGATACAAATCAATTAGTAGCAACATTCACAAAATCAGATATTACAAAATATTATAATAAAGAAAAAGCATTCATATATTCAAATTCAATAAAACACATAAGAATCGATACAAATTCTACAGTAAACATGAAACATATCATGAATATAAATACAGAAGAATTAGTAAAGGGAATAAATGAAAAAACATATTATAATGAAGCAAAGTATATTGTAATAAAACCAAAATTCGCAAGAATCGTAAGTGAAGGACAAGAATATACAAATTACATACAATTAGCAACAAACAATGATACATTTATACAAAAATCATATATAACTGGAAGTTTAAATAAGCCATTAAATACATATCAAAAACAAAAAAATGTAAATCAAGAAATATCATTGAAAAGTGAAGCTAGAAATCAAGAAAATTATTATGAAAGCACAGAGGCAGGCTGGAAAAATTCAACAGTATTAATTGAATATCCAGAAGAAATTAAAAAGCTAGAAATAAATAAAATAACACCAATAGATAATAGCTTAGAAGTTGTTGGATATGACAAATTTGAAAAAGATGGAAAACAATATTTAAAAGTATATTTACAATCAGACAAGCCAGTAAATCAACCATCATTTAATATAGACTCAAATATAACTGTAGATCCATTGGCTAAATCAAAAAATACAACAGCAAAAATATATTATTACAATTCATACCCATCAAGTTATCTACAATATATAAATGAAACAAAAGATATATTTGATATAAACAACAATGGAAGTACAGAAGACAATGTTGGATATTCAACAATGAATGTTACAATAGTAAGCCCTGATACATTGGTAATAAGCCAAGAAATTACAGGATACAATACTAAAGGAGAAACAACTTATGCTCCAGGAACAGGTATAATCGAAAGTAATGGAACAGGAACAGCCACTGTAAAAGTCCAATTAGCAAATTATTGGACACCATCAGTATCAAATATTAAATTAATAGGAAAAATACCATTTTCAAACAATATAAGTCCACTAAGTAAACAAGCACTAAATTCTAATTTTACGACAACTATGACATCAGATGGAATTCAATTACCAAATGATTTAAATGGAATTGCTAAAGTATATTACTCTGAATTAGTAGATCCATCAATGGAAGATAGAAGCTTATGGAAAACGCGTGATCAGATTACAGATTGGAATAATATAAAATCATTCTATATTGATTTAGGAAGTAAAGTTTTAGGAGCAAACGCAACAGAGACAATAACATATAATATAAATGTACCATTAAATATACCAATGAATGAAAAATCTTATGCCACAGTTGCAGGAACATTTGATTTGAACACTGAAAGAGATGGAAATTTATCATCATCAGCAGAATCAAATAAAGTCGGCATACAATTAGTAAAAAGATATAATTTAAATATAACATCATTAGTAAAAGGTAGAGAAACTGCAATTTCGAATTCATTATATAGTGTTGAAAATAATGAAGAAGATGAAGAAAGCAAAATATCAAAGACTATATTGACAGATACAAATGGACATGCAGTAGCTCAAAATCTCAAAGTTAATGAAGAATATACATTAACAGAAAAATCAATTGATGAAAACTATGAATCAAGAAATGCTAAAATAAAATTCAAACTAGTAGAAGAGAATGGAAGATTAAGTTTAAAAATTACTGAGGGAAATGAATTTGTAAAAGAAAGTTTTGAAATACAGCCAACTGGAACAACTAATGCAGAAGCCAATATTAAAATTGAATATTTGAAAAAATATAAAATTACAATAAATAAAAAATCATTATTTGATAAATCAAACCTTAAAAATGTAGGATATAAATTATCATCAAGTAATGAAAGTAATAAATATGGAAACACTGATATAAATGGTAATTTAACATTTAGTGGATTAAAAACAAATGTAATTTATACATTAACTGAAACAGTAGCACCAATGCACTATATAAATCCTGAAATAACATTTAAAGTAACTGAAAGTAATGGAACACCATCAATATCAATAATAAAAGGCACTGCAGAAAGCATCAATATATTAGAAACAAGAGAAAAACAAAATCAAGCAAATATTAGTATATTAGATGAAAAAGTAAAAACATATACATTAAAAGTAATAAAATATGAAAAAGGAAATTTAAATAAACGATTAGCACATGCACAATTTTTAATAACTGGCGATGGAATACTAAATGGTAAAGTTGTAGAAACTGATGATAATGGAGAAGCTACAATTACAGGACTTTACGAATATAAACCAGGACAACAATATAAAGGTGAATATGTAATTGAAGAATTAGTGCCACCAGAAGGATATCAAGGACAATACAAAGTAGGATTAAAAGTACAAAGAGATGCTGGAAATATTGCCAGAGTTATAGCAACAACTACAGAATTAGATATTAAAAATGCAGAACAAGATAATCCAACAGTAATGTTATTCGCAGCAAATGAGCCATTATTTAAAATAATAAAAAAAGATGCAAAAACATCAGAATTACTACCAAATACAAAATTTGGAATATCAAAAGTAGATGATTCAGGAAACGAATCAGAAGCACTAGATATTAATAATAATCCTGTAGGAACCTTAGAAAATATCGGTGGAAAACAATATCGTACAATAACTACAAATGAAAAAGGAGAATATTCAGCAGGCTTAAAATCAGGAAAATATAAATTTGTTGAATTACAACCATCAAATGAAAAATATGAATTACCTCAAAATGAAGCAGATAGAACATACACAGTAAATGTTGGAGAACCAACAAAGGCAAAATACTCATTTGTAGAAGATAAAAATCTTGAAAAAATACCAGAAGTTACTAAAGCATATGGTGAAACTGTTGGATTAAGAAGAACATTCGTTAATGGAGAAGTAATTCACTATACATTAAAAAAAGATAAAACCGATAAAATTGGTAATAACCGTATTTTAATTATATATGACAATGAATTTAATGTAAAAAAGGAAGTAACTTTTGATTCAGGCACACCATATGAAACGCCAGAAATTAATATAGGAAAAGATGGAAGTATATATTCATATATACCTAAACATGGAATAAGAAAATATAGTCCAGACGGAAGATTTATAGCACAAGTTGGTGATTATTTTGGATTTTCAAGATATCAATATGATAGATTGAAATGGGATATGGGGGCTTTCGGAAATTCATTATTTGATAACGACACAAAATCTGTTCCATTCCAAAATCCAGTTGTAAAAAATAATGATGCTAGTGTATTATTAGAAGAATCATATGGCCAAAAAAGAAAGCCAAGTATGAAAAATGGTGTATTATCAATAGATTATAGCAATCAAAGTCAAACAGTATTAACTGTGTATGATAACGAATTAAATATATTATCAAAAATTAATGTGGATACTGATAGAGAAGCAGATGAGATGTATCACGATAATACATTTGATCAAGTATATGATGACTATGAAGGAAATATATATGTAAATAACGTTAAAACCAATAATATTGATGTGTATGATAGAAGTGGAACACTAAAGAGAAGTATAGAAAGAAAAGGAGAAGATTTTACAGTCTTACCAGATGGCAAAATATATTTCTTTAAACAATTACAACATTTAAAAGGAGAAACTCCAGTAGAAGTAACAGTTATAGATCAAGAAGGTAATGAAATTGCTAATACTACTCTAGCAAAAGTAAGATACTATGAGAGATTTAAGCATATTAATGTGACTGCAGATGGATCAATAGAATATTCAGATAATTATAATAGAGAGGTTATCAATAAAAAAGTAGATTTAAAATTAGAAACCCCAGCTCAACCACCAAAATCAGAAATTGTAGTAGAAAACAAATTAAAGAAATTTAAAATTACAACATCTAGTTCTATAGGAGGTAACATATCTGGTAAAGGCGAAAATCCATATGAAGAAGTAGAAATAAATTCAGATTCAAACAAATCAATCGAAATTAAAGCAGACGAAGGGTATGTAATAGCTAAAATTCTAATAAATGGAGAAGAATATCCTATAAGTGATGAACACAATATGACATTACCAAAATTCAACAATATAACTGAAGATAAGAATATAAATGTTGTGTTTGATTTAGCAAGTAATGTAGCAAGATATAAAATTCAAACATTCCACTATTTAAAAGGAACAAATACAGAAGTTGCACCAACAGTTATTAATTATTACAATGAAAGAGAAAATACATATATTACTGAACCAAAAATATTAGAAAAATATGAATTAGAGAAGAATGAACAAGGTGAATATATAATACCAATAAATGCAACCGGTGATGCAATTGTAGCAAATAAAACAGGTAACAATTCAGTAATCTATTACTACGTAAAGAAAAAAGCAAAAGTAATAACAAAATATATTCTAGAAAAATCAGATGGAAGCACTGAAGAAATCAAATCTAAAGAAGAACAAACATTAGATATAGACTCACAATATACAACAAGTTCTGATTTAGGAAATCCAAAATATGAACTAATGAGAATTGAAGGAAATCCAAGAGGAACAATTGAAAGCACAGATGATATAAATGTTACATATGTATATAAATTAAAGGATGCTAAAGTAAATGTAAAATATTTAGATGTAACAGAATCAGAAACAGGAACACCACTATCAAGTAGAGAGGGAACAATAATTGCTGATAAAGTAATAAATGGGCAAGTAGATGATGCATATAGAACTCAAGAAGCAGAAAATGTTCAGCCAAATTACAGCTTAGTAGAAACACCAAACAATGCTTCAGGAAACATGACAGTAGATCCTATAACTGTTATATATAAATATAGAAAAGTAACTCCAACAATTAATAATATTAATATAAGTAAAATAGGACCAGAAAAAATAGTTTCAAAAACACAATTAAATCTATATAATATTACATTTAGAGTAGATATTTCTGATTATATTGGAACTGGAAAAGTAAGGTTAAAAGATAAATTGCCATATCCAATCCATTATGAAGAAAGCGATAAATTAGCAGCAGGAATAGAACTTGATGGTGGAATATACAATAGTGAAACAAATGAAATTATCTGGGATATTCCAATATCAGATATTAATACTTATGAAAAATCAGAGACAACAACAGAAAACAACGTTATTAAAGCTCAAAATGGTACAAGTACAACTATTGAAATAAATAAAAATATTATCATTAGATATAAAGATTTACCAAATTATAATCAAGGTGAAGAACCTAATATGGAAAATACAGTATTAGGAAAAATAATGCTTGATAGGAATAATGAACGAGAAGTACAAGCAAACCATAGACCAATAGTAGCTTACAATAAAGCAATTACAATAAAGAAAAATTGGAATGATAATAATAACATAGCTGGAAAACGTCCACAATCGGTAATATTCGCATTGTATAAAACAATAGACGGAAAAGAAAGTAAAGTAGGAGATTATACATTATCAGGAAATAACCTAACAAATGATGGCTGGGAAAAAACAATTGAACAATTACCAACTTATGAAGGCAATATAGATACAAGAGAAATGGTATCAAGAAATGCTAGTGAAACTGGAATGGAAGTAACATATATAGTAGAAGAAATTTTAACTACCAAATTCTATCAATTAACATCAACAACTTCTTCAGAAAATGAATTTTTATTAACAAACACATTCACAGTACCAGATGAAAAAGTCGAAGTACAAGTAAATAAAGTTTGGGATGACAATTCAAATGCAAATGGAAAAAGACCAACATCAATTAAATATGTGCTAAATGGTGGCAAAACACCACTAGAACAAGTTGTAACAGGAAACGCAGCAACAAATGATGGTTGGGGATATAAATTCACTAACCTAGCAAAATATGATGATTTAGGAAACGAAATAACATACACAGTATCAGAACAAGAAGTAAACACAGATGATCTAAAATTCTATACAAACAGAGTATCTGGAGAATATAAAACAGGACTAACAATCACAAATACATTCACAGTACCTGATGAAAAGATTTCTGTACAAGTAAATAAAGAGTGGGATGATGATTCAAATAGCGACGGAAAAAGACCTACTAAAATTAAATATATATTAAAAGGCGGAAATCAACCTATAGAAAAAGAAATATCTGAAGATGAAGGTTGGTCATATAGATTTGAAAATCTTCCAAAATATGATGAACATGGAAATGAAATAGATTATAAAATTGAAGAAAAAATGGATTCTGATCTTTATTATCCTAATATTTATGATACAGGTATATATGAAAATATAAAAACAATTAACATAAGAAATGAATTAGAAAGATCTTTTATTCGAGCAAATGTAGATGTAAGTAAATTATGGAAAGATAATAAAAATATCAACGGTAAAAGACCAACATCAATAAAAATCATATTAAAAGGTAGTGATGGTAGTAAATATGAAGAAATTCTAAAAGGTGATCAAAATGAAGAACATTGGATAGCATCATGGCCAGAATTACCACAATACACCACATCAGGTATGAAAATTTACTACACTGCAACAGAAGAAGAAGTTAATAAAGATGATTTAAAATTCTATACAAATAGTGGTGAAGCAATTTGTATAATAAATCCATTAATAGGAAGTGAAATAAGAAGTGATCACACGAATATAATAGAAGGAGGAATAACAAATACATTCACAGTACCAGATGAAAAAGTTTCTATTGCAGTAACAAAACATTGGGAAGACAGTAATAATGTAAATCATAAAAGGCCACAAAGTATAAAATATATATTAACAGGTAATGGAATTTCAAAAGAGCAAATTGTAACAGGAAGTACTACAACAGATGATAATTGGAATTATACATTTACAGATTTACCTAAATATAATAGTCAAGGAAATGAAATTACTTATACAGTTGATGAGCAAGAAGTAAATGCATCAGATTTAAAATTTTATACAAAATCAATAAACAAATATAATATAACAAATACATTCACAGTACCAGATGATAAAATTAATATTAATATAACGAAACATTGGAATGATAATGGTAATATAACATCATTAAGACCTCAAAGTATTAAATATATATTAACAGGTGGAACAAACCAAATAGAACAAACAGTAAGTGGTAATACGAATACTGACGAAAATTGGAATTACAAATTTGAAAACTTACCAAAATATAATGCACAAGGAAATGAAATAGATTATCAATTATCAGAAGATATGAACAATATATGGTATTATAGTAATCAAATAAATTTATTAGGAATCACAGGAAATACTAGAGAATATGAAATAACAAATAATTGCAATTTTGATATGTTCATCACTAATATAGGAATAACAAAAAAATGGAATGATCATAATAACGTAAATGGCAAGAGACCTACATCTGTAAAATTCGTATTACACGGATCAGATGGAAGTAATTATGAAGAAACTGCTACAGGTGATTCACATGCAGAAAGTTGGAACATCTCATTTAGTAATATTCATAGATACACAACAGACGGAAATCCGATAACATACACATTAGAAGAACAAGAAGTAAATTCAGGAGATTTAAGATTTTATACAAACCTTGGAAATATAAACGTCAAATTCACACAAAATAACGATCCAATAACAGCAGAATTATTAGAATATGAAAATACATTTTCTGTTCCATTAGATACTATAAGTGTTACAGCAACAAAACATTGGGAAGATAATTCAAATGTAAATGGAAAGAGACCAGCAAGTATTAAATATATACTAAAAGGTGGATCTACTCCAATAGAAAAAGTAGTAACAGGTAGTACAACTAATGATGAAAATTGGAATTATACATTTACAGATTTGCCAAAATACAACAGTCAAGGAAATGAGATTGCTTATACAATAGATGAACAAGAAGTAAACCAGAATGATTTAAAATTCTATAAAAAATCAATAAACAAATATAGTATAACAAACACATTTACAGTACCAGATGAAAAAACAGAAGTACAAGTAAACAAAACATGGGAAGACAATTCAAATGTAAATGGAAAGAGACCAGCAAGTATCAAATATATATTAACAGGAAATGGCTTAACAAAAGAACAAGTCGTAACTGGAAATAGCACAACAGACGCAGATTGGAATTACACATTTACAAATCTTCCAAAATACAATGCACAAGGAAATGAAATTACTTATACAATTGACGAACAAGAAGTAAATCAAAATGATTTGAAATTTTATAAAAAACAAGTAACAGGGTTAAATGTAACAAACACATTTACAATACCAGATGAAAAAATCGAAATAAAAGTAAACAAAATTTGGGAAGATAACTCAAATGCAAATGGCAAAAGACCAGCATCAATAAAATATGTATTAACAGGAAACGGTTTAACAAAAGAGCAAACAGTAACAGGAAATACGACGACAAATGAAAATTGGTCATACAAATTTACAGACTTACCAAAATACGATGCACAAGGAAATGAAATTGTATACATAGTTGCAGAACAAGAAGCAACAACAGATGGATTAAAATTCTACTCAAATGAAATTTCTGGAGAATATAAAACAGGAATTACAATAAAAAATACATTTAAAGTACCAGAAGATAAGATAGAATTAGAAGTAACAAAGCATTGGGAAGATAATTCAAATATAAATGGAAAAAGACCAATATCAATCAAATATGTGGTATCAGGAAATAATAAAACAAAAGAAGAAATTGTAACTGGAAATACTACTACGGATGAAAATTGGAATTATAAATTTACAGACTTAGCAAAATATGATTCACAAGGAAACGAAATTGCTTATACAATAGATGAACAAGAAGTGACTCCAGGTGATTTGAAATTCTATAATAAATCAATAACTGGATTAAATATTGTAAATACATTCCATGTGCCAGATGAACGAATTTCAGTAAATGTAAGTAAGCATTGGGAAGATAATAATAATATAAATGGAAAGAGACCAGCAAGTATCAAATATGTATTAACAGGAGAGGGAAATGCTACAGAACAAGTAGTAACAGGCAACACAACTAGTGATACAGATTGGAATTACACATTTAAAAATCTTCCAAAATACAACGCACAAGGAAATGAAATAATATATACAATAGAAGAACAAGAAGCAAATCAAAATGACTTAAAATTCTATGTAAAACAAGCAAATGGTAATTATAAAAATGGATTTAATATGGTAAATACATTTAAAGTACCATTAGAAACAGTAGACATTTCAGTAAATAAACATTGGGTAGATGACAACAATGCAAATGGAAAGCGACCAACAAGCATAAAATATGTATTATCAGGAAATAATCAAACAAAAGAACAAACAGTAACAGGAAATACAACAACAGATGCAGATTGGAATTATACATTTACAAATCTTCCAAAATATAATTCACAAGGAAACGAAATAGTTTACACAGTTGATGAACAAGAAGTAAATCCAGGAGATTTCAAATTCTATACAAAACAAGTAGTTGGATTAAATGTAACAAACACATTTACAGTACCAAATGACAAAATTGAAGTACAAGTAAATAAAGTTTGGGAAGATAATTCAAATGCCAACGCTAAGAGACCAGCAAGCATCAAGTATGTATTATCAGGGAACGGATTAACAAAAGAGCAAGTCGTAACAGGAAATACAAGCACAAATGAAGATTGGTCATATAAATTTACAGACTTACCAAAATACAACGCACAAGGAAATGAAATTGCTTATACAGTTGCAGAGCAAGAAGCAGCAACAGATGGATTAAAATTCTATACAAATGAAATTTCTGGAGAATATAAAACAGGAATAACAATAAAGAATAAATTCACAGTACCAGAAGATAAAATTGAAGTAGCAGTAACAAAGCATTGGGTAGACAATAACAATGCAAACCACAGAAGACCAACATCAATCAAGTATGTATTAAAAGGAAATGGTTTAACAAAAGAACAAGAAGTAATTGGAAATATATCAACAGATGAAAATTGGAATTATACATTCACAAATCTTCCAAAATACAACGCACAAGGAAACGAAATAGTTTACACAGTTGACGAACAAGAAGTAAATCCAGAAGATTTGAAATTTTATTCAAAAGAAGTAAATGGCTTTAATGTAACAAACACATTTAAAGTTCCAGAAGACAAAGTAAATGTAAAAGCAACCAAAACATGGATTGACAGTAGCAATGCCAAAGGCAAGCGACCAAGTTCAATCAAATACATATTAAAAGGTGGAGCAACACAAATTGAAAAAGTCGTAAGTGGAAACAACACAACAGATGAAAATTGGTCATACACATTTGAAAACTTAGCAAAATATGATTCAAACGGACAAGAATATCAATACAGTGTTGAAGAAGAAATAACAGAAAATGCACATTTATATACAAAAGTAATCACTGGAAGTAAAGAAAGTGGATTTAATGTAATCAACACATTCAAAGTACCAGAAGATAAGCTTACAATTGCAGTTACAAAAGAATGGAAAGACAATTCAAATGTAGCAAGCAAGAGACCAGCAAGTATTAAATATGTATTAAAAGGTGGAGCAACACCAGTTGAAGCAGTTGTAAGTGGAAACAACACAACTGATGCAGATTGGAGCCACACATTCACAAATGTAGCAAAATACAATGATTCAGGCGATGAAATTACATACACATTAGAAGAACAAGAAGTAAGTGCAAACGACTTTAAGTTCTATAAGAAAGCAATAAGTGGAGATTACAAGTCAGGATTCAAAGTAGTAAATACATTTGAAGTACCAGACGAAAAAGTTGAAGTACAAGTAAACAAAGTTTGGGAAGATGATTCAAATGCAAATACAAAGAGACCAACAAGTATCAAATATGTATTAAAAGGCGGCGAAAGTGATAAAACACAAGTAGTTACCGGAAACGCAAATAGCAATGCAGATTGGTCATACAGATTTACAAACTTGCCAAAATATAGTGCAACAGGTGATGAAATTACATACACATTAGAAGAGCAAGAAGTAAATACAGATGAATTAAAATTCTATGAAAAAGAAATCACTGGATCAATGAATTCAGGATTCAATATTAAGAATAAATTCAAAATACCAGATGAAAAAGTAGAAGTACAAATCACAAAAACATGGGAAGATAATTCAAATGTAAATGGAAAAAGACCAGCATCAATTAAATATGTGTTATCAGGAAACGGTTCAACAAAAGAGCAAACAGTTACAGGAAACACAACAACAAATGATAATTGGTCATACACATTTACAAACTTACCAAAATACAATAGCCAAGGAAACGAAATTACATACACAGTAGAAGAACAAGAAGTAAACCCAGGAGACTTAAAATTCTATGAAAAACAAGTTAATGGAGATTATCAATCAGGATTTAATGTAATAAACACATTCAGAATTCCAGATGATAAAGTAAAAGTAGAAATAACAAAGAAATGGGAAGATAGTTCAAATGTAAGTAATAAGAGAGCAGCAAGCGTTAAGATTGAATTAAGTGATGGAGCAAATGTTGTAAGAACAGAAGAATTAACAGGCACAGGAAATGAATGGAAATACACATTTACAGACTTACCAAAATATAATTCACAAGGAAACACAATCACATATACATTGGATGAAAAGGAAGTAAATCCAGGAGATTTACAATTCTATACAAAATCAATAGTTGGAAACACAATCACAAACACATTTACACAATCAACAGATAAGATAAATGTAAATGTAAGCAAGACATGGAATGATTCAAATAATGCAAATAGAAAGAGACCAGTTTCAATCAAATATGTATTAAAGAATAAAGAAACAATAGCATCAGAAAAAGTTGTAGCAGGAAATGAAACAACAGATACAGATTGGAATTATACATTCACAGGTCTAGCAAAATATGATGAGCATAACGATGAAATCAAATACACATTAGAAGAGCAAGAAGCAAATGAAGGCGAATTAAAATTCTATACAAAGCAAGTAAACGGAGATTACAAAGCCGGATTTAATGTAGTAAATACATTTAAAGTACCGGACGAAAGAATCAATGTAAATGTAAGCAAAATATGGAATGATAATTCAAACGCAAATAATAAGCGTCCAGCTTCAATCAAATATATATTATCAGGAAATGGTTCAACAGTAGAACAAATCGTAACAGGAGAGAGCGACACAAATACAAATTGGTCATACGAATTTAGCAATTTAGTAAAATATGAAGCAAACACCGGAAACGAAATAAGTTACACTGTAAGAGAAGAAGAAGTAAATCCAGGAGATTTAAAATTCTATGAACCAACAATCAGTGGAGATTACAAAGCAGGAATCAATGTAACCAACAAATTTGTAGTACCAAATGATAAAGTAACACCAAGAGTAACAATCACATGGGAAGACAATAACAATAATGGAAACAAGAGACCAAGCAATGTAAAAATAATTGTAAAAGATAAAGAAGGAAAAGTTGTAAAAGAAGGAAATGTTACAGGAAATCCAACAGATGAAGAATGGAACAAAGTATTTGAAAACGTACCAAAATACGACAAAAACGGAGATCCAATCCCATATACAGTAGAAGAGAAACCAAATAGCCCAGACGATTTCAAATTCTATAAAATAACAGTAACAGGGGACATCGACAAAGGATATAAAGTAACAAATAAATTCGAAGTACCGGACGAAAAAATAACAGTAAAAGTTAAAAAAGTATGGGAAGACAACAATAATAGAGCAAGCAAGAGACCAACAGCAATCAAAATACAATTAAAGAATAATGCAGCAATAGTAAGAGAAGAAAGAGTTACAGGCTCAGGAAACGAATGGACATACACATTTGAAAATGTAGCAAAATACAATGGATATGGAGATGTTATCAATTACACAGTAGAAGAAATCGAAGAACAAACAGAAGATTTAAAATTCTATGAAAAGAAGATAACAGGAGACAAGGACAGCGAATATGTAATAACAAACAAATTCAAAGTACCGGACGAAAAGATTGAAATAAATGTAAACAAAACTTGGGAAGACAACAATAATGAAGCAAACAAGAGACCACAATCAATTAAGTATATCTTAAAAGGTGGAGCAACAGACGTAGAACAAGTAGTAAGTGGAAACAGAACAACTGATGCAAATTGGAATTACACATTTACAAATCTTGCAAAATACAATGCACAAGGAAATGAAATCACATACATATTAGAAGAACAAGAAGTAAATGCAAACGACTTAAAATTCTATACAAAGAAAATAAGTGGAGAACAAACAAACGGATTTGCAGTAGTAAACAAATTCACAGTACCAAAAGACAAAATTACAGTAAAAGTAAGTAAAACATGGGACGACGAGAGCAATAAAGCAAATAAAAGACCATCTTCAATCAAATATGAAGTATTAAACAGAAATAACCAAATAGTTGCAAGCAAAGTACAAATCGGAAACAAAAATACAGCAGATGGATGGAGCCATAACTTCGAATTAGACAAATATGATGCTTTAGGAAACGAAGAAGTGTACAATGTACAAGAAGTAGAAGTAAATCAAAATGACTTTAAGTTCTACAAAGCAACAGTAAGTGGAAATTACAAGATTGGATTCATAGTAACAAACAAATTTGAAGTATCAAATGAAGAAGTAACACCAAAGATTACAGTAGAGTGGAAGGATAATTCAAACCAAAACAATAAGAGACCAACAAGTGTTAAGATACAAGTAAAAGATGAAGAAGGAAGAATAGTAAAAGAAAGCCCAGTAACAGGATTAATAACAGAAGAAAGTTGGAAGAAGATATTTGAAAATGTACCAAAGTACAACAAAAACGGAGATCCAATAAATTACACAATAACAGAAGAACCAAACAATCCAAACGACTTAGAATTCTATACAACAACAACATCAGGAAATATCACAGAAGGATTTAAAGTAGTAAATACATATGCAGTACCAGGAACAACTATTAGCTTAAAAGCCAACAAAAAGTGGGTAGACGGAAATAATGCAAAAAATAAGAGACCAGAATCAATTAAGATAGAGGTAAGAAATAATAATGAAGTAGTTGCAGACAAAGAAGTCAAAGGTAATAGAACAACAGATGCAAACTGGGAAGTAGAATTCAAAAACTTACCAAAATATAATCCAACAACCGGAGCAGAAAATGTATATACAGTAACAGAAACAGAAGTACATCAAGGAGAATTAAGGTATTACACATCAGTTGTAAATGGAAACACAATAACAAACACAATAAAGCCAATAACAGAAGGTAAGATAGAAGATTCAAAAGTAGAAAAAGAATCAACATTAGCAAAGATAACAAGAGCAGACGAAATAGTACCATATACAATAACTTACAAAGGTAAGATAAAGGAATATATGGGAGATGCAGTAGTAAAAATAGTTGATGAATTACCATTCAAATTGGATTTAAGCAAATCAAACATCATGGACGGAAGTTATGATGATGAAAGCAAAACAATTACATGGATTGAAAATCTAAACAACATAGATACACATAGTAATGGAGATAAAGAAGTAGAAATCAAGAAAGAAATCAAATTAGTATATAAAGACTTAAAGATTTCAGAAGATAATCTAAAAGTAACAAACAAAGTTAGAGCTGAAATAAACTTAAAAGAAACAAATAAGAAGATAACAGAAAATAATACAAAAGAAATATCAGCAGAAATAGGTTCAAAAGTAACAGTAAAATATGTGTTAAAATCAAATAGAAGTATGAAATTGAAGGAAGATAAAGTCATCACAGGCCACGTAGGCGATGCATATCAAACAACAATACCAAACGATATAGATCAAGACGCTTATGAATTCGTAGAGGTAGAAGGAAATGAAAATGGAAAGATATCTCAAGAAGAAAAAGTAGTAACATATTTATACAAGAAAAAATTCGGAAAAGTAATAGTAAGTTATGTAGAGAAATCAACAGGAATGAAATTACAAAATGACGAAGTAATAAAAGGAAATATCAATGAACCATATAATGCAGAAGCAAAAGACATTGAGTATTATAATTTGGTATCAACAGAAAAATCTGAAAACGCAAAACCAGTAATAACAGAGGAAGACCAAAAGATTACACATTATTATGAAAAGAAAGTTTTCAATATCGAAATCGATAAAGAGCTAAAAGAAGCAACAATCGATGGAGAGAAGAGAACATTCAGAAATGGAAAATTCACAAAATTAGATATCCCAGTAAAGAAGATATTAAATAGTGAAGTAAAAGTAAGATATTCAATCAATGTAAGAAATACTGGAGAAATTAAAGGAACAACAGTAGTTCAAGAAAACATTCCAAAATACTTCACAATGAACCCATCAGAGAATCCAGATTGGAGAATCGAAAACAGAAAAATTGTAAGTAAAGAAATAGAGCTAAAACCAGGAGAAAGCAAAGAATTAAGTATCACATTAAAGTGGACAAATTCAAAAGACAATTTTGGCACATTAGTAAACAAAGCAGGAATAGAAAAGACAAAGAACAATGCAGGTTTTGAAGAAACAGACACCGAAGAAGAAAAGAAAGGAAAGAAACAGCAAGCCACTCTAGTATTAGTACCAAAGACAGGATTAGATATAAATAAAGTATTACAAATGACAGGTGTTGGAATCACATTAACAGCTCTAGTAGCAGCAATGGGATATACAATATCAAGAAAAGTAAGAGATGAATATATCAATCAATAATTTATAAAAACAAAAGACCAGCAATCGCTGGTCTTTTGTTCATATCATACTTAAAAATTCATCGGCACTAATGTCCGGTTTAGTAGCCCCTATAGGAATACTATTTTCATCTAATTCTAGATTATATAAAATCGTATACTTTGATGAAAAATTTTTTAGTACGATATCTTTAACATGCAACTTCTGATCTTTATCTAATTGATGTGGCAAATAGACCACATAATTATTAGACTTTGAGCCGTATGGCGCAATATTGAGGAATAACGCATTCCCCATATCTGACAAATAATAAGCAATGAAACCTATGCTATGCAATTTGCATAGCTTCCTATAAGCCAGATCGCTCCGAAATGGCTCGTTATTAGTAAAAAAGTCAATAATAGAGAAGAGGTGATTATTCATCATATAAATTAATTATGATAATGTCTTAATAAATAAATTAAGAAAATGTCCAAAATA
>ERZ772999.120-NODE-120-length-50514-cov-20.171228_pt1 | contig 50514 bp, 36 predicted proteins | sample MGYA00511467_ERZ772999 | MGnify/ENA primary metagenome ERZ772999 (study PRJEB29015, sample SAMEA2738064) | human oral metagenome | biome: human oral; feature: human-associated habitat; material: saliva | place: China | collected 2218 ... | reverse complement strand
GAGGCTGCTGAGGAAGCAGCTCCCGAGGCTGAGGCTGAGGAAGCAGCTGAGTAATCATGTTGGCTGACGCACTCGAACACCTGGTTCGAGGGATTGTCGATCGTCCGGAGGACGTGAAGGTGCGCCTGCGCACCCAGCGTCACCGCGAGACCCTTGAGGTTCGTGTGCATCCGGATGACCTGGGCCGAGTCATTGGCCGGTCCGGTCGCACCGCCAAGAGCATCCGTCTGGTGATGGACGCTATTTCTGATGGCGAGCCGATGCGTATCGACATTATCGACACCGACAAGAAGCGACGCTAGCTCGTAACGTTTGAAGCGCCCCCGCTTCCGGATTTCCGGAGGCGGGGGCGTTCGCGTACCCGGGCTCTGCTCGCGAGCGCCCGCCCCGGCCGCCACGGGGGTAGGGGAGGCAGGGAGGGGCGAGGCGGCAGAGTGCGTCCGCCCGGGGTGCCCGGTAGAATAGTGGGAGCCGTGCAGACGCGCGGCGTAGGTTCGACTTGTACCCAGCGGAGGAAAATTATGCAGGTTGTGGTGGCTCGTATCGGTAAGCCGCACGGTATTCGCGGCGAGGTGACGGTTCAGCTTTTCACCGACACCCCGCAGGAGCGTTTTGCCCGCGGTGAGGTGCTCGGCATTGAGAACTTTAAGCCCGGTTCAGCCGCCGCGTCGGTGGCCCCCACCGGCGAGCTGACCGTGGCCGGTGCCCGCTGGAACAAGAAGATTCTGGTGGTCCGCTTTGACGAGGTGACCACCCGCAACCAGGCGGAGGAGCTGCGCGGCACCCGCCTGGTCTACGAGGTTCCCGAGGACGACGGCGAGGAAGAGGGCTTCTACGAGCAGGAGCTCGTGAACCTGCCCGTGTACCTGCTGGCCGATGTGCCCGAGGGTGAGAGCCCCGTGGATAACCCGGTCGTGGGCGAGCCGCTGGGTAAGGTGACCGGGCTGCAGACCATGCCGGTCCAGGACCTGCTGCTCATTAAGCTGGCTCGTTCGCCGCGGCTGGCCTCCGGCGCGGGCGAGGAAATCATGATTCCCTTCGTCGAGGAGATCGTGCCCGAGGTGGTTCCCTCCACCGAGGAGGAGCCCGGCTTCGTGCTGTTGACCCCTCCGGCGGGTCTGATTGACCTGGTTGAGGAGGCCGAACAGGCCACCGAACAGGCGGGGGAGTAGTCCGTGCGCTACGACGTGGTCACGATTTTTCCCGAGTACCTGGAACCGCTGAAGCTGTCCCTGCTGGGCAAGGCGCGCGAGAAGGGCCTGGTGGACCTGCACCTGCACGACCTGCGCGATTACACCTTTGACCGTCACCGCACGGTGGATGACACCCCGTACGGCGGTGGCGCGGGCATGGTCATGAAGCCCGAGCCGTGGGGCCTGGCCCTGGACGAGGTGCTGGCCGCCTCCCCGCTGCAGACTGCCACCGAAGACTCTGCTGAGGGTGCCGACCCCGCCGCAGATACCCGCCCGTTGCTGATTGTCCCGTCCCCGGCGGGTGCCGTCTTCGACCAGGCAATGGCGTACGAGCTGGCGGAGGAGAAGCATATTGTCTTCGCCCCGGCGCGCTACGAGGGCATCGACGAGCGTGTGCTGGACTGGGCGCAGGAGGGTTTCCGCGTGATGCCCGTGTCCCTGGGCGACTACGTGCTCTACGGCGGTGAGGTCGCGGTCATGGCGATGATTGAGGCCATTACTCGACTGATTCCCGGCGCGATGGGCAACCCCGCCTCCCTCGAGGAGGAGTCGCACACGGGCGGTCTGCTGGAGTACCCGGTGTACACGAAGCCCGCCGTGTGGCGTGACCGCGAGGTGCCGGAGGTGCTACTCTCGGGTAATCACGGCGCGATTGCGCGTTGGCGTCGTGACCGCCAGATTGAGCGAACCCTGGAGCGCCGCCCGGACCTGCTGGAGGCGTACCCTGTGGAGCAGTGGGATAAGAAGGATCGCCGTTTCTTGGCTGAGCACGGGGTGCATTTTGCGAACCCGGCGAAGGCGGCTCAGAAGAAGACGAAGCAGCAGAAGCACGCCGCCGAGGCTGCCTCCTCGGAGCCCGCATCGTCTGAGGCTTCGGCTCCCGAGGCGGGCGCCGCATCCTAGCCCGGTTGCACGGAGTGCACCCGAGCGGCGGGTTTTTGCGGGTCGTCGGCACCCGGAGTGCGGAGGCGCTTATCGCGGTAAAAGCCCAGGTCAAGGCTTGATTGAGGGAATAATCAACGTATGACGCGAGAAAATCAACCGAGTTGATATACGTTCAACGAAAGATTCCGTGAATCCTCAATCGAAATATGACACTTTAATGCAAAAAGGTTATGATTATCCCGAGAACAGACTTCTCCCGTGCCGGTAGTGCGGGCGAAGCATGTAATCCCCACTCGGTCGAACTGCATGATTCGGCTGAGTTTCATCTCGGGGATAGATGACGCCATCACGCGGGTGCATCCTCTGCATGGGATGCCCGGTCTGAGAACTTCATTCATCCCAGTGTTAATCAGTGGTGCATGGTATAAGCACCCCGCACTTTATGGGATGGGAGCTTGGTGGTTCGAGCGTTCATCGTGGTTGATGACCCTCCGTCGCGCGGGTAAAAGTACCTATGCTTACGGGTGAGCATCCAATGGTCCGGATTGGATGCCCACCCGTTCCGCTTTTTAAACCCTCCGCTTTGCCCCGCCCGCGCGCGCCCGGTTGCCCAGCACGCGCATCCGGCGGCCCTCAGTGTTTCTCGGGTACGGGGCGCTCGCGAAATTCGATGGGCCGATTCGACTTGGGCAGTGAGTACATGACGCGCAGGTAGGCATCCTCCACAAGTTCGGCAAGCACCCGCTCGGTCACGCCCTCACCGGCACCCACCGAAATCCAGTGTCGCTTGTTCATATGCCAGGCCGGAATGATGGAGGGGTAGATGCGCCGCAGCACCTCGGATTCCTCGGGGTCGGTCTTGAGGTTCGCAATGGGGTAGCCGATGCCCTCGGTGTACATGGCGAACATCTTGCCGCCGATGCGGTACACCGTGTGTTCCGGGCCGAACGGCTGGTCGGAGGTCGCCAACGGCATGGCGAGCGCGAGGCGATGCAGAACCGGCTGAAGGGACTCGGCGGTGAGCTCTCCGCCTGCTCCGGGGGCTCCGAAGGTTTCGGGCTCCCCGGGGACGGAATCCGTGACCCCCTCCGGGGTGCGAGCGGGGGAGCGGTCGATGCTCTCGGGGCGATGCTGTCGGGTACTCATACTTTCGAGTCTAGTGCCCTTCGCCAAATCTCTCGTAACGCCAGGCGAATCCACGCTAAAATAGGTAACTATGGCTGAATTTATTTATCAGATGATCAAGGCCCGCAAGACCGTGGGCGACAAGGTCATCCTTAACGACGTGACGATGTCGTTCTTCCCCGGCGCCAAGATCGGTATGGTTGGCCCGAACGGCGCGGGTAAGTCGACCATCCTCAAGATTATGGCTGGCCTCGACCAGCCCTCCAACGGCGAGGCACGCCTGACCCCCGGCTACACCGTGGGTATCCTGCTGCAGGAGCCGCCGCTGAACGAAGAGAAGACCGTTCTGGGTAACGTTGAGGAGGGCGTGGGCGAGATTAAGGCCAAACTCGACCGCTTCAACGAGATTTCCGCCCTCATGGCCGAGCCCGATGCCGACTTTGACGCCCTCATGGAGGAAATGGGTCAGCTGCAGGAGGCTATCGACGCCGCCAACGCATGGGACCTGGACTCCCAGCTGGAGCAGGCTATGGAGGCGCTGCGCTGCCCGCCCGCCGACATGCCCGTCACCCACCTCTCCGGTGGTGAGCGCCGCCGCGTGGCACTGTGCAAGCTGCTGCTGCAGAAGCCCGACCTGCTGCTGCTCGACGAGCCCACCAACCACCTGGACGCAGAGTCCGTGCTCTGGCTGGAGCAGCATCTGCAGTCCTACGAGGGCGCCGTCATCGCCGTGACCCACGACCGTTACTTCCTCGACCACGTGGCCGAGTGGATTGCAGAGGTCGACCGCGGTAACCTCTACCCCTACGAGGGTAACTACTCCACCTACCTGGAGAAGAAGCGCTCCCGCCTCGAGGTTCAGGGCAAGAAGGACGCCAAGCTCGCCAAGCGCCTGAGCGAGGAACTGGACTGGGTCCGCTCGAACTCGAAGGGCCGCCAGGCCAAGTCGAAGGCTCGTCTGGCCCGCTACGAGGAGATGGCTGCGGAGGCTGAGAAGACCCGCAAGCTCGACTTCGAAGAGATTCAGATTCCGCCGGGCCCCCGCCTGGGTAACGTGGTTATCGAGGCTGAGAACCTGCAGAAGGGCTTCGACGGCCGCTCCCTGATCAACGGCCTGTCCTTCTCCCTGCCCCGTAACGGCATCGTCGGTGTGATTGGTCCTAACGGTGTGGGTAAGTCCACACTGTTCAAGACCATCGTGGGCCTGGAGCCCCTCGACGGCGGCACCCTGAAGGTCGGCGAGACCGTGAAGATTTCGTACGTCGACCAGAACCGCGCCAACATCGACCCGGAGAAGACCCTCTGGGAGGTCGTCTCTGACGGTCTGGACTACATTCAGGTCGGCAACGTTGAGATGCCCTCGCGTGCGTACGTCTCCGCGTTCGGCTTCAAGGGCCCGGATCAGCAGAAGAAGGCCGGCGTGCTCTCCGGTGGTGAGCGTAACCGCCTGAACCTGGCGCTGACCCTCAAGCAGGGCGGTAACCTGCTGCTGCTCGACGAGCCCACTAACGACCTGGACGTTGAGACCCTCGCATCCCTGGAAAACGCGCTGCTGGAATTCCCCGGCTGCGCCGTGGTCGTCTCTCACGACCGTTGGTTCCTGGACCGCGTGGCAACCCACATCCTGGCTTGGGAGGGCACCGACGAGAACCCGGATCAGTGGTACTGGTTCGAGGGTAACTTCGAGTCCTACGAGAAGAACAAGATTGAGCGCCTCGGCCCCGAGGCCGCCAAGCCGCACCGCGTGGTGCACCGCAAGCTGACCCGATAGGGTTGATTCGGTAGCGAGCCCCGCCTCCGAGCTGTTGAAGCACGGGGAGGCGGGGCTTTGCTGTACCCGCCGGTGTGCCCACTCGCCGGGATGCATGCGGGATGCGGGCGAGTGAACCGTCCGCTGTTCGCCGGTAGAAATAGTTCGCGCCCCGGTAACCGGCGAGTCATGGCGGAGTTCACATTCGCGGTTTAATAGACATGTATAAATAACTAACGCATCTGATACGAAGGGTAGAGTGCCGTGCTTTCAAAATATAACTGGATGTCCCTGGCCACGGGCGTGCTGCTAATTATCGCGGCCGTCTACATGTTTACGAACCCCGCCGTGCCGCTGGCCGCGCTGGGCTTCATCTTCTCCTTCGCCGTGCTGCTCGGCGGCGTGTTTGAGCTGGTCCGCTACTTCGGCGCGCTCAAGCCGGCCCGTACCGGGTGGGACCTGGTCAATGGCCTTCTGACCGTTCTGGTGGGCATCATGCTGCTGAGTGCATCGGCTGGTGCGCAGGCCACCCTCATCCCGACCTTCGTTGGCCTGTGGCTGATTGTTTGGGCACTCATCCGCATCATGTCCGCCCAGAAGCTGAAGTACTTGAGCTACGGCGCCGGCCGTCACCTGCAGTTCTCCGCCATCGGAACCCTGATTCTGGGTCTGCTGGTGGTTCTGTTCCCCGTGCTCTTCGGCGCGGTGGCGGTCTGGGGAATTGCCCTGGTGTTGATGCTGATTGGCTGCGTGTTCGTGGGTGACTTCTTCGTTTCCCGCCGCACTAAGCGCACCGTGCACATTTCCCCGGACGGTGTGATTGACGTCGAAGCCAAATAAGAGCTTCCAAACGGCTTCTAGACCGTACACTAGAACATAAGAAAGACCGTGTGAGACAACCACCTCACACGGTCTTTCTGTATGCTTTGACGCTCCGAGCTGTCGCTGTACCGGAGCCCTAACGGCGCCCGAGCTTTAGCGATATTCGGGCAGGCGGAACATCATTTCCTGCGCCACGGTCGCCACCAGCTCACCGGAACGGTTGAAAATCGAACCCTGCGAAAGCATACGGCCACCCTGGGCACTCGGGGAATCCAGCACGTACAGCAACCACTCGTCGGCGCGCGCCGGGCGGTGGAACCATATCGCGTGATCCAGCGAGGCGCTCTTCAGACCCGGCTCCAGCCAGAACTTACCGTGACGGCGCAGGGCAGGCTCCAGCGGCAGGTAGTCCGAAGCGTAGGCGATCGCGGCGCGGTGCTCCGCATCCGAAGCCTCGGAACCATCAGCGTGCACCAGGCGGTCAAAGGTCTTGAACCACACGCAGGCACGCGGCTCCGTCGAGGAGGAATCCGGCTGAGTGTACAGGGGCGCATCCACGTGGCGCATATCAATCGGGCGCTCCCACGCCACAGCCTGCGCAATCGGATGCGGCAACTCGCCCAGGTAGTCGCTGACCTTCGGTAGGGACTCGGGGTCCGGGACCTCAGGCATAGTCACCGCGGTGTGCTCGGGGCCGCGGCTCTCAGCCTGGAAAGACATAATCGCCGAGAACATGGGCGCCTCATCCTGGAACACCTGCACGCGGCGGGTCGAGAAGGAGCGGCTATCGTTCAGGCGCTGCGTGGCGAAGAACAGCTCCCGCTCAATATCCCCGGGGCGCAGGAAGTACGCGTGGATGGAGTGCAGGGCCTTCCCCTCAACCGTACGGTCGGCGGCAATGATCGACTGGGCGAGCACCTGGCCACCAAAGGTACGAGGCTGCTCGCGGGTGAGCGTCACGCCGCTGAGTACCTCATCGCTGCCGAAGGAGACGGGAGCCGCCTCGACGGGGGAGAGGTCCAGCATCCGCATGAGGTTCTGAGTCACAGTGGGCTTAGTCATGCTTTCATTTTCCCACGTTTTCAGAGGGGCCGAAGGTGGCGTAGAGTGGGAAGGCACACTCTGAGACGCGCTCGGCCTGCAACCGCCCGTCTCGGAGCGAAGAAATAGAGAATAACCCAAGGAGCTACGATGAGCACCCCGTCCGAGAAGAATCCCGCACCCGCCGCTGAAGACGGCACCCGCGCCCCCATCGAGCTCAAGTACAACCCCCACGAAGGCGTGGAGGAACCCTACCTGATTCTGCCCGGAGGCGCGCACGGCGCCGCCGTGGTGAAGGACCTGGCCACCTACATCTCCCGCGCCCTGGCCGTAAACCCGGATGCGGCAATTCGCCTGACCGCCCGCGGCCGCGTGCTGGCCGTCTTCGCCTGCTCCCTAGAGCCCGAGGACGCTTCCTCGACCGCACCCGTCATCATGGGGATGCGCGCCCTGCACCTCGCCGCCGAATCCACCCTGGACATGACGGTCCAGGCCCAGGCCCTGCAGGAACGCCTGGCTCGGCTGCAGAAGCAGGCCGAACAGCAGGGCGCCGAGCAACGGAGCGTCGAGGGGCAGCAGAACCCCGAGCTCGTGCTCTACATGCCGCCGGTGACCGTCAACGCCGGCTGGACCGGTAAGGCAGCCCCCGTGCGCGGCTGGACCGAGGTGGGCACCGTGCCGGTCGAGGAGTTTGCCCGCGCCACCGCCGAGGGCCTGGAGGCCGTGGACCGCGCCCTGCCCGAGAACCCGGGGGCTGCGGTTCTGACGACGGTGCGCTCGCGTATCTGGTCCTCGCCCATGGTGCTGGAGTACCTGCCTGCCTTTGACGGCGTGCAGGTTCCCACCGGTGCCGCCTTTGCCCTGCGCGTGTACGGTTTCATCCCCGAGGGCTTTACCGGTGAGCTTCCCGTCTTCGCCGCCCGCGTGGGCTCGGACGAGTGGCTGCGCATCGTGGCGCCGGCCGGCATGGTGCTGGTGCGTCGCGGCTCCGGTTCCCTGCTCTAGTTCCTCGCTCTAGGCGCACACTCGCCGTATTCGGGCTCGTAGCGCCCGCGTCTGTCCTTCACCCCCTCGCGGACCCCGGTCTGCAAGGGGGGTGAAATGCGTCCAAAAAGCGATCAGCACGGCTTAATATATGATCGCTGAGGAGACAAAACTTTACGGAAAGAGGTAATCTAGAAAGGCTACACCCGCACCGGGGTGTGGCAAACGCACCGATAAACCAGCCACACCGCACGGGAATCTTCCGCCGCGCCGTCACCGGGCGCATCCTCCCGCGCGGATTGAAAGTGAGACCCCTCATGGACCTGATTGCAGTCGATATCGACGGCACTCTTGCCAGCAACCGAGACCAGATGGACAAGTATCTGAGCGGTTTCTTCACCAGCTACCGCCGCTTTTTCAAGGCCATCCGCCACGCCACCGTGAACGTTGAGGTGGCCGATAGCGTACGCGATATGGCGGAACAGACCGGCGCTCAGATTGCCGTGATTACCGGCCGCGACGGCACCTACATGAAGGAACTGAACGAGTTCATCGCCCGCGCCGGCATCAACCCCAAGTACGTGATTGCCAAGCCCGGCCGTGACCAGTCCGACACTGCCGCCTGGAAGAACTCCATCCTGGATTCCCTGGAGGCAGACGGCCACCGCATCATCCACGCCTTTGAAGATAACGAGCACGAGGTGTACCTGCGCCGAGGCATCCCCGTGACCTGGGTGGCCCCGATTCGCGACTACGTGGGCGAGTGGCATTACGAGCCCGTGGGCATCGATCCCGTCGCCTGGGCCGCCGAACAGCGTGAGAAGCAGGCCGCCCGCGAGCGCCAGCAGCGCCGCCTGGCCGACGGCGTGCGCGCCCACGAACGCGCCGAGGCACAGAAGGACCAGCGCCTGGCTGCGTAGACCTCCTCGGTTTATAGGTCTCGGTCATAACCGGGATGCATCGGAGGGCGGCTCCTGACGAGCCCTGCATGAACCCTCCCAATAATTGACCGTAGCGTGAGGCGCCGGAAAGATAGGTTCTTTCCGGCGCCTCACGCTATGCAAAAGAAGATGGGGGGTTAGGAGGCCAGCAACTCGCGTATCCGCGCGGCGAAGGGGGCCGCCATCTTGTACTGGGTTTCGTCCTTCAGGTGCAGGCCGTCGGCCATATCGCCCTCGGCCAGGTACAGGGTCAGCCAGTCCGAGGTGTCCATGAAGAGCACGCCGGTCTGCTGAGCCACGACCTTCGCCGCTTCGTTGGCCGTGTGACGCTTGTGGGCCTTCTGCGGATCGGGCGCGGCGGATTCGCTCATCGACACCACGCCGCCGAGCACAATCTTCGAGGAAGGGTACATGCGTTGCAGCTGCTGGATGACCCGCCTCTGGCGGTCCTGCGTCTGCTCCGTAGCCTTCGCCTCATCCTCGTCGACGTACATGTCGTTGCCGGACGCATCCAGATAAATCACGCCGGGGGCGCCGCCGGGCAGGGCCCAGACGCTCTCCATCACGCCCTGGTAGTAGGAGGGGCAGGCACCGGGGCGGGAAGCCACGAAGCCAACGCCGCCGCACCGGAACATGTGGGAGGTGAAGCCCGCCTCGGAAAGGCCCAGGCCAACCCACGAGGTCGGCAGAACCTGCGAGTCACCGATGACGAGGGCGTCCTGCGCGCCCAGAGTCGTGGTGCTTCGGGACACGTTCATCGCGGTGTCCCAGTAGAGTTCGGCCTTCTCGAAGGTCGTGTAGATGATTCCGTTCTCGGAGCGCCAGCCGGTCGGCAGCCCCTCGAGGCCGGCAAAATCGCTGTACTCGCGCTGCTTCCACCAGTGCGCGTAGACGCCGGAGTGCATGGCCACCGCGCCATGGGCTGCGGTATGCATGACCACGCCGCCCTGGTACTGCTGCACCGTGACGTCGGCGGCATCCTGGGAAGCGATAAAGGGCTTCTGCGCCTCGCCCACCGGGTGCGCGCCCTCCGCCCCGAAGGCCTCCTGCGCGACCCGGTCCATCTGCTGCGCCACGGTTTCGGGGGTGGGTTCCGCCGAGGGGCTCTCGGTGGGGCTTGCCACCGGGTCCGTCGAGGCGACGACCGGGGATTCCGGGTTGAGCGCGTGGGCGGTGGCCGCGGATGCGTCGGGGACGCTGGAGCCTTCGACGGCGTAGAGGCCGAGGGAACCTAATGCGAAGACGCCGAGGACGGCGCCTACCGTGGTGACGCGTTTGAAATGGGGCCGGGTAGAAGACATACCTACAGTGTACGGTAGGTTCAACCCCAAGTGGAGAGCTTTTCCGAGGGGTTTAAGCAAAAACACTGAAAAATATGCACCCGAGTGCCGATAATTTGTGCACCCCGGTTTCGGCTCCTTCCCGATCCGAATCCAATCGGCCCCGCCCCGTTTTCCCGCTCGGGTGCCGGGAGCCGACACTCTCTCGGGCATATCTCGGGCACGGAAACACCCCCTCCGCCCCGGCATCGTGCGGATGCCTGGGGGAGAGGGGGTGTCTCGGGTGCGGCGTGCACCGAGCGACTCGGGGAGCCGCTCACGCGCACCGCCGCGCCAACGGGGTGATGCCTAAAGCAACACGACTAGATATCGGCGGCCTGAACCTTCAGCGCACGAGCCACGCCGTCGCGTGCCTCCGCAATCTGGCGGTATAGGGCGGCGGCGTCCTCGGGCAGGGAAGCCAGGTAGGCCTCGGTACGCTCGAGTAGCTCGGCGGTCGGCTCGCTCGGGTACATGCCACCAATGATCTGCATCGAAATCTCGTGCGAACGCGAACGCCAGATGCCCTCGATCTGCTCGAAGTACGGCTCGTTGTACTGGGCAATCAGCTCGGGCTTGCCGGACTTGAAACCGGCGATGGCGTAACGCTGAATCATGTTCGACAGCTCGCCGGTCACCATGATCTTGTTCCAGTACTCGGCCTTAGCCTCGGCGGTCGGAATCGACGCGTACGCCTGGGCGGCGTACTGCTGACCGTTAGCGGTGTTGTCGTTCTCCAGCTCCTCGGCAATCTGCTCGGCGGAGAAACGGCCACCGGTTGCCAGTCGGCACACCAGGTTCCAGCGCAGGTCGGCGTCAATGTCCAGGCCCTCAAGGGTCAGTTCGCCCTCGAAGAGGCGCTGCACGTTGTCGTACTGCTCCTCGGTGCGGGTCTGGTTGATGAACGCCTGCAGTAGCTGTAGCTGAGCATCCGAATCGGGCTCTGCAACGCATGCCAGCTCCCAGAGACGGTCGGCTGCGCGGTGACGGGTCTCCTCGCGAGCCTCGGGAGCCACGAAGGAGTGCAGGGTAGCGGACAGGTTGTTAATCTGGGTGCGCAGAGCGGTGGAGTTAGTCTCCTTACCAATGTTGTTCAGCACCAGGTCAACGTACTTACGTGCCGGCATCTGAGCGTCACGCACGGTATCCCAGAGCGAACCCCAAACCACGCCGCGAGCCACGGAGGAATCGATGTCGCCCAGGTGCTTGATAGCGGTCTCGATGGAACGCTCGTCCAGGCGAATCTTGGCGTAGGCCAGGTCCTCATCGTTCAGCAGCAGCAGGTCGGGGCGCTTCTTACCGAGAGCCTCCTCGACCACGGTCAGCTCGCCGTCAATGTCCAGCTCGATGCGGTCGGTGCGGGTCAGCTTGCCATCCACCAGGTTGTAGAAACCAATCACAGCGCGGTGCGGGCGCAGGGTCTCGAAGCCCTCGGCGTAGGACTGGCGGATACCCAGCGAAGAGATGTTGCCAGCCTCGTCGTTCTCAACCTCAACGGCGAGAGTGTTCACGCCGGCGGTCTCAAGCCACTTGGCGCTCCACGCACGCACGTCACGGCCGGAGGTGCGCTCCAGCTCAACCAGCAGGTCGTCCAGCACGGTGTTGCCCCAGCTGTGCTTATCGAAGTACACCTTCAGGGCGGCCATGAAGTTCTCCTGGCCAACCCAGGCCACCATCTGACGCAGCACCGAGGCACCCTTCGCGTAGGTGATGCCGTCGAAGTTCACCTGAACGTCGGCGAGGTCGCGAATCTCGGCCACAATCGGGTGGGTCGAGGACAGCTGGTCCTGGCGGTAGGCCCAGGTCTTCTCCGAAGCGGAGAAGGTAGCCCACGCCTCCTTGGCGTAGCGGGTGTTCTCCGCGGCGGCCAGGGTAGACATGAACTCCGCGAAGGACTCGTTCAGCCACAGGTCGTTCCACCACTTCATAGTGACCAGGTCGCCGAACCACATGTGGGCTAGCTCGTGCAGAACGGTGATGGCGCGGCGCTCACGCAGAGCCTCCGCAACCTTGGAACGGAAGACGTAGGTCTCCAGGTAGGTCACGCAGCCAGCGTTCTCCATCGCGCCGGCGTTGAATTCGGGCACGAACAGCTGGTCGTACTTCTCGAAGGGGTAGGGGGTCTTGAACTGCTCTTCATAGAACTCGAAGCCCTGGCGGGTCAGCTCAAACATGTCCTCGGCATCCACGAAGGGCATGAGGGACTTACGGGCGTACACGCCCAGCGGAATCACGCGACCCTCGGAGTTAGTCAGCTCGCTGGTGATCTTCTCGTAGGGGCCGGCCACGATTGCGGTGATGTACGAGGACATGCGCGGGGTCGGCTTGAAGTACCAGGTGTTGGCGCGGCCGCAACCGCAATCCTTCGGCTCAACCTTCACCTCGGGCTGGTTCGACACAACCACCCAGTGCGAGGGCACGCGCACCTCAAACTCGAAGGTAGCCTTCAGATCGGGCTGCTCGAAGACGGGGAACACGCGGCGGGAGTCCGGCACCTCAAACTGGGAGTACAGGTAAATCTCGCCGTCGGCGGGGTCCACGAAACGGTGCAGACCCTCACCGGTGTTGGTGTAGAACATCTCGGCTTCGATCTTCAGAACGTTCTCGGCGGCCAGGTTCGGCAGCTGGATGCGCTCGCCGTCAGCCAGGTCGGTGCTGAGCTCTTCGCCGTTGAGGTTAATGGACTTGACCGAGGAGGTGATGGCGTCGATAAAGGTCGAGGCACCTTCCTGAGCGTCGAAGCGGATTTCAACATTCGAAGTGAAGACATCCTGATCGCTGCGCAGGTCGAGGAAGATATGGTAAGAGTGAACGCGCTTAATAATGGATGCGCGCTCAATCGCCTCATCGCGGGTTAGGTTTAGGCCGGGCATTGGATTCCCTCTCCATAGAAGTGACACGGGGTGGCGCGGCGTGCCGTCCTGACACGCCGACGCGGTGCCCGGGCGTGCGCATCCGCCGCGCCGTTGAACTCGCTCAATGCTGTCGGGCTTGCCGGGGTTGCGTCTGAGCGCTGCGGGTGGTGTTTTCTCGCGGGCGCTACGCATCGGGACACCGCAAAGTGCCATATCCCACAGTTTACCGTATGCGGGCGGGGCGGGTGGGGCTCCCCATTACCCGAACCCGCGCGAATTCGCTACAGTTAGTAGGTACAGACTAAGAGAAACCCCGAACCGAATCGGGGGAAAACATCCCAAATGAGGATGCGAGGCGTGCCTCGGCCCGGCTTTGCCGCCCCGAGCCGCACGCAACACCACACCAGGAGAGCACCATGCGCGTACACATCGCAACCGACCACGCAGGCCTCGAACTGAGCCACTACCTGATCGAGTCCCTCACCGCCGAGGGCTACGAGATGATTGACCACGGCCCCGCCGACTACGACCCGCTGGATGACTACCCCTCGTTCTGCATCAACGCCGCCCTGGGCGTGAAGCGCGACCGTGAGGCCGGCCTGGACTCTCTCGGCATCGTGCTGGGCGGCAGTGGTAACGGCGAGCAGATGGCCGCCAACAAGGTGGAGGGTATCCGCGCGGCCCTGGCCTGGAACCACGACACCGCGGCCTTGGCCCGCGAGCATAACAACGCGCAGGTGGTAGCCGTGGGCGGCCGTCAGCACAGCAAGGAAGAAGCACTGGAAATCATCAAGGTCTTCTTGGCTACCCCCTGGACCAACGAGGAGCGTCACGCACGCCGTATCGGTCAGCTGGCCGAGTACGAGCAGACCGGCGCGATTGCCGGCAAGCAGATCGACGCTGCCTAAGCTCTAAAATCTGAGGCGCATAGTGCAGGCTATGCGCCTCAGTCGTCTCTGCACTCCATATCATCCGCACTATTTCTAGCCGACAAGTTTTCGAGGAGAACCCGTGCCCGAAGGACATTCCATCCACCGCATCGCCCGCCAGATGAGCGACGTGTTCACCGGCGAGCGCGTGCGCGTCAGCTCCCCGCAGGGACGCTTCACCGATGGGGCGGCCCTGCTGGACGGGCACGTCATCGCCGGCGCCTACGCGCACGGCAAGCACCTGTTCGTCACTTTCGATAACGAGCTGACCCTGAACGTGCACCTGGGCATCTACGGCAACTGGACCTTCGGGGGCGACGAGACGTTTACGGGCGCCTCGAGCATCGGCGCGCCCCGCAAGATTGGTGAGAAGGAATACGCGGCGGGGGAGGAGCAGCCCTACGCCGGTCCTCCCGAGCCGAAGAGTACGGTGCGTTGCCGCATCGTTTCGGAGCACGGCTGGGCCGACCTGGTTGGGCCCACCATTTGCCGTGTGCTCACCCCGGAGGAGGTGCGCACCGTCCGCTCCAAGTTGGGCCCGGACCCGCTCAACTCCGACGCCGACCCCGAACGCTTCTACCGCGCGGCCCGCAAGAGCGGACGCCCCATCGGCGTGATCCTCATGGACCAGGCCGCCATTTCGGGCGTGGGCAATATCTTCCGCGCCGAGTCGCTCTACCGCCAGGAAATTGACCCGCTGCGCCCCGGCAAGAGCCTGAGCGACGACGAGCTCAAGCGCCTCTGGGAAGACAACAAGCACCTGCTCGTCATTGGCGTGCGCGTGGGTCGCATCATCACCACCGAGCCCGAGGACCGCCCCGGTATTCCCGAAACTGAGGCCTGGCCCGAGCACGCGAACTACGTGTACAAGCACCAGGGCGAGGCGTGCCCGCGATGCGGCACCACCATCCGCATGGAAGAAATCGCCGGACGTAAGCTCTACTGGTGCCCCGGCTGCCAGGTATAGGGAACGCCGGTTCTAAAAGCTCAGCTGTAGAAAAAGAAAAGTGAGGAGCCCCCGAGAATCTTCTCGGGGGCTCCTCACTTAGCTCTACCGCTCTGATTTTGTGAGGGCTTATGAAGTGAAGATGAATTTCTCGCCCTTAGAGAGGCGCTGAGCCCACTCCTTCAGCTGTGCATTATCAACATCTCCACCCTGTTGCTTCATAAACTTCTGCAGTTCCGGCAGGATCAACTCTACCGGTTTGCCCTTCATAGTTGAGGCGATGCGGTCAAACTCATGCTGATACTTCTGAGTCGTTGCAGCAATCTGTTGCTGTACAAGCTTTTCCAAAGCTTTTCCATTAATCTTCAAGGTCACTGGATTTTCCTCTCTGAAATAGAATACTTTCGAATAAGTGTACCATATTTTACGGTATATAATCCGCATTGATGCAAATATTCGTATTTGTCTCCGATTATTCTACTGGAGTGAAGTTTTTTGGGGTGAGGTAAGTGTGTGTGGGGGCTCTATATTGTTGGGGATGACGAGCTGGAGCGTGCGGATTCCGAGCGCGCGAGGAAACAAATCCGCATGCGGAAGGGATTCCCGTCATCCCGGGAACGCAAAAGGCCCCAGCGCTTGCGCCGGAGCCTTTGAAGTGGAGGGGATGACGGGAATCGAACCCGCGTAATCAGTTTGGAAGACTGAGGCTTTACCATTAAGCTACATCCCCGCATGGAACCTGACCATAGTATCGGTGTGGGGTGGAACCTGTCAAACCCGAGGTGTGAGAGTGTTGCTTGAACCCGCGCCCGCATCCGCCGTTCTGTTGGGCATTTAGCGGGAAAACAGGTAAACTAGGACATTGACTGTGTTAAACGCTCCGGTGTTTAATGCGGTTAGTTTCACGGGGCGTGGCGTAGCTTGGCTAACGCGCCTGCTTTGGGAGCAGGAGATCGCAGGTTCGAATCCTGTCGCCCCGACGTGAAACGGTTGCCGCGACGCTACAGGGTCGTGGCGCTCTTTCCACTAAGCAACAGCGGCACGCCCGAGACCCGTGCCGTACCGAACGATATGAGGAGATCACGGACGTGAAGACCGCCGTCGAGAAGCTCAACCCGACCCTCGCAAAGATTGAGGTCGAGGTTCCCTTCGTAGAATTCAAGCCCTACCTGGACCGCACCTACAAGAACCTGGCTGGCCAGATTAGCGTTCCCGGCTTCCGCAAGGGCAAGCTGCCCAAGCAGCTCATCGAGCAGCGCGCGGGCTTCGACTACATCGTTGAGGCATCCCTGAACGACGCCCTGAACGACTACTACGCACAGGCACTGGGCGAGAACGACCTCTCCCCCCTGGCACAGCCCGAGCTGGACGTTCAGTCCCAGCCCACCACCGAGGACCGCGAAGCTGACATCAAGCTGACCATCACCGTGACCGTCCGCCCCGAGATCGAGCTGCCCAACTACGAGGGCATCGAGGTTGAGGTGGACGAGGTTGAGGTGACCCCCGAGGACGAGGTTCAGGCACTGGACGCTCTGCGCGAGCGCTTCGGCACCCTGAAGACCGTCGAGCGCCCCGCCGCCGACAAGGACTTCGTGACCATCGACATCGCCGCAGAGATCGACGGCGAGCAGGTGGACGCAGCTAACGACCTGTCCTACCAGATCGGTTCCGGCACCATGCTCGAGGGCATCGACGAGGCCCTGACCGGCCTGTCCGCTGGCGAGGACGCAACTTTCGAGACCAAGCTCTCCGGCGGCGAGCACGCCGGCGAGGAAGCCGTCATCAAGGTCAAGCTGACCGCTGTCAAGGAGCGCGAGCTGCCCGAGGCTGACGACGAGTTCGCACAGCTGGCTTCCGAGTTCGACACCATCGAAGAGCTGAAGGAAGACATCAAGAAGCAGGTTGCCGAGGCTAAGGTTGCCGAGCAGGGCACCCAGGCACGCGACAAGGTCCTGACCAAGCTCGTTGAGCTGGTTGAGGTCCCCGTCCCCGAGAAGGTCATCGAGGATCAGCTGGAGCAGCACTTCAACGCTCCCAACGCTGAGCCCGGCCACGACACCGAGGAGCACCGCGCCGAGGTTCGCGAGAACACCGAGACCGCCTTCAAGAACGAGATGGTTCTGGACGCCCTCGCCGACGCTCTGGAAGTGACCGTCGACCAGGCCGAGATGATTAACTACATCATCACCATGAGCTCTCAGTACGGTATGGATCCGAACCAGTTCGCACAGATGCTGGACGGTTCCGGCCAGGCTGGCGCACTGGTCGGCGAGGTTCGCCGTTCCAAGGCTCTGGCTGAGGTCCTGAAGACCGCAGTGGTCAAGGACTCCAAGGGCAACACCGTTGACCTGTCCAAGTTCCTGGGCCAGGGTGAAGAGGCAGCTGCCTAATCCCTCCCACGAATAGCTTGCGCGTGGTGCTTGCGGGGTAGCCTCCGCGGGCGCGTTGGCGCGCATATCGCATCGCCTCGGCGGGTGCTCACCGGTTTCGGTGAGTGCCCGCCGAGGCGTTTCTGTGCCTGCCCCGCAATCGTGTGCTTCCCGAGAGCGGCCTCGGGGCGGGCCGGTTACCGTCCCGGCAGGTGTGAGCTTCACCCCCTGGCGAACGGGCGACGCGCGGGGAGCGGGGGAGAGGTAACTATCGGTAAGGTAGTAGCAACGAAACTTTTCGCGTGCGCTTCGGCGCGCACTGTGCGCAAAGATGCCGCGAAGTCCCTAAGAGAAGAAGAGGAAGAATGTCCAGCTACATGCCTCTGCCCATCGGCGCCTCCCAGGCGGCCGGCGTGGCGCCCTCGCCGTCGATGGCAACCCCCATCGTTGGCGCCCAGGAAGATTACGTGTACAACAGCCTCCTGAAGGAGCGCATCATCTGGCTCGGCTCCGAGGTGCGCGACTCGAACGCTAACCTCATCTGCTCGCAGATGCTGCTGCTCTCGGCGGAGGACCCCGAGGCGGACATCTACCTGTACATCAACTCGCCCGGCGGCTCCGTGACCGCCGGTATGGCAATCTACGACACCATGCAGCTCATCCCGAACGACGTGGTGACCGTGGTGACCGGTATGGCGGCCTCCATGGGTCAGTTCCTGCTCACCGCGGGCACCATCGGCAAGCGCTACGCAACCCCGAACGCCCGCATCCTGATGCACCAGCCCCTCGGCGGCATCGGCGGTACCGCATCCGACATTCGCACCCAGGCCGAGCTGATTCTGGACATGAAGAAGCGCCTGGCAGAGATTACCGCGGAGCGCACCGGTAAGAGCCTGGAAACCATCCTGAAGGACAACGACCGCGATAACTGGTTCAACGCGGAAGAAGGCCTGGAATACGGCTTCTTCGATCACATTGCCACCACCGCCGGTAAGCTGCCCGAGTCGAAGAACGCATAAGGGAGATGCACATGAACTACCTGCCGAACGATATCACCACCTCGGCGCCGGCTATGCCGAGCAACCGCTACGTGCTCCCCAGCTTCGAGGAGCGCACCCCCTACGGCTACAAGCGTCAGGACCCGTACGCCAAGCTGTTCGAGGACCGCATCATCTTCCTGGGCACCCAGGTGGACGACGCCTCCGCAGACGACATCATGGCTCAGCTGCTCGTGCTGGAGGCGCAGGACCCCGAGCGTGACATCACCCTGTACATCAACTCGCCCGGCGGTTCCTTCACCGCAATGACCGCCATCTACGACACGATGCAGTTCATCCGCCCCGAGATTCAGACCGTGTGCCTGGGCCAGGCGGCTTCGGCTGCGGCCGTGCTACTGGCCGCCGGCACCCCCGGCAAGCGTCTGGCACTGCCGAATGCTCGTGTGCTGATTCACCAGCCGGCCCTGAGCGGCCAGCAGGGTGGTCAGGCCTCCGACATCGAGATTCACGCGAACGAGGTTATGCGTATGCGCGAGTGGACCGCCCAGACCCTGGCACTGCACTCGGGCAAGACCTACGAGGAAGTTGACCGCTCCATCGAGCGTGACAACATTCTGACCGCCGCCGGTGCGCTGGAGTACGGCCTGGTCGACAAGGTCCTGGAGTCTCGTAAGCTGCGCAAGCCCGCGACCAACACCGCTATTTCCCACACCTAAGCCGCCACCGGGCTCGATGGCTCGCCGAGCGAGTATCGGGCGCGATGAACGGTAACCGCTGTGAGAGAGGGACGGAACGGTTCCCGAAACCCTAACGCCGTGCAGGCGTGGGGGTTCGGGCGCCGTTCCGTCCCTTAGCTTTATGCGACGCATTATGACGGATGCCGCAATGTAACACGGGGATGTTTCTAGGCCATCGAGCGGCTTCTCTAGCCCCGCCGACACCCCCGCGCAACGGGGTCGGTCAAGGAACGCCCCTAAACGTCATATTTGACCCGGTTCGTCATATGGGGACCGACTATCTTCTTCGGGGGTCGTAATTCTGAGTTCCGGGGTGAACTCCGGTAGCCTAGAGAGGTAGAGATCATCTCTCACCGTGAAGAGCGCCCGGCCCCTCCGTGCGCTGCTCCGAGAGACGACCACACGAATGAAAGGGGATTCTCGTGGCAACAGACATTACTTTGCCCCCCGAGCCGCCCAACGCCAGCATGCGGTGCTCCTTCTGCAAGAAGACGCGCGCACAAGTATTCAAGATTGTGCTCGGGCCGAATGTCTCCATCTGCGATGAATGTGTGGAGCTCTGTGAAGAGATTCTGGCCGACGAGCGTCTGAAGGCAAACGCTCCGGTGGCCCCCGCATCCCCCAAGCAACTAGCCACCCCGCGCGAGATCTATAGCCACCTCAACGATTACGTCATCGGTCAGGACGCCGCGAAGCGCACCCTGGCGGTGGCGGTGTACAACCACTACAAGCGTATTCACGACCTGGACAACCCGGTGCTGACCTCCCGCACGCTCTCGGCGACGGCGGGGGAGCAGGTGGAGCTGGGCAAGTCCAATATTCTGATGCTCGGCCCGACCGGCTGCGGCAAAACCTACCTGGCGGCAACCCTGGCGAAGAAGCTGGACGTGCCTTTCGCCCTGGTCGACGCAACTACCCTCACCGAGGCGGGTTACGTGGGTGACGATGTGGAAAACATCCTGTTGCGCCTCATCAACGCCGCCGACGGTGACGTGGCGAAGGCTCAGCGCGGCATCATCTACATTGACGAGATTGACAAGATTGCCCGCAAGGGTGGCGAGAACCTCTCCATCACCCGCGACGTGTCCGGTGAGGGCGTGCAGCAGGCGCTGCTGAAGATTATTGAGGGCACCGTGGCGACCGTACCGCCGGAGGGCGGACGCAAGCACCCGGCGCACGCAAACATTGAGATCGATACCTCCAATATTCTCTTCATCGTGGCTGGTGCCTTCGACAATATTGACGACCGCATCGCGGCCCGCGTGGGTGCCGGCGGCATCGGGTTCGGGGCCGAGCTGGGCGGTACGGTGAGGGACCCGCTCGAGCAGATTATGCCCGAGGACCTGGCCCACTACGGCATCATCCCCGAGCTGATTGGCCGCCTGCCGGTCATCTCGACCCTGAGCGAGCTCAACGAAGAAGAGCTGGCTCGAGTGCTGACCGAGCCGAAGAACGCACTGCTCAAGCAGTACCGCCACCTCTTCGCCCTGGACGGCGTGGAACTGATTATTGACGATGCGGCAATCGCAGCTATTGCCCGCCTTGCCGCCGAACGCGGCACCGGCGCCCGCGGTCTGCGCTCCATGATGGAGCAGATCCTGCAACCGGTCATGTTCGAGATTCCGGACCGCACCGACGTGGTATCCATCGTGATCGGTGAGGACACCGTGCTCAACGGCGCGGAGCCCCGCTACGTGCTGCAGGCCCCCGACCCGGGAACCGAGACCACCCGCACCGCGAAGGGGGACGCGAAGACCGCCTCCCTGAAGACCGCGAAGGCCGGCCGCAAGGTGGCCTAACCGAATACTTCCGGCCCCGAAGAGGCCAAGGAATAAAGAAGCCGTCGCCCCGGTTATACGGGGTGACGGCTCACTAGCAGGCGCCGCGCTCAGAGACCGCGGACCGGGCTAGTGCAGATATCAAAGGTGAACACAGGGTGCCGGGCCGCACGGGCGGTACGCGCATCCGTACAAGAGAGGAACACCCATGGCTGAGAACGCCCCCGCACAGGTTGATTTCTGGTTCGATCCGATTTGCCCCTGGTGCTGGATTACCTCCCGCTGGATCGGTGAGGTGCAGAAGGTCCGCAACATTGAGGTGACCTGGCGCCCCTTCTCGCTGTCCATGCACAACCAGGGCCGCGAGCTGCCCGCCGACTACCAGGCGATGATGGACCAGTCCTGGGCACCGGCCCGACTCGTCACCGCCGTGCGCGAGCTGCACGGTAACGAGGTCATCAAGCCCCTCTACGACGCCCTGGGTGAGCAGATTCACCACAACGGCAACAAGGCCGATTCCTACCGTGACGCCATCGTCAAGGCCCTGGCGGAGGTCAACCTGCCCGCAGAGCTGGCGGACGTGGCCTTCACCGACAAGTACGACGAGCAGATGCGCGCTTCCCTGGACCTCGCCCTGAAGACCGTGGGTGGCACCGATGTGGGTGTTCCTCTGATCTCTATCAACGGCACCGCCTTCTTCGGCCCGGTCATCTCCCCGAGCCCCGCCGGTGAAGAGGCTGGTAAGCTCTTTGACGGCGCCCTGGCGCTGGCTTCCTACCCCGGCTTCTTCGAGCTGAAGCGCCCCCGTAACGTGGGCCCGATTTTCCACGGTGAAAACGGCGAAGCCTAAACCCCGCCCCCAAGGCCTGAACACCGAGGCTCGAACCGCCAAGGCCCGAAACCCCGAGCTCGGCAGAGCCCCTCGGCGATAGAGCCTCAACAGAGCATAAAAGTACCGCCCGGTCACACTGACCGGGCGGTACTTTCTGTCTAACGGTGCCGAATTGCCGGATGCGGGTCAGGCTTGGCGGCTTCGGTTTTCAGAAGCCGTCTTTCGTGCTTTCAGCGCCTTGCGCTTAGCCCTGCGCTCCAGAACCTTCGGGTGCGTTGCGCGCTGCATAATCTTCGTATCGCGCATGTGGAAGGTGCGGGTTGCCGTGTACTGGACCGCCGCGTCCGAGGTGAACGCCAGCATCGCGAATACCGCCACGCCCAGCTGGAAGAAAATCGTGGACAGCGGCAGGGACTGGTGCCCCCACAGCACGCCGCCGGTAATCGCCGCGAAGTTCAGCGCCGTCAACAGCAGAGCCAGTCGGCGAGCCTTCGACGAGCCGCGCAGCGTGCTCCACAGCAGAAAGAGATGGACCGCAGAATAGACGGCTACGAAGCCCACCAACACCGCGCTGGTGATGGTCAAAAGTAAGGTGCTATCCATTCGATCGAATAGGCTCAGCAAATCAAGATCGTCGCCGGAGCCTTCCTCCAGCAGCTTGGCACGCAGAGCCGGGCGGCTGAGCGCCAGAATGACGCTGTTGATAATGTCTGCGAGGGTCACGGCGATGAGCATACCCGAACCGACCATCAGGCTCAGCGGCATGCGGTACACCAGGTCGTGCGCGCTGGAGAGGTGAATTTCTTCCTGCTCCTGCGGCTCCAGTCCCTCATTGTTCAGCACGATGACCGGGAGCGCGCCGTCCGTGCGGATCGCGTCGCCACCGCCGTTACGGGCGTGGTAGCCGGAGGAGAAATCGTGCAGAATCTCAACGTGAGTTTCCGGGTGAGCGTACTGAATGGACTCCACAATGTAGTCGCGTTCAAAGTCGGTTTCACCGTCAATGCGGTGCGTGACCTGCAGGGTGAAGAAGCTGAAACCCACACCGGAGTCGTAGGTGCCCGCCGCTAACCAATCCACCCGGTGGCCGCCCGGCAGAAGCCAGCCGTCAGGGGTTTTCCAGAAGCGCACGTGGTGGCGTTTCTCGGGGTTTCCGTCCACTTCCTTCTGGTAGGCGAAAGCCTGCGTCCGACCAAAAATTTTCAGCGGGGAGACGGGCGCCTCCGCGTAGGAACGGCGGGTGATGGTGGAGATAATAATCTTCCACGAGGAGACGAGGGTGACGTCGTCAGCGCGGGTCCAGCCGGCGTCCTGCATGACCTGGTGAATCTGCTCCTCGGTACCAATCAGACCGATATTGACCGGGTCACCGAGCAGACCGTCCGGGGTGCGGGTGCGCCCAATAAAGTAGTCGGGCACGTATATGCGGGTCATGATGGAGTGGAACCGCGGCAGGGTCAGGTACGCGGTGACCGCCCAGAAGACCAACGCGATGGGAACGCCCAGCCAGGAATGACCAACCGTGTTGACCAGAATCATGAAGGTCAGCACGAGGGCCGCGATGCCAGCAAAGATGAAGAAGAGGGTATCCCAGAAATCGACCCAGAAGCTGCGCGGGACGAGGTTTTGCGCCGTGCCGCGCGCGTCAATATCACCGCGGTAGACGGGCGGCGAAGTAACCGGCGGCGCAACTTCGCTACGTGTGGGACGTAGGATGCGTTTCGGGTGGGACATGCGCGCCCTTTCTGTGCGCTGAACTGGTGCCAGAAAACTATACCAAAAGCTCGTTGCGCGGGAGCCCAGGTTGCGGAAGGCCCACGGAGGAGAATGGCCCGAGGTCTTTTCCGGGGGGGGGGCTAGTTGAGGGGGAAGCCGTCCTGCACAATTGCCCGGTCTGCGGCAATGGTTGTCTCGTGGTGCAGCATGTCTCGACCCTCACGCATGAGGCGCACCCACTTGCGGGTTAGCTCCTCCAGCTCGGCTGCGTTCAGAGCACCGGAGGCGATACTGGCTTCATCAGCGGCGGCGGAGTAGGTGATGTGTTCGTGCCAGAGCTCATAGACCTCGTTGGTGTAAGAATCGTGGAGCGTCTGAGCGTGTTCGCGTGCCTGGCGGATGTATTCGCCGAGGACGGAGAGGTAGTGCTGGAGCTGGTCCTGGCTCGGGGTGTCGGTTGAGGGGGCGTCAGCCGTTACCGGGGTGGGAGAGCTCTGCCTCGCGGGTGAGGGGGCGGAGTAGTTCGCCTGCCTCGCAGGGGTGTGTTCTGATGCTGAATGGGGAATCATGAGCGGTCGTACGCGCCGGCCATGGCGCGCGGGTAGGGTCGGGATGCGACATCGCACCCCGGCGGTGGGTAGTGGTGTGGCTGGTCGGCTTATTGGCTCGTACCGGTGGCGTGCGCTCGCTGAAGTGAAGTGAATTGAGGGGAACCCTCGCAAACCATCATACAAAAAAGTGACCGTCAATCTAATAAGGTTGATTAGCGGTTGAGGGGCCCAAAAAATATGCACACAAACGCAATAATCTGCAATGAGGCGGTTTCAACCCCACATAATAGGGAGGGGAGAAGGGCTATCTGGGAGATAAATCCCCAGGTCCAGGGGATTTGGCGGGGGATTCGGGGCCGTTATAACTGAGGCACACGGAGTCGGAAGGCCTGCATTGCGAGCGGTCGTTGAGAACGAGATTTTATGCATGAAAAAATAACAAATTTCCTTTCGGCTGAAAGAAAGGGATAGAGCAATAGGGGCTCCGCTGGCATCGGTGCCCACCGGAGTTGCACGGAGTGTAGATAAGCGAGGCGGGGAGGCACCGAAAATTCGGTACCTCCCCGCCTCGTATTATTCACCATCGGCGCTTAGAAGAATCCGCGTCTCCGCGCAGGCTGAGCGTTGCTCAATAAGCGACGACGAATCGCGGATGCATCGCCTACTCGGCGGCTTCCTCCACCACGAGCACCACATCGCGAACCTCCAGCTCACCCTCAGTTGCCACCAGGGACAGCTCGCGGGCGTTGCCGGCGGCCTTCAGGTCGCCCAGGCCGGCCTCGATGCGGTCCAGCTGAGCCTGCGGGGCCGCGATGGTAGCGGACTCCACCTCGGTGCGCTGCTTGACCTTCGCGTCGCTCTTTGCCTTGCGCAGGCCGCCCAGGGCCTCGGCAACATCCGGCAGGATCTGCTTGAGCGAGTCAATCTGAGCCGGGTTGGCATCAGCCAGGACCCACTGGGCCGAAATGCCGGCGGTCGGGTTCTGAGCGGAGTACTCAGCCAGCAGGGTGCCCTCCAGGATGGGCAGCGCCTGCGGCCACTCGGCGCGGTGCACGCTACCCGCACGCCACCAGGACCAAATCTCTTCGGTCACGAAGGGCAGGAAGGGCGCGAACAGGCGCAGCAGAGCGTCCAGGGTGGTGGCCAGAGCGGCCAGAACCGAAGCCTGCTCCTCCTCGCCGCGAGCACCGTAGGCACGGTCCTTAATCAGCTCGACGAAATCGTCGGTGAAGGACCAGAAGAAGCTCTCGCAAATCTGCAGGGCACGAGCGTACTCGTACTTCTCGAAGGCGGCGGTTGCCTCTTCAATCAGGTACGCCAGGCGAGCCAGCAGGGAGCGATCCAGGGCGTTGATGAGCACGCGACCCTGAGCCTGCGAGGTGATGACGGACTTCTCGGTTGCACCCAGGTTCAGCACGAACTTGGAGGCGTTGAGCAGCTTGATGGCCAGGCGGCGGCCAATCTTCATCTGACCCTCGTCGTAGGCGGTGTCGGCACCCAGGCGAGCGGAAGCCGCCCAATAGCGCACAGCATCCGAACCGTACTTCTCCAGAACCTCGTTCGGAACCACGACGTTGCCCTTGGACTTGGACATCTTCTTGCGGTCCGGGTCGAGAATCCAGCCGGAAAGCGCGGTGTTGTACCACGGCACGGAGGAGGCCAGAGTCTCGGAACGCACGGCGGTGGAGAACAGCCAGGTGCGGATGATGTCGTGACCCTGCGGGCGCAGATCCATGGGGAAGGTCTTTGCGTGCAGGTCCGGGTTCACGCCCCAACCGGTTGCAATCTGCGGGGTCAGGGAGGAGGTGGCCCAGGTGTCCAGAACATCCGGGTCGGCCACGAAGCCGCCGGCCACGCCGCGCTGATCCTCGGTGTAACCGGGAGCGGTCTGCGAGGCGGGGTCTACCGGGAGCATATCCTCGGTGGGCAGAATCGGGTTCTCGTAGTCGGGCTCGCCCTCGGCGTCCAGCGGGTACCAGACGGGGAAGGGAACGCCGAAGAAGCGCTGGCGAGAAATCAGCCAGTCGCCGTTCAAGCCCTCAACCCAGTTCTCGTAGCGGCTACGCATGAAGGAGGGGTGCCAGTTGATCTCGCGGCCGCGCTCGATGAGCTTCTCGCGGCGGTCGGCGTCGCGGCCACCGTTGCGGATGTACCACTGGCGCGATGCGACGATCTCGAGGGGCTTGTCGCCCTTTTCGTAGAACTTCACCGGGTGGGTAATCGGCTTGGGGTCGCCGTCCATTTCGCCGGCCTCAACCAGCATCTCCACGACGGTCTTCTGCGCGGTGAAGACGGTGGTGCCTGCCATGCGCTCGTAGCGCTCGCGGCCCTCGGCGGAGGTAATCCACTCGGGAACCTCGCGGGAGAAGCGGCCGTCGCGGCCGATGAGTGCGCGGGTATCCAGCTGCAGCTCGCGCCACCAGGTGACGTCGGTGGTGTCACCGAAGGTACAAATCATGGCGATACCGGCGCCCTTGTCGGGCTGCGCCAGCGGGTGAGCCTTGATTTCGACCTCAACGCCGAACAGCGGGGAGGTGACGGTGGTGCCGAAGAGCGACTGGTAGCGCTCGTCGTCGGGGTGTGCCACGAGGGCCACGCAGGAGGGCAGCAGCTCGGGGCGGGTGGTCTCAATCCAGACCTTCTCGCCGTTGGGGCGGTGGAAGCTGATGCGGTGGTACGCGCCGGGACGTTCCTTGTCTTCCAGCTCGGCCTGGGCGACCGCGGTGCGGAAGGTGACGTCCCACATGGTGGGGGCCTCTGCCATGTAGGCGTTGCCTGCTTCCAGGTCCTTCAGGAAGGCGAGCTGGGAAACCTTGCGGGAGTGTGCGTCGATGGTGCGGTAGGTACGCGACCAGTCCACGGACAGACCCAGGGTGGTGAAGAGGTTCTCGAAGACCTTCTCATCCTCAACCGCGAGTTCTTCGCAGAGCTCGATGAAGTTGTTGCGGGAGATACGCGGCCACTTTGCCTGGCTGCGGTCAGGCTTGGGGGTGCCGTCTGCCTTCCAGGTGATCAGGTCACGGAAGGAATCGTTGTCGGGCACGGAGGGGTCGCAGAGAACGCCGTAGTAGTTCTGAACGCGGCGTTCGGTGGGCAGACCGTTGTCGTCCCAGCCGAGGGGGTAGAACACGTTCTTGCCGGTCATGCGCTGGTAGCGTGCAATGACGTCGGTCTGGGTGTAGGAGAACATGTGACCCACGTGCAGGGAGCCGGATGCGGTCGGCGGCGGGGTATCGATGGAGTAGACCTGCTCGCGAGTGGTGTTCTCGTCGAATGCGTAGGTCTTCTCATCGGCCCAGCGCTGCGAGAGCTTCTCTTCGAGGCCTTCGAGGGCGGGGCGGTCGGGAACGTTAATCTGTACGGGCGAGTCTGAGCCCAAAATGTTTTCAGCCATAAGGGCTATTTTCTCATATTCACGGCATTCTCTCAGCTTTCAGCGCCGGTCGTGCGCCGAGGATGTGGTGAGTCACGGCCTCGATGGCCGTTTGCGGGGTGCTTCGAGGGGTTGTCAGGGGCGTTCGTAGCGGGTGATGGCTTCTTCGAGGCGGCGCAGAAGCTGGTCGTATCGCGGGGCGAAACGTGCGCGACGCAGGGCAACGGCGGGTCCGCGGGAGTGGAGGAGAACATCCCAGGAGGCGGGGTCCAGGTAGGTCTGCCCCAGGAGTAGATGTACCTCGACGGGGTAGGGGGTCCCTGTGGATGCTCGGTGCGCGGCGGCTCGCCGCTGCAATTCTCGGCGGCGGGTTCGGAGGTTGGCGATGCGGTGGCGTTGAGATTTCACGGGGGTGCGGTGGATAGGGGACGGGGGAGAGGGCTCGGATGCGCTACGCGGAAATGCTGCAGGAATAAGTCATTAATACCCGAAGATAAATGTGTTCCGCGGATCATTTCAACACGTGACCGGACCCTATGCAGGCATCATTCGGGGGCGTAGACTGAAATAGTACCAATCCTGAGGAGGCATTGATGAGTACGTTTAGTTTCTTTGGTTTGGGTGCTTTCGAGACCGCCGTTCTACTGATTCAGGCGGTACTGGTGGCGGCATGCATCGGGCACCTTAGCTTGCGAAGCGGCTATGGGGAGGCGCGCATGCGCTTCGTTCTTCCCATTATCGCTTTCGTGCCGGGTGCCGCGATTCTCTATCTCATGTCTGCACGCGAGGGTACGGTTCCCCCGGACACCGTGAAGACCGGTAGTAGCTCGCCCGTGTACTTTGAGCACCGCCTCGGCTACCGCGATGGTGGCCGTAGCCGCTGGGGTCTTCCCCGTCGCCGCAAGTAATCGGGGGGAAACGAGGTTCTTTTGAGCCGTGAAAACCGAAAAAACCAAAAATGTATGCCCGGTGTGTTTCGTTGTAGAGCACGACCGGGCATCGTTTTATTAGGATAAAGATATGACTAAGAACACTTACATTCCTCCATCTCCCTTTCGCTCCTGGGCCGGAGACGGCAAAGTGGCCGTGGTGACCGGCGCATCCAGCGGAATTGGTCGAGCTACCGTGCATCAGCTGGTTGCCACCGGGTGGACGGTGTACGCTCTGGCTCGCCGCACCGACCGTCTTTACACCCTGCAGCAGGAGACCGGGGCGCATCCGGTCACCTGCGACGTAACCAACGAGACCGCCGTTGCTTTTGCCGCCGAGCAGATCCTGGGTGAGCAAGGAACCGTCGACGCCCTGGTCAATATTGCCGGGGGAGCCATCGGCCTGGATCCCGTCTCGGAGGGTAAGCCCGAAGATTACCTGCAGATGTACCGCATGAACGTGCTGGGAATCCTGAATACGGTCCGCGCCTTCAGTGGGGCACTGCGCCAGAATGGCCACGGCACGATTCTGAATCTGACCTCCACCGCTGCCGAGCATGGGTACGAGGGCGGCGCCGGGTATAACGCCGCAAAGTTTGGCGCTCGCGGCCTGACCGAGGCGCTCCGCCTGGAGGAGGCGGAACATAACGTGCGCGTCATCGAGATTTGCCCCGGCATGGTGCACACCGAAGAGTTCTCTCTGAACCGCCTGGGTTCTCAGGAGGCCGCCGACCGCGTGTATGAGGGCGTACCGAATCCGCTTACCGCCGAGGACGTTGCGCAGACCGTAACCTTTGCACTCAACGTTCCGCACCACGTTAACCTGGACCGCGTTACCCTGCGCCCGGTGGCTCAGGCCAGCCAATTCAAGGTGATTCGCGCCGAGGGGTAGCGGGTCGTCAACCCTCTCTGCAACCCCTCATTGAGAAGTTCTGCGGATAATACGCACATAACCCCGCTTGGAGAATGGGTGAAAGCTCACTCCCCGAAGCGGGGTTTTCTCAGGTAGTTATAAGGTTTTTCCTCACTGAATAACGCATAGGTTTGTTAAACGTCAGTAAAAGGGAAGTTTAAGAATCGTCATATCCTGATACGGAGAACTTGAGTAAGCAAATTGGTATGTATGCAACCTCTTTATAGGGGAGTGTTTTATAACGATTTGATAACACTTGAATAGAGGATGCGATAGGGTGCCGGTAAGAACAGGGGCGAATGTTAGCCTTTTAGCATCACACCCATATTGAACACCCGATGGCCTTCGATGAGGGGGGCGCATATTCCCGGGGTTCACCACCGATGATTCAGAGATCGAGGAACAATGTCGAAGACTACCCGTCGCGTCTACAAGATTGCAGCAGCGGCAGCCTTTACCGCAGGCTCCGTTGCCGCTATTCCGGCAACCTTTGCGGCTGAGGCTCCCGCAGACCAGAGCGGTACGACTGTTGCCGTTACGCAGCACCCCAACGGTGAGGTAAACGTAGAGGTTACTGCTCCGGCCCCGGCTTCTACCGAGGCACCGAAGGTTGAGGCCCCGGCGCCGGCTGCTACCGAGGCTCCGAAGACTGAAGCACCCAAGGCTGAAGCACCGGCCCCGGCTTCTACCGAGGCTCCGAAGACTGAAGCACCCAAGGCTGAAGCACCGGCCCCGGTTTCTACCGAAGCACCGAAGGTTGAGGCCCCGGCGCCGGCTGCTACCGAGGCACCGAAGACCGAGGAAACCCCGAAGGTTGAGGCCCCGGCCCCCGCTGCTACCGAGGCACCGAAGGCTGAAGCACCGACCCCCGCTGCTACCGAAGCACCCAAGGCTGAGACCCCTGCTGCCGCTGAGGCTCCGAAGACTGAAGCACCGGCCCCTGCTGCTACCGAGGCTCCCAAGGCTGAGGCCCCGGCCCCCGCTGCTACCGAAGCACCCAAGGCTGAGACCCCTGCTGCCGCTGAGGCTCCGAAGACCGAGGCACCGAAGGCTGAAGCACCGGCCCCCGCTGCTACCGAGGCACCGAAGACCGAGGAAACCCCGAAGGCAGATCCCAAGACCGAGCAGGCCGATCCTGCCATCGAGATTGAGGAAACTGACTTCCCCGCAGACGCCACCATCAATACCATTACGGTTCGTGCATCCGGTTTCCAGGGGGCCAAGGTGGGTGCCTCTGTTAACGTGAGCATCTACGCTCTGGACGCTGACCAGCAGATTACCGGTGAACCGATTGCAACCATCACCGTTGACGCTGGACAGATCAAGGACGGCTCATTCAACGCTTCCCTCAGCGTTCCCGCAGCCCAGCTTCCCGCCGGCGCATCCTACGCTCTGGTTGCTGTCAGCAACCCCCAGGCTCAGCCCGCCGAGAAGCTGGTGGCTCTTTCCTCCTTCAAGGTAACCGAGACTACCACTCCGCGTGCTCAGACCCCCAAGGCTGATGAGACCCCCGCCCCCGAGACTCCTGCCCCGGAAACCCCCAAGGCAGACGAGACCCCCGCCCCCGAGACTCCGGCTCCCGAAACCCCCAAGGCAGAGACTCCCAAGGCTGACGAGACTCCGGCTCCGGAGACCCCCAAGGCTGATGAGACTCCCGCCCCGGAAACCCCCAAGGCAGAGACTCCCAAGGCTGACGAGACTCCGGCTCCCGAAACCCCGGCAGCCCCTGAACCTCAGAACGCAACCCTCACCACCGAGAGCGCAAGCCTGGACCCGAACGACGAGTACAACGTGGTGACTGTCAACGGCGCGGGATTCACCCACGAATCTGCTTCCCGCGGCGTACAGGTGGCCATCTACCGCCTGGATGCCGACGGCAACATCACCGGTGAGGCTCTGGCCGTTCAGGATGTGCCCGCATCCGAGATTATGGAGGGCACCTTCACCACTAAGCTTTCCGTGCGTGCCGATCGTCTGCTGCCCGGCTACGTGTACGCGCTCGTGGCTACCAGCGACCCGACCGGCCTGGTACATCAGGTGGCTGTCACCACCGCCTCCGTGAGCGATGCGGACCACCCGGCCCCCACGGTGCCCGCGGCAAGCAACGACGATAACACCACCGTTCGCGATAACGGCGACGGCACCACCAGCGTCTTCACCGCGGAAATGAGCGAGGACGGTTCCGTGACCGTGACCGAGACTCGCGTTCCCTCCTCGCAGGCCCCCAAGGCCAAGGTTGGTAACACCCCGGTGACCGCTTCTTCCCAGAGTGGCCACACCGTGAGCGCTCGCGATACCGCCGGCCGCACCACTTCGGATAGCTCTTCGAAGCCGCAGCTGGCTCACACCGGCGCTGAAGGTGTCGCAGGTATTGCCGGTGTCGGCGCCGCAGCGCTGATCGCCGGTGCTGCGCTGATGCTTCTGCGTCGTCGCAGCCTCTAGGGTTGATCCTTTCGCGCAACGCCGTATGAAACGTCCTCGCGGTTTCCTAGGGATTAAAATAATCTCGGGAGACCGCGAGGACGTTTCTGTGTGTTCAGAATAGTGAGGGCGCACGATGCGGCGCTCCACAGAACGTTGCAGCCGCAATGGACGGACAGACCGGTGTCGATTTGTTCATTACAGGGTTCCCGCGCTCGCGGGGTGGGGGTTTATCGGTTCCGAGCGTCCCGGAAGTGAAAGCCTCGAATTTCGAGGGGCCCGGATAACCCTGTCGAAGAATTTGCCGTAGCCCGCCTCCATTGATTTTGAGCACGCGGCCGCAATGGGTGTCGCGGCCCTGACCGTGGGAGGCGCCTTCCGCCATATTGGCGTGGGTGAGGGCGATACGGTGGTCATCTCCGCGGCTTCGGGCGGAATTGGGTCCGTCGCCGTGCAGTATGCCGTGGCTCGCGGTGCACGCGTCATTGGCATTGCGGGGGCCGCGAATGCCGAGTTCATCAGGTCGTTGGGGGCCGTGCCGGTTGCTTATGGCGAGGGCGTAGGGGAACGAGTGCTCAAGGCGGCTGAGGGTCGCGTGACAAAGTTCCTGGACTGCTACGGTGGCGACTACGTGACCCTAGCCTTTTCGCTGGGGTTGAAGGGCAAGGACATTGGAACCCTCGTTCCCTCGCCCAAGGTCATGATTAGGGGAGCACAGTTTACGGGCCCCCGCCATTCGGAACACGGGGACTTCGAGACCCTAGCCGAGCTGGTCGCCGATGGGAAGGTGTCAATTCGCTTGGATCGCGTGTACGGGTTCACGATTGAGGATGTCCGTGCGGCCTACCGCGATTTGCAGGCCGGTCACACGCGTGGCAAGAGAGTCATTCGCATCGCCGGTGAATAGGGGATTGGCGCTACTGGTTGATGCGAGACCTCAAAAACCTTACACCCGAAAGAAAATAACTATATGTGCATAAATGTGCACATATAGCACTGTAGAGTCTACCTATTTACGTTCGCTTTAAACCCTCACCTTGAAGGGAGAGTTGAGGTATTTTACCTAGTCGATATGTTTTGCGGATGATTAGTGGGGGAGATTTGGGTGAAAAACCCGTTTTGTGGTTCATTGCATAAAAAAATAGTTGGCTCGTAAAGCGTATTGGGCCTCAAGAGGCTTTTTCTATTGATAGTGTGGAACTACCGATAAATAGAGCGATTCCCCTCGCGCAGACTTCCACCTCAGATGGAGATTGAGAGTTTTACCTCTCGGAACCCATCGCCCATGCCGAGGAGACCCCTGTCGCAAGGTTACCAACCTCGCGAAGGAACCAACCGTACATCTTCCCGCCGGGAATTGAGGCGTCGTTGTCGCGTAAAGGGTATCGTTCACACTCACAGAAAAGGTGTGTTTCATGCCCGATCCCGCTCACTCAAAGACCCGAGCAACGGCCGCCATTGCGGCCTCCGTTCTGACCGCCGGCACCGGTGCGGCCCAGGCCGCGATTCCAGTGCACAATGCGGGCGGCCTTTCCTCCTCTAACGTTCAGCAGAACCGTGCCCAGCATTCTGACCGCGATGTGCGCCCCTCGGTGCAGGTCGAACAGGGTGCTGCCATCAACCCCGCGCGTTCCCAGAGCATCACCGTTAGCGGTAGTGGTTTTCTGGGCGAGGACGTTGAGAAGCATGGCATCGCCGTGTACGTCAGTGAGTACCGCAAGTACCCCCTGGCTGCCCTGAGCCGTGCCCGTGCGGTGACCATGACCCTCGTCCCCGTCTCCGATGTGCACGAGGGTAGCTTTAGCACCCAGCTCACCCTGCCTGCGGGAATCCTCGACCCCAACCAGCAGTACGTGGTGGCAACCGCCGTCGTCAACCCCGATCTCGGCTATTCCGTCGAAGACACCTCCTACAATTCATGGACGCCCCTGGAGGTGCAGCCTGCGGATACTCAGGATGAGCCGCTCAATGCCCAGATCCTGTCGGGTCAGTTGGAAATTCCGCAGGAGCAGAACCTGATCGTCTACAAGGCCACCGGCCTGGGCGATGCGCAGGCCTTCGAGATCATGACCTCGATTTACGCCGTTGATGAGCAGGGCAATCGCCACGTACTGGCTGCCTCCCCGGCACGAGCCGATGTTGTCAACGGCACGCTTCTGGACGGCATCGAGGTACCTGGTGCGCGCCTAGCCGTTCTGCAAGATGTGCATCCCGATCTGCGCTACGTGCTGAACGTTGAAATTGCCCCTTCGGCTTCCCGAGGCCTAGCAGCTCAGAGTGTCGAGATTCCCTTCACCAATGGCTGGAGCGTTGCTGAGACTGCAGTCGCGGAGCCTGCCGACGAAGAGGTTGAAGCGCAGGCGGAAGAGCCCCCGGCGGCCCCTCGCCCCGCGACCTCCGAGCCGGAAGCTTCTGAGGCTTCCATTGTTCCCGCTGAGGAACAGGACCCCGTGCTCCCGGAAACCGACCCTCGGCGCCACTACGACCTGCCGCGTAACACTCGGTTCGACCGGGTGCGCGACGCCTCGGCAGATCGCGCGGAGGAGCAGGAGTCAGCCGAATCGACGAATCATTCATCCGTGGCCGTGGGTGCTCGCCTGCGCGTGGAAGAGACCGCAGTCCCCGAGAATGACTCGGAAAAGACGCTCACTTTCACCGGTGAAGGTCTCGAAGGTTCCGGTCCCGTGGCCCTGCAGGTGTACGCGCTGGATTCTAACGGCCGAACCGCCGGTGAGGCCATTGCCTCCGGGGAAGCTCGTGTGGAGGATGGTTCCTTCTCCGCGCAGCTTCAGGTGCCGGGCAACGCCCTGAAGCCGGGTACGACCTACCGTGTAAGCGCAGTCTACGAGGATTCCCGAGGAACCGTGCAGATCGTGACCGGCGGCTTCACAGTGGAGCGTGACGGCGTGGATGCTTCGCGTCCTTCCGACTCGCTGCCTGCCGAGCAGACCGAAGCGCCGGCAACCGAGGAGCCGAGCTACGGTGACTCGGCTGCTGAAAAGCCGACGGAGGAGAAGCCCTCGGTTACTCCCTCCGATAGCGCCCCGGCACCGGCCGAAGAGTCGAAGGAGTCCGCTCCTGTGGCTGTCGCATCCGAGGCTCCTGTATCCTATGAGTCGGCTTCGCCCAAATCTGCTCCGGTTACCGAGGGTGCTACCGGCGGCGCTACCTACCGTGCCGGACAGAAGCCTCAGAAAGCTACGGCTTCGGCCTCTAAGGGTGAGCGTGAGCAGCTGGCTGCAACGGGTACCTCCGGGATGCTGACGATTAGCGCGGTAGGGTCGCTCTCTCTGGTTGCGGGAGCCTTCCTGACCCGCCGTGGCCGCCGTGATGTGCAACTCACTTCCCGGTCCTAAAAAGCTGATAAATACCCTCTCACAAGCCATAACGTGAGATAAGACGAGGGGATGCTTCTTTGTAACAAAAGAGGCGTCCCCTCGTCTTTAACTTTTTCTAAGGTTATACCTATAATTTAGAGTGCATTGACCGGCGGTACTGCCACTCTCTATGCCCCGCCCTCGCGGAGCAAAACGCGTTCTAAAACGCACATGGTCACCGATAAGAGAGGCCGCCTCCCCGCTCTCACTTCCGAACTTCTGGGCGTGGGGGATTGCACAACCTATCGCTCACTTACTCACTCACGAAAAAGGTGACCATGTTTACCACGCAGCGAACTGCTCGCGGCGCGGCCCTCGTAGCATCTGCAGCCCTCGGGCTGGGAGGTGCGCTGGCCCCTGCAACCTTGGCCCCCGCTTCCTTCGTATCATCCGCCCATGCACAGCCGCATGGTGCGACTCCCTCTGCGAAGACTCCTGAACCCCACGCTACGAACGTTGATGTTTTCATCATGGATTTGCTAGGCCAGAGTGAGGATTACATCCTGATTGGTCTGGGCGGGGTGAAGTCTCTCGACCACGTGCAGGTGCGCCTTGTGGTAGTTACCATGGAGGGTCTGGAAGTTGCCTCGATGGTGGTCCCCGCCTCACAGCTGACCGTGTCGAAGAATGATGACGGCTACCTCGATGTGAGTATTCACCAGCGCCTGAATATCGAACAGGCCTATATGGTGGAGGTTACCGACCTTCAGACCGGCAACTCCTCTTTCGTTGAGCTGCGCCCCGAATACGGCGAGAGCATTGAGGGTCTTCTCGCCTCACGTCAGAATCTTTTCTTCCCCGATACCCCGGGTGTGCAGCGTGCACCCATCGATGCGGTGAGCCCTACTCCCCTTCCTGTGCCGAATCCCGAGCCTTCGAAGGATGAGCGAGAGGACCGTCCGCAGCCCACGGCCGCTCCGGCCCCGGCTCCGGTTGCCTCGGAGAGCGCCTCGCCGACCCCCTCCGCTGCTACATCTGAGAAACCCTGTGATGTGGGGGAGCCTCGTAGTTCCGAATCTACCACCGACGTTTCTGATACGCCCAAGCCCGAGGGCGACCGTATCCTGGTGCATAACCGCTCCTCGAATCAGGTCCCCGCGGAAACCCGTGAGGCCATTCTTGAGATTTCCACCGCGGAGCTGCGAGGCTCAAGCGATCTTCAGACGATTCGCACGCGCGTCAAGAACGTAGGGGAGAGCTCCCTGGGCTATGACGTCATGGTCTTCGAGATGCCTGCCGACGGGGGAGCCGTCGGCGCACCCCTGGCCACGACCCACGTGAGCCCCGATCAGGTCAGGGACGGCGCGTTCTCGGCTGATTTGAAGATCCCCGGAACCTCACTCATTGGCGGTAAGCGGTACCGGGTGGTGGCGGTGGGGGGAGAATCCCCCGATGAGCTGAGGCTCATGGCAACCTCTGCCTTCAGCGTGAGCATTATTCAGCGCGCCAGCTCGGCGGATTCAACTGCAGACGCCAACAATCGGCCTAGGCGCACTGTGGTTCATTCTTCGAGTGAGCAGCTGCCGGCAGATATCTCCTCACCGAGTGATGCTTCACCCTCTGCGGTTGAATCTTCGTCGGCTCGAGGAATCCCTGGGGAAACCGTTCCCCATATTCCTTCGACAGATGTCGCTCTGAATCATGTCGCTCATGCCCATGCCTCGGCTACGAGGGTAACCCCGCAGGCTCATGCGGTCACGAGTAACCCCGTTACCGCATCGAACGTTACCCCGGTTATGTCGGGATACGCAGCCTTTATTGGCGGACGCACCATCGTGAATCTGATGGGGTATCAGGTGTCAGCGGGAAGCACTGAGAGCGTTGCCCCTGCTGCACGGGAAGGTTCTCGCCTGAGCTCCGACGGGTTCTATACGCGAAGCACGAAAGCTCGCGGTGGTTCCGATTCTCAGAAACTGGAGGCAAGCGCTTCGGAAGATGTACCCCTGCCGGAGGGTACCGTGCCGCTGGGAATTGCGCTGGCCGGTTCGGTTGTCTTCGTGGGTAGCGCCGTGGTGGTGAACCGGTATCGCCGTCGGGCGGAGGCCTCTGCTGAAGCGGTGGCAACTGAGACGATGGACGCGAACGCATAGGCGCGGGGGAGCAGAGAATTTACCTCGAAGGGCGCCCCGTGGCGGTGATGCGCAGCATTACCGACCGCGGGGCGTCTTTGCGTTATGTGAGATGTGTGTCGCATTATGCAATGGGTTTTTGTCAAATCTTGTATGACGTGTAAATGATTTTGATGGTTTATAAGAGGTGGATTTGTGGGCCCCCGGCGCGAACGTTTATGCGTTATAACACCGTGAATGGCCTGTGTTCAGGGCTTGGATTGGACACTATATGTCGTGCACCTGGGCTTTTACGGCGATTGAAATAATTGTTTGCGGGATATTCGACCTTCCCTCTAAACATTCGTATTTTTCGATAACGATGTTTTATGGGGTGGCCATACAGTGTTTTACTCTGAGGTGCATATACTGCCTAACAATAAGCACACAAATGCAATGAATTTAAAATCTTAATACTCGTGTTAGGCTGGGATGTAACCGATGTACCGGCACGCATAATTATTGCGTTAGAGGGGCTTGTGGTGAGCTACTCCTTATCAGCAGGTTGTGCGTCCGCTTCGATTGAAATGGCACTATCATGATCACTCAACGACCTCGAACTTTCCGCGCCCTGACGCTTTCCGTTTTAGCAACTACGGGTATGTTTGTGTTACCCAATGCTTCCGCGGTGGAGGGAACCGGTTTTTCTGTCGATCAGCAGTGTATTATTACTATTCTCAATTCGGAGAATCCTCAGAATTGTCCCTCGCAAGATTTCAACCTTGAACTCGATACGCTTGAGGTTCTAATTCATTCTGTGGAACAGAACCGGGTGACCCTCAATCTGCAACCTCTCTACGAAGAGAAGTACATCAATGATTCGAGCCGCTATCTCGTGGCCGTTCAGTACTACACCGTCTCCGGTAAAGCATCCGGAGAGGTAGTCACCTATACTCCCCAGCAGCTGAGCGCAGTGAAAGCCCAGGACGGCTCTACCCTTCTGACGCTCACGCTACCGAGTACGCCGAAGGAAGGCTACTACACCATCTCCGTCCTCGACCTGGACAGCTTCGATGAGGGATACGGGGAGTTCAAAATTACTGCCGGCTCGCTTATTCCCCATATCGTTCCTGTCGGTGACGGGGACGTCGACAGTGACTCGTCGGGAATCCGTCTTGACGACGAAACGCAGAATATCCTGGCTAAAGCGCGTGAAGAGGCCCGTCATACGCAGCCCTCGATTTCGCCTACCCCGAAAGCAGCAGGCGGCCTGGATCGCGGCACTCAGATCGTGAGCGAGGTACCCGGAGGCCTGACCGCCTCCCGAGACAACGCGAACCTGAACGCTCCAACGCTGAACGTTCGTTACGCCGAGCTGCGTTCTGACGCAGAGACGAAGCCCGTGACCGTTGTTGGAAAGAACCTGCCCGCTCGAGAGAACGGGTACGACCTGATGGTCCTTGAGACCGATATGCAGGGTAATCCCCGAGGCGATGCCGTCTCGTACACGCACGTGGACGCTGCACACATCGTTGGAGGAGAACTCGAGGTGGCTGTTGGCGTTCCGGGGTCGCTTCTCAAGACCGATTCGGTCTATACCGCGTACCTGGTGTACGTCGATGAGCAGAACAACGACACCGCCGTGGCCTCGGTTCGGTTTAAGGTGAGTGCCGGGAAATCGCAGGATACCGCGGATTCCTCCGCCACCCGCCGCGATGAAACGGGCGCTACTTCAACGTCCACTACCGCGAAGAGCGATAACTCCGCGAGCGCCTCCTCTCACACTTCTTCTAATGCAGTCGACGGTAGCTCGAACGCTTCCCGTTCTAGCGGGGCCGATTCCACCGCAACCCGTGAGAGTCAGGCGCGTGCCGAGCGCCGTCAGCAGGGACTTCAGGCTCTGGCGCAAGCGCGCACTATGGCGCCCCAGACCAATGCATCCGCCGGGCAGTCACCCCTGACCTCGGCATACGCCGCGGGGTCCGATACCGCAACGCCTAATGGGGAGGACGGCGCCTCCGTAAAGAGCGGATCGGCATCTGCCGCGCAGCCCGTGACCCCTACCGACGGCGCCAAGGGGCTAACCCCCACCCGTCAGACGGAGGGTAATTCCCGTTCCGCTGAGGTTAGCGCCCCTATCTCTCAGGTGCACTCCGGATCGACCGCGGGGCAACAGGAAGGCGTGAAAGCGGCGTCCTCTTCGGAACACGTTATGGAGGAAGCCTCCGACTATAGGGTGACCTTCTGGACCGTAGGACTGGTGGGATTGGGCCTGGTGACGGGCGCCGTATGGATGGCCATTCGGAGGAATACCTTCTCCCTGTCTCGGGTATTCCGCCGGTAAGCATCTACGGGACTTGTTGACTCCCCCGAGCGTAAAGACAGCGTTTAGGGGAGTCAAAATACCCTTGAGTGAATAAACCTCGGAGTTCATGGTAGGGTTGAGGAAGCCGATATATAGACGTGGACTCCTCCTTACCCTGACCCCACATCTCAGTGGTCGTATGGCGTGGACGCCACCGGATAGATACTCTGTCCAGGGCTCGGTCGATTACCCCGTGTGGGATTGGAAGAATAATCGGGGGGGTGGGAGCACCTCGTTAAACACCACGAAAAGACACATTGCATGAGCACATTATCTATAAAACGCCGTGTAGTTGCCGTTGCGACCCTTGCTGCGGGACTGCAGAGTGGGGTGCTTGCCCCATCCATGGCCGTCGATACTGTTGCCGACCCTACGCCCTCTTTACACGATGTCGCTGGAGTAGGCGACTCGGACGCCCCCATAACGCAACGTCGCGAGGGGGAGGCGAACGTCGACTTCGATGATTCTAACGAGGGCGATATTAACCTGACCATTCACCGTGAGAACGGTGCTGCCCTGCTCGTTTGGTCGGGTTTTCCTCAGGGAATATCTGCCGAGAGCGTGCTAGTAGAAGTTACTTCGTGCACGTCGACGGAGGAATGCACCCACCGTTCTGTCTCCCCGACCGAAGGGGGTTCCCCCGGGGAAGTAGCGCTTCTGCTTGATTTGCCCGCTGAGGGAACGTTCTACGCCATCACCCTGACGGATGCGGCCTACGGTATCACGCGCGTAGATTTTCTGGCGCGAGATCGCGACACCCTGGTGGAGGTTCCCTCCGATCCTCGGTATTCTACTCAGCCGGGAGTTACCCCGCCCCACGGCGAGGATGCGTCCTCGAAGGGCCCCTCGGCAACCGACTCCACACCGGTAGAGAAGAAAGACACCCCGGAGTCTCCCTCGCCGCAGCCCAGCCCCACGCATATTCCTTCTACCGTAGCCCCCACTCCTCAGCCGGTGGTGACCCAGTCCCCGAACGTCACAAAGGAACCGGAGCATATTCAGCTGATTAGCTCCGAAAAGATCGAGGCTCAGGCAAGTAGGCAGAATCATCGAGACAGTCCTCGCCTGACAATCCAGAACTCCCAGGTTAACTCGAGCGATTCGGTAAAGCCCGTTACGGTGCGCGGCAAGAACTTTGCAACGAATGACAACGGGTATGACCTGATGCTCATGGAGCTCGACAGTGATGGGCGTACGGTGGGTGACGCCCTAGCTATTGTGAGGGTGAACCCTTCGGACCTCTCCTCCGGAAGCTTTGAGGCGGTGCTGGGTGTACCCGGCGCCTCCCTGCAGACCGGTCGCACCTACTTGGTAGTGGCAATAGACGCCACCAGCGGTGGAGATGTCCAGGTCAGCACGGTACGCTTCACCGTTTCTCGAGGAAGTAACAATACCGGAAATTCCCAGGGTGAAAGCGACGACACCTCCACTGATAATTCCTCGGATTCTTCATCCTCCGCAGTGGCTGGCACCTCTTCTGCGGCCCCCTCAACGGCCTCGAGCGGTGAGGAACAGAATGCCGTGAAAGTGGCTGGTGACGGGAATAAGACAAAGACCCGAGGCATACGCTCTGCAACCGCCCTGGCCGGGGACCGGAAGGACCCCACCATCTCTGTCGAAGAGGGGACGGAGGCCGTTGCTCGCCCCGCTGCCTCTTCTTCATCTGCGCTAGGCTACCGCACACGCGATGCACAGGACGAGCAGGCTACCGCTCGTACGAGCGCGCCCTCAGAAACCGAGCCCGCTACCCAATCGCGACGGCCTTCGACGCTGGATGGTTCCTCCTCGCAGGTGCGTTCCGAGCAGAAGGGCCGTGACGGGGTGAAGGCCTCAGAAGCCGACTTGGCCCATGGCATGATGGCCTCCTCATCCGCACTGGCCGTACTATTGGCCATTGGTGGTGGAATGGTTCTGGGCTCTTTGGGTATGACCTGGGCCCACTCCTCGCGCCGCAAATAAGGCTTTCAGGAGCTGAGGGCGACGGGGTGTAAATTCCGGTTCACGCCGGTGACTCGCCGGGCGTGGGCGCTCAGCAGTGTTGTCACCTCAGTTGCATTCGGGCCTCGAGTTTGCCCTCACCAGCCCCCGCTGTCTCACTCGATTTGAGTGGGGGAGCGGGGGCTTTTGTGGCTCATAAATTTGTGTGGGCCGGGCATTTTGCCCCGGGAATTTTTTACAATGGGAGCATGACTGTTTTGAATGTTCTCGCGACCTCTCACGGTACCGACTCCGCTGTCGGCCGTGAAGCCATCGCCCTGATTCGCGAACAGGTGCGTTCCCTGCTGGACCAGCGTACTGACGGCGTGGAATACCGCGTGCACGAGGCTTATGTTGATGTCGAATCGCCCAGCGTGGATGATGCCGCGGCGGCTCTGCCCAAGGACGAGCCCTGCGTTATTGTCCCGATTCTGCTCTCTACCGGGTTCCATACCCAGGTGGACCTGCGCCGGGCAGCCCGCGCGAGCGGCATCGAACGTATAGTGATCGCTGAGTCTCTTGGTCCCGATTCCCGCCTTGCTCGCCTGGCTCGGACCCGCCTTGAAGAGGCCGGCTGGACCCCCGAGAACGGTTCTGCCGTGGTGCAGGGTGCCGCCGGTTCCTCCCGCGCCGATGGCCGCGCCGATATGGAGCGTGCCGCCGAGCTACTCTCCGAGGCCTTGGGAACCCAGGTTCAGCACGGTTTTATCGCTTCCATCGATCCGAAGTTCCACAAGGTTGTGGCCGAGTATAAGCCAGAGTACGCCGCAACCTACTTGCTGGCGGAAGGATTCTTCGCCTCGAAGATGCGCCGCGATGCTGAGGCAACCGGCCTGCCGGTGAAGGTCGCCGCGCCGCTGGTGAACGCACAGGACCCTGCGTCCGCCAGGGTTGTGGCAGAGTGCTTTGTCGATCGCATGGATGAGGCGCTTGCCGCCTAAGAACTAATTTGGGCTCGTTCCGCGCGAAAGGCCCCCGCTTCCTCTGAGGAAGCGGGGGCCTTTCGTTAATTTGAATTGTCTATGAGCCCTCCGAATTAGTTGGCCAGCAGGTAGACATCGCCGTCGCGGACCTCAACGGGGTACACGTTGAGGGAGTAGGAGGAGTCCGAGAGGCACTCACCATTGGTCAGGTCGTAGACCTCCTTGTAGAGGGGGGAGGTGATGGTGGAGTGGCCGTTCTTCTCGCCGATAATGCCGCGGGCCAGAACGAGTGCCTGGCTGTGCGGGTCGAGGTGATCGCTGGCGTAGATGCCGTGCTTGGTCTTGTAGATGGCGTACTGATGGTTGTCGACCAGAGCGACTTCGCCCCAGTTCTCTTCAAGATCGGATTCGGCGCAGATGCGGACCCAGTTATCGGCCATGGGGTTTTCCTTTCGAAACGGTGTGTGTCGCGCGGAGGCGAAATCAATCACGGTTTGGGCGTAATTGCGATTCACGTGTTCTTTGTTTGGAGTTTACCCTATGAAACCCACATTGGGAAATGGGGCGCGCGAGAAAGCTAAAGGTTATTTTCACCCTAAAATATAACCCTAAATTTTATAGATTAGCCTTACCTAAATCCACTGCCGCCGGTGGTACGTATACCCTCATCTGGGCTGTTATTTCGCGGAAGTTTTTCAGAATTTTTTCTCACAAAATGCTGATTTTGGCTACCCGTACCCTGCGCTACCATGTACGATGAAAGTCGTAGCTCGGAATCACCTTTGAGCACCTGAAGAAAACAACATAATCCCACACAAAAATGTTTCGTAATTTTCAGGAGTTGCAGAAGATAAGAGGTTTCGCGGGGCCTTGCGCTCCGTCGGTACGACCCCCTTATCTTGGCAAATCCGGGATTTCCGTGTTGCGGCATGTGCGCCGCAAATAAGTTACGGAACGAATCCCAGGGACATAATCGCCGCCCACGGCGAGGATGCAGAGCTATCGCATCGCAAACTAGGAAAGGAAAATCCATGTCGAACACCCCCCGCAACATTCTCGTTGTCGGTGCAGGACCCGCCGCATGGCGTTTTGTTCGCGCATACCATGAGGGCGCAGAGGCAGCCGGTCGTGCCGCAGACACCATCACCGTGCTGAACGATGAGCCCTACACCCCTTACGACCGCGTTGCCATTGAGCAGCTCTTCAAGGACCCCGAGAAGGATCTGACCCTCGGCGATCCGGAGCTGTGGAACGCTGAGAACATCAACCTGGTCAATAACTGCCATGCCGAGAAGCTGGACCGTAACCGCCGCGTCGTCACCGACACCGAGGGTAACGAGTACCCCTACGACGTTCTGATTTTTGCAACCGGTTCCCGCGCGGTTCGCATCCCCATTCTCAACTCGGACGCAGCACACGTCTTCCGCACCGTCGATGATGTGAAGAACATGGTTTCCGAGGTCAACCGCCTGCAGTCCACCCTGGGCCGCGCACCCCGCGGCATCGTTGTCGGTGGCGGTCTGCTCGGTCTCGAGGCTGCTGAGGGCCTGAAGGAACTCGGCGCGGAGCCCACCATTCTGGACGTGGCTCCCTGGCTGCTCTCCGTCGAGGTGGACCAGGGCGGCGGTTACGCCGTGAACGCCCAGATCAAGGCAACCGGCATTGATATTGAGACCGGCGTGTTCATTTCCGGTATCAACAAGGATGCCGACGGTAACGTCGTCTCCGTCTCCATCGCAGACTCTCCCTCTGAGGACGCAAACATCCGCACCCTGCCCGCCGACATGGTGGTCTTCGGTGCCGGTATTCGCCCCAATGACGAGCTGGCTCGCGCCGCCGACATGCACATTGGCGAGCGCGGCGGTATCGTCGTCAACGACGCCTGCCACACCTCCGACGAGCACATCTGGGCTATCGGTGAGGTTGCTTGCGTGCTGGGCCGCACCTGGGGTCTGGTTGCGCCGGCTAACGCTATGGCCGACGCAGTGGCAGCCAACCTGCTCAACGACAACGAAGAGGCAAAGGTTGAGGAATTCGACATCGCCACCAAGCTGAAGTTCTCCGGCGTTCAGGTGGCTGGCTTCGGTGACCGCCGCGGTACCACCGAGGGTTGCCTCGAGGTTCTGTTCGCTGACCCCGCTCGCGGCATGTACCAGAAGATCGTGACCAGCGGCGACGCCAAGACCCTGCTGGGTGGCGTGTTCGTCGGTGACACCGCTCCCTTCGACTCCCTCAAGCCCCTGCTTGGCCGCGAACTGCCCGCTGAGCCGAACGTTTACCTGACCGCAGCTGGCGGCGGCGACGGCATCCCCGACACCGAACTGCCCGACGACGCAATCCTGTGTTCCTGCAACAACATCAGCTTCGGCACCGTGCGTGAGGCCATCGTTGACGGTAACCACGACGTGGCATCCCTGAAGGCCTGCACCACCGCCGGTACCCAGTGTGGTTCCTGCGTGCCCATGCTGCAGAAGACCCTCGAGCAGCAGATGAAGAAGATGGGCCTGACCGTCTCCAAGGCCCTGTGTGAGCACTTCGACTTCTCCCGTGCGGAGCTGGCCGAGGCCGTGCGTCTGACCAACCTGGACGACTTCGACTCCGTGATTGCTCGCTTCGGTCACGGCGGCGACGGCTGTGCCATCTGTAAGCCGACCGTTGCATCGATCCTCTCCTCCTTCCGCAACTCCTACGTGCTGGACTCCGGCCGCGGTGGTCTGCAGGAGACCAACGACCGCGCACTGGCGAACATGCAGAAGGACGGCACTTACTCCGTCGTCCCGCGTATTCCCGCCGGCGAGATTCCCGCCAAGAAGCTGGCCGTCATCGCCGAGGTTGCCGAGGAGTTCGGCCTGTACACCAAGATCACCGGTGCACAGCGTATCGGTATGTACGGTGCCCGCCTCGAGCAGCTGCCCTACATCTGGGAGCGCCTGGTCGACGCCGGCTTCGAATCCGGTCAGGCCTACGGTAAGTCCCTGCGTAACGTGAAGTCCTGCCTGGGCTCGAGCTGGTGCCGCTTCGGCGTTCAGGACTCCGTCGGTATGGCAATCCACCTGGAGAACCGCTACCGCGGCCTGCGCTCCCCGCACAAGTTCAAGTTCGGTGTCTCCGGTTGTAACCGCGAGTGTGCCGAGGCTCAGGGCAAGGACGTCGGTCTGATTGCAACCAGCAACGGCTGGAACCTGTACCTGGGCGGTAACGGTGGCGCAACCCCCGCCCACGGCCGCCTCTTCGTCAAGGACGCTTCCAGCGAGGACGTCGTGCGCTACATCGACCGCTACCTGATGTACTACATCCGTACCGCGGACAAGCTGCAGCGTACCGCTCGCTGGCTTGAGGACCTGGACGAGGAGCACGGCGACGGTCTGGCACACCTGCAGTCCGTCCTCATCGAGGACTCCCTGGGCGTGTGCGAGGACCTCGAGCGCGACATGCAGCGTCACGTGGATTCCTACGAGGACGAGTGGGCCGCAACCCTGAAGGACGAGCGTCGTCTGCGCCGCTTCCGCGCCTTCATCAACGAGCCCAACGGCAGCGACGAGGCATCGCACCTGTTCGTGCTGGAGCGCGAGCAGATTCGCCCCGCAACCCCCGAGGAGATTGCGGCTGTCAAGGCTGGCGAGTCCAACACCGTTCTGGTGACCGGTACCAAGATTCCCGTGGGTAAGCCCAGTGACCTCAACCCGGTTCCGGCAGCCTAGTATGGGCCCGAAGATTCCGCCGTTCCCGCCCCGCGAGTTCGCCACGATTGACGAGGTGCTCGCGGGCGGGGCGCCCGGTCACAGCCTGGATGACAGCGTGACCGAGCGCGGTATCGCCCTGCCCGGTGAGCGCGCCGAGCACCCCGGCAAGGTCTACATTGTCGGTGGCGGCCCCGGCGCCGTCGACCTGCTGACCCTGCGCGCTGTGCGTGCTCTGGGTGAAGCGGACGTGGTCCTGCTGGATCACCTCGCCCCGCAGGAATACGGCGAGTACGCCCCCAACGCCCTCATCGTCGATGTGGGCAAGGTGCCCGGTAAGCACGCTGTTCCGCAGTCCCGCATCCAGCAGCTCATGATTGACTACGCGCTTTCGGGTAAGACCGTGGTGCGTCTGAAGGGCGGCGACCCGTACGTGTACGGTCGCGGCGCCGAAGAGCTGGATGCGTGCATCGCCGCCGGCCTGGAGGCCGAGGTGATTCCCGGCATCACCAGCGCTATCGCCGTTCCCGGACGTGCTGGTATCCCGGTGACCCTGCGCCGTGTGTCCTCAATCTTCACCGTGGTATCCGGCCATTCGGGTCTTTCTGAGGATGACCTGGCCGCGGTCGAGGCAACTCTGCGTGCCTCCGGTACCGTGGTGTTGCTGATGGGCGTGCGCACCCTGCCCGATACGGTGGCGTCTCTGCTCTCTCGTGGGATTGAGGGCGAGATGCCGTTGGCGACCATCGAAAACGGGTTCTCCGAGAACGAGCGGGTTACCGTGACGACCCTGGAGAATGCGAAGGCCGATTGCGCCCGAGTGAAGCCGCCCGCCATCACCGTGATTGGCGAGGTCGTGTACTACGCCCGCGATGATCAGAACCGTTTCGTGAGCGAGGTTCACGAGCGTCTGCGCGAGCGTGCCACCTCGTAACGTTCCGCTGTGTTCATGCTCCGTTTGTACTCCCGGTGCGATGCCCGCCGCGGGGGAGGAGCGTGAGGCATCAAGGCGTAGCCCCGCGTCCCTGGTTTTCCTAGTTGCCAGGGATGCGGGGCTATCGTCATGTTCGGAACGCGCGCGTGGGCCGGCTGCCGGACTGGGGGGCTTAACACGGGCTTCCGTTCGCTCGGCATAATTGGCCGTGCAATTGGTTGCGTCACAATCGTCACCAGCGCAGACGGAAGGCACAGGCTAAAGGTCCAGATGAAGGGCGGGGCGGGTATCAGTTGAATTGATACCCGCCCCGCCCTCATAGCGTGGAAGCAAATCGGCCAGCTCGGTCTAGACTCCGGTACCGGAATATGAGCCACCGGAGGAACTCGAAGAGGAACCACCGGAACCAGCGAAAATCTTCTTGAAGCGTTCGCTGTATTCAGACCTGAAGAATTCCGCGCTGGTCACGTTCCACTTACCCTGGTCAAAGACCAGAATCACGGGAACCTGAATCGTGCTTGCCTCCTGAACCTGGCTCGAGCCGTTCTGATAGGTCGTAAACTCGCTCGCCCAGTCTTCGCAGGGGAAGGACACCGCGCTCAGCTCAGTCGAGGCGTAAGCGCGCGTCCTGTACTCCGAGAGAATACTCATCTTATTCTCGTAGCCCTTGACCCAACCGCCCTTAGAATACAGGGTGTGGACGTTGAGAAGCTCGGCGCTGAGCTTGGTATCGTCTTTGTTCATGAGGTTGATAGCGTACTCAATCGTGCCGGTACGCATGAGGTAGACGTAAGAACTCTGATAGGCGCACAGGGTCTTGTAGGCGCCCTCGAGGGTGTTGGTGCGCCGCGCCGTCTGATCGATGACCGGGGTGGGGACGTTCTTCGCGGGGGAGGTATCGGTGGCCTCGACGTACTTGTTCGACAGCTCCTTGTACTCGTACTTCAGGGGACCGAGGTACTTGTCACTATCCTTGAGGTATTCATCCTCGGGGATAATTCGGGTGCTGCCCGAGGTGCTGGAAGAAGCCGAAGCGGACGCGCTGTCGGAAGAGCTGGGAGAGGTGCTGGGAGAGTCAGTGGGGGAAGCCGACCCGTCGGCAAGCGGACGGACATCCTTGGCGCATCCGGCCAGGGCAAGAGCGGCAAGGCCAATACCGCCCAGAAGGATATTGCGTCGGCTGGGTGCTTGATTGAGGAAAGACATCGTGGCCTCCTGATGTAGGCCCGCGTGGTGCGGCGTTTGTGTGTACGCCGGTATTGCGGGGGTCCTGTCGTATGGTGCGCGGTACGGATATACCCGGATGCTCGGCCCCAAAACCTCGGTGCGAGGAACGCGGGGGAGCATCCGGGTTCGACTATAAGTGACCCGTTTGAAAGGTTCGTCAAAAAACCCTGAACGTTATCTTTAAGTGCACGCTAACCCGAACTCGGGGAGGAACAGATGCTGAACCTACCCAACGCGAATCACCCGGAATCAAGCGGCCCTAGACACCGGCGGGTCCGTGAGAATCGCCGGAGCTGCCGGAAGAATCCGAACCGGTTCCCAGACGCTCGTTCATGTAGGGGACGCTAATCCTCCACCACTTACCCTCGGCGAAGAGCATGACGTGTGGCGTGGAAGTCTGGGTGACGGCCGGGACCTTCCGCTCGGTGCCGTCAGGCTGGTGAACGGCGGTGGCTGAGTACTCGGCATCAACATAAATCACCACGTACCCGTCGCCGTCCTTCACCGCACCCACCGGCTCCGTCTTCTGCATCGAAATGCTACAGGTGAACTCCATGTACCAGCCCTTCTGCTCATAGAGTTCCTTGACCGCGTTAATCTCAGCGATAGCACTTCGATCTTCTGGATGGATCAGCTCCACCGCCTGAGACGCGTAGCGTCCATCCTTAAGCGTGGTGATGAGGGCGCTATAGTACGCACGCAACGTCTCGTAGGCACCCTCGAAAGTCGGTTCGTCACGGTGGGGAACAGTCTTGAGGGGCTTGGGCACGTTCTGCGCCGGGGCGGATGAAGTGGCCGGCTGATACTCGCCGGTGTACTGGCCGGTCAGCTTTAAAGGGCCCGGGTATTTTTCCCAACCCTCAACGAGTGCATCCTCAGATTCCGGGACACCCGGGGTGGGTGCGTGGTTGTATTCGTGATAGGGGTGGTTCGCGCGGGACAAACCAGGATGCGTAACCGGAAGGCCGGAAGGTGCATTGGGCGTGCTCTGCCGTTGGGACGGGGCGCACGCATGAATCAACGATGAAACCGGGGGATGTGCGCCGTTACGGCTTGCACTAATCCAGCTCGTGCAGGTCTGGAACCGTCAGCTTTGACGGGTTCCTCATGACAGAAGCCCTAGAATCATCATTGATGCATATATGGGTTATTTTATATTAATTGAGTTCAAAATGTATGAAATTAAGCCTTAGTAATCCCTGGGGGAATTTTGAGCCCAGATGGCGGCAGTCGATTCCAAGGTGCCGAGATTGCATCACGATGACAGGAGTAGGGGAGGTGATAGGCGGGTGCGAAGCACATTGGAGAACATGATTTATATCACATTTAAGACCTGGACCCTCTGGAGGAGTGACTAAATTTCTGGCAATGAGACAGGGTGAGTGGGACGCGTAACTCTCCCTTGGGAGGGTCTGGAATCTATCGAATGGGCGAAGAAAACGGGCTAATTAGCCAAGGAAAATCGCTCTGCAATCCCCGAATATGCACTCTATTCACTCGCTATACATCACCCCGTGGGTCGCAAGAATTAGTTCCCACACCGGGGGTGGAGGGGCGAAAAAATTCGCGAGATGAATATCTAGTGGACGAGTCTTCTTCTCAACCCAATATCTTGTGGTCGCCCGAAAGGTGCTTTCAAAAATTCGATACCAAAATTCAAAACCAACTTAAAGCCACAATGCGTCGATGCAAAAACATACATTGGGTGACACATCCGAGTACGCGGCTCGCGGGGGTCTAATAAGGACCCTCGGGGCTCGGAAACTCGCGGAAGAGTGACCCGTCTATTCCCCGGACCCTGTGAGGACAGTAGGGGAGTGAAGGCGTTCAAACCCACACCGATCGGGGTTGCATTCGGAACCAAAAGCCACATAAACTATTAGTGTTTGCAACGACCCGGCCATCACCGGCGAGCAATTCGGAAGAACGGACCGCACCTGCGGGCACCCGCCAATCGCTGCGGCGAGGGTGTCTTAGCGGAAGAGATGTAGTCCCAGTAGAACCGGACGGTTAAGCCCGATATAGCTGTAATAAGCGACTGATACCCGCCCAACGCGCCGCTCTTCCGGTGGCTAGGCATCGCGGACACGCGATGCCACGCAGCCCCGGAAGGGTTCGGTGCGTTGAGCTGGTTAACTCAGTAAGCAAGGTGGTACCGCGCCGCATCCTAAGCCCCGGCACAGCCCGGCAGTCCAGCGATGCCCAGGCGTCCTTGCACCCGTCATGTCAACCCTCACCGGCTGAGAGGCGACGAGTGCACGCACCCGCGTACCGCGCCCGTTGCCTCAACGATGAGAACAACAAGATAAGGGCGCACCCAATGTCTAACGTATATCCCAAGGCGAGTGCCTTCGAAGCCGCAGGAAGCGGCGTCACCGCATCGCCCAAGTTCCCCGCACTCGAAGAAGCGGTCCTCGACTACTGGAAGAAGGACGGCACCTTCGCCGCATCCATCGCGAACCGCCCCGCCGGTAAAAACGGCGAGAACGAGTTCGTCTTCTACGATGGCCCTCCCTTCGCCAACGGCCTGCCCCACTACGGCCACCTGCTCACCGGCTACGCCAAGGACCTCGTCG
>ERZ772999.113-NODE-113-length-52402-cov-6.395648_pt1 | contig 52402 bp, 55 predicted proteins | sample MGYA00511467_ERZ772999 | MGnify/ENA primary metagenome ERZ772999 (study PRJEB29015, sample SAMEA2738064) | human oral metagenome | biome: human oral; feature: human-associated habitat; material: saliva | place: China | collected 2218 ... | reverse complement strand
AAAAATATTCCAAATCTAACTGGGAGTTATTTTAATGAGTTTATAACATTAAAAAAGCTTTTGGAATGTACTGCACCCCAAAAGTTAGACATAAAAAATCTAACTTTTGGGGTGCTTTTTACAGTTTCTGTTTTCTAAAAGTTCAAACTTTTCTCCCGTTCATTTGAACTTCTATTCAACATCCATTAATAATTCTTTAGGATTTTTACTAAATGTTTTCACACTTGCAATCGTTAATGCAATACCTAATACCACAATCATAAATCCAACAACATAAAGTACATTTGTTGGTTGAATCACCATTTCTAACGAAGTTAATGTCTTATTAAAGCCATCTACTTCAGCTCCGCCACCTAGACCCGTTGAAGCTGCTTGTTTTCCCATTTGTTTTGTAATACTTGAAGTAACACTTGCTAACAATTGATTTCCAACTGTTTTTCCAGTAAAAATAGCAACTCCTGTCGCACCTATAAAGGCTGGTAAACTAATGAACAATAACTCCCATACAAATTGTCCAAAGATTTCCATTTTCGATAATCCAATCGATAATAGAACACCAATTTCTCTTTGACGTGCATTCATCCATAAGAATAGTAACAATGCTACTGTAATTCCTGCAAATGCAATAGATCCAATAAATAATTTATTTGCGATTGAATACATCCCAGAAATTGATTGTTGTAGGGCTGGGAAGTTAGAAGAACTTTTTACTAAATTATAAGATTTCCAATTAATCGCTAATTTCCCTAAATCTTTAATCACTGTATCAAGATTTTTATTTCCTTTTACAAAGAATGTCGCATCTTGATACACTGCTGTATCCTCAGTATTTCCATATACTTTAGCAGCTGTATGAATATCTGTTACTAAAGTATTTTCATATAATTCTTGTGCTGCTGTAACTCTCGTTTTATTATGACCATCAAATAGTCCTTTAATTTCAACTTCTACTGTTTCATTTGCACCTTTTTCATTATCAGCATCATAAATATTTGATTTTAATGTAATTTTATCGCCTACTTTTAAATTATTTTTTTCAGCTAAATCTTTATGCATTAAAATTTTATTTTTATCTGATTCTACTAGTGGACTTCCTTCTACTAATTGATAAGCTCCAGAAACAAATTTATTTTCTTTTGCAGAATCATTAACCCCAGTTAACATCACAGCACGTTTAAATTTCTTAATACGATCGGGTGTTAACACTCCTTGAGTTTCTTTTGTTTCAATAATATCGTAATCTGCTAAATCAGCTACGCTATTAATTCGTTTTACAGTTCCTTCAATATCTGGAGATTCAGAGATTTTTTTAATATCTTCTCCTTTAATGTTTCCCCCACCACGAGGTGTACCTTGATTCACACGACGATTAATTTCCATTGAAAAACTATTCGTAATATTTTTAAATACTTCTTTTGAAGCTTGATTCGTTGCATCTTTCATCGATAATCCAATCATACTTAATGTCGCCATAGATAGTATAACGGCAAATAATACGAATGATTTGAAGATTTTTCTTGAAATATAAGCAAATGCATTTTTTATCATAATCTTTCTCCCTTAATTTATTTCACTTCGTGAAGTTTTGTTTCACGTAATTCTAATATTGTATCTGCAGCATTTGCTACTTCTTTACTATGTGTTACAACAATGACACATTTTTTTCTCTCTTTCGCTAATGCTTTAAGAACATCAATAATTTCTCCAGCTGTATGTTCATCTAAATTTCCTGTCGGTTCATCTGCTAAAATAATTGGAGCCTCTGAAACTAAAGCACGAGCAATAGCAACTCTCTGTTGTTGTCCACCTGATAATTTTAAAACATTTCGATTCACATGACTTTCTTCTAATCCTAATTGTAATAAAATTTCCTTTGTAGCTTGATGATTCACTAAACGAATATTTTCTAAAGGAGTTAAATAATCAATTAAATTATAATTTTGGAATACTAAGGAAATATGATGTTTACGATGATAACTATCTCCTTTTTCTTGAATATCTTTTCCTTCAAATAAAATCTTTCCACTTGTTGGATTATCTAATGCTGCTAATAAAGATAATAATGTTGATTTTCCAGAACCTGATTTCCCAATAATCGCGTAAAATTTACCGGCTTCAAATTCTTGATCAATTTGTGATAACACAGATTGACGTGCTTCCTTATATTGATAACTTACTTTATTCATTGATAATACACTCATGTTCATTCTCCTAACTCATTTTTGATAATATTTCTTTTGGTTTTTTCATTAAAAAGATTCCTAATGTTACAGCAAGTGAAAATACAATCACCATTGCTAATAATACATAACTTTGACTAAACACAGTTATTACTGCCTGTTGTGCTCCTTTTGAAATAAAGTTTCCTAAAGGAGATTGTTCCGAATCCATCGATATAAATCCATTCATTAGTTGTTGAACCATCATAGGTCCTAATGCAAGCGAAACAAAAATAGCAGGAATCGTCAATAAGAATAATTCAACAAAGAATTTTCCAATAATCCAAGCTTTATGAATTCCAATCGATAATAAAATACCAATTTCATAAATTCTTTCTCGCACACTTAACATTAGCATTAGAGATAAAACAACTGCTCCAGCAATTAATATCCCTACTGTCATCCACTGAACCATACTTTGAAGACCTGTAATACTTTCTAATATATCATCGAAATCTTGCTTTTGATCCTCGATTACAAACTCTTCCCAATTAAATGGTAAAGCTTCTATAGCTCGTTTCATTTTTAGCAATTCTTCACTTGACGAAGCAAAGATATTTAATCCTGTTACGATTTCTTCTGATTCACTAGAGATTGCTTTTCGAATAGATTGATAATCCGTAAATACTGTATTTTCACTAAAATCAGAAGTTAATCCTGTATAAGTTTCTTGCTTTTTCCCAGAAAAAATTCCAACAATTTCATAGTCTACTTTTTTCTTCTCACCAGTTTCTTGTTGGATGACATCAAGGGTTATCGTATCACCAAGATTTAATTGATTTTTAGAAGCTAATTCTTCATGAATCATGATTTTATGAACATCTGTTGCTTCTATCATTTTTCCCTTTAACAATGAGAAAACTCCACTTGAGAATAGTTTTTCTCGATTCACTTGGCTACTAGAATTGAGCGAAACAACATTTTTCATTTCTTCATCAATATCATCTCGTTGAATTTTTTCTTCACCTGTCACCACTGAGTGATTTTCTAATTTTGCAATGGTTTGATAATGTTTTTCTAAAGACTCATAATCTGCAACTTTTTTTATTTCTTCCACTTGTTTGAAAGAAAAACTTGTTCCATCTTTTTTTCTAAATTCAAACGAAGAAGTTGTCGTTTGTTTTAATTGTTGTTGCACTGTGGAAGTCGTAGATAATAACCTCATACAAGCAAATATACAAGATAAAATGACACTAAATATAGTGATTAGTATCAGACTTTTCTTTCTTTTTCTAAAAATATAAAGTACTGCATTTTTTATCAAAGGAATAACTCCTCTCTCTCATTTCTTATCTGTAACTTATTATAGGGAGCGTTTATGAAATGTATATGAAATGAAAAAAAACTCGTCAGAATAACTGACGAGTTTTTTTTATTTAGTCTTCTTGTCTTTTTCCTATTTGTATTTCTTCATTCAATGTGAAGAAATTTACGATTATTAACTTTCCCCCTTGAGTGAAATAATCGTGTGATTTTTGTTTTATTTCTAAAAATATTATCATAAAACGAAAGAAAACCTCCACTTTCGTGCAACCGTTTGCTATATTGATTTTATAAGGTTTTAGTTTACTTTCAAAACGAGTTATATTATGATATGTTTAACATGTAATAACGAAAAGGAGTTGCTATGAGAAATCTACTTTCCTCTAAAGAAAAAAGGCAATTAGAGTTTATGGAATATTTAATTGATTCAAAAAAATGGACTCATTTATATATATTAGCCGAAAAATTTGACTGTACAGAACGAATTTTAAAACAAGATATTGCTGAATTAAGAGAAGCTTTTCCGAATATTGATATTCAAACTTCTACAAATGGGGTTAAAGCTTATTTTTCAAAAGAAAATAGTATTGAAGAAGTTTATGGACACTTTTTTGCAAACTCACAAAATTTTTCTCTATTAGAATATATATTCTTTCATGAAGGAGAAACAATTAATGACATTAGTAATGCATTTTATACAACTCCTGCTAATCTTTACAGAATTGTCAATAAAATGGTTAAAGATATTGAACCTAAATTTAAATTTAATATTCAATTAACTCCTGTTTCGATTACGGGTAATGAAGTGGATATTCGTTATTTTTATGCTCAATATTTTTCTGAGAGATATAATTTTTTAGAATGGCCTTTTACTGATTTTAAAGAGGAAGATTTGGATGAATTCGCAAAATATTTTTATACTCCAACAAATTATCCAATGGGCTTTGCAATCTTTCATATGTATAAATGGATGGTCATGATTGGAATTTATCGTGTAAAAAATAAACATTTTGTTCCAATTCCAGATAACTTCTTTGATGAAGTATTTCCTCTATTTGCACAATTACCAGATATTGAAGAAAAATTAGTTTACTTCTCTGAAAAATTTCAGTTGAGTATGACACCTGAAGTGTTAGCTCAAATTTTTATTTCATTTATTCAAGATACTATCTTCTTAAGTCCTGAAGAGTTTTATGCTTCACTAGAACAAGATGAATATGCAAAGAACTCATGCCAATTATTAGATGAAATGTTATTGAAACTTGAATTCAAACTAAATATTCATTTCCATAATCGAAATGATTTAATTTGGTATATGCATAATACGGTTCATTTAGAACGACAAGAAACATTTACAGATCCTCTTCTGTTTGACCAAAAGCAAAGAACAATGAATAATTTTCAAACACATTTTTCATCCGCTTTTGAAATTATAAAATCCGAAATTATAAATTATTTAAAATTAATGAATCGTACTCATACTCCAGAACATATCAATCACTTAATCTATACTCTATTTACTCATGGAGAAGATATGGCTATTCAGTTATTAATGAATCGTCCAAAAATTAAAGTATTAGTGATTAGCAATTTTGACCATGCTCACCCTATTACATTAATGAAAATTCTATCTTATTATTGTAATGACCGATTCATCTTTGAAAATTGGACTGATGTTGATCTTTCAAGTAATATTTTAAATCAAACTGATTATGATATTATAGTTGCAAACTTTTATATCGATGGATTAGAAAAAGAATTTATTTGCCATAATAATTTAACGATAATGGAATTAGTAAACTATTTAAATACAATTTCTGATTCCTTTTAAAATAATAAATCCCCCGCCAGTTATTCTGACGGGGGATTTGTGTTTATTATAGTGGAAATACTGCTACACCAATAATTTTTTTATCAAAATTATGTAATTCTTGTAATTTTTTCTCAAAATCAACATAGCGAGTCTTTCCAAATTCTTCTACGAATAAGTAAGCATCAAATTGACAAATTCTTTCAAAATTAGAAGCTTCTACATATTCAATTGTTACATCTTGAATTTTTTGCTCCCATTGTTTTGCAATAGCTATACTTGAAGTAACCACTGCGAATTCTCCAAGATTTTCTTTTTTATAGCGAATTAATTGACGTAATACTTCTGCGTTTTCAATTTCATATACTTGTTGGATATCGTATTTTTTGAAATCTCCAACACGATTCATTGTTGGATTAAATAAATACCAAATAAAGTTAATGAAGATGACGATAAACCCAGCTAATACAAAAACTACTACCATTCTTAATACTAATTGTTTTACATTAAAGTTAGAAACTGTTGTTTCACTTCCACCAACTTCTTGGGAATTAACAGTATCTAATTTTTGAATCGTTACGTCTTTAAAAACATCTTTATAACTATTGATTAAAGCATCTACTTTTTTCTCAATTAATTGATTTAAAGTTGGACTTGTTGTTAAAGCTTTAACAGAAACCCCTGTATAATCCCCTAAAGAACTAACAATGATTTTCTTTTCCCAGAAATCTACATCAGAATTTCTTAATTGAGTTGCATTACTAGCAATTTCTCCAGCATATTTCGCTACTTCTTGATCCGTTGAATCATTGAATAAATAAGCACCATTCATATTTGAACTAATTAATTTAGAATAAAAATAACTAAATTGGTCATTCTTCGTATTAGCTTCTGTTTTAAATTCTTTTTCTGGTGCATTAATTTTATAAATAATATAACTTGAGTAACTTGTATTATTTTTTACGACTGATTTTGAAGTAATTGCTTTATAGCTCATTGGTAAAGCTATTAAAATAAATAATACCAAAAGCGCAATAACATTCAATTTTTTCTTTTTCTTTAAATTAGCCAGTAAATCAGCTAATGAATAATTTTCAAACATGTATATAACCATCCTTTGCTAATGTTGTATGATAAATTGGTTTCTTCATTGAATAAGACATTAAGAAAATCACTATTACAACTGTCCAAAATTGCATTGTAAACAAACTAAAGAAACTCTCTGAGAAACTACTTCTTGCCATAAAGAATAAATTGCCAAGAATTAATAAGGATACTGTAAATCCAAGTAAATTTTTTCTATAAGCTGAATTTAGTAACGCAATAAAAATTACTCCTAAAATACAACTCGTTATAAATAATCCAACAAAACCATAATCGGTATATACTTCCATCATATAACTACTTCCGATACCATGGCCATCTAAATATTGTTGTTTTAAGACTAAATACGAAATATTATGAGCATAACTATTACTTTCTAAAGCTAGTTCAATACTATTTGTCGTTGTTTTAAAAGCTGTAGTCCCTAATAAATTCATCCCAATACTACCGCGATAAAAATAATCAATAATAGGACCAAATGTAAAGTTTCTCATTTCTCGAATTGGCAAACTACTACGATATAAATAACCTCTAGCTAAAACTCCAAAACTAGTTCCTTGTTTGTAAATAAAATCGACTAATAAAGCAAAGATACTATCAAACTTTAATTTCGCTCCATCTCGAATATAGTTCATCGCCCCCATGGCAAGCATTAAGACTGGTGTTCCAACTCCTAACGCAATTTTTTCTCTATGTCCAAGCCAAACTTCTTTTTTATCAGAATAGTGACGCATAAAGAAATAAACAAAGGCAAATAATAAACTTAAAATAAATGGATTTCTTGTACCAATTACTAAATGAATCATATTGGCTGCAACATATAAACCAAGCATAAATATAGATGCTTTTTTAGAAGGTTTCGTTGCTAAATAGACGCATAATGCATAAAACATAAAAGCTGATAATAAATAAGTAAAGTATGGTAATTTACTTGTAAAATTCGCATAATATCCATAGTAGGTAGTTTGTAATCTAAAGATCAAACGTTCTACTAATCTTAATACATAAAATGGATATGTGAGCCAAAACACTGCTAAAGAAACTCTTCGAACTTGTAAAATTAATCGAGCGTAAGAATTTTCATCAACAGGCTTTTCTTTCTTTCGACTAAAATATCTGACACCTATGATTCCACCTAACCATAATCCTAGCAAGGATACTAAAATAATATTAAAAGTAAATACATAAGCATCTTGTTGATACGTATCAAAACTTCCAATTCTTAAATAATCAATCAATGGCCTTGAAAATAAAAATACAAAAATCGTCATATAAAATAAGACATGAATTAGTTGATATTTTAAGTTATGAAAACTAAATAATGTATGTGCAATAAAAACTATTACAACTGTATATAATAAAGTTTCTAAATGATTATTATTTAAATAAATCAAATAAAATACAATCGCTAAACCATAGCAAAAAGTTGTAAGAACTGCATGAAGTTTTCTTAAAGAATCCGGCATCTATCTAACTCCTTTCTTCTTTAGATAATTGAAATAACTCCTCTATTTGTTGCAGTTGTTTTTCAATCGTAAATGTTTGGATAAATTCTGAATATTGTTCAGAAATTCTTTTTTCTCCAGTAATATAATTTTTAAGAGCATCAATGGCTTCTTGATTAGAATCAATCACTTCTCCAAATTGTCCTTCATTCGATAATTCTAAAGCTCCTCCAACATTTGTAGAAACAAAAGGAATTCCTAAAGTCACTGCTTCGACAACAGCTCCTGAAAATCCTTCTTGTTTTGATAGGGATAACAGCACTTTTGCTTGCTTTAAAATGGAATATGGATTTTTTTGATAGCCTAAGAAATGAACCTTATTCTGTAATTGAAGACGTTCTACCTCTTCTTTTAAGAAGCTCTCTTGTTCTCCACTACCAATATAGTATAAATGAACGTCAGATAATTCTTGTTGTAATTGGGTAAAGACTTCTAGTACACGATCGGTACCTTTTAAATCTTCTAAACGCCCTATGACACAAATACTATTTTTTTCCAAGATAACTGGGGCAACTTCTTTTGATTTTTCTAAAAGAGTAGAAAAATCATACCCATTATAAATCGTTTGAATTTTATCCTTAAACATTGGATAAACCGTTTCAATCGATTCTCTTGTTTTTTTAGAAATGGCAATAATTTTATCTGCATCACTCAATTGTTCAAAATGATTGTTACGATAATGAGCTTGATTTTCTTCTAAAAAGGCTTCGATACTTCCATGAATCCAGGCAAATTTTTTAACTTCTTCTCTCTTAGAAAAAGGAAATGCAGGATTCATAATGGTAAAGGAAACTTCAATATCATATTCATCTTTGATTAACCATTTTCTTACTAAATATGGAAAATAAATTCTTAGACGCCATAAAATTGTTTCCATTAATCGTCCATATTTTCTCTTTTTATAAGGTTTTAAAATCCTTACTCCTTCAGGAACAGCTTCATATCCTTTATCAAAATGTTCCATTTCTAAAATATCAATTTGATATTTCTCTAAATCTAAATTGGATACAATTGTTGATAAAATTTTTTCAGCTCCTCCTCCTAATGAGAAAGACCATAAAAAGAAAAGTACTTTTTTCTTATTTTCCATAATATTCACCTTTATAATGTGTATAGCTCTTCTCTAAATCAACTAGAACTGCATCATGATGTGCTACTTGTTTTTCTACTGGTGGTGGTGTCATATAATCTCCAAAAGCAGTTTTCAAATAGTCATCATATCCAATTGGAATTGGTAATTCCGTTTCTTCAAACGGAAGCCATAAAGCGTCCTCAAAACTTGAAATTGGGTACTTTTTCTTCATATAGTATGGCCCAGAACAAAGTTCAGTAATTCCATCACTTTCTTCTTTTGTATATTTTGTCATTTCAGCTTCAGCTTTTTTCCAAATTTTGTAACGTAGTTTTTTAGATGGAATAAGTGCTAATAAAACTTGACTTCCCCATTTCATTATCCCACCATGCTTTTCTGGAATAGTTTGAGCACAAAATAGTGAATAGACTAAAGCAGCTATCACTTGTTTTTTTCGTGATAGCCCATTAGCTGGATAATAATCCAATGGAAGTACATCTAAAGCTAATCCATGTGGTATATCCAAATCTTGTTGATAAGGTTTAATACAGGTTGTTTGTGTATCTCTGATTGTAATAAATAAATTACGGTCAATATAATTTTCATTACTTTTGGAAAGTTGATAACGACTATCGGCTTTTTGTGGCCAAAGTTGTGCTAATTTTTCATAATCTTCTCTTGGCATAAAGAAATCTAAGTCATCATCCCAAGGAATAAATCCTTTATGTCGTAGAGTCCCAATTGCTCCTCCACCACATAAGTAGCAAAGTAAATCATTTTCTTTACAAAATTGAACGAAATACTCTGCCATTTCTAAACACTTCGCTTGAAGTGGTTCCATGATTTCACCTCATTATTAAATATCCCATTTTGCAACTGTCTTAAATGGTGTAACAGTATCTTCTTCAAAGAAATGATAAATATCTTGGATATCTTGAATTTTATTTGATTCATGAATAATTAAATTCAATCTTGAATGTACTTGAGGACGTTCCATCATTTGAACAGCTCCTTCAAAATCTTCACGACCTGAACGTGAACTACCAACCCAAGTTAATCCTTTTTCTAAAATATCTCGTGTATTTAATGGGACTTCAAATTCACTAACTCCCATCATAACAACTGCCCCTTGAGGTCTAATATGTTTAATAATATCTCGATAAGCTTCTTGCGTTCCCGTTCCACCAACACATTCGAAAGCATGATCAAACGTGAAATCATCTTCAATTTCACTCACATCATAAACCTCATCTGCAAATGAGAATAAACGTAATTTATCATGATTCTTTCCAACCACAATAATGGTCGAGTTAGGAAATTTTTCTTTTGCAAGAGTCGCAACGACATATGCAAGGCTTCCAGAACCCCATACCACAATACGGTCTCTTCTTGAATGTGCTACTTGTTTCATTCTTGTAATACCATGAATACCAACGGAAACAAATTCGGTAATCGCAGCCACATTTGATGGAATGGTTTCGTATTTAACAACACGATTTTTAGGAATTGTAACAAATTCTCTCATAAACCCATCATGTCCACTTGAACAGAAATAGCCACCTGTCACATAGTTTTCATAAAATTCTGTTCCCTCTTCAAATTCTTTTGGAGGTTGATTTGGAATCATAACGACTTTATCTCCAGGTTTATACGTTCCGGAAGCATCACTTACAACAATCCCACAACATTCATGAATTAACGCCATTGGTAATTTCTTTTGTAAAATTTTAGGTGGTCGTGTTCCTTGGAAATATCGTTGGTCTGCATGGCAAAGTGCAATATAATTTGGTCGAACAACTACTGTATCTTCTTGTTCCATTTCAACGTCTTCATATTTTACAGAAAAATAATGCGGACGAATCAATTGATATACTCGATTAATCACTTAGATCTCTCCCAACATCGCTTCAGCAATTTTTAAATCCGTTACTGTAGTAATTTTAATATTTGAATATTCTCCTTGAACTAATCCAACAGGAGTATTATTTAAAACAAATACTTTACAAGCATCTGTTAAAATTTGTTTTACATCTTCTTCCATTGATCCATAAATATCTACAAATGCTCTAATTTTAAATGTTTGTGGTGTTTGTCCTTGATACATATGTGTACGATTTGGAATAGATGAAATAACTTTTCCGTCTACAGATTCAACAATTGTATCATTGGCAAGAACAACTGTATCTGCTACATCATACTCCTTCATTGCAGCAATATTTTCTTGAATCATTCGATAGGAAACAAATGGTCGAACTGCATCATGAGTAATTAAAATATCATCTGTCATGTTATCAGTTTTTTCTTGAATATCATGAATAATATTCATAATACTATCGTTTCTATCTTTTCCACCTGAAACAACACGAATTTTTTCTTTTTGTGTTGGGACATATTTATGAATTAAATCTTCAAAATAAGTCATCCAATTTGGATGAACCGCTACATAAACAATATCAATATCTGGAACAAATAAGAATTTCTCAACGGTATGCATAATAATTGGTTTTTTCCCTAATGATAAAAACTGTTTAGGCATATCTTGTATTCCCATACGAGTTCCTGTTCCGCCAGCTAGTATTCCAGCGTAAATCATTCGACTTCCTTCTTTCTATGGTGTAGTTAAATATAATAAGTTTTCTCTTTGTTGTAACAATGGATAAGTTGTTACTGGTTTTTGCCCTAAATATTTACGAATTAAGTTTGACTTTTCTAGTAATTCTTCATCAGTTGCATAAGAATAATAAATTTGTTCTCCAATTGAATTCGTTAATAATAATGAACGTTCTTCAATAAATGCTTGTTCTAAATGCTCAAAAGATGGTCCATAAGTATTTTTCAAAGCCATCAATCTTCCAATCGGAATATCAGTTTTAACATTGTTTCTTACAGCATTCATAATTTTTTCAAAATTCGTAATCGAACTAAAGGACATCATTTTATTCACTAATTGTTCAATGACTATTCTTTGACGTTTTTGGCGTCCATAATCTCCTTCTGGATCATCATAACGCATTCTAGCAAAACGCAAAGCACTTTCTCCGTCTAATAATTCCGTTTTTCCTTCCACAAATGAACGTTCTTCATAAGTAAACGTCAATGGACTTGTTACTTCAATTCCTCCAACTGCGTCAACAAACTCCATTAAACCAGCCATATTAATTTCCATATAAAAATCAATTGTCGTGTCAAATAATTTTTCTACAGAATTAATTGCCATTTTAGCTTGTCCAAATGCATAAGCATGATTAATTTTATCATACGTGTTCATACCTACAATTTCTGTATAAGTATCACGTGGAATACTTAATAATTGGGCTTTTTTCTCACTAGGATTTGCTGTTAATAATAGCATTGTATCGCTACGCCCATCTTCCGTTGGTCGACCATATGCTCCATTATCAATTCCCAATAATAAAATATTAATAGGTTTAGCATTTTCAATAATTTCTTTTGCTTCTTCTTCAGTACGATTCCCAACATCTTGAGTAATTTGATGAATCGTATTATGAAATAAATTTAATTTATCTGCAAAAATTATTGAACTGCCAACTATTAATGCAGTGATAAATATGAAAATAAATAATAATTTACTTTTTTTCTTTTTTTGTCTTCTTTTAGAACGAAGACCAAAATCATGATGTTCTACCATTTTCTTTCCTCAAATTCTTTATAGATTCTGCTTATTGATTATTTGTACCATTTCCTTCTGTTTGAGCAGGTCTTGGTGTAATTGTTGTATTACTTGGTGCAGGAGCAAGCTCTACTGAACTTGGTTGAGTTCGAGTAGGTGCTACAGTCGTTGGTTGACTTGGTTGCACAGGTTGAGTTGATTGAGTACTTCTTGTAGTCTCAACTTTGTTATCATCAACTCTTTGAACAGATGAAGTTGTTGTATTTGATTGTGTTGGAGCAACTGGAACCACTGGAGTTGCAGGAGCTATCGGTTGAGTATTTTCTACCGGTGGTACATATGCTGGTTCAACATACTCATCTGCAATTTCTTCTTGGTAAAACGATGGGTTTGTTGGTTGATGATTTTCAACATTTGGTACTGTTTGAGTTTCATTTGTTTCGATATGTTTTAAAGTATCTACTTTTTCTAATTCTAGATTTTCACGTAATACATTTGAAATACGAATTTTTTCCTCTTCAGGAACTACAAAATAATAAATACCACCTATCATTGTACCAGAACCGCTAATTGTATCTGTTTCAAAATTTTGTAAAGCTTTTGGATAATTATTTTTTATAGATAATAATTTATCTATTGTAAAGTTAGTTCGAACAGAATTTTCTAATGTTTTTAAAATTTCTTCATAACGAGTTACAGAAGAAATATTTAAAAGCTTCTCTACTAATTTTTGAATCACATATTGCTGACGTTTTTGACGTCCCATATCTCCTTCTGGATCATCATAACGCATTCTAGCATATCTTAAAGCAGCTTCTCCGTCGACATGTCGGAATTCTCCTTCAGTAAAGGATTCTCCTTCATAAGTAAATGTTAAAATTGGAGTGATATCTAATCCACCAACTGCATCCACTAATCCCATTAAACCACCCATATCAACTGTTACATAATAGTCAATTGGGATATTTAACATATTTTGAACACTGTTAATCGACATCGATTCTTGACCAAACGCATACGCGTGATTAATTTTATCATTTGTTCCATAACCGATAATTTCTGTATAAGAATCACGAGGAATACTTACGATTGTCGTTTTGCCTAATTTTTCATTAACGGTTACGACTAACATTGTATCACTACGACCTACTTCCGTTCCTCGTCCATATGCCCCGTTATCAATCCCTAATAATAGTACTGAAAAACTATCATTATCTTTTATTTGTTTATCTCGTAAATTTACAGTTTCTACTTTTTGATGAATACTATTTTCAGTTTTTGCTAATCTAGCTCGAATATAAGCTCCTGTTACGGTAATTAAAGTAGCTGCTAAAACGATAAAAAATATTGCCCATTTTCTTCTTTTATTTTTTTGAATTTTCTTATGAATATGATTTTCAACTCTGCTCAAACTCTTCAACCTCTCTTTTATATACAATCAATTCATTATACCATAATTCTTTCTTATCATGAGGAGAGATTTACCACTTTTTAACAATTTTACTATTTATTATCATCAAAATATGTTTTTTTCCACCCAAATCCTTCAATCCATCCTCGAATGGTTCCAATTCCATAAGAAATATGGACAGAAATCATCATAAATGGAATGAGTAAACGAGTCATATGGAATGGATGTGTCATCATTTCAAAAATAGATAATCCAATAATCGCTAGTAAATAGATACTCACTAATAGGAAGAATGGAAATGCTGAAATACCAGCAACTAAAATCGTTGCTAATAAGGTACTTACAAAAATCCCAGGTACAAAATGGAATAAAGATAAACATTCTCGGCAAACATGACTTGTTAATCCAATCCAATAACCATTTCCATATTTTTGTTTTAACATTTTTGAATAGGTTGGACGAATATATTGGAATGATTCAATCGAAGTGTCATACCAAATTTTAAATCCATTTTTACGAATACGATAATGAAACTCATTATCTTCAGTACGAACTAATTTTTCGTCAAAATATCCTACTTTTTCAATCACTTCTTTATGATACATCCCTTGGAATACAGAATCGACATAACGACTTTCATCACCTTTACGATAATTAGCGATGCTACTTCCTAATGCAGATTCTTCTACAATGTGTAATGTTTTAGCTAATTCATCATCTGTTTCAACTATCGTTGGTCTTCTTCCCCCACAAACTCTTTCTCCTCTTTCAATCACATCTACATTATTTTCAATGAAATCTTCTGGAATATGAGAATGAGCATCAACTTTTAAATAGCAATCTCCATCGGAATGTTTAAATCCTAAATTTAAACCTGTATTCAATGTTTTCTTCGGATTATCAAAAATCTTAATCGCATAAAATTCATGTTGATATTTTTCTTGAAACTCATTCATTAAACTTCTTGTACGGTCTGTTGACATCGCATTAATTAAAACAATTTCAATTTGTTTATGTGGATACGTTTGATGTACTAAACTTTCAAAAATTGCTGGTAAATAATTTTCTTCGTTATAAGCGCTAATTGATACTGAAACTAACATAATTTCTCCTTAATCTGTGTTTATGAAAAGAAGGCTGGAGCATTGTCCAGCCTTCTCTATTTTATTTCTTTTTATTCGCAATATCAATCAATTCATCGTGTAATTCTTGTTCTGAATAATCTTCAAATTTTTCAATAAAGTCGTAAACACGATCAATTTTTGAATTATCTGCAATTCCAATATGAATTTTAGGGAAAATTTGTTTTGGATTAATTTCTCCCTCATTCAATAACTCTTCATACATTTTTTCACCAGGACGTAAACCAGTAAATTTTATTTCAATATCATCTTCACTGTAACCTGATAGACGAATTAGATTTTTCGCTAAATCAACAATACGAACTGGTTTGCCCATATCTAATACGAAAATTTCTCCTCCACGTGCTAAAGATCCTGCTTGAATAACTAATTGTGCGGCCTCTGGAATCGTCATAAAGTAACGAACGATATCTGGGTGAGTTACTGTGATTGGTCCACCCTTAGCAATTTGTTTCTTAAATAATGGAATAACAGAACCTCTTGATCCTAATACGTTCCCGAAACGTACAGCTACATATTTCGTTGAATCACTTTTCGTTGCCATATCTTGAACAATCATTTCACATAAGCGTTTTGTTGCTCCCATAATATTTGGTGGGTTAACAGCTTTATCTGTTGAAATCATAACAAAAGTTTTTACTTTTGCATGATTAGCAGCTTCTGCAACATTTCGAGTTCCTAAAATATTATTTTTTACTGCTTCTCTTGGATTAATTTCCATTAAAGGCACATGTTTATGTGCAGCAGCATGATATACAACATCTGGACGATATTTTTCCATTACTTCAAATATACGTTTTCTATCTTGAACATCCGCAATGACAGGTGTAATTCTAAAGTGTTCTGCATATTTTCCAAGTAATTCCATATTTAATTGATAAATACTATTTTCTCCATGTCCTAAAATGATTAATTCTTTTGGACTGAATGATGAAACTTGTCGACAAATTTCAGAACCGATTGAGCCACCTGCTCCAGTTACTAAAATTCGTTTTCCACGTAATTGTTTTTCAATTAATGTTTGATCCAATTCAACTGGGTCTCGTCCAAGTAAATCTTCGATTTCAACATTTCTTAATTGTTGTACATGTAAGTTTCCTGACATTACTTCATCGATATTTGGAAGAATCACACATTCTGCTCCAGTTTTACGAGCAACATCATATACTTCGTTTAATTTTTTATTTGGTAACGAAGGCATTGCAATAACAACTTTTGTAATCCCCATCTGTTGAACAATTTTTTCAATCTCTTTTGTCGTTCCTAAAATACGAACACCATAAATATCTTTTCTTTGTTTTTCTGGATCATCATCTACAAAGGCTACTGGCATCATTCTCATTTTTGGATGCATTAACATTTGACGTACTAATAATGTTCCTGCGGCCCCTGCTCCAACAATTAAAGTTGGTTTTGCATTTTCCATAACAACACTATCTACAAAGTACTCTCTAAAAATACGCATCGATAAACGAACGCCGCCTACTGCACAGACAAGTAGTAACCATAAGACTACTACAAATTGCCAAGTCACTAAAGTTTTAAACCAGACAATTCCTGCAATTGTTGAAACAATGACTGCAGCACTGACACATTTAACAACAGTAATCACTTCATAAACGCTTGCATATTCCCAATCTCTCCAATATAAATTTAAGAAATAAGAAAATACATAATATGCTGCTAGAGATAATAATGCTGTAACCGTTAAGGCATGAATATTACGAATAAGCCCTTCTGTTACAAGTCTAAAACTTAAAAATACAGAACCTAGTACGATGATTGAGTCTAATACGAATAGTAATAAAATTTTTAAACGATTATTCATCTACACTTCTCCTTACTCCATCATTAAGCTTCTAATACTTCTTGAACGATTTCTCTATAGTTTTGAATAATATATTGAATATCTTCGTCCGTTAGTAAATTATGCAATGGTAAGGTTACTTCATTTTCAAAATAACGATAAGCATTAGGATAATCTTTAATATCGAATCCTAAATTTTTATAGGCTGTTAATAATGGTAATGGTTTATAGTGGACATTACATGAAATACCACGCTCTGCCATTTTTTCAATAATGAGTCCTCTTTGTTCATAAGAAGCTCCATTTACTCTTGTAATATATAAATGTCTTGAAGATTCATAATGATCTGTTTGATGTGGTAAAACTTGAATCAATTCAGATTTTAACCCTGCATCTAATTGATTTACAATTTCTTTTCTACGATTTAAAATTCCTTCATAACGTTCTAATTGAGCTAAACCAATGGCTGCCATAATGTCTGCCATATTACATTTGTATCCTGGAATTTCAATATCATATTCCCATGAACCAGGTTTTGTCTTCGCTAATGCATCTTTTGTTTGTCCATGTAAAGAATAAATTTGGAAAGCACGATAAATTTCTTCATCATCTAATCCGTTTTTTGGATTCCAAGTAATGCAACCACCTTCAGCAGTAGTTAAATTTTTAACTGCATGGAATGAATAAGATGCAAAGTCAGCTACTTGAGCAACTGATAAGCCATTAATCGTTGTTCCCATCGCATGAGCTGAATCAGAAACTACAATGATTCGATTAAAGTGAGCTTGCAAGGTATTATTGGCTGAGAATAAATCTTTTTTCTTTTCTACTACTTCAAAAATACGAGTATAATCACAAGGAACTCCACCTAATTCAACTGGAATAATCACTTTAGTGGCTGGTGTTATTGCTTGTTCTAATAAATCATAATTCATTTCATAGTGATTTTCTTGAATATCTACTAATACTGGAGTTGCTCCAACATGTTCGATGACACTACATGAAGCAGTATAAGTATAAGCTGGTACGATGACTTCGTCTCCTTCACCAACGCCTAATACTCGTAAAGTTAATTCTAATGCAGCTGTTGCTGAATTTAAACAAACTGTTTTTCCAGTTCCTAAATAGGCAGCTAATTGTCTTTCAAACTCTTTTGTTTTTGGTCCAGTTGTAATCCAACCTGATTTAAGCACTTCTGTTACTAATTCAATTTCTCGATTGCTAATATCTGGTGGTGAAAATGGAATATTTCTAATCATGTCTCTTAACCTCCGATTGTTTATTTACTATTTTAAAACAGCAAATACAGTTTGAAGCATTACTTTAATATCTTGAGCAACACTTACTTCTTCAATATAATCAATATTATATTGCATTTTTTCTGGAAGGATTTTTTGGATATAAGCTTCATCTGCTGTTAATCCTTGCTCCATCCATTTAGAAATTTTATCCGCTTCATTTCTAAATTCAATACTTGATTTTGAAGTGATTCCTGCTGGTAACAATAATGTAACCATCATTTCTTCAGAATAGGCATCTACGTATTTCTGTACTTCAGGACGAGTTCCTACAAAACTCATATCTCCAATCAGTACATTAATCAATTGTGGTACTTCATCTAAACGGAAACTTCTAATTTTTCTCCCGATTTTTGTAATTCTTGAATCATTATCTTGAGTTACTAATGGTCCCATTTTATCAGCATTCATTACCATTGTACGGAATTTAAAAATTCTAAATACTCTTCCATATGTCGTAATTCGTTGCTGTCGATAAAAGATAGGTCCACCATCTTCTAATTTAATACAAATACTTAAAACTAGAAAGATTGGTGATAATATCACTAGAAGAATTAATGACAAACAGATGTCAAAAAGACGTTTAAAAAACAACGTCATTTTTTTCTTTTGCAATACTTCCATTGCTTTTAAAGTATAATGATTTCTCATAAATTCTGGCATTTGATGTTCTGTTTTCATATCTACTCCTCTCATGCCTAATAAACCTTCATCATTATAGCACAAATTCCATCACCGGAATAGCTTTCACACAGTTTTTTCATAAAACAATGAAACTTTTCTGATTTTTTCTAAATATTGTTGTTAATCTTCCTCTTGTTTTATTTTAATGCAACAAAAAGACTTTTCAGAGTAGTATTAACAATATCGTTTACTACTTTTGAAAAGTCTCATTTAGTTCATATTTATAAATACTGAATTAAGTTCTGCCAAATCTCTTTTGCTAATAAATTTTTGGAAACTTTCGGCAATAAAATTTCTTCCCCATTTTTTGAAAGGATAGTTACTTGATGCATATCAGCCCCAAAACCAATTGATTGATCTGAAACATCATTGGCAATAATAAAATCTGCATTTTTCTTAACAAGTTTTTGTTTGGCAAACTCAATCACTTGATGCGTTTCTGCAGCAAAACCAATAACTGTTTGACTTTCCTTTTTCAAACTTCCTAATTGTTTTAAAATATCAGGATTTTTGACTAAAGTTAAAGTAATTTCATCTTCATCATCTGTTTTTTTCATTTTTTGAGTAGCTGGTTCTTTTACTCGATAATCTGAAACAGCAGCTACCATAATGGCAATGTCTACTGATGAAAAATGATTCAAAACTTTCTCTTGCATTTCTTTAGCAGATTCCACATACTCAATTTTCACTCCATCAGGAACCGATAAAGTAGTTGTCGCGGAAATTAAAATGACTTCTGCACCCTTTTTTACAGCATCTTCTGCTAATGCATATCCCATTTTTCCAGAAGAATCATTGGAAATATAGCGAACTGGATCAATTCTCTCTTTTGTTCCACCTGCCGTGATTAAAACCTTTTTTCCTAATAATGGCTTTTCTTCTTGCTCAAACAAATTCAATTCTTTAATTTGTTGAAGAACTTCCTCCGGCTCTGGCAATCGACCTCTTCCTGAATAACCTTCTGCTAAGAATCCAACAGATGGTTCAATGATAAACACTCCATCTTTTTGTAATTGAGTACAATTTCTTACTGTAGCTGGATTTTCCCACATATGTTCATTCATAGCAGGAACAATCACTTTAGGAGCTGTTGTTGCAAGTAATGCACTTGTCACAAAATTATCCGCAATTCCATTCGCCATCTTTGCAATTGTATTAGCTGTAGCTGGAATGACAATAGCTAATTCACTCCAATCTGCAAAATGAATATGTTGAACAACGGATGGATCATTTTCATCAAAAGTGTCCACCATTACTTTTTCTTTCGTTAATACTTGAAACGTCAAAGGCGACACAAATTGACAAGCTGATTGAGTCATTGCAACTTTTACTTGTGCACCTTCTTTAATTAATAATCGTACAAATAAAAGAGCTTTATATGCTGCAATTCCTCCTGTAACATATACTGCTACTTTCTTTTGATTAAGCATTCTTCATTCTCCGTTTTTCCATTAATTTTAAAAGAACTCCACCAACAACTGGTACAATAATAGCAGAAGCTATTGCTTCTGGTACTCCATTTGTTCCAACAATCGTCATTAAAAATACTGGTAATTCACCAAGAGTTTTTTGTAATGTTTCAGCATATTGATTTCCAATAAGGAAATAAATTAAAGATAATACTAGAGTCGTGTTTAATAAGCTTCCAAAAGCTCCTACAATACTCATTCTCAAATGACTAGATGAAACAACTCTTTGTAAGGCTACGAAAAGTAGTCCGGAAAGTAATCCAACTAGTGCACGAGGAACAATAGAAATTAAAGGATTTGTAAAGACTAATAAACTAATGGCACTTCCTGAAGTAAATGCTCGAATAAAAGAGCATACACCCCAAACTGTTCCTAGTAATAATCCCGTTTTCCATCCCATAATACAAGCACCAATAATCACTGTAATATGAATAATCGTAATATCAATGACTAATAATGGTAAATTCCCTAAAAATGGAATAAAACTTTGTAAAATAATAATTGAAATTAAAATAGCTGTAAACACTAACCTAAATATTTGATCTTTTTTCATTAGAACACCCCTATTAACACATTTTCTCTCATTATACTCTTTGAAAAACTGTCATGCAATGACAAAATCTATTATCGAAAGATAGGTGCTAAACTTTCTATCTCTTAACTATTTTGAAGAGAGACTTCATAGATAAATTTCCTATTTATTTTTAAAATATTGTCTCACTCTAGGGGCTACTTCACGTCCAAATAATTCAATTGCTTTCAAAATATCTTCATGCTTCATGGATCCTAATGGTAAATGTAACATAAAGCGGTCTAAGCCCAACACTTCAATCATTTTAATGAGTTTATTAGCTACTGTATCAGGACTTCCAACAAGCATTGCTCCTTCTGGACTAATACTTGATAAATATTGTTCAAATGTTAATGGCTTCCAAAATGGACGGTCTTTTGAAATAGCATCAACGACTTGTTTAGTTGGATGGAAATATTTTTGAATCGCTTCTTCATCCGTTTCAGCAATAAATCCCCAAGAATGAGATGCTACTTTTAATTGTTTTTCCGAGTGTCCTGATGCAATTCCAATTTTTTTATAATAATTGATTAATCCTTTGAAATTCTCATACTTTCCACCAATAATGGCATACGCAATCGGTAATCCTTTTTGTGCAATTTTGACGGTAGATTCTGCATTCCCACCAGTAGCTACCCAGATTGGAAAATCTTCTTGGACAGCACGTGGATATACTCCTTTATGATTGACTGTTTGAGTCAACTTCCCTTGCCAGTCTAATATTTCTTGTTCCTTAATTTTTTCAAGCATCTCTAATTTTTCATCAAATAATTCTTCATAGTTGGCTAAACTATAACCAAAAAGTGGAAATGATTCTGTAAAAGAACCACGTCCTACCATGATTTCACTTCGTCCTTTTGAAATGGCATCAATGGTTGCATATTGTTGATACACTCGTATTGGATCAGAAGAAGATAACACTGTTACTGCTGAACTCAATTTAATATTTTTTGTAACAGCTGCTCCTGCTGCTAAAATTATTTCAGGAGCGGAAACCGCAAAATCTTTACGATGATGCTCACCAATCGCATAAATATCCAAACCTACTTCATCTGCTAATTTCATTTCTTCTATTAATTCACGAATACGTTCGTCATGTGTAGGAATAATGCCTGTTTTTTCAATTTCAGTTGTTTCTCCAAAAGTACTAATTCCTAATTCAATCATAATACTTCTCCTTTATTCTTGAAATTCAAAACAATTGTCTCAAAATTAAGAATGTTAGTCGATTTTTTTGCTTATCGATCTATACCCCTAGAAGTATTGTTAAGAACAAAAAAGAGTGAGATTTCTCTCACTCCTCATTATTTCAAATTATAGTTTTGAAACTGCTTCTTCAACTAAAGCTTCAACTTCTTGTACAGTTGCACATTCATTGATTGCTTTATCTGCTAATGCTTTCATTTCTTCTAACGTTAATTTAGAAATTAAGCTACGTGTTTTTAATACACTTGATGCAGACATTGAGAACTCATCTAAGCCTAAACCAACAAGTAATGGTACAGCTGTTTGATCTCCAGCCATTTCTCCACACATTCCAGCCCATTTACCTTCTTTATGTGCTGAATCAATAACATGTTTAATTAATGTTAAGATTGATGGATTATATGGTTGGTATAAGTATGAAACGCGTTCGTTCATACGGTCAGCAGCCATTGTATATTGAATTAAGTCATTTGTTCCAATACTGAAGAAATCAACTTCTTTAGCAAATTGATGTGCTAATACTGCTGCTGCAGGAATCTCAATCATAATCCCCACTTGGATGTCATCGCTAACTGCAACACCTTCAGCAACTAATTTAGCTTTTTCTTCTAATAATAATGCTTTTGCACCACGGAAATCGTTTAATGTCGCAATCATAGGGAACATGATACGTAATTTACCGTAAACTGATGCACGTAATAATGCACGTAATTGAGTACGGAACATTTCAGGTTCATTTAATGAAATACGAATTGCACGGTATCCTAAGAAAGGATTCATTTCGTGTGGTAATGGTAAGTAAGGTAATTCTTTGTCTCCACCGATGTCCATTGTACGAACAACAACTGGTTTACCATTCATTCCTTCTAATACTGCTTTATAAGCTTCAAATTGGTCTTCTTCAGTTGGCATGTCATGAGAATCCATATATAAGAATTCAGTACGGTATAAACCAACACCTTCAGCACCATTATTGATTACTCCTTCTAAATCTTTTGGAGTTCCAATGTTTGCTGCTAATTCAACTTGATGACCATCTTTTGTAAATGTATCAGCATCTTTTAATTTTTCCCATTCAGCTTGTTGCGCTGCAAATGCTTCTGCTTTAGCACGGTATTCAGCAACTACATCTTCAGAAGGATTTAAGAATACATCTCCTGATAAACCATCAATAATGATTAAATCACCATCTTTAGCTAATGATGTAATTTCTTTTGTACCTACAATTGCAGGGATTTCTAATGAACGAGCCATAATCGCTGAGTGAGAAGTACGTCCACCGATATCTGTTACGAACGCCTTAACATATTGACGATTTAATTGTGCTGTATCACTTGGAGTTAAGTCTCCAGCAACAACTACTACTTCATCTTTGATTGTAGCCGGGCTAGGGATTTTAACGCCTAATAAGTTCGCTAAAATACGTTTTGATACGTCACGAATATCTGCTGCACGTTCTTGCATATATGGATTGTCTTCCATACCAGCAAAAATGCTAATAAACATATCTGAAACTTCTTTTAAAGCATGTTCAGCATTCACTTTTTGAGAAGTAATCGCATCTTTGACTTGTCCAACTAATTCTGGATCACTTAATACCATTAAGTGAGCTTCAAATACTTGTGCTTCTTCTTCTCCTAAATTTTTTAATGCTGTTTCTTTAATTAATTCAATCTCTTTTGTTGAAACTGCTAAAGCTTCTTCTAAACGAGAGATTTCTTTATCTGTATCTTCTACACTAATTTTTGTAAAGCTTAAATCTGGCTCAGTTAATGTATAAACTTTTGCGATTGCAATACCATCACTGGCTGCAATACCTTGTAAAGTTGGTTTCATATTACTCAGCTAATCCTTCTTTTTTCATTGTTTCTTCGATTCCAGCAAGAGCTTCTGCTGCATCTTCACCATCAGCTGTAATCACTACGTCAGCACCTTGACCAACACCTAATGACATAACGCCCATGATTGATTTTAAGTTAACAGATTTACCTTTATATTCTAATTGAATATCTGAAGCAAATTTGCTAGCTGTTTGAACTAATAATGTCGCTGGACGAGCGTGAATTCCTGTTTCTGCAATTACGTGATATTCTTTCTTTTCCATAAAAAAACTCCTTTGAAAATAATATTTTTATTAAGGGTTGTAACAATTACTAGTAGAACTAGCAAACGTACACACTCCTCTCATTAAGTTAGGTTACCATGTTTTTATGATTTTAACAACTATTTCTATTCATATTTTAATAATTTTTTTATCATCATTTACTTTCTCTATCTCCAATAAAGCTTTTTTTATTTTTTTGAATTTAATTAATGAATTTTTCAGAAAAAAAGAGTATAATAGTAGAAAGAGATTACAGTAAAGGGTGTATGAAAATGAAGTTAATTGATATTACGAATAGTCATTTAAAACTTGTTAAAGAACAATTAGCCAATACGGATGCATTTTTCGTAAAAGTGTATTCATTAGGTCAAACAACCGTTATCTATGAAGATGCCGCTACTCACAAAGATATTGTTATTATCAATCGTAAACGTCGTGTGAAAGATAATGAAATTGAATTTGTTGTTCATCGTTTACTTCATACAAACTGCGAAGATTTAGATATCATTTATGCTGATAACTTTGTTGAAATTAGTATTCCAGTAGAAAAACCAAAAATAAACTTTTCTTAGAATGTTCTTAAGGACACCTGTACTGTCAAAATATTGAATATTAAAAAACGAGATTGAAGTTTTTCAATCTCGTTTTTCATTTTAATTTAATTCATTTGGCCACTCTAATTGTACTTCTAAGACTCTTCCTTCAACTTGATTGGTTTTCCATGTTTTTTGTAAAATCTCTAACATAAATTATCGGAAAATCTAACAATTCACTAACCTAAACTGCATGAGGAATGTACCAACCTCCAAAAGTTGGATTTTTGCTCTAACTTTTTATGGTCACTTCTAGTACAAGGAAAATTTGAAATCTCAGGCTCAAATTTTATCCAAGAGACAGCTTTGCTGGCTTCTGGCGTCCTATGCTACACAAGCCAAAGTCTCCTTACTAACGGACTCCCATAAAATCACGTCAAATTAAAAAGACTTTTCGTCGTAGCATGAGTACTAGAAGCTACTTGAGCTTCTAGTACAAGGAAAATTTGAGACCTAGGCTCAAATTTTAGCCAAGAGACAGCTTTGCTGGCTTCTGGCGTCCTATGCTACATCAGATAAAGTCTCTTTTAATCCTTAATACCCTTTTTTGACCTTCCCATTCCAAGCATCATATCCATTTTTCAAAATGAAAATATTAGAAAAACCTTTACGTTTTAAACGATACGCTGCTCTTCCTGAAATCGTCATCCCTTGCTCATATAAATAAATCGGTTGATCCTTTCTTAATTCAAACATACGATCTTTAAATTGAGAATACGGAATATTTCTAGCGCCTAAAATATGTCCCGCTCTAAATTCATCCTTCTCACGTAAATCAATTAATTGACCATGACGTAAGTCTTTACTAAATTCCGACGCATCTAAAGTTTCAGCCGCACTACGACGCATCCAAAATAATACAGCAATATACGCAACATATACTGCTAAAATACTCCAAACAATCCAAAATAACATAAACGATTACCTCTCTAATTATGATTTACCAATTAATACTAATGAAGCTGCACCGATAACTCCAGCATCATTTCCTAATTCAGCTAATGCTAAAACAGTTGATTCTTTAATTGGTGGGAAAACATTCTTCTCAAACTCTTCACGAACACCTTTTAATAAAAACTCTCCTGCTGCACTCACTCCACCACCAATAACAATTCTTGATGGATTTAAAATGTTTGCAATATGAGAACATGCTACACCTAAATATTCTGAAAAATGACGAATTACGATTAACGCCAACGTATCATTCTCTTTTGCTAAATCAAAAACATCTTTAGCAGTAACTTGTTGTCCATCATCAATTTTTGCTTTCAATTCAGAATCTCCAGCGTATTTTTCTGCATAACGACGAGTTAAATTTACAATACCTGTTGCACTTGCTACAGTTTCTAAACAACCTTTTTTACCACAAGTACAAGCAATTGGTTCTTCAAAATCAACGGCAATATGTCCTAGTTCGCCACCAGCACCACTAAAACCATGAATTAATTGGTTACCCGCAATCACTCCACCACCAACGCCAGTTCCTAGTGTTACAAAAACAACATCTGGTTCATTATTACCTGCTCCAACCCATTTTTCACCTAGAGCAGCGACATTGGCATCATTATCAATATAAAATGATAAACCTAATTCTGACTCAATTTGTTCTTTAATTGGTTGCAATGTTTTCCAATTTAAATTATACGCACCAATAACAGTTCCTTCTTGGCGATTGACTACACCAGGAGAACCCATCCCAATTCCTAAAAAATCATCCTTTGTTAAACCTAGTAACTCTAAATGATGTTTAATCGATTGAATAATATCTGGAACAATATGGCTTCCTTCATCTAAAATATTTGTTGGAATAGACCATTTTTCTTGAATTTCACCATTTTGTGTTAAAATAGCAAATTTAATTGAGGTTCCTCCTAAATCAATCCCGATAATTTTTTTATTCATATTCTTCACCTCATAAAACGTATTCAATTTATTTATAGTATATCAGTTAGTATACAGTTTTCATAGCATTTCTTTTCCTATTTCAATTCCGATTTTAAACAATAAAATAGCAATTAGAATGTAAATAATTGCAAATACTACTCTTTCATACATTTTAGTCACTCGGTCTCCTCTAAATGAAATTACTGAGGACATAACATAACCTCCTACTAATCCACCAATATGACCCCAAAGGTCTATACTACTTGAAAATAAGCTTATTATTAAATTCATCACTAATAATGCCATATATTGCATTCCTAATTCTCTAAAGGCATAAATATAACGATGTCTTGTTGATAAATAGAGCATCACTCCAAATAAACCAAACAATGAAGTACTTGCCCCCGCTGATATATGCTGAGCATTAAAAGCAAAACTGGCAAGATTTCCCATAATACCACTTAATAAGTAAATGACTAAAAATCTTCCATGACCAACGATACTTTCTAATTGATTTCCAAAGAAATAAAGAAATAAACTATTCATCGCAAAATGCTCAAGACCAATATGTAAAAATATCGGTGTGATAAAACGCCAATATTCATGAAGTAAAATAATAAATGCATTAGCTCTTGCTCCATAATAAACTAAAATTCCTGGATTCGTTGAACCCCCATGTAATGTCATAATAATAAACATGATAATTTGTATGAGTAAAAATAAATTAGAAACCGTTAAATTTTGTAAAATAGTTCTTTTATATCTCTCTTTTTTCCAATAATTCATTTGAATAAATCACTCCTTCTTTTGTAATAAGTATTTGAACCGATTTGTCAAATACTTCCACATTCCAAACAGCTTCTTCATAAACTTGTTCCTGATAAGCTAAACTAATGGTAGAAAGATCCTGTTGTTCTATGAAACGGTCATAATAACCTCCACCAAATCCTAATCGCTCTCCTTTTTTAGAATAAGCCAGTCCTGGAACAATGACTAAATCAATTTGCTTTTCATCTACCCAAATTGGTTGAATTGGTTCTTCTACTCCAAATGAATTTTTTTGAAAAGTAGTCTTTTCATCCCAATATGCAAACTTCATTTGTCGATGTGGTAAGGTTACTGGAACAACGACTTTCTTATTCATTTTTCGAGCTAGCGTTACAACTTTCTCCAATGAAAACTCGATAGGCATTGACTTTGTTAATGCAATGATTTTTGCTTCCGTCCATTCAGGAAGATGTCGTAAATAGTCTATTATCAGTTTTTCTTGAGCGTTTCTTTTTTCTAAAGATAAACGCAACAAATTTTCTTTTGCAATTTTTCTAGCTTCTACTTTATCCAATTTTATAATTTCCATTATGTTCTCCCTTTATCTTTCTTCGTCAAAGGTAAAATAATTTTAAAAATAGAACCATGATTTAATAAAGTTGTGACAGAAATTTCTCCATCATAGCTTTCAATCAATTCCTTAGCAATGGATAACCCTAAACCATTACCGCCTCTTTCTCTTGAACGAGCTTTATCCACACGATAAAATCTTGAGAAAACTTTTTTACGATCTTCTTCAGTCATTCCCATCCCAAAATCTTGAACAGCAATTTCTACATGCTCTTCCCCTTTTGATAAACTTAAAATAATTTCTTTTCGATCAAGAGAATATTTTACAGCATTATCCATTAAAATAATGACTACTTGTTCTAAATGATTTAAATAAATAGGAATCCATAAATCACGCTTTAAATCATCATCAAATGTAAATGTAAATTCAGGATACAGGACTCTGAAATTATGCACCACTTGCTTGGCAACTTCAGTAACATTCGTTGTAGCATCTTTATATTGTTCTTTCACTTGAGGTGCACGAGATAAATCAAGCATTTCTTGTACTAATGTTTTCATTCTTTGCAACTCTACTAGAGAAGCTTGTAAAGATTCTTCTAAAACCTCTGGGTCGTCTTTTCCCCATCGATTTAAGAGTTTTAAATGTCCTTCTACAATTGCAACAGGTGTTCTTAGTTCATGGGAAACATCTTCTACGAAATGTTTTTGTTGTTCAATATAAAAACTAATCTTATCTAATAATTCATTAAAATGTTCAGAAACAATTGCAAATTCATCATTCTTTTCTGAAACTTTAATTCGCTTTGTTGAAATATTTTCTTCACTAATGGATGAAATAATTTCTTGAATTTTTTTAATCGGTTTTGTCATTTGATTTGACAGTAAGTATCCTAAAACAATCGCAATAATGGCTGAAACCAAAAGAATCGACAAAGCTAACTGATTCAACTCATCTTTTAATTGTTTTAAATTATCTAATCGATTTGTAATCGCTAAATACCCTATTAAAACTCTTGATTTATTTGAAATAATGGGCATGGAAGTTTGAAAAATTGTTTGTCCATTTTTTAACTTCTTAACTTGAGTCTTAGGTTCATTTCCAATAACCTCTCCATCATTCCAAGATTGTGTTCTAAAAATCTCTTTTCGATTTGTTCCATAAACTTGTACATTGAACTGCTGATCATTAATATAAAATTTCTTTTGATAAACACTATCTTTATCTTTTTGATAACTATTATTTTGATTTAATGTAGCAACAATATTAGCTGAAGTCAGTGGGGCTTCGTATTCAGATAATTTTTCGCTTAATTGTTCTCTATATTTTTCCGTTAGAGCTATTTTTTGATTTTGATAATATTGGATTTCGAATCCTAGAAATCCAACGGTCACCAATGTTAATAGTAAAAAAATAGTGGTCGAAATAATCAACCACCATTTTTTTCCAACGGAAGTTTCTTCATGTTTTTCTTTCATGATATCCTCCAATTAGACTTGATTAACGACGCATTACATAACCTGTTCCACGAACCGTTTGAATATAACTTTCACGTCCTGGAATATCAATTTTATTTCTTAAATAACGAATATATACATCAATAACATTCGTTTCAACTTCCATCTTATATCCCCATACTTGGTTTAATAAAACTTCACGAGAAAGAACAACATTAATATTTTCCATCAACATTAATAATAATTCATATTCTCTCTTCGTTAAATCAATTAATTCACCATTACGACGCACTGTACGATTTTCTTTTTCAATGACTAAATCTCGATATTCTAAAATCGTTTGTTTTTGAACACGCGCTTCTTCCTCGATACTTAATCTTCTAAATAATGCACGAATTCTCGCTAAAATTTCCTCGATTTCAAACGGTTTAACAACATAGTCATCTGCTCCTTGATCTAATCCTGTTACTCGATCCATTACAGAATCTCTAGCTGTCATAATAATAATTGGTGTTTTCTTAACTTGGCGCAAGCGGCGAACTACTTCTAATCCATTTAATTCTGGTAACATTAAATCTAATAAAATAACGTCCCAATCTTCATCAGTTGCTGCTTGTAAACCACTTCGTCCATCAAAACAAATTTTTGTTTCATATCCTTCATGTTGTAATTCTAATTCTACAAATCGTGCTAAATTTTTTTCGTCTTCAATAATTAAGATTCTTTGATTCATTGACATGGATACACCTCACCCTAATATTTTTTAACATTCATTGTTATCATAACATATTCTTCGTTTTCATTATAGCCCTTCCAATAAAAAAACACCATCTTAACGAATTTCTTAAACTTTTAACCGAAGTAATCGTAAAATTAATTAAACGTATTTAATATCATAAAAAAAGGAGAATGATCTATTCCAGTTCATTCTCCCTTCTATTGCTATTCTTCATCTAATAAATTTGTTTGACCTAAATCTTCTACTTCTTGAGAAACAACTTCTCCGCCAATATTATAGTGAGCGCGAATTTTTTGTGTTAATACTTCAACAATTTCAGGATGTTCTGTTAAATATTTCTTCGCATTTTCACGACCTTGTCCTATCTTTTCATCATTATAAGCATACCAAGCGCCACTCTTCTTCACTAAATCTAAATCAGAAGCCATATCTAAAATCTCTCCGATTTGAGAAATTCCTTCTCCATACATAATGTCCACTTCAGCTGTTTTAAATGGTGGTGCAACTTTATTTTTCACTACTTTAATTTTAGTGTGATTTCCTAAAATTTCTGCTCCATTTTTAATTTGGTCACTACGACGAACATCTAAACGAATACTTGCATAGAATTTTAACGCACGTCCACCAGGTGTTGTTTCTGGATTACCGAACATAATTCCAACTTTTTCACGTAATTGGTTAATAAAGATTGCAATTGTTTTCGTACGGTTAATTGTCCCTGATAATTTACGAAGTGCTTGAGACATTAAACGAGCTTGTAGCCCCACATGAGATTGTCCCATATCTCCTTCGATTTCAGCACGCGGTACTAATGCAGCTACTGAGTCGACAATTACAATATCAACTGCTCCTGAAGCCACTAATGCATCTGCAATTCCAAGTCCTTGTTCACCAGTATCTGGTTGAGATAATAGTAATTCTTCAATATTAACGCCTAATGCTCTTGCATATTCTGGATCTAAAGCATGTTCCGCATCGATAAATGCTGCTACTCCACCACGTTTTTGTACTTCTGCTACCGCATGTAAAGCAACTGTTGTTTTACCACTTGATTCAGGACCAAAAATTTCAATAATTCTTCCTTTAGGGTATCCACCTGCTCCTAATGCAATATCTAGTGCTAATGAACCTGAAGAAACTGTCTGAACTTGCGAATCAGCTTTTTCTCCTAATTTCATTACTGCACCTTTACCATAACTCTTTTCAATTTTTTTCAATGCATCATCTAATGCACGTTGACGATTTTCTTGATCTGCCATGTTAAACCTCCATGTCCTCTTAATTCATCCTTATCATACACTATACTCAATAGTGAAAGCAAGAAAAACGAACACTTGTTCTGTTATTTTTTTAATAAATATTTTCTTAGCTCATTTAAGCCATGTTGAACAGCAAATTCTCGATTACCATTACGATTTCTTGCTAAATGTAATTCTATTGTTTTTGTTTCTACTCCATCAGCTAATGAAACAAATACAGTTCCTACTTCTTTTTCTTCCATTGCTGATGGGCCTGCTATTCCTGTAAAAGAAATTCCTAGGTCACTACCAAATATTGTCCGTACATTTTCTGCCATCGCTTCAGCACACTCAACACTGACCATTCCATATGTTTCTAATATTTCTTGAGGAACTTGTAATTGATTTTTCTTTACAGATTCTTGATAGGCAACACAAGAACCTAATACATACTGTGAACTTCCTTCAACAGAAATTAATGTTGAAGCAAAGAGTCCTCCTGTTAAACTTTCTGCAGCAGCAATACTTAATCCACTATTTTTTAATAATTCACTTGTAATGGATAATAGGGTTTCATATTCTCCATATCCGTAAAAATATTCACGTTCAACGGACAATATTTTTGCCTCTAATACATCTAATAACTGTTCACACTCTTCTTTTGTATCCCCATTTGCGGTTAATCGAAGAACGACTTCATACATTCCTGCATATGGAGCAATCGTTGGATTCGTTTGTTCTTCAATTAATTGTTCTAAATCCGTTACTAATCTAGATTCTCCAATTCCAAAGAAACGTAAATATCTAGATACAAAAGTACCTTCATTTGAAACTTTTTCTTTTAAATATGGGATTGCCTCTTTTTCAAGCATCATTTTTAATTCACTTGGTGGTCCTGGTAAAACAATGAAAATATTTTTTTCCGTTTCTACTGCACCACCAATCGCTAAACCATTATGATTTTTAAAAACTGTTTCACCGTCAAAAGCTAATGCTTGAAGTCGGTTATTAGGGCTCATTGGACGATGAGATTGTTTATGGAAACGAATAATTTTATCCATCGCTTCTTCATCTTCTACTAATTCTTTTTGAACAAATTTCGCTAAAACTTGTTTTGTAATATCATCTGTTGTTGGTCCTAATCCACCACTTAAAATAATTAAATCACTACGACTACTAGCTAGTTGAATACTTTCAAACATTCTTTCTGGATTATCTCCAACGGTTTGTTGGTAATAAGTTGGAATAGACAACTTTGCTAATTCTCTAGCAATCGTTGCACTATTTGTATTAATGACTTGTCCCATTAATAATTCTGTACCAACTGTAATAATTTCTGCTTTCATACTTTCTACTCCTCATTTATAAAAAACAAAAGGCTGGGTAAATCCCAGCCTCCACCATTAAACAGAAAATGAATCTGCAAAAACATGTTTATTTTTTATAAAGTAATCTACTCCTGAATATACTGTTGCAACTAAACACACATATAGCAAAATCGTTCCAATTGAAAACGGCAATCCTTTTACTGGAAAATCATCAATCAATAAAAAGATAATCGCTAACATTTGTGTTGCTGTTTTAACTTTTCCAGGCCATGCTGCTGCAAGTACTTCACCATCATTGACTAATAATAAACGAAGCCCTGTTACAGCTAATTCTCTACATACAATCACTGCTACAATCCACATTGGGATGACACCAGCCCCTACTAATGTAATAAAAGCTGTCATCACTAATAATTTATCTGCTAAAGGATCGGCAAATTTACCAAAATTTGTAATTAAGTGATATTTTCTAGCTAAATAGCCATCTAAAAAATCGGTAATACTTGCAATGGTAAAAATAATCATTGCTAATAACCAACTAACACTTAAATTTGAATGAAGAACACTCACCATTCCTAAAGCATCTTTTGGAAAACACATAATTAGCAAGAACAATGGAATCATTACAATTCGAGCAATGGTTAATCGATTGGCAATATTCATCCTATTTCCTCTATTCCACTGTAATGTAAATAGCTGTAGCACTTACTCCATCAGGAATTTGAATTTCTTGTCCTGCTAAAGTAATGGTACCAACGGGTGTATATCCAAAGTTTAAAACAATGGAATTTGTTCCTTCAGGAATTGATCCTACTAATTGTTGTCCTGTTGTAGGAGCTCCATCAGCTACAACTCTTTGATTTGCAGTAATTCTTGCCCATAATTGTGTTCTTGCACGGTTTGTTACTACTAAATTCGCAGGAAATTCAGCTAATTTTGCTGTGTAATATAATGAATTTCCATTTGCATATGAATAACGAATCGATGTTTCTTTTGATTCTTTTGTAGTAGTTGTTGATTGTGTTGTTTCCGCCACAGTTGTTTCTTCTGCTTTCTCAGCAGTTGTTGTATTTTGAGCTGTTACAGTTGTTGCTACTGCCGCTGGCTTCGGTGTTGAACGTTTATTCAATAATGACTGTGCAATCGCGAATACAATTGCTACAGCTAACATTCCTAATAAAATTGTAGGTAGATAATTTTTAAATTGTCCCCAAGCTTTTGAAACAGAAGTTTGCGCCTCTTTATTATTTGATAAACGACTTGAGATAAATTTTTTATCTGATAATACAGATTCTTCCTCTGGAATTCCTCCAGGATTTTTTGGAGTTTCTAATTCGAATTCTTCTAACAAACGAACACCATCTACTCCAACTGTTTCTGCTACTTGTTTAATAAATGCACGAGTATAAAAGTCTCCCGGCATTAAATCGAAATCATTTTCTTCGATCGCAATTAAATATTTTTTTTGAATTTTTGTAATTTGTTGCAAGTCATCTAAAGTATATCCTTTTAACTGACGGGCACGTTTTAAGATTTCTCCAATAGTTTGTTCCATTTAATCACCAACTTTTCATATTATCATGAAAAGTATACCATAGATTGCATATGAAACAAACTCATTCACTGTGTTTTTTCGTTAACTTTCTTCTCATTAAATACAAGATAAACTTTTTCAGAACGAGTGGAACCATTTTTTAAATGAGCAGTTAAATCAAAAACTTTACTTTTTTCATCCCATTTAATTTCTACATTTCCAGTTGAAAAGTCTATTTTCGTAGGAAAGATCATTTCATTATCTTTTACTTCTAAATAGCTATCTAAATTTTGAGTCGTTAATTCCAACATTGTTTTCAGTCGATACGTATCACGCAATAAACGATACTGATTCGCATTTGCAACTCGAATTTGATAGAAAGCAACCGTCACTAAACTTGTGATAAATAGTAATGCTAAAAAAGGGATTACCAAACTAGCTTTTATTTTTGGATGCTTTATTCGTTTTTTTATCATGAGAGTCCCCCTTTTTATGCTCTTCTTTACTCGAAGTGGATTCCTCTTTTTGAATGACTTCTTTTTCGAGTGAAATAACACGATTCCCTGGAATAAAATAAGTTTCAAATTTTTCTTTATTGCGTAAGATTCCTTTCAAACGTACTCCATCTTTTTCACTATGAAGAAGTATTTTTTCGTAGCCAATTAATACATAATGTGTTCCACCATTTTTTTCAATCCATAGTCTAGCTTTCTTATCATCCATCTCTGGCTCAGCTCTAAATCTAAAGCTTCCCTTATTTGTAAGACCATCACCCAAATACTCTACATCATAATAATTTTTAGTTTTAATGAATCCTTGTAGATGAGTATCTACTTGAGTCACCATTAAATGCCATTCAATATAATTAGGTACTTCTAATTTATTTTGCACTTTTAATAAAACTTGATAAACTCCACTAATTAGTAATATACTAACTGCAAAAATCGCTAATGCCATTAATTGCTCAATGAGTAGAAATGCTGACTTTTTCTTTTGAACCCATTCTTTCAATTCGAACCACCTCCTCCTGATCACAATGGATGCTCACAGAAGTTACTGGCGTTTTTGAATTGATTTTTTTCAAATATGTGATTTCTTTAATTTTATGCTCGGAATTTTTGGGAGAGTCTTTATTTGACAAAGTATTATTTTCTGAGTTTGCGGTAGAATTCTTTGATGTAGTATTTTCTTCTTTGTAACTTACTGGAAGTCTACTCTCATGTAACTTCATTAATTGATTCGAGTATTCATTTAAAACGCATTTATGCTGTTGTTCTCTTTTTACGGAATCGCCTAATACAAACGAAAGTAATAATACGGTTAAAGTCGCAATCATTAAAGCTAGGAGAGTTTCTACAAAGGCATATGCTCTAATTTTTTGAAACTTTAACATAGTATCTACCTCCTCCAAACCTGAAAATATATTCATAACTATATTTTTTACCTTTAAATGTAATATTTTGTACTTTATTATAAGTCGTTAGATTACCCGTTTCATTTTTAAAACTAATTGTATTCATACCAGATATATATATACTAGGTGGTATTTCTCTCGTAGTATTTAAGCCTTCATTTCCAAAACATATTAAAGAATACGTATTTTGCTTCTTATAATTAATCACTACACTTGAGGATTTTCCAGTCGCCTGCGCACTTGCCTGCACCAATTTCAAATCATTCTCAAACTGCTTCATAAACACTCTTTCTTGATACATTTCTCCAAAATCCACTATAGCTGGAGGAACTAAACATAATAATATAATGAGAATACTTAAAGATATGAGTAGCTCTACAAGAGTAAACGCATGAGACTTCATAGAATTTCCTCCTTAATTTTCTTCGTTATTCTTTAGGACTTTTTGAGTTATTATATGCTTTTAATTGTTCAGCAGTTATATAATTTTCCTTAGCTAATTGATCTGCAGTTGGTTTTTCATTAACATTTTTATCTAATTGGTATAATTCTTGTTGATTTTTTATTACTTTTACTATAGCATCATCAGATTTCTTTTGAGCTTCTTCTCTTTGTTTAGCAATATTTGGAATAATGAGTAGCATCATTAACCCGATAATAAATAAACAAATGAGTAATTCAATTAATGTAAAAGCTTTTTTCTTTTTAAGTAATTTTTTCATATTAATTTCCTCCTATCATTGTTAACGTTGGTAACATTAAAATAATGTACATCGACATAATCATGACCCCAATTCCAATAAACAATACTGGCTGAACAAGCATAATTTTCTTTTCCAGTGTTCCTTTAAAGTCTTCAAATGAATTTTTAGAAAATTGTCGTAATTTAATGTCTAATTGGTGAGTTAATTCTCCTTGTACAATTAGTAAAATGAGGGATTGTTGAAATAACTTCAATTGATCAATCGCCACTGCAAATGAAATTCCTTTTTGCATTTCACTTTCAATAAATTCAGCAATAGCCTTTGTTAATGGACTTGTACCTGCTTGTTTCATCTGATCAATCATTTGTAGCAGTGACTGTCCATTTCCTAAAAAATAGGCAAATTCTCTAGCATATAAAAATGTGTAATATTGACGAACTATACTTCCTACAATGGGTAGGCGAATTAATAATCGTAGACGTTTTAAAATCGTTTTATTTTTCCAATATAAATACACAATACCTGCTACAGTTCCTACAAACAGACTGACTCCAAAAACAATCCAAGGTAAATGAACAAAACCATTCCATATCAAATAAAGCATCATATGGTCTTTAATACTCTCCACTTGAACCATTGATTGCAGTTGCCCTAGTAGTAAATAACGAATCGCAGCAACCATACAAACTAAAAACACAATTAAAATACATGGGTAAATTAATACTTGGCGTAATTTTTTTAGTTGTTGATCTTTTTGGGTTAAATATTGTCCAATGGTACGACAAGAAAGTGCAAAAGAACCTGTCGACATGGATAAATAAATTTGAGAACAAATGGAATCAGAATAGCCTACAAGATGTAAAGCTTCATCAAACCTCTCACCTATCATCAATTGTTCCATTATTTTATCAATTACTTGTTCTTGCTTTGGAATGAGTAATTTAGCAAATACCAATGTTTCTTGCAAAGTAAATCCCTCTTCTAATAACTCACCTACTTGTGTTAAAAATAACGCCTGAGTTTTATTAGACCATTTCTTAATAGATTTTGTAGGCTTCGAAACTTTGTTGTGAAATATATCCAAGCGCATAAGCTTTCCTCAACTTTCTATTAAATGGATGTAACAATGGATTTAAAAATTCTTCTTCTTGAATTAACTGCCGCAATGAAGTTCCATATGCAATATCAAATAAAGTAGCTTTTTTCTTTGAAAGCGGGATATGATTACAATGAAAGCAACAATAAGTCTGACAAAGAGAACAGTATCTCGGTACTAAACGTTGTGCGACTACTGCTACTAAGGTTTGCCTTAATAAATCTTTTGTAACACCTAACTCCTCTAACCTTGAAATAACTCCTTTACAATCTTTTGCATGAACCGTCGCTAACATTAAATGTCCTGTTAACGCTCCACGAATGACCATTTTTGCAGTCATTTCATCTCGAATTTCTCCGATGAGCATCATATCTGGATGATGCCTTAGTGAACTTTTGATGAGTAATTCATACGTAATTCCTGCTTTTTCATTAATTTCTGTTTGTAAAAACAAAGGTTCGCTCATTTCAACTGGCTCTTCCATTGTGATTACTTGTAAATTTGTATCATTGACGCGATTTCTTAACAGGTGATACATTGTTGTAGTTTTTCCGGAGCTGACAGGTCCTGAAAATAATATTAGCCCACTCTTGTAATGCAACATTTTTTGAAGAAGCTCAATATCTTTTGGAAAATAGGTGGATACTTCTCCAGATTTTTTCTCCTCCATCGATAAATGTAATAAACGAATCACAACGGACGTTTGCATTTTAAAGTTAGTGATCACTGATAACCTTAATTCGATACTTGTTCCATTTGTCAATTCATATTTCATTGCACCACTTTGCGGTCTACGTTTTTCCCCTACATCCATTCCAGACCGATACTTCATAAAGGTAATCCACCGATTAGCAGTATCCGAATCAATAGTTTTTAGTAAGGATAATTGCTCCCCATCTCGTAAATAAAAACGATACTCCTCACCAAAAGGCAGTAAATGAATGTCATCAATGCGGAATTGGAGTGCTGCCAATAAAATTTCATTCGTTAGCTCCTCCATTTTTCTCCCTCCTTTATTAAAAATTGACTAGTCACCTTATATATACGCAAAAAAGTCGAGAAAATATTTTTTTCTCGACTTTTTTTGTTATTTTTTTAAAAATCCTAATAATGCTCCAAAAATTCCACCGAAGCTATCTAAAACAACATCTTGAATTAATGGAGTTCTTCCTGGAGTTAATCCTTGATGAAACTCATCTGTAATCGCATATAACACAGTAATAAAAATCGCAATCATTAAACTCCAAACTGGATTTTTCAGATGAATTTTTAACCCTTTAGCCCAATGATAGCCAATGAAATAGTAAACTAAGAAATGAGCTCCCTTACGAATAAAAAATTCAAGAAATTGAGCATATCCTAAACTTGGAATACTAATCACTTTTCCTGCATAAGTAAAATGAATTTTTGATAACACCTCTGAAAAAGGTTGAAATGGTAAAATTGTCTGTATATTTGAAACAAGCGATTGATCATGATAAGGCATCGATGAACTATAAAATATAAGTCCCATCAATATAATCGCAATGATAATCGATACGGTTCCTCTAGTGGTTCTTGTCATAGAATCCCTCCTATTTACTAGAATAAATTTATTATTGGCTACCTAAAACAAATTGTCAAGCGATTTTAAGAAAACAAAAAACTCTTATTCTAACATCGAGTTACAATAAGAGTTTTTCTTTACAATTAAGCTTGAACTGGTAATTCTTCACCAATCGCTGCTAGGCGTTCCATTACTTCTGCAGGAGTTAATCCTTTAGCAGCAACATAACGGTTTCTTGGGTGAACACGGCATTCAGGACTACATCCACCAATATATTTAGCTTCATTTTCTTCTGAAGTTAAAATTTGACGATTACATTCTGGATTTGCACAGTTTACATAACGTTCACATGGAGTTCCATCGAACCAATCTTTCCCGATTACAACAGGATTTACATGGTTGATGTCTACCGCAATACGTTCATCGAAAACGTACATTTTTCCATCCCATAATTCTCCTTGTACTTCTGGATCTTTACCATAAGTAGCAATACCCCCGTGTAATTGACCTACATCTTTATACCCTTCACGAACCATCCATCCTGAGAATTTCTCACAACGAACGCCTCCTGTACAATAGACAACTACACGTTTGTCCATGAATTTTTCTTTATTATCACGAACCCACTGTGGTAATTCACGGAAGTTACGAATATCTGGGCGAATTGCTCCACGGAAGTGTCCTAAATCATATTCATAATCATTACGTGTATCTAATACAACTGTATTTTCATCTAATAAAGCTTCTTTAAACTCTTTAGGAGATAAATAAGCTCCAGTTGTTTCTAAAGGATTAATATCATTATCAAAATCATTATCTTCTAATCCTAAATGAACAATTTCTTTTTTGTAGCGAACAAACATTTTTTTGAAAGCTTGTTCATCTTCTTCATCAATTTTGAACCATAAGTCTTCCATTCCTGGTAAAGAATGAACATAGTCCATATATTTTTGAGTTGTTTCATAATCTCCTGAAACAGTTCCATTAATTCCTTCATCAGCGACTAAAATACGTCCTTTTAGTCCAATTGATTTACAAAATTCCAAATGATCTGCAGCAAATTGTGCTCCATTCTCAATTGGTACATATTTATAGTACAATAGTACTCGAATTTTTTTTGACATAAACTACCTCCAAAGTAATTTCTTAATGAGTTTTCATTATACCATCTGCACAAACTAATGGCAAAGAAACTGCTTCAGATAAACGGTTAGATAGTTTTTTCACAATCTTTGCTTATAATCTGAAAATCTTTTTGGTTCTTCCACTGAGCTTTCGTGCTTTCCAATCCATTTTTCCATCCAAACCATATGATACCAACGAGAAAATTTATAACCGCAACGTTTAAATTCTCCTACTAATCGATACCCCATATATTCATGATATTGAACACTATTATTTGTTAAATACTCATCTTCCACTTCAGGTGTTGCAATACAAGCATAGACATTTTGATATCCTAATTCTTGTAATGTTGTTTCCATTAACTGATATAATTTTTTCCCATATCCTTTTTTCTGTTGATTTTGTTTCAAATAAATACTAATTTCTGCTGACCAAGAAAAAGCTTTTCGACTTGCAAAAGGTCCTGAATAGGCATATCCTAGCACTTCTCCGTCTTCTTCAACTACATAATAAGGAAACTTCTCAAGAGTGTTTTGAATTCTTCTTTCGAATTCTTCGACACTTGGAACATCATATTCAAAAGTAATCGCTGTTTTTTCTACATAATATCGATAAATTTCTACTAATGCTGGTGCATCTTCTATTGTTGCTACTCTAATTGTCATTCAACTTTCCTTTCATCTTCCCATTTCCATTTTTATGTAGTATACCACAGCTTCATTCTTGACAAAAAAATTTTTCTCTCTTAGTCTATGTGTATTGACCTCGAAAGGATGAAACATATGAAATATTTTTTAACAAGTAGTGCAAGTATTCCTGAATCTTATAAAGTAAACTCTGCTAATGGTTTCATTGAAAACTTAAAAAATGCACTTGGAAAAACAACAATTAAAACCTTATATCTATCATCTGACCCAGATGCATATGAATTAACTGATGATTTTTCTTCTTATACAAAATTAGGATTTGAAGAAGTGGGACTTCATTTTGATCCGTTTATTATTTTTGATCATCGTCAAACTGTTGATATTCTAGATTATTTATCCGAAGTCGATTTAGTCATTTTATCAGGCGGGCACGTTCCTACACAAAATCAATTTTTTCAAGAAATTCAATTAGCTGAAAAAATTCAGTCTTTTGAAGGTGTCATCATTGGTATTAGCGCTGGAACAATGAATGCTGCAGTGACTGTTTATGCTCACCCTGAATTAGAAGGAGAAAGTATCGATTCAGAATATCAAAGATTTATCGCGGGCTTAGGACTGACAACAAAACAAGTGATTCCTCATTATAATTTCTTAAAACACGAATACTTAGATGGAAAACACGTCATTAAAGAAATCGCTACAGAAGATAGTGTAAATCAAGAATTTTACATTTTCCCAGATGGAACTTATATTTTTGGACATGATGGAATCGAAGAATTATACGGAGAAGCTTATCTCTTAAAAGATAAAATTTTCCAAAAAATCAATACGAATGATCAGATTATTTCACTTTAAACAATCATTAACCAATTAAGACGACTTTGGTCGTCTTTTTTTATAAAAAAACACCCCATCGAGAAACGATGGAGTGAGACTTGTTGAATCTTTTGATTAACGACGTAAACCTAAACGGTTAATTAACTCACGGTAACGTTGGATATCTTTGTTACGTAAGTAAGCTAATAAGTTACGACGGTGACCAACTTTTTTCAATAAACCACGGTTTGAGTGGTAGTCTTTTTTGTGTACACGAATATGTTCGTTTAAGTGATTGATTTCGTAAGTAAGTACAGCAATTTGTACTTCTGGTGAACCAGTATCTCCTTCTTTAATCGCGTACTCTTTGATGATTGCGTTTTTTTGTTCTTTAGAAATAGCCATTTCTAAACACCTCTTTCTTATATTATTCCTTCTACTGAGTAAAACGTTGGTGAATCGCAAAACTCGGTACAAGGTCTGTGTTAAAACACACTAATAGATTAACGTAACTCTATCAAAAAATCAAGTATTTTGATAGGTTTATTATTGAACTTCTTTATGTGATTTTCTATCGAAGTATACATGATTTGGTAACATTGCTTGTCCACCCATTAATTCTTCAATTGAACCAATCGCATATCCTTCCTGTTGTAAGAAATTCAACAGACTTGGTAAAGCTTCAACTGTTTCTGGATGAATATCATGCATTAAAATAATCGAACCATTGTATGTTCCTTCTTTTACTTCTTGAATAATACTTTGTACATTACGACTCTTCCAATCTAAAGTATCCACAGACCAATTTAAAATCGCAATTCCAGCTTGTTCTGCAACCATACGATCAAATCCACCATATGGAGGTCTTAAAGTAGTTGGACGAATTCCACCAGTAGCATCTCCAATTAATTTTTGAGTATCTGCTACTTGTTTATGAACACCTTCAGGAGTTAAGGTTGTTAATAATGGATGACTATATGAGTGATTTCCTACTTGATGGCCTTGTTCCACAATTTGCTTAATAATATCTTCATTGCCTGGAACATGTTTTCCCATAATATAGAATGTTGCATGAACCCCATATTGTTTTAAAATATCTAACACTTTTGGAGTTAACTGACTACTTGGACCATCATCAAAACTAATCGCTACACGTTTTTCATTTAAACGTTCCTCTAATTGATTTTTCCAATTTTCATAAGCTTCTTGTTGGCTTTCAGGAATACGATCACTCTTCAAAATTGGAAATAGCTCTTGAAACGCAAATGAAATTTGAGTTAAGTTTTCTCCACCACTGGTTTGAATAGGTTGTTTTAAGTTGAATCTAAATCCATTTTGAATGATTGATGCATCTAAGTTCTTCCAATTTTCGTAAGAAAATTCTTGTAATAATTGGTTCGTTTGTTCTTCAGATAATGATTGTTCCTTAGCTACTTTCATTGCTTTTTTTACAAAATGATTCGTAACTTCTAAATCATTAATAAACAATTCACTGATAACAGCTGTACCTGATTTTTCTTTACCTTCTAATTGATGGCTTAATTCCTCATAAGCCACTTGCTCTAATCCCTTTTTAGTTTCTTGGTAAACAGATTGATAATAATAAACATCTTTTATTCCACTTAAAACATGTGATTGATAAACCTTTAAATATACCCAAGTACGTTTCGATTCATCTTTATATTGTTCTTTTGCTTTTTCTAATAAAACATCTAATTCCTTTTGAATAGGTTCTACGATTTTTTGGTCAACAGTTGGATATGATACAGTAAATACTGTATTCCCAATTGTTTGAGATTGAACTTCTACAGCATCATTATACTGCTGTGCATCTGTTGCTTCAGCTTTTCTCATAACAGATTCATTTCTTCTAATCAAATGATTTTTTGCTAAGCTGCTGACTACTAACCACTCTACTAACACTAAAAATAAAATCAAAATAGCAATTGCTACTAATTGAGGTAGTTCTAATCGTTTTATACCTTTCCAGTCTCTTTTCATATTTCCTCTTCCTAATCTTTACATTTTATGATTTTCGTTGACAATTTGGACAAACTCCAAAAACTTCCATACGATGCCCTAGAACTTTATACCCTGTTAATTCTTCAGCAACTGATTCTACATCTTCCAATAAAGGATAAAATAAATCCTCTACACAACCACATTCTTGACAGACTACATGATAGTGCTTCCCTATATTAAAATCATATCTACTAGCATCATCCCCATACGTTAATTCTAGTAAATATCCCTCATCCGTTAATTTATTCAAATTATTATAAACAGTTGCCATACTAATATTTGGATCTTTCGCAACAATAGCTGTATAAATATCCTCAGCGGTAGGATGATGTGCCTCAGCTAAATAATCTAAAATGGCTATTCTTTGAGTTGTCATTCTTACGCCGTCTTCTCTTAGCTTTTCTTTTAATTGTTTCAGTTCTTTTTCGTGCATAGAACCCCTTCTCTAACTTTAAATATTCGGATAAATTCTTCTATAATAACATCGTTCTGTAATATTGTAACATATTTGTAACATTAATACTAGCGTTAAATCAATGTTACATTTCTAATTATCATAATCCACTTTATTATACTAACAACTGATTAAACAAGCAAATTACAATTTCAAAAGAAAAATGGACAGAAATCTTAAGTTTTATTTAGATTCCTTTGTCCACTTCAATTTTAATGACTATTACTTTGAAATTTTATTAAGCTTTATGAACACCTTATTGTAGCAAACGATTATATCCCATCGCTTCTCTTAGGGGTGCTGCATCAATCCCTAAAGCCCCCACAATTGTATAAGAAAACTCAAAAGCTGCTGCGGGACCTGAACCCGTAATCACTCGACCATCTTGATGTACAAAATCACCTGTATAAGTACCATCAGTAATTTGTTTTTCAAATCCAGGATAACAAGTGTAATGACGATTTTTTAACGCTCCAGAATTTTCAATAGCAATCGGTGCAGCACAATTAGCTGCGACCAATTTGCCAACATCATAATGACGTTTGACAAATTCTTGTACCGCTTGGTGATCTTTTAATAATTTTGCCCCTGGCATTCCACCTGGTAAAATTACAATATCATATAACTCATTCATAACCTCTACTAATTCTTTATCTGCTGAAATCGTTAAATTATGTGAACCAGTCGCTACTTTAGCATCTACTCCCACTATATCGACTTCTACTCCTGCACGTCGTAAAATATCTATTGGAGCGATTGCTTCAATTTCTTCAAATCCTGTTGTTAATACGATTGCTGCTCTTTTCATTGGAATTCCTCCTTATTCTTCTTCCTTTTTATTTTACCGATTTTTATACTTGTTTTCAACAGTGATAGCGTTTCAGATATAAATTGACATTTCAACTATTTATCAGTATATTGAATTCATTAAATGAAAATATAATTCCTAGGAGGAAACAAATGACTTGGAAAATTATTACAGATTCTGGTTGTGATATTAAACACTTAGAATCTCTACCTGAGCATTGTACTTATGTGAACGTTCCTTTAACCATTCATGTGGGTGAAGAAGAATTTATTGATAATGAAGCATTAGAAATTGATCAAATGATGGTAAAAATGTATGCCTATGATGGAAAAACTTCTTCATCATGCCCTAGCCCTGAGAGCTATTTACAAGCATTTGAAGGTGCCGATAACATTATTGTCGTAACGATTACTGGAGCTTTGTCTGGAAGTCATAATAGCGCACAATTAGCTAAAAAAATGTATTTAGAAGAACATACTGAAGCAAACATTGAAATTATCGATAGCTTATCTGCTAGCGGAGAAATGGTATTAATCACTCAAGCCATTGCAAACTTCATTAAAGAAGATCCTTCTTTTGAAGTAGTTGTGGAAAAAGCTCGTAACTATCATTCAAAAACAAAACTATTATTTGCTCTAGCAAGTGTGGATAATTTAGTAAAAAATGGTCGTCTAAGTAAACTAGTTGGACGTGTCGTTGGATTATTAAATATTCGCATGGTCGGACAAGCTAGTACAGAAGGAACACTAGAATTACTCCATAAATCACGTGGACAAAAACGTGCCGTATCTGCTATTTGGGATGAAATGAAGAAAAATAATTACCAAGGCGGACGTGTTGCCATTAGTCATTGTGACAATCCAGAAATTTGTGCCATGATTACAACAGCAATTCACTCTGAATTTCCTAATGCCGATGTTCAAGCTTATCCTACAAGTGGATTATGTAGCTATTATGCTGAACAAGGCGGTATTTTAATGGGATATGAGACTCATTAATTGAAGTCTATCAAAAAAATAAACGACTCCTATCAAACGATAAGAGTCGTTTTTATTTTATTAGGCTAATTCGCTTTTTAAATACGCATCTACTAATTCTTCGGTTGCTTGGATTGATTTAATATGAGTTCTTTCATAGGAATGACTAGACTCAATTCCTGCTCCTAGTAAAGCATGTTTAACATCTGCTCCAGCACGCATAGCCGCTGAAGCATCACTTCCATAAAATGGATAAATATCTAATCGATAGTCAATTTCTTTTTCTTTTGCTAAGTCTACCAAATGTTGACGTAGCGTATAATTATAAGGGCCAGAACCATCTTTCACACAAATAGAAACCGTATATTCATCTGTTTGTTGGTCATCCCCCATTGCACCCATATCGACTGCTAAAAATTCCACTGCATTTTCAGGAATGCTACTATTCGCCCCTGTTCCAGTTTCTTCAATACAACTAAACATAAAATGAGTTGTTACGGGTAACAAAACATTCCAATCACGATAAGTTTTTAATAAATTTAATAAAATAGCTGCACTTACTTTATCATCTAAGAAACGACTTTTTACAAATCCAGTTGGAGTGATTGTCGTACGTGGATCAAAGGAAACAAAGTCTCCCACTTCAATTCCGTAACTTCTTGTCTCTTGTTCAGAATTTACTTCTAAATCCAACCTTACTTCCATATTTTCTTGCGTACGTTCGGCTGTACCAGCATCTTTATAAACATGACAACTTGTTTGATGAATTAAAATTGTTCCCGTTACAGTTTCACCCGTTGAGGCAATATGAACGATACAGTTTTCTCCTTCAATCATATTCCATGGATATCCACCAATTTTATCTAATTTCAAGCGACCACTTGGTTTAATAGCACGAACAATTGCTCCTAATGTATCAACATGGGCCGTTACAACACGACTATTCGTATTATCCTTACCCTCTAACGTTACGATAATATTTCCTTTTGGTGTTCTTTTATAAGGGTATCCTAATTTTTCAAGAGTTTTCATTAAATACTCTTGTACTCCTACTGTATATCCCGTCGGAGAAGGGACTGCTAATAATTCTTGTAAATATTCTAATGTTTGATTCATGCAAAAATTCCTTTCAAATAACTATTAAATTCCTACCATATCTCGGTAAAGTTGATGCGCATAACTATCCGTCATTCCTGATATAAAATCAGTTGCCAATAGTAAGCGTAAATATAATTTCTCCACTTCAGATTTACCTTCTGCAAAATAATGATACGAACGTTTTTGACTTTCTGAAATAATACCGATTTTCTTCAAATCCACATAATCTAATCGACGGTTTGTATCATAGGCGACTAATGGTGGAACAAAACTATCTAATAAATACGTTAACGTAGAATAACCTGAAATTTCTAACCGTAAAATACTCTTATGATCATATATTTTATCTTCAGAAACTTTTCTTAAATGAGTATATAATTCATGCGCACTAGAGTCCGTTAATAAATCTTGTTGGTACTCTCCATTCATAATCTGATCATAATGAATAACAAAAGACTCTGTCGCTGCATCGATTAACATCGTTCTTAAATCGACAAAAAATTGATTAATACTAAAAATTTCTTCATCAATCGTTTCTAATATTTTCACAACTTTTTTAGAATGTGGAGAAGTTTTATCTTCTTTTAATACAGTATGTAAATATTCTTTTACAACCGCAAATCTTAAAACACCTTTTCCAATAGCATCTTCCATATCTGCGATTAAATACGCAATATCATCCGCAGCTTCTAAAATAAATGTCAATGGATGACGATTTTCACCAGTACCTGTAATAGCAGTAATTTGACGAAAAATATCTTCTTCAGCTCTAAAAAATCCTACTTTTTTAGAAGTAATTTTCTCCGTTTTTGGCTGATTAGAAGCACGTGTATATTTTAAAATTGTATTAATCGTTGCAGGAGTTAAATCTAATCCATCAAAGTTTCCCTTAAAATCATGTAATTTCGACACAATTCGTAATGATTGGGCATTCCCTTCAAAATGATAAAAATCATGTACATAGGGGCTTGCTAAAAATTCTTCTGCTACATCTGAATGTTCTGCTAAAATATGAGGTAAATTTTTCTTAAACCATTGTCGAATAATATCTTCTCCAAAATGCCCATAAGGAGGATTCCCAATATCATGTAATAAACTAGCACATTCTACAATTCTAGCAATATCACTTTGATGGTTTATCATTTCTTGTTTGCTAGAATCTGTTTCGGTCAATGAATCTTGTTGCAATAACCGTACAATTTCACTCACTAGTGTTCTGGCAATCATTGCTACTTCTAAAGAATGTGTTAACCTTGTATGAATAAAGTCCAATCTTTCTAAAGGAAATACTTGCGTCTTATCTTGTAATCGCCTAAAAGCAGGACTTGTTACAATTCTTTTATAATCATCATCGAACTCATTTCGATGATTTGAATCTTTGTCTGAAAGACGAGTAGTTGCCAATAAAGTTTTCCAATCCATATCATCACTCCTTTCCTCTATCTTAAACCAATTTACGAAACATTTCCATCTTAGAAATAAAAAAGAGCAAAGTATTCGACTACTTCACTCTCTAATGATTATTTTGTTAAACTCACTTATTCTTTCATATGAATATCATGTAGTTCTCGTTTAAAGAAATACACACATAGAAGTAATGCAATCACATCTGAAACAGGTGTTGCAAATATCATACCCTCTATTCCAAAAATATACGTCATCAAAAGCATTACAGGTAATAAAATAAATAGTTGTCTAGCTAGTGATAAAAATGCTCCCGTTTTTGCTTTTCCAATTGCAGGGAAAAATGTTGTAATTAAAATCGTTATTCCATTAATGAATAGAAACATCATAAAATAACGCATATAACGAACTCCAAATTCAAAATACAAATCATTTCCATTTCCGAATAATTCAATAATTTGTAATGGGAAAATTTCAAACACTGCCCAAGTCACAAATGACAATACAAATCCAATTTTTAAAGCTAAGAAAATCGTTTGACGAACTCTCAAATAATGCTCTGCTCCATAATTATAACCCACAATTGGCTGAACTCCTTGCGTCATTCCAATAATTAGCGCAATAAAAATAACAAATACTTTAGAAACAATTCCACCAACTGCAATTGGAATTTCACTTCCATAAATAGACAGAGCTCCATAAGTTTTTAATAAATTATTCGACACAATTTGTACAATTAAGGCTGAAATTTGGAAAATAAATGAAGTCAATCCTAGAGCAGCAATTGCTTCTACTTGCTTCATATGTGGGATAAAATCTTCCCATTGAAATTTCACGGAACGAAACTTTGGAATATAAGCAAATAATAATAATGCTGAAACCATCTGACTGATCACCGTTGCCCAAGCTGCTCCGGCAATTCCCATTTGAAATACAAAAATGAAAATTGGATCTAATATTGTATTTAAAACAGCTCCTACAATAATTGCCATCATTGAAAAAGTCGCTCTTCCATCTGAACGAACAAGCGGATTAAATCCTGTTGAAAATAAGAAAAATGGAATTCCATATGCCGTAATACGAGAATATTCCATGGCATAATCAAAAATTTGATCCGTTGCTCCAAATAATTGCATTAATGGGGCTAAAAAGATTTGAACAAGCAGGAAAACTGCAATTCCCATCACAATTAATTGAACAACTGCTGTCCCTGCAATTCTTCTAGCTTTTTCCACTTCTTTACGACCTAATTCTAAATTAAAATTAGATGCAGCCCCTACTCCTGTCATTAATCCTAATGCTAAACAAATCGTTGTAATTGGAAAAGCAATATTCGTCGCAGCATTTCCTAAATAGCCAACTCCTTGTCCAATAAAAATTTGATCAACGATGTTATATAAGGCATTGACGACATTAGCAATCATTGCGGGAATCGCTAATTGTATCAATAATTTTTTGATGGGCTGCGTTCCCATCGGATTTTCAATAGTTGTCATATATGAACTCCTTTTTTGTAACTACAAACAAAAATATTGTAAGGTGGTTTAAATAAATATGTCAATGAAATATTTTTTCTATATGAACAGTAGTTATCTTTTTCTATTTTTCCAAACTCTTTCTATGATACTTAAACTACTCGATTTGTAAATATGGTTTCTTGAAATAGTCGTATCTCGTAATCTAACAATCTCTGGATGATTTCTCACTTCACTTTGTTTCCAAGAACTATAATTAATCCCTAATTGTTCACACATTTCTTTTGTTGTTAAGTTTTCCTTGCACATTGTCGTTTTTTGATAGCCCAATTTTTGTAATAATTTATCAAATCGTTCTGGATTTTGTTCAATTGCATTAAATACTAAATCTTCTACTTCCATAAATTTAACCCCTTTTATTTATTAGATACCTTATTATACTACCATTTATTAATAGAAAACGGATAGCACATTTGTAAACTATTTTTTTAAAACTTCCAAACTTTACTCTCATAAGGGCTTCAGCTATAATAAACTACAAAGATTGACCCAATTTTTTTGTAGGAGGAAGACTATGGAATGGTATGATTTTATGATAAACGCATCCAAACAATCACGTTTCAATGCGAGTCACTGGTTTCGATATTTACGTAAAGTTATTTTTGAAGACCATTCTTATTTAACAGACGAAGATGTCGAAAGATTATTAAACTCCGAAGAACTTACCCATTTTCAAAAAGTAAGCTTAAAATATGCTATACAAAAACATAGCCCTACTCATGAATATGTCATTTCATTAAATAAACCCGCTAAATTAACGAATGTTCAAAAATTAATGGAGAAATACAAACATGGATAAAATGAAACCTGTCTTTGAAGCATTAAACCAAGAATTATCTCAAAAAAATCTTTCTTTAACGATTATTTGTGTTGGTGGTTATGTGTTAGAATATCATGGCTTACGAGCTACTCAAGATGTAGATGCTTTTTATGAAGAAAATCATCATATCAACGAGATAATAGCTCGTGTTGGTCAAAAGTTTAACCTAAATACTCAAGAAGAACTATGGCTCAACAATAATGTAGCAAATATGAATCAACAACCTTCATTAGATTTATGTGATACCTTGTACTCCTTTACTCACTTAACCGTACTAGTTGCACCAATTGAATATGTACTCGGAATGAAAATGATGAGCGCTCGAGAGCAAGATTTAAAAGATATCGGGATGATTATTAAATTTAAAAACTTCCGTTCCCCTTTCGATACCTTTGATACCTTGAAAAAAATGGGCTTTTCTATCATTGATTTTTCAATTCTATTAGAAGGATTTAGCTACGCATACGGCATTGACTGGTTAGAGGAATTTTTCAAAGAAAACCAAGAACAACTTCAAAAATATTATTAATCACCCTAAAGACAATTTCTCATTTAGAAGTTGTCTTTTTTGCATGTAAAAAATCCTGTTGGTGATTTCTCACCAACAGGATTTGTCGAACAATCTTAATCTATTAGTCTTCTAATGGACGAGAGAAGTTCGCAATTTCACGTTGAACACGTTCTAAGTATGCTTCAATTGTCATTGAAACAGTTTCTTTTGAACCATAGCGACGAACTGTAACTGTTCCTTCTTCTACTTCTTTATCCCCAATTACTAATTGATAAGGGATTTTTTGTGTTTGAGAAGCACGAATCTTATAACCCATTTTTTCATTACGATCATCTAACTCAACACGTAATCCTAAGCTCATCATTTTCTCTTTCAATGCACGAGCTGCATCATAATGATGATCTACACTTACTGGAATAATTGTTGCTTGAACTGGAGCTAACCAAGTTGGGAATGCTCCTTTATATTCTTCGATTAAGTAAGCTACAAAACGTTCTGCAGTTGATACTACCCCACGGTGGATAACTACTGGACGGTGAGTGTTATCTCCATCTTCACCTACATAAGTTAAGTCGAAACGTTCTGGTAATAAGAAGTCTAATTGGATTGTAGACATTGTTTCTTCTAAGCCCATTGCTGTTTTGAATTGGATATCTAATTTTGGACCATAGAAAGCAGCTTCACCAATTGCTTCGAAATATTCTAAGCCCATTTCATCCATTGCTTCTTTTAACATTACTTCTGCTTTATTCCACATTTCATCATCATCGAAGTATTTGTGTTTATCTTCTGGATCACGATAGCTTAAACGGAAACGATAATCTTTTACATTGAAATCTTTATATACTTCACGAATTAAATCAAGAATACGTTTGAACTCATCTTTAATTTGATCTGGACGAACAAATGTATGACCATCATTTAATGTCATTTCACGTACACGTTGTAAACCAGATAATGCTCCTGATTTTTCATAACGGTGCATCATTCCTAATTCAGCAATACGAATTGGTAATT
>ERZ772999.112-NODE-112-length-52530-cov-18.732520_pt1 | contig 52530 bp, 31 predicted proteins | sample MGYA00511467_ERZ772999 | MGnify/ENA primary metagenome ERZ772999 (study PRJEB29015, sample SAMEA2738064) | human oral metagenome | biome: human oral; feature: human-associated habitat; material: saliva | place: China | collected 2218 ... | reverse complement strand
CACGCGTCAAAGGTCTCAGGGGTCGCCGGGCCGTAGGCGGAGAGGTATCGCTTAACTCGGCGGAAACCTCGATCAATGTCGTCCCCTCTCGTCGTTGCCGTCAGATTCTAGGCCTGCAGGGAGCCTTGACCTGGTACACCGGAGAGCCGATGGAGGAGGCCTGGAGGGGCGTCGGTGTCCACAGCACTGACATTAGCCCCGCACCGACGTCGCACACCGAAGAAGAACCGCGGAATTCCAAGGAATCTCGTGGAGCGCTTTGACGGCGGAATCGTTAATGTCAGCGCTGTGGACACTGGGGCCCGCACTCCCGGACAGGAGTGCGGGCCCCAGCGCTTGAGGGAACCGGTGCGGAACTCAGACGACCTCCACCTTGAAGGCGATGCGGCCGAAGAAGATCGTGCTGCCCTCCAGGGCGGACAGCGCCTTGTCCGGTACGGCCTCGACGGTGCGTCCGTCGCGGTACTCCACCCGCGTCCCGTTGGTGGAGTGCAGGTCGGTGACCCACACCCCGTCCAGCAGCGGGAAGATCGCGGCGTGCGTCTTGGACACCGAGCGCGTGGGATCGTCGAGAGCCACGCGCTCCGCCCCGGGGTAGGCAGAGATGTTGTCGGGGTCGCGGCCCACCACCGTGGGCTCGTGGATGACGATCGGGTTGCCGCCCAGCAGCGGGACGAGACGCACCGACAGGGCCGGGGCGGCCGAGGAGGCCGACGGCAGCGACGGTGTGGCGGTCTGGGCGCTTGTGGCGGGAACCGGGGTGAGCGGGGGCAGAGAGACGTCTGCAGCGGGGGCGGAGGCAGGCGCGGCCGCCCCCGGCATGCTGCCGGCACCGTGCCTGGACGCGCCGGTGTGGGGCTGCGCCGAGGCCTGGACGGAGGCGGAGCGCTCGTGAGGAGCGGCGCCGACCTCCGCGGCGGGGGCATCGCTGCGGGACTCGCCGGGGACGGCGCGCTCATCCGCGGGAGAGGGGATACCCGGTCCCGAGAAGCGGTGCGAGGCGTGGGACCGGTGCGCGGAGCTCGCCTCGGCAGCGGCGGTGCTCGCCGCGCTGCCGGCGGAGGTCCGCGCGTGGCTGCGGTGACTGCGCACGGTCGGGTGCGTGTTCCCCTCGGAGGAGGCCGGCACACCACCGGGCACGGTGGCCGGGTTGGTCAGGTCCATCGGGGACGCGTGCTGCGCAGGCGCCGAAACCGTCCTCGGCTGCTGCGGAAGGCCGTCGTCGGAGACGATGGCTCCTTCCGGCAGGGAGTCCACCGTGGCGGCATCGACCGAGGTGGGAACCGAGGACCAGGGCACCGAGTCGATGAGGGCCTGCGTGTTGCGGTCCCCTGAGGGCAGGATGCTGGAGGTGTCGAAGGTGTGCGCCACCTCCGGGACGGGGCCTGCTCCGGCAGCGAAGCGCTGCCGATCGGAGGCGAAGAGGCTCTCGCGACGAGGAACGCCGGGCTGTGACACCGACTCTCGCTGATCCTCGGCAGGTGCAGCAGACGAGCCGGAGGTCTTCTTGCCGGTGTGACCGGGCTGAATCCTCCAGCGCTGGGCGTGGGCGTGTCGTGGTTCCATCGTTTGTGATGTTACGGGTTTTGTGGCTTTCGAGCGCGGGACTTGTGGTGTGGAAGTCGCATTGTGCGACGTGGAGGACTCTGTTGCCTCGGAATCGGCAGCAGTTTTGGAGGATTCCGCTGAGGGCGTCGTCGCTTCGGACTGCTGCTGATCGGCTGGGTGCTGGGGTGAGGGCGGTGCGTGGGACGAGGGCTTCTCTCCCTCGTCGCCCTGGCCGTCGGCGGCATCCGTGGACTGAGACGGCGCGTCCTCCACGACGTCGAGCGTAGCGGTTTCGGAATCCGTCTGCGAGGGCTGCTGCGTCGGGGCGTCGTCGGAGTCCGATGATGCGGCCACCGGCGGCTCCTCGGTATCCGCCTCAGACGGCTCGTCGGACGGTTCCTCGACGTCCGCAGCCGGTTCATCGACCGGTTCCACGGCGTGCTCGTCAACCGCCTCCTCAGCTTCCTCTGCCGTCTCCTCGGTCGGTGCCGGGCCGGCCGGCTGCGATGATGCGGCCGGGGCGGCGTCGTCCGCCTCCGGCTCGGTGGCCTCGGCGGGGGCGGCCGGTGCCGGCTCCGTATCCTGGTGAGCCGGGGGAGCGGCATCCTCCGCGGCCTCGGGGGCGGTTGCGACGGTGTCCTCGTCGGCCGGCCCCGTCGAGGACTTCGATGCTCCTGCCACGGCCGGCCGGGAGTCGGCCCGGGCCGCGGCCATGGCAGCGGATGCCTGAGGGTCCATGGGGGTGGCCGAAGCGACGGCGACGGCCTCGGCGTCGGTGTCCACAATGGCCGGACCGGCGTCCGCCGCCGACTTCGCGGAGGCGGACGATGACACGGTCGCCGCCTTGGTGGCCTTGACGGTGACCTGAGGTGCGGCTGCGATCGTTGCGGCATCCGTGCTCGCGGCCTGGCTCGCGGCGGAGCCTCCTGAGACCGCAGACGCGTTGCCGTCCGAGGAACCGGCCTTCAGGGCGCGACCGGCATGGCGCGTGGGTCGGGCCGGACGGGGCCGACGGATCGAGGAGGAGACCGGATCCGACGTCGTCGGGTGCGCGTTCCTGCCGGAGGAGTCGGTGATGCCGGCCTCGGTGGCGCTCTGGGCGCCCGCAGTGGCGGCCTGCTGGTTCTCCTGTGCCGTCTCCTGGCCGGCCCTGGCGCGCGTCGAGCCCGGACGGGGGCCGCGTTTCCTGGGCTTCTTGCCCCGTGCCGTCTTGCCCGCCTTCTTCTCGGTCTTGCGTTCGGCTCGCTCGGAGGGCCGAGTGCGGGGGGCGGACTCGCCTGACTCCTCGGTGGCCTGAGTGGACAGTTCCGCGGCGGGTTCCTGGCCCGCGGCGCTGCGCTCGGCGGGGGACGAGACAGACGCGCGCCTGGCGGCGTCCCAGGCCTCACCGATGTCCTGAGCGGAGGACGCCTCGGGCTCCTCCGGTGCCACGGCACCGGCGTCGGCCCGGGGGCCGAGGGAGGCGGGCTCGGTGACTGGGCGGTGTGCCGACCCGGCCTCTGAGGGAGCAGGTCGTGCGGGACGCCTCGGCCTGCGGGCGTTGAGCAGCGCCATCCCGGAGAGCTTGTCGTGCCATCCGCGCCCCTCGGGGTCGGCGGCCGCCGTGCGCATGAGCGCGATGGTGCCCAGGCCGAGCGTGGTGATGCTGACGGCCAGGATGAGATCGGCGTGGAGGAACGAGCCCAGCGGGGAGGGGGTCTGGTTGCGGGCCCCCAGCATGCGGATCCTGAGCAGGCGCCCTCCCAGGGACCAGCCGGTGGCGGCGATGGCCAGCCAGCGTGCCCCGACGACCAGACCGAAAGCGATGAGCCCGCTGGTCAGGGCCGGGCGGCCGCCCACCTTCCAGATGACTGCGGTCAGGCCCCCGACCAGAAGTGAGCCGATGACGAGGTCGATGACCCCGGCAACCACGCGTGCCCGCACCGGGGCCGGGGGGAGGCGGCGATGCGCAGCTGAGGGCGTGTGCGCGCCGGCCCGGGCCGCGTTGGGCTCCGGGCTCCGGTCGCCTGCCGTCTGCGCTCCGCCGTGCCGATCACCGGGGGTGCTCGGCTCCGTGCCGTACGGACTGACGACGTCGGTGCGCGGCGCGTCATCGGACGGACGGGAGGACGTCGGTCGGCCCGCAGCGGTCGAGGCGCTGCTACGGGCGTCAGCAGTGATCGTCATGACCGCAACCTCCTGGGTCGACGTGACCGCCTGTCGGCGGGATGGACGAGGGAGCGCGGGGACAAACGGGCCCATACCCGTCCCAGGCGCGAGCGGTCCGCCCCCATGCAGCGGACGATCGCATCTGAGGATTCCCACAACTCCCCTAGAGCGTACGATGGCGGCTCCCCGGAGCTGAAGACCTGGGTGTCAACTGCTCCGGCGAATCGAGGCAGATCGACCTGCGGGAAGTGAGGAGCCAGCTGCGCGGCCGCCTCCCTCCGAGTGGCCCCCCACCCGGGATAGCGCCCCAGGTCGCGGGCCCGGTCAAGGATCTCCTCCCAGGCTCCCAGGGCCTTGCCCACGCCGGTGCGTGCGCGCCGGCGTCGGCGCCGCCAGGCCTTCCACCCCAGGACCGAGCCCACGATCATCGCGATCGCCAGGACGGAGCCTCCGACGGCGATGACCGCCGTCGGCAGACCTCCCTTGTCCTTGTCCTGGGGGTCGTCGCGCTGCGGGTCCTCGTAGTTGGGGGGCAGCTGGGCCGGGTCCTCATTGGGCAGCGGGGGCTGGAGGACGTTGGGCTCGGGGTTGGAGACCTTCTGAGTGGTCTGCTGCTGGGGAACCTGGTCGCGGTCCGGCGTGACGTCGAAGGACACCCAGCCCAGCCCCTCGAAGGGGATCTCCACCCAGGCCTTGACGTCCTCACCGGTGACGGTCTTGGCATCGCCGTCAGTAGCAGGGTCGAAGCCCATGACGACGCGGGCCGGGATGTTGAGCGAGCGGCACATGAGCATCATGAGCACCGAGTACTGCTCGTCGTCGCCGATGAGGGAGTCGGCCTCCACCATGGAGGCGATGCGGGCGGCCCCGTGCCCGGGCTGGGAGGGGCTCTTGGTGCCGTCGGAGTAGTAGCTCGTGCGCAGGCGCTGCTGAAGTGCCCGGACCTGCGCGATGGGGTTGGACTCGGCCCCGACGATCTCCTTGGCCAGGGAGGCCACCGACGACGGTACCTGCTCGACCGGTCCCAGCGAGGTCTGCTCCAGGGAGGCCTTGTTGAGGGCGGCCTCGGAGGGTGCGGTGTAGGGGGCGACCCGCTCGGTGAGGACGTCACCCGAGGCCAGGCCGCTGGTGGCGATCCCGGTGGAGGAGAACTTGTCGTAGTACATGCCCTCGCGCAGGGCCGACTGACGCGGCCCGGAGGACTCGATGCGGATCGTCTCGGGCATGGTGGGCACCCAGGGGAAGCTGTAGTCCTCGATGGTCAGGGAGGAGGTCTGCTTGCGTCCGTCGAGCCGGTTGGCCGTCAGCTGGGTCTTGTCGCCGATGCGCTCGAAGCGCGATTGGCCGTTCTCGTTCTGACCGATGTGGGCCGACAGGCCGTCGTAGGAGTCCAGGGCGGCGATGCGGATGCGTCCGCCCGAGGGCAGGTTGATCGGCTTCATGAGCCGGGTGTGGGCCTTGTCCGTCTCCAGGGTGCGCACCAGGGACAGGGGGCTGGCGTACTCGGTCACGTCCAGCGGCGGCTGGAACAGGTCTCGCACCACCGTCCGGGAGGCGGGGGCGGCGGGGGTGAGGACCATGGCGGCCAGGGAGGTGACCAGCAGCAGCACGGCGGCGATGACCGTTCCGCGCAGGGCAGCCCGCCCCAGGTCCCCGGTGGAGCGGGCGCTCGTGGCGCCCGAGGTCGTCGAGAAGGAGCTCAGGTCCAGGGCCTCGACGACGTGGCTGCGCCGCTGCCGCAGGGAGCCGCAGGTCCACAGGGCCAGGATCCCGACGACGAACAGGACGCCCAGCACGGTGGGGCGCACGGTCTCCTGCCCGCCCCAGCCGATACCGACGGCGGGCAGGCAGGTCAGGGTCAGGCCGGCCAGGACCTCACGGCCCGCCAGGATGAGGCGGGTCGCCAGCGCCGAGACCACCAGCCCGGTCATCCAGGGCAGCACCGTCATGCCGCTGAAGGAGCTCAGCGGCATCGGCACGGTCAAGGCGTCGCGCCACACGGTGATCGTGGAGCCCAGCACCGTCTTGATCGCCGTGGTCCCGGAGCCGACGTCGGTCAGCAGCCACGGGGCCACCAGGACGTGGACCAGCGCCAGGGCCGCCATGCTCGGCAGCACCGACAGGCGCAGGCGCGAGCAGAGCATGGAGGTCAGGGCGCCGATGAGCGCGCCGTAGCCGACGGCGAGGCAACCCACCACGGAGGCGAAGATCGGCAGGAAGGGGACCGCGCCGATGGCGAGGATCCCGGCCATGAGGGCCAGCTCGAGGGCGGCGGCGGCCGGCGTGGGCGGCTTGGCACCGCGCCGGGGAGGCAGGAAGCGGCGGGCGGAGAGCGCCGGCCGGGAGGGACGCGACAGGAGCGGTCCGGCGCCGGTGATCGAGCGGGCCTGACGAGTCGTCTCGTTGCTGTAGGGACTGCGCGTGCGCGACGACGTCGCCGTCGACCAGGAGGAGGGCGACTCGTCCGAGCCTCCAGAGGGTGCGACGGTGACCTGCGAGGGGGCCTCGGCCGGAGAGGGCGCCCCGGCCGGCGAGGCGCCCGAGATCGGGGAGCCCGCGGTGCGGGGGGATGCGCTGGTGAGGGTTGTCGTGGGGGTCATAGTGCTCGCCTCAGGGCGGTGGGAAGCTGCTCAAGACGGTCCATGTCCACGACCGGCATCGTTCCGGCGTGGTGGCGCGACAGGCCGCGCTGGCCGGCGCGCAGGGCGACGGTCACCATGGGCAGCGGGGCGAAGCCGCGGGCCCGGGCCAGCACGGCGCGGTCGACCTGCTGGCCGGTGACGAGGACGACGATAGAGGCATCGGGGTGCGCCGTGCAGGCGTGTCGCACCAGGAGGTCGCAGCCGTAGTCGTCCTCACCGGTGCTCAGCAGGCAGGACGTGTCCAGCATTCGCAGGGCGGAGGAGGTGGGCAGAGCCCCGATCTGGGTGATGAAGCGGACCTCGCGCCCGTCCTGGATCGCGTCCATGGTCAGTGAGCAGGCGATGGACACCGCGGTCTCGAAGTCCTCCTCACCGGCGTAGTCGTCCTGACGGGTGGACAGCAGGACGAGCAGGCTGGAGCGGCGGGTCTCCTCGAACTGACGCACCATGAGCCGGCCGGTGCGGGCCGTGGTGCGCCAGTGGACGTTGCGCCGGTCATCGCCGGGGACGTACTCGCGCAAGGCGTGGAAGGCGACGTCGGAGCTGGACAGGTCCTGGGTGACGGCGCCCTCGATGTCTCGCAGGACGCCGTGCAGGACCGTGCCCAGTCGCACGGTGCGCGGGTGGATGTGGATGTGCTGCGGGGTGCTCAGGGAGCGCTCGCGCTGGAGCAGCCCCACCGGGTCTCGCTGGACCGCCAGGACCGGACCGACGGTGACGATGCCGCGGCGCTGCGTGGGCAGGACGAAGCCGCGCTCGTGGACGGCCCCGGGGGTCAGGGTGGGGACGACGAAGACGGCACGCCCCGGCCCCACCGGCATCTCCATGCGCGAGGGCAGCAGCGGCCGGGTACGGGGGTTGGTGACGGTCAGACGGATGAGGGCGTGGTCGCCCACGGTGACGCGGGACTCGAGCAGGTTGTGGTTGACCGAGTAGCCGCGGCGGGGGATGAGCCACAGCCAGGCGCTCACCGCGACGATGCCGACGGCGGCCGCGGCGCTCCACGCCTCCTGCCAGCCCATGACGGCCCCGGTCAGTCCGCAGGCCGCCAGCAGCACCAGGCTGCCCCATCCGATGGGGGTCACGGTGTGCAGCAGCCAGCGCAGCGGTCGCAGCGCCACCGCGGCCGCTGCGGCCAGTCGGGACTGCGAGGGCCTGGCGGTCAGGGCCTCGTTCGTGGAGGTCGACGACGCAGCCGATGCCGCGGGCTGCGCGGAGGCCGGAGCCCCCGAGGAGGTGGGGGCTGCGGCGGAGGAGGCGGATACGCCGGTCCCGCCCGCCGAGCCCGGACGGGCCTGGCGGGCAGGTTCCTGCGACGTCGTCTGAGGCGTCATACGGCTCAGTCGCGGGTCGTGGGGGCGGGGACCTGGGCCAGCGCGGCGGTGATGACGCCGGAGGCGGTGGCGCCGGTGAACTCGGCGTCGGGGTCCATGACCAGGCGGTGGGCCCACACGACCTCGGCGAGGTCCTTGACGTCGTCGGGCAGGACGTAGCTGCGGCCCTGGGAGGCCGCCCACACCCGGGCGGCCCGAGCCATACCGATGGCGCCACGGGTGGACACGCCCATGCGGGTCTCGTCGGCTGCACGCGTGGCCTCCACCAGCGCCCCGATGTAGTCCAGCACCGAGTTCTCGATGTGGTTCTCGGCGGCGAGGTCGGCCATGGAGGCCACCACGGAGGAGGCCACGACGGCGCTGAGAGACTTCGAGCGGTCCGGGTGGGCCGAGCTCGACAGGATCCGGGTGAGCGCCTCCCGGTTGGGGTAGCCCACGGAGGTCTTCATGAGGAAGCGGTCGAGCTGGGCCTCGGGCAGGCGGTAGGTGCCAGCCTGCTCGATGGGGTTCTGGGTGGCGATGACCATGAAGGGGCGCTCGGTCGTGTGACGCACGCCGTCGACCGTCACCTGGGACTCCTCCATGACCTCCAGGAGGGCCGACTGGGTCTTGGGGCTGGCCCGGTTGATCTCGTCGGCCAGGACGATGGAGGAGAAGATCGGGCCGGCGTGGAAGTCCCAGGTGCCGGTCTTCTGGTCGTAGATCGTCACGCCCGTGATGTCGCTGGGCAGCAGGTCGGGGGTGAACTGGATGCGAGAGTGCGTCCCCTGCACCGAGGCCGCCAGGGCCCGGGCCAGGGCGGTCTTGCCGGTGCCGGGGGCGTCCTCGAGCAGGAGGTGGCCCTCGGAGAGCATGGTGGTCAGGGCCAGCTTGATTACGTCCTCCTTGTCGAGCAGCGCCTGACTGACGTTGTTGACAATGGTGGAGAAGGCGTCAGCGAACCATGTCGCGTTCTCGGGAGTCATCGGCATGGAATCAATGATCCTTCGGGTGGAGAGAGGTGGGTGTGTGACTTGTTGCGTACTGGGCATCGATCCGGTTAATGAACCGGTTATTGCTGGGTGCAGGTGATGGTCTGGTCCCAGTTCGGTGTCCGGTGGGGGAACTTGTGCCGGGCGTAGCCGTTCTTATCCAGGGCGATCTCCTCCTCGTTCCAGGCGGGCTGCCAGTTCCAGGTGTCCCAGTACCAGTAGCCGCAGGACACGGTGCTGTTGGGGTTTCCGGTGATGTCGAAGACCATCTGGTAGCAGGTGCCCCAGGGGCCGAAGGGGTGGCACCTCTGCGTGTAGTCCACGTAGAACTGCTGCTCGGTGCCGACCGGGTAGGCCTGCTTCTTGTCATCATCATCGTCGTCGTCATCGTTGTCGTGCTTGGACGGCCGGGTGACGGTGTCGCAGCCCCACTCGGAGGTGCCGGCGTTGGTCCTGGCCCGCACGCACCAGGTGAGCGACTCGCCGCGCTTGAGCTTGCCGTCATAGGTGTCACCGATCTCGATGTCCTCGACGGACTTGCCGCCGTCGTCGGTCTGCTCGTACTCGGCGCCGGCGCCGTTGTTGGCACCGGGGCTCCAGGAGCAGGAGACCTTCTTCTGCTTCTTGCCGGTGAGCTCGCAGCTGACCGAGGGAGCCGACGGCGGACCGTAGGGCGCCACCGGTGAGGAGGCGACGACGTCGGAGTACTGCCCGCCGCCGTTGGCGCGGGCGTAGACGGTGTAGGCCTGCCCGTCGTTCAGTCCCCGGATGGTCGAGGAGCTGGTCCAGGTGACCTGGTCCACGGAGTACTCCACCGTCAGCTCGCCCACGCTCCAGCCGTTGCCGGCCCGGGGCGAGGAGCTCACGGACAGCTCGCCGCTGTTGCCGGTGGCCTTGACAGCGGGGGTCGACGGCGTCAGCGGGGTCGGCTTGTAGGTGTAGCTGGCCTGGCCCGAAGTCTTGGAGCCGTGACCGTTTTCGGCCTCGACCCAGAAGGTCCAGGTTCCGCGCGAGACCGAGACCGTAGTGGAGGTGGCCCCTCCCACGTTCTTGGAGTCGCTGGTGTGCCCGTTGGAGTAGTGCAGCGTATAGCTCACGGGGCTGCCGTTGCCGTTGGCGGCCTGCCAGCCGATGGTGACCGTGTCCCCGTTGGGGGTGATGACGGGGGTCCCGGGGGTGCCGGGCTCGCCGTAGGGCGTCACCGAGTTGGAAGAGGAGGACCACTCCGAGACCGTCCCCTGGCTGGACCTGGCGCGTACCTGAGCGGTGTAGGCGCGTCCCGGGGAGACGTCGAAGGAGGCCGAGTCCCCGGAGATGCCCGACTGCACGGTGCCGTCGGACAGGCGCACGTCATAGGTCGCCGTGCCCCCGAAGGGGTCGTCCACCTGGGCCCAGGCGGCGGTGACCTTGCCCGAGCCGGCCGTCAGCGTGGGCGCGGCCGGGGTCTTGGCGGTGGCGTTGTGCTGGTAGGACACCGTCGCGGCCTCGGAGTCGCCGTACTTGTTGGTGGACACGACCTGGATGCTGTAGCTCTGGCCGGGCGCCAGACCACTGATGAGGCAGTTCGAGGTCGAGCAGGACTGCTCGGAGCCGTTGACACTGACCTTGTAGCCGGTGATGGGGGAGCCGTTGGCGGAGCCGTCGGTCCAGGACACGCGCGCCGAGTCGGCGTCCACGGGGGCCACGCTCACCCCGGAGGGGGCTGCGGGCGCCACCCCACCGACCTGGACGGTGATGGTGCCGGTGACGGCCCGGGACTCCGAGCCGGTGGAGTCCAGCACCTTGTACTGCGCGGTGATGGTGCCGTGGAACCCGTTGTTGGGCGTGATCGTCACAGTCGTTCCCGAGGCGCTGATCGAGCCCTGGCCGGAGGTGATCGTCGGGGTGCCGGACAGGGTGATCGGCTTGTCCGGGAAGGGGTTGCTCACCGCCTTGGACACGTCGGTGCTGACCGCCTCGCCGTTGCGGGACTCCAGGTTGATCGGGGCCGTGGTCATGAGGGGCTTGTTGGAGGCGCTGACCCGCACGGGCAGGGAGGCGCTCACCGGCGGGTTGACGCCGTCGGAGACCGTGATCGGGATGGAGCCCGTGGTGCCCTCGGCGGTCTTGTCGGAGGCCTTGACCGACAGCGTCGAGCCGCTCAGGGAGATCTCGAATCCCGCGGGGGCGGGACCGGCCTGGAAGGAGAGCTTGTCATTCGGGTCGGGGTCGGTGGCCATGGCCGCCAGGTTGGCCGTCACGGCCCCCTCGCCGGGGGCCACCGTCATCTCGGTGGGGGTGAAGGTCGGCGGCCGGTTCGTCGAGGACTCCACGATGATCGGCAGCGTGAGTGTCGAGCTCAGGGCGTCGGAGCCGGTGCCGTCGGCCACGGTGAAGGTCACCGAGGTCTGCCCGGTGAAGCCCGAGTCGGGGGTGAAGGACAGTGCCGACCCGCCCGAGGCGACCTTGGCGTCCTTGGTGCCCTTGGCCATGTGGATGGAGGAGGTGTCCGTGATGACGGGCTTGGTGCCCTCACGGGTGAGGATGTAGGAGGACAGGTTGATGTCCGTGGTCTTGTCCGCCAGCACCCGGGCGGGCACGGCCGAGGGGTTGATGCGGGGCCGCAGGGCCGAGCGGGCCGGCACCACGACGACGGCGTGGCCGGTCAGCCCGTCGGCGTCGGTGATCGTGTAGAGCACGAGCCGCTGGGTCTCGCCCACCGTCAGGCTCAGCGAGTCCTTGCCCACCTCGACATCGGGGTCGGAGGAGGACAGCTTGAGGTCCCACGGCGAGCCGTCGGTGTCCTTGTCGTTGTCCAGGACCGGGACGGTGACCTTGCCGTTGGCGTCGACCTGGTCGACGGTGACGTAGTCGTCCACGCCCACCGGGTTGGCCAGGGGGGCGTTGCTCGAGACCTGGACGGTGACGGTGCCGGTGTCGGTGCCGCCGCGTCCATCGGAGACGGTGTAGGTGACCGAGTGGTTGCCCTCCTTCTCCGGCAGGTCGAGCACCAGGCGGCCGGCGCGGGTGGACACGCCCAGGGAGGGGTCGCTGGAGACCGGGTCGCCCTCCAGGGACAGGTTGTCGCCGTCGGTGTCCAGGTCGTTGGACAGCACGTCCACGGCCACGGTGCGCCCGGGCTTGGCCACGACCAGATCGTCAGTGGCCACCGGGGCCACGTTGAGCGGTGAGGCCTGGGCCACGCCCACCCGGACCGTGCCGGTGGCCTGGGCCCCGAAGCGGTCCTCGACGACGTAGGTGAAGGTGTCGGTACCGGTGGCCCCCTCGGAGGGCGTGTAGGTCAGCCACGAGGAGTTGATCTCCACCGAGCCCAGGGAGGGTGCCTGGTTGAGGCCCACGAGGCTCACCGAGTCGCCGTCGGGGTCGATGCCGTCCAGCGGCACGGTGATGTTCGTGGCCGAGCCGGCCAGGGTACGGGCCTCCAGGTTGCGCGGTGAGGGGGCGGAGTTGTGCTCGGCGTCCTGGGCGCGCACCTCCACGGTGAGGACCCCCGAGGCGGTCTGGCCCTGGTCATCCTTGGCCGTGTAGGCGTAGGAGGTGCGGCCGGGCTGGTTGCCGGCGCGGAAGCGCACGGTGTTCTCGCTGACCCAGGCGGTGCCCAGCTCGTCGCCCACCAGGCTGACCTGGGAGTCCACCGACAGGTTGAGACCGGCGGGGGAGGAGTCGTTGTCCAGGACGGAGGCGGTGACGACGTCGCCGGCACGCACGACGGCGGTGTCATTGGTGACCACCGGCGGCTGGGGCTGGGACTGGGTCACCGGGACGATGGCGACCTTCCCGGTGGCGCTGGAGGTGCCGTTGGTGACTGTGTACTCCACCGTCAGGTTGGCCGGCACGGTGCTGGCCGCACTGATCTGCAGCAGGGAGTGGTCCACGACTGTGACGGTGACCCCGGAGTCCGGCGCAGTCTTGACCGACTGCAGGACCAGGATCCCCCCGGAGGGGTCGAAGTCGTTGGTGAGCGGGGCGATGGTCGTCGAGCCGCCGTTGCGCAGCAGGGCGGTGTCGTTCTCGACCTCGGGGGGCACGGTGGCGTCGGCCTTGGGCGTGACGTCCACGCGCACGATGCCCTGGGCCGTGTTGGCCCCGTCCATGACGTCGTAGGTGAGGTAGTAGGTCTGGGCCTGGGCGTTGGGCTCGGTGGAGAAGGTGAAGACACCGGCCTGCTGGTCGACGCTGATCGAGGTCCCGGCCGGGGCCTCCTGCACCGCGGCCAGGCGCAGGGTCCCCCCGGAGGGGGAGGTGTCGTTGTCCAGGGGCGAGACGACGGCCTTGGAGCCGGCGACGACGCGCACGTGGTCGGCGTTGGCGATCGGCTTGGCCGACTGGGCCGGCTGCACGTCGACCTTGACCACGCCGGAGGTGGTCTCCCGGCCGTCGGAGACGGTGACGGTCAGGTCGCGGGTGCCGGTGCCGGCGCCCAGCTCGCGCACCGTGACGGTGCCCTCGTTGGAGACCTTGGTGTCCAGGCCCTCGCCCTGGGCGGAGACCAGGTAGAGGTCGTCCCCGTCGGGGTCCAGCCAGTGGCCCAGCACGTCCAGGGAGCCGGAGGCCTTCTCGGCGACGGTCAGAGTGGGGGTGGTGATCTGCTTCGGGGCGCCGTTGACGTCCCAGCCGTGGACGTCGACAGTGGCGACGGCGGAGTCGCTCATGCCGCGGCCGTCGTCGGCCGTGTAGGGCACGGAGAAGCTGCCGGAGGCGTTGTCCGGGACGTCCATGCGCAGAGCCAGTCCGCCCTGGGCCTTGGTGGCCTTGAGCGAGCCGCCGTTGTCCTGGGGGGTGGCGGTGAGGACATCGCCGTCGGGATCGGAGTCGTTGGCCAGCACCGGCAGGAGCGCGGAACGGCCCGGGCGCACTCCGAAGCTGTCATCGGCCGCCTTGGGGGGATGGTTCTCCTCGGTGCGCTCCGGCGGGGTCTGGGAGTCCGAGGTGTTGGCCGAGTCGTCCTTCTGATCGGCGTTGTCGTCGGTCTGGGCGGTCTTGTCCGTCCAGTCGTCGATGAGGACGAGGTCCTCGTTGGGCAGCCACACCGAGCCCGTGTCCAGGTCGTTGAGCACGATGGCGTCGCGGTTGACCCGGAAGACCGGGGCGGAGGAGGCGGCGAGCTTGTCGTCGTGGGCGGTGTCGGTGCCGCCGCCGAACAGCCCCGAGCAGCTGCGCACGAACTGGCCCGATCCGGACCAGGCCGCGTAGACGCACTTGCCCAGGCGCACCGGCTGGGCGGGCACGCCCTCGGGGGCGGAGCCCTCTTTGGCCGACGGCGTCCTGGTGACCTTGCCCCCGTCCAGGGGGACGGAGATGAGCTCGTTGCGGGAGGCGACCAGGACCGAGTCGGCATCGGGGCCGGGCTGCTGGAGCACCAGGCCGGAGGCCCCCAGGCTGACGGACTTGCCCTCGGGCAGGTGGAGGATGCCGGTGCCGCGCTCCAGGACCACGGGCTGGTCACCGACGGCGGTGATGGCCAGATCGGTGCCGGCGGTCAGCTTCAGGGAGGTGTTCGTGGCCTCCTTCCAGCCCTTGTCGCTGGTCTCCAGGGAGACCAGCGACTTGCTGGTGGCCGAGACGGCGTGGATGGCGCCGTCCTTGCCAATGGCAGCCACGACGTCGGGCATGCCGGTGACCACGGGGGCGGCCGCGGTCAGGGAGCCGGCCTCCTTGGCCTTGGCGGCGCGGATGGTGCCCTGGACCTTGTCGACCGCCATGACCCGGTCCCCGCCCTGGGCGATGGTCACGCCCTTGGTGAGCTGGGTGCGCCCGGAGAAGGCGACCTGGGAGGGGTCGACCGAGGAGACGGAGGCGTCGCCGGAGTCGGGGACCAGGACGTCCTCGGCGTTCTGGGTGACGTCGAAGGAGGACGAGGAGGTGCGGATCGCGCCGTCGACCTCGCGGGAGGGGTAGTTGAGGCGGGCCACCAGGTGCTTGGAGGTGGAGGTGACCCACACGCCGCCGTCATTGAGGTGCAGGTCGGCCTGGGCCACGCCCTCGTGGAGCCAGGCGGCCGTTCCCAGGGCGGTGACGCAGACGACGGCGGCCAGGGTCGACAGGCGTTTGCGCAGCCGTACGCGCTGGGCGCGCGACTGGGGGATGCGGAAGGTCGCGGCCAGCCGGGAGGTGGTGGTGCCGGAGGTCAGGCCCGAGCCGACGTCCTGGATGTCGTCGGACCGGGAGGCCCGGCTGCGCCGCCGGGGGCGCAGGGCGCCGGCGGCACGGGTGAGCAGACCGGGACGGTCCGCGGTGGACGGCTCGGTCTGAGCGGCGCCGGAGTCGGATCGGTTGCTTCCGCCGTCACCGGCACCGGAGGTGGTTGCGGCGGAGTCGATGCTGCTCGACGGGGTGTCGGGCGTCTCGAAGTCGTTACGTGAAGTGGTCACTTGGCCCCTTGGGGACTACGGGATGCGACCTCCTGGACGAGGGTGCGGCGCAGCATCGTCGAGGAGGTGGTGGGTGTGTAGGGCAGGTAGATCACCGAGGCCCCGACCTCGGCCATCTCGGCCTCCAGACGGTGGCCCTTGTCGGTGCCCTCCCAGTCGGTGCCCTTGAACAGCACGTCGAAGGGGGAGCGCTTCCAGGCCAGGCGCTTGTCCTGGTCATAGTCGGGGACCACGGAGTCAACCATGCGCAGGGCGGCCACCATGGCCATGCGCTCGGCCAGGGGCACGATGGGACCGCGTCCCTTCATCCGCTCCAGCGACTCGTCGGTGGCGACCCCCGCGATGAGGTGGTCGCAGCGCTTGGCCGCCTCGGTGAGGATGTTGAGGTGCCCCACGTGCAGCATGTCGAAGCCGCCGGGGACGTAGCCGGTAATCATCAGTAGGCTCCCTTTCCGCCGATGACCGCGCGCAGCGTTCCGGCGAAGATCTTCGCGTCCAGGGCTCCGCCCCGGTTCTCCACGTAGTGACGGTCCAGGGCCACGGTCGAGGCCCAGGACAGGTCCGAGCGTCCGGAGATCTGCCACAGGCCGGTCAGCCCGGGCTTGACCAGGAGACGACGCAGCGCCTCGGCGTCGTACTTGGCGACCTCGACGGGAAGTGCGGGGCGGGGCCCCACCAGGCTCATGTCCCCGCGCACGACGTTGATGAGCTGGGGGAGCTCGTCAATCGACAGGCGGCGGATCCAGCGGCCCACGCGGGTGATGCGCGGGTCCTGACGGTCCTTGAACATGACCTCGTTACCGGCGTCGCCGCCGGCCTTGACCACCGAGGCGCGGCGCGCGTCGGAGTCGATGTACATGGAGCGGAACTTCCACATGGTGAAGGGCTTGCCGTCCTGGCCCACGCGGGTCTGGGTGTAGAAGACCGGGCCGGGGGAGTCGATGCGGATGGCGAGCGCGGTGGCCGCCAGCAGCGGCGAGATGAGGGCCAGCCCGATGGCGCCGGCGAGCCGGTCGAACAGGGCCTTGCCCGCGGCGCGGGTGCGGCGGGTCTTGACGGCGATGAGACCGGTCCAGCCGTGCGTGACGGTCAGGGCCCGCATGCGCCCGGGCACGACGTCCTGCAGCCCGGGGGCGACGACGAGGCGCACCTGGGTGCCCTCCAGGCCGCGCATGAGGGTGACCAGGTCCTCGGGGATGACCGAGCCGACCGTCATGACGGCGTCGATGCGCTCGGCGTGCAGGGTCTGGGCGATGTGCTGGGGGCTGCGCACGGGCTCAGCCGAGTGGAAGGCGCGATCCTGCCCGGAGGACAGGTAGCCCACGATGAGGAAGCCGTCCATGGGATGGCGGCGCAGCTGGGTGAGCATGGGCTGGGAGCCCGAGCCCATGACGATGAGGGTGCGACGCAGGGCGTGCCCCTCGAGGCGGCGGCGACGCAGCCACCCGGCCTCGATGGAGCGTCCGGTGACGGCCAGGAGGAGCTGGGCCGCCAGAGTGGCGAGCAGGGTGGTCCGGGCGACTCCGGACAGGTCGGCCAGCAGCAGGGCCACCGGGACGCTCACGGCGGCCGCGGCGACGAAGCGGCCCGTACCGGGGCCGGCCTGCTCGACGGCGTCGATACCGAGCGCTCCCAGGAACCAGGCGATGAGCACCATCGTGATGCCCACGGTGGTCGCGGACCAGACCAGTGGCAGGTGGCCGCCCAGGAGGGCGAGCCAGAAGGGGACGGCGACGGCGAAGAGGTCGGACAGGACGAGCCAGATGACGAGGTCATGGCGCGTGCGTGCCCAAGGACTGCGCGGAGCGGTGGGGGAGGTGGCGTCGGCTGCTGCTGCTGTCGAGGGACGCCGGTGCTGCTCGCGCTGGGGCAGTGTCAGGGTCGAACTAGACAAGGTGGACTCCGCAGGGATGATCGTGGGTGGGCAATAACTGGTCGGCTAGTGCTGACGGGACGTCGTGAACAGCAGCGTTTTAGAATGCTACTAAGTCTTGCGGACGTTATTTGTGGGAAGTGGCCAAGATCGCAGGGGCAAGATGAGGAGTCGAGAGGTTTCTGAGATGTCTGTATGTTACAGGTGCGCAACGATATGGAGGTGTCAATGCACCTCTGAGGGACCTTTCAGGGTTCTTCCAGCAGGCGACGTTGTTGCAGGTCAGAGCCGGTTTGCTGGGGTTGTGCCAAGGGGGGTGGGTGGGGGACCGTCTATGTCACAAGACGATAAACAAAAGATACCAGGTCACCGGTCTTGATGCGTCTACTCTCGTGCCTGTCTTCGGGTGTCTTTCCGATGCCGGATTGTGACCTTCCTACAACATCAGGAGTGCTACGTGACCCAGTCGAGTTCTTCGGCACCCCGGTCGGCTTCCGGGCCGGCCGAGGCGCAGTCGGCGGACGGTGCTGCCCCGACGGGTGCCGCTGAGTGCGGGCGACCTGTCGATAGCTCAGTTGCCGCAAGCCTCTCAGCGGTTGAGGTGAGTGATGGAGCGGCCGCGTCCCAGGGCTCTCGACGTTCTCCGCTGCGGAGGCTCGGCGGGGTCCTCAGGCGGGGGTCGTCGTCAGGCGCCAGCTGGTCGTCTGTGGGAACCACAGCCGTGGCCAAAGTGGTGGTCATGGGGGTGTCCGGCGTCTTCGGGCTGGTCAACACCAGCCTCATCATCAGGCACTTCGGGGCCGACGCCTTCGCCCAGTACGGCCTGCTGGCCACCTTCCCCACCCTCATGCCCTTCACCGACCTGGGGATCGGCGCGGTCATCCTCAACACGGTGGCGAGCTCGAGCGACCCGGCCCACGACTCGACCGTGCGGCGCACGATCACCACCGCCGTCCGGGTGCTGCTCGGCTCCGCCCTGGTCATCAGCACCGTCGGCGTCGTCATCCTGCTGCTGGGCGCCTGGCCCGGGCTGCTGGGGGGCAAGCTCATGGAGGGCGGCGGACTGACCGCCACCGTCTGCCTCATCATCTACGCCGCGGCCCTGCCACTGTCCGTGGGGCAGCGGGTCATCATCGGGCTGGGGCGCTCGACCACCCAGGTCATCAGTCAGGGGGTCGTCTCACCGGCCATGTCCTGCTTCCTGCTGCTGGCCATCGTCACCGGGCTGGGGCGCGGCAACGCCGTGTCCATCTACTCCTACATCGCCAACGCCCTGGTGTCGGTCATCTGCATCGTCGTCGCCTGGCGCGCCACCCGCCCCCTGTTCAAGGGCGCCCTGAGGGACGTGCCGCGGCTGCGCAGCGTGCGCGGCGTGCGCATCGTCAACACCGCGGGCCCCCAGCTGCTGCAGTCCCTGGCCATCCCGATCGCCTTCCAGACCGACCGCCTCCTCCTGTCCCACCTGGGGCAGTCTCAGGCCCTGGCCGAGTACAACCTGGCCAACAACCTGTTCAACATGCTCACCCAGACCGTCATGGCGGCCGGCGTCGCCATGTGGCCCATGTTCGCCAGGGCCCGGGCCGACAAGCGCATCGAGAACCCCTTCAAGCCGGCCATCGCCTTCAGCGGGGGCGGTCTCCTCCTGGCCCTGGCCCTGGTGGCCATCACCCCCTGGGCCGCCCGAGTCATGTCCCACGGCAAGATCGTCCTGCCGGCCGCGCTCGTGTGGGCCTTCGCCGCCTACGTCGCCGTCGAGGCCGGCAAGCAGCCGCTGGGCATGTACATGACCGACCCGCGCGGCCTGCAGTTCCAGGTCATTCCGGTGCTCATCCTGGTGCCGATGAATCTCGCCATCTCCTGGGTCCTCATTGGGCCCTTCGATGCCGCCGGGCCTATCCTGGGCTCGGTGATCTCGGTGGTCCTGTGCCAGATCCTCCCGTATGCCTGGTGGGTGCGCCGGGACGTGGCCAGGCGTCGTCGAGAGCTGGCCCAGCAGTGAGCTCCTCCTCGTCGGCCGCCGGTGCTGAGCCGGCTCGCGCAGCCCGGGAGCCGATGCCGCGCCCCCACGCCCGACCACTTCCCGACATCCCCCGACTCCCTCATCTCGCCGTTCCTCATCTGTCCAATACCCGGCCCGGTTCCTCGGGCCCCGCTCAAGGAGAAGCCTCATGAGCTCCCCTGCTGGTTCCCCCACCATCGCCGAGAACATCAGGGCCCTGTCCCGGGCTCAGAAGTCCAAGGCCGGTGCCCCCCTCTACTCCCGCATCATCAACCGCCCCGCGGGGCGGGTCCTGGCCGCGATCGCCCACCGGCTGGGCGCGACCCCGGATCAGGTGACGGTCATGTCGGCACTGTGCACCTACAGCGGTATCGCCCTCATCGCCCTGTGGCGTCCCACAGTCGTGTCCGCCGTCGCCACCGCTCTGCTGCTCATGTTCGGCTACGCCCTCGATGCCGCTGACGGACAGCTGGCAAGATTGCGTCACGGTGGTTCCAAAGCCGGTGAATGGCTCGATCACGTTGCCGACGTCATCAAGCTCTCGACAATTCACGGGGCCATTGCGATCTCGCTGTTCCGTTTTACGGAATTACCGTCCCCGGTCCTGCTTATTCCGCTGGCTTTCGGAGCGGTTCAGAATATTCACTTCTTCAGTTACATCCTGACGTATCAGCTGCGTTATCACGGTGGGACGCCTTTGGCTAAGGACGAGTCCCGCCCCGGCATCCTCAAGTCGGTCCTGTCGGCTCCCACGGACTACGGGCTCATGTGCTTCGTGCTCATGACCCGTTTCGCGCCCACGGTCTTCCTGTGGGTGTACGGCATCATGCTCCTGGGGTACGCGGGCTACGTGGCGCTGGCTCTGCCCAAGTGGTACCGAGACCTGCGCAACGACCTCCAGTAGGTCCTCGTCGTCGGTGGCCCTCATCGGGCCTGGGGAGGCCGACCCGTGACGGGCTGCGGCGAACCGATCACCGGCACTCCCGCTGAGACCTCCATCTGTTCCCCCTCATATCTGTTAAGGAATCTTATGGCTCTGCTAACCGGGCGCAAGGCGCTACTGGTCTATACGGGACGCAAGGACGGGTTGGGCAACCGTGTGCGTGCGCTGCTCTCCGCCCAGGAGCTCGCCCGGGTCGAGGACCGCGACCTCTACTACGTGTGGAGCACCGACGAGTACTTCGGACCCCGGATGGATGAGCTCTGGCGATTCGAAGGGGGCAGCTCCGTATCGCGCCTGACCTCCCGGGCGCTCCTGCCCGTGGCCCGGTACCATCAGCCCAAGGGCGTTCGGATCACCTCCGATCTGCGCCGTCGCCACCTGTGGCAGATCCACTCCCACGGCCTGCCCGTCACCTGGGAGGACCCCGCCTGGAAGGAGAGGGCCTCGGAGGGGACGGCGCCCGCCGGGCCGCGCCCCTGGACCGAGCGGCTGCGCGAGCTCACCCCGGTTGACGAGATCGCCGATGAGGTCCGCTCCCTCTACGACGCCCACCTGCGGGGACGCCCCTACGTCGGCATCCAGGTGCGCACTCACGCGGTCTCCCACGCCAAGACCATCGAGTCCTCACCGGTGGAGTGGTTCGCCAACCGGATGCGCCAGATCCGCGCCGACCACCCCGACGTGCCCTTCTTCCTGTCCTGCGACACCCCCGAGGCCCAGGAGCAGCTGGCCGGTGAGTTCGACGGCTGCGTCTTCCTGACCGACAAGGGCGGGTACAACACCGTCAAGGGCGTGCGCTCGGGCCTGGTCGACCTCTACCTGCTGGCCAGCTCCCAGCACCTCATCGGGGCCTCCTTCTCCAGCTTCGTGGAGATGGCTGTCTTCCTGTGCAACGGCGTCGTCCCCTTCGAACGGCCCGACCAGCCCCTTGACGGCGAGTTCAGCCTCTCCCTGGGGCTGGCCGAGGACCCGCTGCGCCCCGCCCAGCGCTGACGCCGCCCCGCACCTCGATCAGCCGGCGGGACGCCTGTCGGCGAGGTCGGGCGGGATGGGCGCTCCCGCCCGACCCGGCGGAGCGGGGGCCTCAGCGCCTGACGAGCTCGTCGATGATCCGGGTCATGGTGGAGCGGTACCCGGCCACGGAGAAGCGCTCGGCGGCCTCGCGCTCGCCCTGCGCGGCGAGCCGGGCCGCCAGGTCCGGTTCGGCTGCCAGGGATCCCAGGGCGTCGGCCAGGGCCTGCGCGTCGTCGGCGGGAACGAGCAGGCCGGTCGCCGAATCGGTGACGACCTCGGCCAGGCCCTGGACCCGGGAGGCCACCAGCGGCCGGGCCGCGTGCATCGCCTCGACCGCCGTGTTCCCGAAGGGCTCGGCCCGGGAGGGCACGACGACGGCGTCGGCGGCCTCCAGCACCGGCCAAGTGGGGTGCACGTAACCCAGCAGCTCGACGTGCCCCTCCAGGTCCTCCCGACTGGCGCGCTCACGCAGCTCGGCCTCGTACCACTCGTAGCCCGGGAAGACCGAGCCGCACACGCTCAAGAAGGCATCCACCCCCGAGCGGCGCAGCAGCCCGACGGCGTCGAGAGCCACGTCCACACCTTTGCGCGGGGACAGGCGCCCCACCATGGCGATCCGGAAGGAGTCCCCGGGCCGCCTGGTGCGCAAGGGCTCCAGAGGCCGGTCCGGTCCGGCGACCCCGTTGTGGACCACCTCCGTGCGTGAGGCCAGTCGCGGCTGGGCGTCCAGGAGCGCGTCGCGGGCCGCCCCGGAGTTCGCCACGATCCGGGAGGCCGCCAGCAGTGGGGCGTTGAGTCCGGCGCGGATGATCCGGCGCTGGGTGTCCTCGGCCTCGTGCACGTGGGCCAGCACCGGGATGCCGGCCGCGCTCGCGGCCACTGGCCACCAGGGGATCGTCACCGTGTTGCTGAGAACCACGTCGGCGCGGCTGGCACGGATGACCGACCGCAGGCGGGCGATCTCCGGGGCGGCCTGAGCGGAGAGCCTCGCCAGGCCGGAGGGGCTCAGCAGGGCCTTGCGTAGGACCGTGAAGGGCATGACGGCCACGCGGGCGCCGGCGTTGCGCAGCACCGCCACCAGGGGGCCGTCCTGGGGCAGGGCCACGAGGACCTCGTGGCCGGTCTCGATGAGTCCGTGAATGGTCTCCACCAGCTGCCAGTCCGAGCCGTAAAGGTCGGGGGAGGGGTGGGCCACGAGGACTCGGGCGGCACCGGTGCGGGCGCCGGCCGCCCCGCCCCGGCTCACCAGCCCGCCTTCCCGGTGCGGCGTCCGGAGGGACGACGGCGGACCGGGCCCTCGAGGGCCAGACGTCGGGCCAGGGCCTCGTAGCCGGAGGCCACCTCATCCCAGTCGTAGAGGGTCGCTCGCTTGCGGGACTCCTCGCCGCGCGCGGTCTGGGCCTCGACGTCGGACTCGGCGGAGACGACCAGCGCGGCCACCTCGTCGGGCGTGGTCCAGTAGCGGCCGGCCTCGCCCAGGACCTCCCGGTTGAAGGAGACGTCGAAGGCATCCACCGCGGCCCCGGCGCCGATGGCGCGCAGGAGGGAGGGGTTCGTGCCGCCCACGGAGTGGCCGTGGAAGTAGACCAGGGCGCCGGAGTAGAGGGCGTCGAGCAGATCCTGGTCCCACAGGCCGCCGAGCAGGCGGACCCGGCCGTCGGCAAGGGACTCGATGCGGGCGGTGTAGTCGTCGGCGTAAGGGGCCGAGCCGACGACGACCAGGGGAAGTGTGGCCCCGGAGCGCACGTAGCCCTCCACGATGACGTCGACGTGGTTCTCCACCTCGAAGCGGGCCACCACCAGGTGGAAGCCCTTGGGGCTCAGGTCCAGCTCGGCCAGGCGCGAGGTGTCGGCGTTGATGCGGGGCGCCCCGTAGGCGAGAAGGTCGGTGGGGGCGTTGAACTCCTCAGTGTAGTAGTCGGCGATGCCCTGGGCGTCGGCGATGAGTGCGTCGGAGTAGCGCACCGCCAGGGCCTCGGCGGCCCGGTAGTAGCGCTTGCCGGTGGGGCCCCACTTGCCGCGACGCCACTCCAGGCCGTCGACGTGTGTGGCCACCGGAATGCGTGCGGCGCGCAGTGCCGGCAGGAAGGGGGAGTTGGCGGCGTTGAAGACGAAGGCCGCGTCCGGGTGGGTGCGGCGCAGCAGGTGGGCCACTGACAGGGCCGTGTGGGACAGGGTCTCCAGGCTGCGGTTCTTCACCGAGGACAGCTCAACCAGTCGCATCCCCAGGTAGGTACTGGGCAGCGGGGTGTCCGGCTCAGGGTTGCGGCAGTAGACGAGGACCTGGTGGCCGCGGTCGGCCAGGCGCCGGCCGACCTCCTCAATGGCGGTCTCGAAACCTCCGTAGCGGGCGGGGACGCCTCGCGTCCCGATCATGGCGATACGGAGCCTGTCCGGGTTCACAGCAGTCAACGGAGTCCTTTCGAAGGGCGGCGGGGCCGCTCAGGGATGGGAACCAAAGGTCCTCTTCGATGCGACTGCCAGTCACGGTGACGGCGGAGGATCATCGACGAGGCGGATGGGGAGGCGGTGATGGTGGTGGTGATGATGGCGATGAGGCAACGGGCGAGGAGGCGGGGGCTTGGGCTCTTGCCCTTGGGGTCGCAGGTTCCCGCGGAGCGCCTACGAGCTCGTGGTACCGCGCCTGCCCGGTACACCCGGTCAGCAGTCTAGGGGCAGTTGACCGCGGGCATGCGCCGAAGGGAGCGTCACGTGAATACCTCCGGTGCACTGGAGCGCGGGTTCGGGGTGCCGCACTGGTGATGCGCCAGAACTATGGTGGAGGGATGGCGTTCGACTGGTCCACACCACCTGGGCAAGCGCTGAGCATTCCAGCCAAGAATCGGGTGTGGAACTGCGCGACGGTTAATGAGAGTCTATCTGTGAGAAAAGTGGGTGGGGCGCCCCCTGTCGCGCGAGAAGTGATTGATTGCACAACAGGAACTGGAACAAAGGCCCCTGGAGTCGTTATCAAAGCGTTATCGCTGTAATACTCTCGTGACCGGCGCCGGCCTTGCTGAGGCAGGGCCGTCCCGTCATACCGCGCCACTTACCCACGTTCCCTCACGTCTTAAGAACGGAGCACTCGTGCATCCTTTCCGTGCTGCCTCCAGTGTGGGGGCGGTCCTGACCGCCCTCCCTCTCGCCCTCGGTGCGCTCGTCGCCCCTACTGTTGCGCCCCCGGCTGCCGCCGCCCCGGGGCAGGTCGCTCTCGCCTCCCCGCAGCCTCTGCCCACTGCTCAGATGGACGGCATCGTTCTGGACCAGGCGGTGGTGGGCAATACCGTCTACGTCGTCGGGGAGTTCAAGAACGCCCGCCCGGCAGGGGCGGCCGCCGGCGAGAACGAGTCTCCTCGTTACAACGCCATGGCCTTCGACATCACGACCGGTGCGCTGCTGGACTGGGCCCCCAAGGTCAATGGCAAGATCAATGCGGTCGAGGCCTCGGCCGACGGCTCCACCATCTACCTCGGCGGCAACTTCACCTCCGTCAACGATGAGACCGTCTACCGGGTGGCGGCGGTGGATGCCGCAGGCAAGCGCAAGCCGCTGGGGGCCTCGGCCAACGGCGCGGTCATGGATCTGGAGCTCTCTCCGGACGGCTCCACCCTGTACCTGGGTGGTTCCTTCACCCAGATCAACTCCTCCGCGAGGCAGCGCGCCGGTGCTGTGGATCTCAAGACGAACAAGGTCACCAGCTTCGCCCCCCAGGTCGACGACTCCCTGGTTCGTTCCATCACTGTGGCCACTGACAACTCCGCTGTGGCGATCGGTGGCTCCTTCACCTCGGTGGACGGATCATCCGACGCCTATGGGATCGCCGTGCTGGAGACGAGTGGCTCTCTGCGGCACACCAACATCTCCAGCGTCATCCGCAATGCGGGTTCGAACTCCGGCATCATGAGCCTCAAGTCGGACTCCCGGGGTCTGTATGGCACCGGATACTCCCAGGAGGGGACCTTCGAGGGGATGTTCCGGGCCAGCTGGACCACCGGGGACATCGACCTCATGGCCGATTGCCACGGCGACACCTATGACGTGCTGCCCACCAATGACGTCATCTACATCGCCAGCCACACTCACGACTGCAGCAATATCGGCGGCTTCTCCGACGGGGAGCAGAGTGGTACCTACCATCACGCCGTCGGCTTCTCAAGCACGGCCACGGGCACCGTGCGCTCCAACACGGCTCGCGGCTACAGCGACTACTCGGGAATGCCTGCCCCCACGCAGTACAACGGCTTCCTGCCGGGGTTCCAGATCGGCGAGTACAGCGGCCTGAGCCAGGCCGTGTGGACCGTTGAGGGCAACAGTCAGTACATCGTCTACGGCGGTGAGTTCCTCGCGGTCAACGGCACCAAGCAGCAGGGGCTCGTGCGCTTCGCCGCTAGTGGGGGCGACGCCAACGCCGCTGCGCCCGGTGACGAGGGTGGCAACGACAATGGCGACAACGGCAAGGACAAGGACAACAAGGACAAGAAGGACAAGAAGGACAAGAAGAAGAACAAGAAGAAGCAGGACGACTGGGACAACCAGGACGACTGGGGCCAGGACGGCTGGGACAACCAGAACGGCTGGGGCCAGGATGGCTGGGGCCAGGACGGCTGGGGCCAGGGTGGCTGGGACAACCAGGACGACGAGTGGTGATGATGACCATGAGAACCGTTCGGTCTGTGGACCTGCACGGCGTATCTCCTGAATCCTCCGGTTCTATCGGCAGTGGTGGTGTGCTTCCCGACTCAGTGGCCGCTGAGGGCGGTGCGGCGAGTGACGGAGGTCGTACGCTTCGGCACGTGTCACGAACTCGAATGCTGATCCTCCCCGCTGTCCTGGTGCTGGGTCTGGGGCTGGCCGCCTGCGGAGGCGGAAAGTCTCAGAGCGCTGCCAGTCCCTCCGCCTCTGCTGCAGCCTCTGCCAGTGGCTCGGCCTCCGCTCAGGCCGTCCCCTCGAACGTCGCCACCCCGACGGTTCAGACCGCGAAGCCGACGGCGGCGCCTGCGTCTCCTTCGGAGGACGTCTCCACTCCGGACGCCTCCTCGCTCGACCCCAAGGCCGTCGAGACCGGTGATCTGTCGAAGGATGAGTACCCCGAGGTGGGCCTGGACAAGTCCGTCCGCGTTGACGGGGACCTGGTGATCTCCCTGGGGCAGATGCAGGCGAAGGAATTCGCCAGCGGGCCCGGCGAGGTGGGGGGTGCTGGAGTCCTGGTTCCGGTGACGGTGACGAACAAGTCCGGCCAGGACCTGCCGCTGGCCAGCGTGCTGTCCACCACCGTCAACTACGGTGAGGGTGCTGGTACGCCCGCCAGCGAGATCGTCTCGGCCTCGGACGCGGTCCCTGCCACGCTCGCGGCCGGTCAGACGGTGACTGTCAATCGAGCCTTCGTCATCCCGGCGGAGGGGCGAGGAAACATCAAGGTCGTCGTGGACCTGGGGGCGGGCCGTGGGGCCGCCACCTTCCGGGGGTCCGCCGGCTGATCCGGGGTGAGCCTTCCAAGGCTTGAGTCCTCTTCGACGGGTCTGTTCAAGGCGCCGTCCGGTACTCATGAAAGTGAGTGTCGGACGGCGCCTTGGCGTGCGGGGTGATCCGCTTGGGCGGCTCGGCTCGGGGGTCTGCGTCGTTGCTTCGCTGTGACATGAGACGAGCCGGCGCCGAAGGCAACCTGAGTCGCGTCTATATAGAAGGTGGCTCCAATGGCGGATGCTTATGAGTGCCCCGCAGTCCTTGAAACGCTTGGAGTGTGGCGGGATTTGAACGAAGGGTCAGTGTCTGGCGGATTTGTTCTGCTCTGTGGTGTGCACCAAAACGGGGGCGCGCAAGTTGTCGACGGTGTACGATGAGCGCGCCCGTCGACCCGTGCCGGGCGCGGAATACCAGCCATTCGTAAGGTTGCGTGTCCGTGATCTGAGTATGTTCTGAATGGAATACCTGTGAAGCTCCCCCGCCGACTCCTGAGCGGCCTGCTGGCCGCGGCTCTCGTTCCCCTCGGTGCCGTCACGCTCGCTCCGGCCTCCCCAGCCGCCGCGGACCCGGCCCCTGCCCCAGCCGGCGCCGCCGGTACTCCCAGCACCGTCTCCGCCGATGCCCTGCCCACCGCCCAGATCAATGGCATTGTCTGGGACCAGGTCGTAGTCGGTGACATCGTCTACGCCGTCGGGAAGTTCTCCGCGGTCAGGCCGGCAGGCTCGCCGGCCGGCCAGAACGAGTCCCCGCGCGGCAATGCGATGGCCTACAACATCAACACCGGTGAGATCCTCAACTGGGCGCCCACCACCAACGGCACCATCAACTCCATCGCCGCCTCCGCTGACGGCCAGACCCTCTACCTGGGCGGGGAGTTCACCACGCTGAACAACCAGACCGCCTGGCGCGTCGGCGCGGTCAGGGCCTCCGACGGTCAGCGCGCCCCGCTGGGCGCCGCGGCCAACGGCAGCGTCAAGGCCCTGAGCGTCTCCCCCGACGGACAGACCCTCTACATCGGTGGCGCCTTCACCCAGATCAACTCCTCGGCCCGTCAGCGCGTCGCGGCGCTCAACCTGGGCAGCCAGCAGCTGACGAACTTCGCGCCGAAGATCGACAACTACTACGTGCGCAGCATCGTCGAGGCCGTGGACGGCTCGGCCGTGGCCATCGGCGGCGCCTTCGAGTCCGTCGGTGGCAGCGACAAGCCCGGGCACGGCATCGCCATCTTCGAGAAGGACGGCAGCCTGCGCAAGAACAACGCCTCCAGCGTGGTTCGCGGTGCCGGCGCCGAGGCCTCCGTCATGAGCGTCAAGGCCGACGAGCACGGCCTGTACGCGGCGAGCTACTCCCGACTGGGCACCTTCGAGGGTGTCATGCGCCTGAACTGGGTCACCGGCGACATCGACTACATGGCCGACTGCCACGGCGACTCCTATGACGTCCTGCCTGCCGGTGACGTCGTCTACGCCGCCAGCCACTCCCACGACTGCTCCAACATCGGTGGCTTCCCGGACGTCTCGTACCACTACCACAACGCGGTGGCCTACACGAACGCCGCCACCGGAACGGTGGAGGACAACCACGGCGCGGGCTACAAGAACTACGCCGGCCAGAACGCCACCACGAACCTCAACTTCTACCCCGACTTCACGCCGGGCAAGATCTCCGGCGCCATCCAGGCGACCTGGACCGTTGAGGGCAACGACAAGTACGTCGTCTACGGTGGTGAGTTCCTGGCCGTTAATGGCACCGCCCAGCAGGGACTGGTGCGCTTCGCCCGCCGCGACATCGCCCCGAACAAGCAGGGGCCCATGGACAAGGGCGGTGCCTTCAAGGTCTCCGGCACCTCGCCGCGCGCCGGGGTCGTTTCCCTGTCCTTCAAGGCCAACTGGGACCGGGACGACAAGACCCTGACCTACAACGTCTACCGCGACGCCATGAACGGTCAGCCGGTCACCAGTCAGACCGCGACCGCCGGCTTCTGGGAGCGCCCCGATCTGAGCGCCACCGACGTCGTCGAGCCTGGAAGCACGCACCGCTACCGGGTCCAGGTGACGGACCAGTGGGGGGCCTCCACGGTCTCGGACTGGGTGACGGTCAAGGCCGCTGAGGGCCAGGGCCTGAGCAAGTACGGCGCCCGTGTCCTGGCCGACGGCGCTGCCCACTACTGGTCCTTCGACGAGACCAGCGGCGACAAGGCCGAGGACTTCGTGGCCCAGCGCAACCTGACGATTCGCGGTAAGGCCTACAAGCGCGGAGCCGGGTCCGTCCTGGGCTCGGGCGCCTCACTCGGCCTGACCTCGGACGCCGCGAACAAGTCGCACGCCGCGACGCGCGTCGCCTCCCAGGCCCCCACCGCCTTCTCCATGGAGGCCTGGGTCCGCACGACCTCGACCTCGGGCGGCGAGATCATGGGCTACGGCTCCTCCGCGGCCAACCAGTCGTGGAGCCGTGACCGCATGGTGTACATGCGCAATGACGGCACGCTCAGCTTCATGCTCTACCCGGGCAAGCTGACCACCATCACCACTCCCAAGAGCTACAACGACGGGCAGTGGCACCACATCGTGGCCTCCCTGAGCCCGACCGCCGGCGCCATGCTCTACGTGGATGGCAACCTCGCCGCCTTCGACGGCGCCATGACTGCGGGGCAGAGCTACTCCGGTTACTGGCGTATCGGCGGGGACGCCCTCAGCGGTGTCAACGGCCAGCCCTCCAACACCAACATCCAGGCCGACATCGACGAGGCCGCCATCTACAGCACCCCGCTGTCGGCGCGCCAGATCGGCGAGCACTACACCGCCGCCACCGGCAAGCAGGTCGAGCCGGACAAGGGCGACGACAAGGGTAAGGACAACGGCAAGGACAACGCTGGCAAGGACAACGCCGGCAAGGACAAGGACAACGGCAAGGACAAGGGCAAGCAGCCCGAGGGCAAGGCCCTGCTGGACGACACCTTCGAGCGCAGTGTGAACGGCGGCTGGGGCAAGGCCCAGGCCGGCGGTGAGTGGAAGACCACCTGGAACGCCGCGGCATTCTCCGTCGACGGCACCAGCGGCCGGATCGCCATGGCCGGTCCGCGCTCCTCGGCCTCCATCATCTCCGACCCGGTCAAGTCGACCTCCACCGACGCCGTCGTGGACTTCTCCCTGGACGCGGTGCCCACTGGAAACGGAGCCTTCATCTCCTACGCCGCCCGCACCACCAAGGCCGGCCAGTACCAGGCCACGGTCCGCATCGGCAGCACCGGCAACCCGGTGGTCACGGTCTCGCGTGTGGTCAAGGGCAAGGAGACCTCCCTGGGCTCCTACGTGATGAAGCAGCCCTACACGGCCGGTCAGCCGCTCCACCTGCGCATGGTGGTTGACGGCGCGGAGTCGACCAACATCCAGACCAAGGTCTGGGCCGGAGACGCCGAGCCCGCCGAGTGGGGGATCGAGGCCGTCGACAACGACAAGACCCTCAACGAGGCCGGAACCGTCGGGCTGACCACCTACATGTCCGGCTCGGCCGGACCGGAGACCGTCACCCTGTCGGTCGACAAGGTCACCATCAAGCAGCACTGACGCCGTCGAGCGCAGCGCGCATACGGGGCGGGCCGGGAAGAGCTGATCTTCCCGGCCCGCCCCGTTCTGCTCGCGTGCCGCGAGGGGGCGTCGCCGAGGTGTGATACCGCTCGGGTCATACCAAAAACTCGTAGGTTAAGGGCATGTCAGTGAACACCTCCGTCAGCCTCGATGACCACTTCGCCGGATTCATCGCGAGCCAAGTCGGGTCCGGACGGTACCGGTCCGCGAGCGAGGTCATCCGCGCCGGCCTGCGCCTTCTGGAGGACCGGGAGGCGGAGATGTTGGCGCTGCGCGAGGCACTTGCATCCGGTGAGGCGAGCGGCCAGGCGGAGCCCTTCGACTTCGATGCCTTCATCGCCGCCAAGGCGGCAAGGACGTCGTGAGCACTTACCGTCTGACCCCGGCTGCGCGCCGCGATCTGTCACGTATCTGGGACTACAGCGAAGAGCGCTGGGGGCTGCAGCAGGCCGAGGTCTATCTGCGTGATCTTCAGACGTGTCTGGAGCGACTCGCAGACGATCCCCGTCGAGGGCGTCCCAGAGACGAGGCACGTCCCGGCTACCGAAGCCGCGCGGTCGGAAGCCATGTCGTCTTCTACGTCGTCAGTGATGGTGGCGTTGATGTGATCCGTGTGCTCCACCAACGCATGGACCCCGACAGGCACGTGTAGCCCTATCTGCCAGACGGCCACTCCCCGACATGTCACACGCAGGCAACACGGGGCGTCCCTAGGATCATCACTTGTAGTGAGAACCCACTAGGAGGAACCATGCTCAGGGTAGCGATCAACGGATACGGCAACCTCGGCCGCGGTGTCGAGCAGGCCATCACCAAGAACGCGGACATGGAGGTCGCCGTCGTCTTCACCCGGCGCGACCCGGCCACCGTCACCACCCAGGGGGCGCCCGTCGCCCACGTCGACGACATGGCCGCCTGGGCCGACAAGGTCGATGTCTGCCTGAACTGCGGAGGCTCGGCCACCGACCTGATCGAGCAGACCCCGGCCGCCGCCACCCTGTTCAACACGGTCGACTCCTTCGACACCCACGCCCGCATCCCCGAGCACTTCGCCGCTGTCGACGCCGCCGCCAAGGCCTCGGGCCACGTCGCCCTGATCTCCGCCGGCTGGGACCCGGGACTGTTCTCCATGCTGCGGGTCCTGGGTGAGGCCGTCCTGCCCGACGGCGCCACCACTACGTTCTGGGGGCCGGGCGTCTCCCAGGGGCACTCCGATGCCCTGCGCCGCATCGATGGCGTCGTCGACGCCAAGCAGTACACCCGCCCGGTGGAGGCCACCGTCGCCGCCGTCAAGGCCGGCGACGACGTCGAGCTGACCACCCGTTCCATGCACACGCGAGACTGCTACGTGGTGGCCGAGGAGGGTGCCGACCGGGCCCGCATCGAGCGGGAGATCGTGGAGATGCCCAACTACTTCGCCGACTACGACACCACCGTCACCTTCATCACCGCCGAGGAGCTGGCCGCCGAGCACGCCGGGATCCCGCACGGCGGCTCCGTCATCCGCCGCGGGCACACCTCCGAGGGCGTGGCCGAGACCGTGAGCTTCGAGCTCCAGCTCGACTCCAATCCGGAGTTCACCGGCTCGGTCCTGGTCGCCACGGCGCGAGCGGTGGCCAGGCTGGCCGCCCGTGGTGAGACCGGTGCGCGCACCGTCTTCGACGTGACGCTCGCCGACCTGTCCCCGACGAGCCCTGAGGAGCTGCGCGCCCACTACCTGTGAGACGGGCGGACAGCCCGAGGCGTCCCGCCGCCGGCTCGGTGCCGACGGCGGGACGCCTCGCCCCCGGCTGAGTCAGTTGCGGATGAGGGGGACGTCGACGTCGGGCAGCTCGCCGCGGCGGGCGGCACGCAGGAGCCTCATCCCGTCACGGGTGGCCTGCGCCGCCGTGATGAGCGGGCGGCGAGTGCTCAGCAGCTGGCGCCTGCCGCCGCGCAGGACGATCTCTCGGGCGGCCCGGCCCGCCGTGGCCACCCACCGGCGCTGTGTGGTCCGATCCAGGTGCAGCCCTGCGTACAGCAGCCGGTTGCGCACGTTGTAGTAGTAGTAGATGTCCGACTTGGCGCGGTCGGACTGGTCGTCCTCGGAGTGGGTGCCGCCCTCGTCGTGGACGGCCACGGCGTCGCGCACCAGGGCCAGGCTGCCCCCGGCCGCCAGCACCCGGGCCGAGAAGTCCACGTCCTCCCAGTACAGGAAGTAGCGCGCGTCCAGGCCGCCGGCGGCCTCGAACAGGTCCGTCGACAGCGCCAGGCAGGCCCCCGAGAGCCACGGCTGGGTGCCGCCGGGGGGAATCGGGCGCGGTGAGCGGCGCGAGCGCATCGAGCCGTCGGCCAGGCACACGACGATCCCGTCGGAGACGATGCGGCCACTGGAGTCCTTGAGCACCGGCGCCACCAGGGCGAGCCGGTCCGCGTGCGCCCGGGCCACCAGGCGGATGAGGTCGGCCCGGGCGATGACGGCGTCGGGATTGAGCAGGACCAGCAGGTCGGCGCCGAGCTCGCGCGCCCGGGCCGCCCCCAGGTTCATGCCGCCGCCGAAGCCGGTGTTCGTCTCCGGCAGGACCGCCTCCCAGCCCCGCGAGGAGGCCAGCGCCACCAGCTCCTCTCGGGCGGCGGGCGTGGAGTAGTTGTCGACGACGATGATGCGGGCCTCGGGGGAGTCCTCGGCCACACGCGCCAGCGTGCGCTCCAGCAGCGCCGCCGAATCGTAGCTGACGACGATGACCGCCGCGCGCGAGAGCAGCTCGCCGCCGGAGAGAGCCTCGGAGGCCTCGGTGATCTCGACGGCCTGGGCGGGAGCACCGGTGGCGGGGCCGGTCGGATCGGCGGCCTCGGGGGTCTCGGCGCCCTGGGCGGGGTCAGGGGTGGAGGTCATCGGAGCAGGGCCTTCCGGGTGCGGGGCGACGTCGTGGCTCGGGTGCTCCCATCGTGGGGCGCACCCGTTTCGTGATAGTACCGTTAGACCCTGATATCAGGCCGCGATCCGCCGGCAGGCGGGAGGAAGGACGGGGCTGGACGTGCACCTGACCATCGCGATGCTCACCTACCGCCGTAACGACTACCTCGCGCAGGTGATCCCCGAGCTGCTGGCGCAGGCCGACGACGTCTGTGACGCGCAGACGACGGTGGGCGTGCTCATTGTGGACAACGACCCGCAGGCCGGGGCGAGGGCCGTCGTCGAGGCCGCCCGGGCGGCGCTGGCCGGTGGGCAGTCGGAGGCGGGGAAATCGTCCGGGCAGGCAGGGCCCTCCGGGTCGGCTGACTCGTCGGCTGACTCGGACGCGGCGGCGACGTCGCGGCTGGTCTACGTTCACGAGCCCGAGCCGGGCATCGTGGCCGGCCGCAACCGGGCGCTGAGCCAGGCCCACGGCTCTGACGCCCTCGTCTTCATCGACGACGACGAGATCCCCTCACCGGGCTGGCTCAAGGCCCTCGTGAGCACCTGGCGCACCCAGGGCTGCGCCGCCGTCACCGGCCCCACGCCGCCGAGCTTCGAGGTCGCCCCCTCGGCGTGGGTCACCGCCTCAGGCGCCTTCGACTCCTGGGAGGCCGCCGACGGCGCCCAGGTCCGCAGCGCCGACACCGGCAACCTGCTCCTGGACCTGGCCGTCGTCGAGGACCTGGGGCTGCGCTTCGACCCGCGCTACGGGCTCACCGGCGGCGAGGACTCCCTGTTCACCCGCCAGCTCACCCGCGCCGGCGGCGTCATCCGCTTCGCGGCCGGGGCGGTGGTCACCAAGCGCGTGCCCGCGGCCCGAGCCCGGCGCACCTGGGTGCTGGAGCGCTCCCTGCGTTCGGGCTCGTCCTGGGCCCGGGTGCGCATCGACACGGCCGGGCCCGCCGACGGCGGTGCCTCCGGCAGGCTCGCGCGCCTCAGGCTGCGCCTGGGCTACGGCGCCAAGGGACTGGCCAAGGCCGGAATCGACGGGGCGCGCGCCGGCGTGGCCCGCATCCGCGGTGACGTGCCCGCCCAGGCCCGCTACGAGGTCTCCTCGCGTGGGGGCCTGGGCATGGTCGTGGGCGCTCTGGGCGTCCACGTGCGCGAGTACGGACGCCCCCGGCGCCTGAGGAGCACAGCCTCGGCCGGAAGGAGGAGCGCATGAGCCGGCTGACGGTCGCCATCCCCACCTTCCGCCGTCCCCAGGATCTCAAGCGAGCCGTCAGCGGGGTGCTGGAGCAGGCCGCTGCGCTGGTCGACAGCGCGAGTGCCGAGGCCGGCGAACCCCGGGGTGATGCTGTGGGTGCGGCGGACGGGGACGGGGGAGCCGGGAGGGGCGTGAGCGACGTCGAGGTCCTCGTCATCGACAACGACGCCCAGGGCACTGGGCGCGAGGCCGCCCTCGCCGCAGCGGCCGACGCCGGGGTACCGGTGCGTTCCTCAGCGGAGGGGGCGGATGAGCCCGAGGCCGTGGGCCTGCGCTACGTCGTCGAGGAGAGGCCCGGTGTGGCGGCGGTGCGCAACCGTGCCCTGGATGAGACCGGCGGGCGCGACCTGCTCGTCTTCATCGACGACGACGAGGAGCCCGAGCCCGGCTGGCTTGCCGCCCTCGTGGGGCTGTGGGCCTCGACCGGCTGCCAGGCGGTGGCCGGGCCCGTCATCCCCGTCTACGAGGTCGAGCCCGAGGCGTGGGTGCGTCAGGGCGAGTTCTTCGTGCGCAGGACCTGGCCCACCGGCACTGTCCGCCCTGTGGCGGCCTCCAACTGCCTGCTGCTGGACCTGGGTTTCGTGCGTCGGGCCGGGCTGCGCTTCGACGATGCCTTCGGCGCCACCGGGGGAGAGGATACGCTCTTCACCCGCCGGCTGAGCGCTGCGGGCGGCGTCATCCGCTGGTGCGATGAGGCGCGCGTGCGCGACCACGTGCCGGCCTCGCGCCTCACTCGCCCCTGGATTCTGCGGAGGCAGCGCTCCCACGCCGCCACCTCGGTGCGCGTCGAGCTGGCCCTGGCCGGTGGCGGGGCTCAGCCGGCCATCCGGGCCCGGGCCGCTGCCGGTGGCCTGGTGCGCATCGTCGTCGGCGGCCTGCGGACAGCCGGCGGAACCCTTATCAGCAGTCCTCAGCATGCGGCCAAGGGAGCCCGGCTGCTGGCCCGGGGCCGCGGCATCCTGGCGGCCAGCGTCGGAGGCGGCGTCCACCGCGAGTACGACCACTGAAGGTTCGGGCCTGAACTCACTGCGGTGCTTGGCCGAGGGTGTCCCCGACGTCCCGCTCAGCACTGCACGAAGGTCGGGGGCCACTGGAGGAGGGGTGGGTGTACTCCATGGGGGTCGGGGGTTCGTGCAGTATGCACAACCCTTGGCCAGTGGGGGCCTTGGACCTTGCTGCTGGACATAGGGGCACCCCCATCGTGCTGGGATCGACAAGATCTACCTGTGGCGGCTGGTACAGAGCAACGTTCATCTCCTCCGGTATGCTCGTGCCAATCCAGGTAAGCTGAGCGTCTCCCAATGCCGAGCCGGCTCCCGGTGGTCTTAATCATCTTTAATGCTTGCAGTGGTCGAGGAAAAGGTCAAGGCAGATATCAATGCGACAAAGCCGATACCAACTCCGCTGAGCACAAAAACGAAAGGCGTTGAAGTAAGATCGGCAACCACACCCCCCAGGGCCAGGCCCACCGTCGTGCCGAGGCTGCCAACCGTACCGATCACCGCATAGACCCTGCCAAGGAAATGTCGATCGATCGTCAACTGTATCTGAGCCGCCAGTGCGCCGCTCAACAGCACCAGCGGGAGGCCCTGAATGAAGAACGCCACCGCAGCGACCCAGAAACTGGGCCAGATTCCCGGAACAGCAAGAGTCAGTGCGTAGACTCCGAGAGCAAAGGTGGTCACCCAACGAACACTCACTGTGTCAGGGATCACGAGCAGTGCAAGTCCACCGAGCAATGCGCCGACGGAAGTAATGGCAAGCAGAAGGCCGTAGGTGTCGCCGCCACCTTCCAGCGCCTCCATAACGTAAACGACGAGAATAGACTCCGGCATCCAGCCGAAAAAGTTCCAGAGTCCAAAAACCGCTACAATGTTACGCGCAAAAGGACTTCGCCAAGCCACAACAAGGCCATCCCGCAATTCCTTCATGAAGGCGCGTATGCGATTTTCAACAGTTGTGGTCGTCGGTTGGATATTAACTTCCGCCGTACTCTCGTCCCAAGTGTTCCCTTGTCGACCCTCGTCGTGTTGTCCCTCGGCTGACGACTGATCGAGTATCAGTAAGTGTGAGCACTGAAGAGAGCGTAGTGCGAGCGCAATGATGAGCAACATTCCTGCACTCAAAGTGAATGGCGTTGTCGCAGACCACCCTACCAATGCGGCGCCAACAAATGGGCCGATAGCTCCGTTGCCAAGCTCTTGCATCCACCGGATGGTGGCATTCGACTTCAGGTACTCGTTAGGTTCCGTTAAATCCGGGACAACCAGTACTGATGCTGCGTCATAGAATTCTTCTAACGTGCCGAAGAGCAAGGCGAACGCGCAGAGCAGAAGGATGGAACCGGCGCCTAGGTAGAGCGTCACTGCGAGCCCCAATAAAATGAGCGCACGGGCTAGGTTAACCAGGTACAGGGTGCGCAACTTGCTCCATCGATCAAGCATGACGCCGATCGGTATGGAGAGGAACACCTTGGGCAACGTTGCTACGGTAGCAACTAGTGCGACCTCCAGAGCTGAGTCGGCATATGCGGTGGTCAGCACAGCGAAGGCAGCGACCCTGATCCCATCGACGATGTTCGACCCCAGAGACACTGCGGCGAGCCGCACAATCGGCCCACGCACTAAGGCCCGTGCGCTCATGAGGCTATTTCCTTGTGCATCCAAACACCCGGTACTGCTCGTCCATCCATGCAGCGATAGAATTCGGTAAGTCCGGCGTGCTCCGGACCGTCGAGTCGGCATGAATCCGCCGACACCTGCACGTATGCCATCGAGAGATCATGAAGAGTTTGGACTGAAGCAGGTGTGAGTAGGGTGCCGTTGGTGTGCACAGTCACGATCATTCCAAGTTCCCGCGCATACGCCACCTGATCACGCCACCTCGGGGTCATCAAATACTCCCCGCCAGTAAAATCGATCTGCTGTACTGCTATGGCATCTGCTTGGTTGATGAAGTCCATAATTTCCCGTGACTCAGTCGCTCTTTACGGCCCGGCCCTGAGGTTGAGTAGCAGTAACTGCACGACAGGTTGCATGTAAGTAGAGCCTCGATCTGCACTCGCTGCAGGTGTGGATCCTCGGGCGCCCTACGATGAACGATTATGTCATCCAACCACCCGACTTGTCGCAAGGCTGCCGCCGCTGACTTTCGCCCCCCGGATCATTAGAAGACAGAGGCAAGACATCATGCCCACAGCAGCTGGCCCAGCCCCGGACCACCCGGGACCACCAACAAGGTAACGGGTGTCCCCGTCGTCCCGCCTATCACTGCACGAAGCCCGGGGGTTACTGGAGGAGGTGCGGGTGTACTCCACGGGGGTCGGGGGTTCGTGCAGTATGCGCAGCCCTTGGCCAGTGGGTCCCCACCCTCGTGGAGTGCGCTGGGATCACGCCTCCTGGGCGGTCTCCGCGGCGGCGTCGGCGGGCGCGCTCCTGGTCGGGGCAGTCGGCTCGTCGTCGGCGCCCAGCTGGGCGGCCTCCCGAAGGGGAGGTTGCAGAACGGCGGCCCCCAGCACGATCGGAAGGTAGGCGGGTAGTACCGTCCAGGGCCCCACGAAGACGTTCTGCACCACGGTCAGGGCTGCGAAGAACAGCCAGGGCGTGGCCTTGAGGCGTCCCAGGTCACGCATCATCGCCGCCAGCGCCATTCCCGCGATGAGCAGCAGCAGCAGGCCGCCCGGGATCGAGGCCGCCGCCCACATGTCCATGAGACCTGAGTGCAGCTCGATGCGGCCGCCGAACATGAAGTTCTCGACGTAACCGTTCTCCGGGTCGTAGCCCAGGGCGGCCATGCCCTGCTTGGCTACCCACAGGTCCTCGAAACGGGGCTTGACGCCGGCTCCGTACCCCCAGGGCCGGTTCTGGAACAGTGCCCAGGAGGCTCCCAGCTCGGGGCGGGCGGACAGGAGCAGGCCCGCCGAGCTGGAGGACTGGGCAATGGTCCGGTTCTGGGCGTCCTCTCCCAGGGTCCCGGACTCCGAGGCCATGACCACCCCGACCATCGCCACGATCCCCACGACCGCCAGAACGAGGATCTGGGAGATCGCCAGGCGCCGGGGAGTGGGCACGTGCCATCGGGCCCAGGACGCCAGGGCCTGCCAGATGACCGTGCCCAGGATGATGGCCAGGAAGGCCAGGGTGGAGCGCGAGTCGGAGACGAGGAAGACGCCGCTGAGCACCAGCAGGGCCACGATCTGCACCAGCCGGCGCTGGTCGGCCACGAGGCTGAGGACCATGATCGTCACCGCCGCACCGATCCCGAACTTCCACGGGTTGGAGCTGGTCTGCAGCAGGGGCAGCGCGTCCAGGAACATGCCGAAGCCGACCGCCAGGGCCGCGCGCCTCGCGCCCAGCCGGCGGGCCCCCCACACGAAGACGGCTACCGCGCAGGGCACCGCCAGCAGGCTCAAGGTGGTGACCCGGCGGGCCCAGGCCTCGACGACGAAGCTGCTCTCGGCCAGCAGGGACATGATGTAGGCCGTGCCCGACGCCAGGATGGACAGCACGAGCAGCAGCGAGAAGCGGCGCGCCTTGCGTACGGCGGTCCAGGTGATGGGGACCGAGGCGAGTGCGACACAGTCCCCGACGCTCAGGGCTGCCGCCAGCTCGCGGCGCACACCCACGCAGACCAGCAGGACGACGGCGATCGCCATCTCCAGCCGCCGCCATGTCGTCCCCGGTTCGCGGCTCGATTCAGGATCAGCGTCCGACGGCGTCCGTGAGTCCTGGTGGGAGGTGCCCTGCGACCATGTCTGGGCCACGGCCGGTCAGGCGTCTTCCCGAGAGCGACGACGCCCGATGATGAGCAGCGGGTCCTCGACCTTGTCCTGCGGGTTCTTCTGACTCAGGAAGTACAGCAGGATCGCCATGATGGCGCCGGCGGCCAGCCCGATGGCGGTCCCGATGAGCGCGGTGGACACGGCCGACAGGCTCGAGGGGGAGGAGGGGGTCGTGGGGGAGTCGACCACCTTGAGGGATGCGGTGGTGTTCCCCGCCTGCCCGGAGCTGGACAGGTCGCGGGCCACCGAGTCCAGGGCGCTCAGCTCGGCCTCGGCGATCCTGTGAGCGCGCTCGGGATCCGTGCTGGTGCCCCGGATCTCCACCAGCGTGGTGCCGGTCTTGCTGGTCACCGACACGGACTTGCGTAGCTCGTCCTGGCTGATTCCTGTGTTCTTGGAGACCTCCGCGAAGGTGCTCTCCGAGGTTCCGATCTCCACCAGCGTCGGCATGACGGAGGTCAGGTAGTTGAAGGTGTTGGGGAGGTTGGCCTCACCGTTCTCCACGTACAGGTTCGCGTTGGCAGTGGAGGTGTACTGCGCCGGCGTCAACAGGCCGAAGACAGTGCCGATGATGGTGCCCAGCACAACGTGCATGACCACCAGGACTGCGTTCTTGCGCAGCGCGATGATGAGGGTTTCCGGGTCCATGGGTTCCGTTTCGGTGATTGCGGGAGCAACAGAATAGCGCGCCGTTTGGGGCGAGAGCCGGGCACGGGAAGTGACTCACCTCCTTCCCGGGCAGTTCTCAGAACTCGTCGGGGCGTTGGGGCTCGAGGATTGCAGGCACGTGCAGGATGATCGACCGGTCGGGTAGTGACCAATGCGACGGGACTGCGCCAGGCGGAGTAGGGCCCACGACGACGCAGGTGTGAATGACTCCTCGGCGGCGCTCAGGGGGCGCCGGGGGGCTCGGTGGCGCTGTGGCGGTGGACGGCGCTCTCGGTGCGCGAGTCGGCTCCCTGCCCCGAGGCGTCCTCGGAGCCGTTTGAGTTGTCTGCGGGGCCGGAGTGGAGGGTGGGCTCGGCCTTCATGCCGCGCAGACCGTTCCAGGCGAGGTTGACCATGTGGGCGGCCACCTCCTCCTTGCTCATCGATCGGTTCTCCAACCACCACTGAGCCGGCATGGCCACGATACCCACCAGCATCTGGGCGTACAACGGGGCCGTGCGCGGGTCCAGGTCGTGAGCGGCGAACTGCGAGGCGAGGATCCCGGAGACCTCGATGGCGACGTCGGCCAGCAGCGTGGAGTAGGTGCCGGCGGCGCGGTCCGAGCCGGCCGAGAGGATGCGGAAACCGTCGGGGGAGTCCTCGATATAGGTCAGCAGGGCCAGGGCGGCCCGCTCGGCGACCCGTGAGGCCGAGCCGGAGGCGCCGGATCCTCCTGTTGCGTGACGCTCGGCCTCCGGCGCCGCTGCGGCGTCCGCGGCCGGGTCCGCGATCGCCGAGGAGATTGCGGCCGAGATCGTGGTGATCTCCCGGTCGACGACGACGGCGTACAGGCCCTCCTTGCCGCCGAAGTGCTCGTAGACCACCGGTTTGGACACCTGGGCGCGGGCCGCCACCTCCTCCACACTCGTGGCGTCGAAGCCGCGCTCGGCGAACAGCCCGCGGGCCACGGCGATGAGCTGCTCGCGCCGCTCGCTGGCGCTCATGCGGGTGCGCTTGGCCGCCATGGCCCTAGCCCCTCTCGCTGTGGTCCGCCGGCCGGGTGGGGCGACGACGCTCGGACCACTGGGCGAAGCGCTCCGAGGCCAGGGCCCCGGTGCGGCGGGCCAGCCGGTGGCTGGGGGCCTCGATGTAGCGCTGGAACAGCCAGGTCAGCGGCGCCGAGACCAGCGGCGCCAGGATGAGCACCCACCACGGAGACATTGGCTGCGCGAGCAGTCCCTGTGGAACGATGGCAAGTCCTTCCACCAGGTGGAGACCAAGCAGTGCCACCGGGGAGAGGAGGCTGAGCACCCACCACGGCGAGATCGAGTGGGTCAGCAGCCGCAGCGAGACCACGACCGGCTCGTGCACCAGGTACAGGGAGAAGGACATGAGCCCCAGGTACTGCACGGTGCGCGAGCGCAGCAGGCCGCGCAGCGCCCCGGCCCTCACCACGAGGTGGACCAGGTAGGCCGCCGCCGCCAGGGTGACCGCGTTGGCCAGGCGCTGGGCCGTGTGGCTCTCCATCCCCGGCCACCAGGCCAGGGTGATGAGCAGCAGGCACACCAGGGCCTGCGCCGTCGCCCAGGGGCGGGGGCGCTGCGGCACCGGGGCGGGGTTGTGCCCCCAGGCCCAGCCCATGACCGCGCCGACGGTGAAGACCGGCAGGTAGCTGCCCGAGCCGGGGCTGGCGGTGATGACGGGCACCGCCAGGGCCGCCACCACCGGCAGCCAGGAGATCCGCCAGCGGGCGCACAGGGCCACCCCGAGGATCATCAGGGGCAGCACGAAGGAGAAGATCGCCTCGGCGTGCAACGACCACAGGACGGTGTTGCGGTAGGCGTGCTTGGGGATGAGCAGGTACTCCATGAGCATCTGGCGCGCCCCGAGCCCCACGGGGTGGGTGACGGTCATCCAGTGTCCCAGCGCCGGATCCTCCGAGCGCGGCACGAGCAGCATCGCGATGACTGCGAAGGTGGTGGAGGCCGCCGCCGGCAGCCACAGGCGCACGAAGCGCCTCGGGGCGTAGTCGACCCAGTCGAAGCGCCGCCCCTGGGCGTGGCGGCGGGCCACCGGGTAGGTCAGGGCCACACCGGACAGGACGAAGAAGATGAGGACGGCCTCGTGGCCCGCCCACAGCAGGTGGAGGGGGCTCTGGGTGAGGATCCGGTTGAAGGTGCCGGTGGGGACGGTGCCGGGCCGCGCCCCGACCTCCGCCAGCGCGGGGACGGTCTCCAGGGCGTGGTGGATGAGCACGACGACGGCGGCCAGCCCGCGCAGCCCGTCGAGCTCGATGAGTCGCACCGCTGCCGGCTTGCCGGAGGAGGGAGGGGGAGCGGAGGGGGAACTGGACATGCCCCCATCCTGCCCTGTCCTCCCAGCCGACCGCGAAGCCCAAGGAGTGTGGCATACGCCCCGCACAGGTGGGAGGCTCGGTGCCAGGTCCGGTCCTGGAGGCGACCAGGACGCAACCGGGCGCGACCGGGGCGCGCTGAGCCGCCGCGAAGGTGCCGAGTGCGACCGGGACATGAGAGACTGTCCCGGCGTCTCGCCCCTCGCCGTCAGGCCCGGGTCGGGATGCGTCCTTCCGCCCTGGTGTAGCGGCAGCACGCAGGCCTTTGGAGCCTTGAGGCCCGGGTTCGAATCCTGGGGGCGGAGCGGCGTAGCATGAGCGGCGTTGGGGTTCCCTCGCTCTCACGCCCGACGGCGGTCACCCGGTCGCCGGTGGGATACGCGCCAACCGTCCATCCGTACCTGATTTCAGAAACCGTTGGAGTCCGTCCCCGGCCTCCGCCCGGTCGCGGCCGGAGACGTCGGGAGCCCGGGCGCGAACCTGTGAGAAGAGGACACGTGACGCCAACCGCACCCGCCGCCGTCATCGTCATGGCCGCAGGCAAGGGAACTCGTATGCGATCGGTCACCCCCAAGGTCCTGCACCGGATCGGCGGTCGCAGCCTGGTGGACCACGCCGTCACCGCAGCCAGGGGGCTCGAGCCCCAGCACCTCGTCGTCGTCGTACGCCACGAGCGCGACGCCGTCATCGCCCACCTCGCCGAGGTCGCCCCCGACGCCGTCCCGGCCGACCAGGACGAGGTCCCCGGCACCGGGCGGGCCGTCGCCTGCGGGTTGGCCGCCCTGCCCGAGGATCTGGACGGGCCCGTCGTCGTCACCAGCGGCGACGTCCCGCTGCTGGACACCGCCACCCTGAAGGAGCTCCTGGCTCAGCACCATGAGCGCGGGGATGCCGTCACCCTGCTGACCACCGAGCTCGAGGACCCCACCGGCTACGGGCGGATCGTGCGCGAGGCCGACGGCACGGTCTCGGCCGTCGTCGAGCAGCGCGACGCCAGTGAGGCCCAGCGCGCCATCCGCGAGATCAACGCCGGCGTCTACGTCTTCGACGCCGCCCACCTGCGCACCGCTCTGGCGACCCTGGGCACGGACAACGACCAGGGCGAGGTCTACCTCACCGACGTCGTCGCCCACGCCCACCAGACCGGCCGGTCCACCAGCGCGCTGGTCGCCACCGACCACTGGCTCGTCGAGGGCTGCAACGACCGCGCCCAGCTCGCCGAGCTCGGCGCCGAGCTCAACCGCCGCGTCCTGGCCGGCTGGATGGCCCAGGGCGTCGGCGTCATCGACCCGGCCTCCACCTGGGTGGACGTCACCGCCGAGCTCGCCCAGGACGTCACCCTCGAGCAGGGCGTCCTCGTGCGCGGAACCACCCGGATCGGCCAGGGTGCCCGCGTGGGCGCCTACGCGATCCTCACCGACGCCGTCATCCCGGCCGGCTGCGTCGTGGCCCCCTTCAGCCAGCTCGACGCCGATGCCGCCCAGGCCTGACGCATGAGCGCAGCGCAGCTTCGGCCCCGACCGGTCCGGCCGTCCGGGGTGTGCCGGCCGGGGCGATCACTGACCTTCACCTCCGTCTCCAACAGTCACATCGAGGGCCGCACCGGCCGTGAGAAGGGAACCACGTCATGACGGGCATCATTACCAAGGGTGAGAAACGGCTGGTCGTCGTCTCCGGACGCGCCCATCCCGAGCTCGCCCGGGACGTGGCCAGCGAGCTCGGCACAGAGGTGCTGTCCTCCACGGCCTACGACTTCGCCAACGGGGAGACCTACGTCCGCTTCAACGAGTCGGTGCGCGGCTGCGACGTGTTCGTCGTCCAGTCCCACGGCGACCGCGTCAACGACTGGCTCATGGAGCAGCTCATCATGGTGGACGCCCTCAAGCGCGCCTCCGCCAAGCGCATCACCGTGGTGGCCCCCTTCTTCCCCTACGCCCGTCAGGACAAGAAGCACCTGGGGCGCGAGCCCATCAGCGCCCGCCTCGTGGCCGACCTCTACAAGACCGCCGGCGCCGACCGCCTCATGAGCGTGGACCTGCACACCTCCCAGGAGCAGGGCTTCTTCGACGGACCCTGGGACCACCTGTGGGCCCAGCCGGTGCTCGTGGACTACGTGCGCACCCGCGTCGACCCGGCCAACGCCGCCGTCGTCTCCCCCGACGCCGGCCGCATCCGGGTGGCCGAGCGCTGGGCCAACCAGCTCGGCGGCACCCCGCTGGCCTTCGTCCACAAGACCCGCGACGTCACCCGCCCCAACGAGTCGGTGGCCAACCGCGTCGTCGGAGACGTCGAGGGACGCTCCTGCGTCCTGGTCGATGACATGATCGACACCGGCGGCACCATCGCCAAGGCCGTCCAGGTGCTCCTGGACTCCGGGGCCAAGGACGTCATCGTCGCCGCGACCCACGGGGTGCTCTCCGGGCCGGCCGTGGACCGGCTCTCCACCTGCGGGGCCCGCGAGGTCATCGTCACCGACACCCTGCCGATCCCCGCCGGCAAGCGCTTCGAGCAGCTGACGGTTCTGCCGATCGCGCCGCTGCTGGCGCGGGCCATCAAGGCCGTCTTCGACGACGGCTCAGTGGCGGAGCTCTTCGACACCGTCGGCGTCGCCGGCGACTGAGACAATCGGGTCCGCTCCTCGCAGGACCCCCATGAGCCGTCGCGCACCGGCTCAGGCCTGTGCACTCCCGCCCTCGTCGGGCCCCTCACCGGGCCCGACGAGGGCGTCTGTCATGGGGCGGGCTCCCCATGACGGCGAGTCGCGCTGGGGGCGTGCAGTAACCTTCAGATAACGATTTCGTTGCAAACCGACCTCACGGTCACGTAGCGTGGCGCCGTCATCGAACTGTGTTCCTTTCGTTGCCTCTTCGTGTTCCGCTTGGTCGGAGGCGCTCCCCGAACCAACAGGCGCTACCAGTTAAATTAATCGTTATCGCAGACATTCAACCGGCGACTCATGTGGCCTCATCCGACCCGGTACCAGCGATGATCTGTGATCCGCTTGCGCGTTGCTCGCCATATGTACCGGAGGTTTTCGTGCGTCGTCTCTCTACCATCCCCCGTCTTGCCATCATTGTCTCGCTCCTGCCGCTCCTGCTCGCCTCGATGGTTGTCCTGACCCCCGCCGCCCCGGTGGCCACGGCTCAGGAGGCCGAGGCCGATGCCGACGGAGGCGACCGGGGCGACGGCTCCGGCGACGTCGGTGACAACGAGGCCGCCGCTGCCGCTGGTACTGACCCCTCCGGCCAGTCCTCCCGGGAGCCCGCCTACACGGCCGCACCCCTGCCCACGGTGCAGATCGACGGCGTCGCCTGGGGGCAGCTCGTCGTCGGTGACGTGGTCTACGTCGTCGGCAACTTCAATAACGCCCGCCCGGCCGGGGCCCGTGCCGGACAGCAAGAGGTCCCGCGCTCCAACATCCTGGCCTACGACCTCAACACCGGGAAGCTCATCGAGGACTTCGCCCCCACCCTCAACGGCGCGGGACGAAGCCTGGCCCTCTCCGAGGACGGCAAGACCCTCTATGTCGCCGGGGAGTTCGACAAGGTCAACAACGAGTGGCACAGCCGCCTGGCCGCCTTCGACATCTCCCACGGGCACGGCACCCTCATCTCCTCCTTCCAGCCCGTGTTCAGCACCACCGTCAAGGACATCGCGGTGGCCGGCGACACCCTCTACGTCGGGGGCTACTTCACCAAGGTGAACAACCAGCAGCGGACTCGCCTGGCCGCCCTCAAGGCCTCCACCGGTGAGCTCCTGGACTGGACCGCCTCCGCCGAGGGCCCCAACGCCCAGGTCTACGCGATCGAGGTCTCCCCGGACCATTCCAAGGTCGTCATCGGTGGCTCCTTCTCCACGGTCAACGGCTCGAGCAAGCCCGGATACGGGATGGCGCTTCTGAGCGCCTCCACCGGTGAGGTGCTGCCCATGCCGGTCAACGACACCGTGCGCACGGCCGGTGACAAGGCCGCCATCTTCGACATCGCCGTCGACGAGGACGGTTTCTACGGCACTGCCTACTCCGCCGTCGGACGCCTCGACGAGGCCAACCTCGAAGGGAGCTTCAAGGCCGACTGGAACGGCAACCTCGTCTGGCTCGAGCCCTGCCACGGGGACACTTACGGGATCGCCCCCACCAAGGACACCGTCTACACGGTGGGGCACGCCCACTCCTGCGAGACCATCTATGGGTTCCCCAACATGCCTGAGGTGCGCAAAGATGGTCAGCACCCCCTGTACGTGCGGGCCATGGCCTTCACTAACAGCCCCGACATCACCATCCGCCACCAGGGGGTGGTCGACGGGTACCAGGACTGGTCGACCTCGGGTCTCAAGAGCCCCACGATCATCGGCTGGTACCCGGACCTGGAGGCGGGGAAGTTCACGAAGACGTCCCAGGCCGCCTTCAAGGTCGACGTCACCGACTCCTACATCCTCATGGTGGGTGAGTTCATCGAGGCCGACGGCAAGGTCCAGCAGGGGATCGTGCGCTACCCCAGGCGCGCGGGCCAGCCCACGCTGCCCCCCGAGGGCAAGGCCGAGACCCTGGCGGCCAAGGCGGAGGTAACGACCTCGGGCTCAGTGAGGGTGGGGTTCAACGCCACCTGGGACCGCGACGACCCGACCTTGACCTACAGCCTCTACCGGGATGACGAGACCACGCCGGTGGCCACCGAGAACATCGGTGACACCCGCTGGGCCCTCAAGAGCCACAGCCTGGAGGACACCACCTGCGCGCCCGGCGATCACACCTACCGCCTGGTGGTCTCCGACCCCAGCGGCAACACCATCACCGCCCAGATCTCCAGTGTCACGGTCCCCCAGACGGCGCAGAACAACAAGGAGAAGGGCAAGAAGGGCAAGCCCGCCGCTGAGGCGAAGGACGACGCCAACAACGCGGACCAGGCCGGCAACCAGCAGGCCGCCGACGAGGACCAGGCAGCCGATGAGGAGGACGACAACTGAGCGCTCCGGCCAGGCGGGTCCTGGCCTGGAACGCCTGGACCGGTGCAGACATGAAGGGCGGGTCCGATGCTCGAAGCATCGGACCCGCCCTGACGCTGGTGCCGGCAGCCGGCTCACCAGGAGCGGCGCGTCGGTTGCCTGCGGCGACCGGCCGAGGCCGCAGAGGCAGCCGAGGCGGAGGCTGTGTGCCGGGCCGAGGAGGCCGACGACGCCGAGGCCATCTGCTGGCCGGGCTGGATCGACGGCGGCGGAGGCGGCGGCGGGGCGTCCGGCCGATCAGGACTGCGGTGGCGTCCACCCGCTGACGCCGACACCGGCGTGAGATGGCGAGTCTGCTCGATGGAGGACTCCTCGGACAGCGGCGTCACGAGAGTCAGCCGCGGCTTGGACATCCGCCGGCGTCGAGCCAGGGTCTGCCGGCGCGAGGGCGCCTGCTGACGCATCGACGTCGAAGGGGAGGGGGAGCCGGTCTCGGAGGCCGAGTCCTGCGTGCGCGCCGCGACGCGCGAGACCTCGGCGGCGGCCGGGGGCTCCGGGGCCGAGGAAGTCGGCTGGGCCCGGCGTCGGCCCGTCGTCGTCGGCAGGGCGGAGGCATCCTGCCAGCCGGGCGATGACACCGAGCGGTCCGCTGAGGGCGAGGTGATGCGCCGTCGGACGGGCGTGCTCGGCGCGGAGCTCGACGTCGGCCCTGAGACACGCCGGCGCCCGGTGGCCGGCGTGGCGGAGGCCGGGGAGCCGGCGGAGGAGGTGATCGGTGCCGGGGCCGACGTCGGAGCCGGCGGGTACTGGTAGGAGGGGCCCGCCGAGGGGGCGGAGGATGCCGGGGAGGCTGAGGAGCCCGAGGAGGCCGAGACGGTCTGCCCGGTGGGCAGGGCGGTGCTGCGCCGGGTGGGACCGTCGGGTGCGCCCGGGAAACGGTGGCTCCCGGAAGTCGGGGCGGCCGTGTAAGGCTGCACCGCGATCGACGGGGAGGCCGGCACCGTCAGGTCGGCGGGGGTGGGCAGCGGAGGGGGCAACGGCGCGTGCCTGTAAGGGGCGCTGGCCTCGGAGGCCGACTGGGACGAGACGGTCCCGGCCGAGATGGTCTCGGCCGAGGCGCTTGGCGCCGACAGGTCGGCCTGCTGGCGCTGCATGGCGGAGGTGATGCCGGAGGTGAAGCTGTGCGCCGGGTCCGGGGTGGAGGGCTGGACGGAGGGCTGTGCCGAGGACTGAACGGAGACGGAGGCCGCCGAGGGCGACGACAGCGGCGCCGCGCTCATGGCGGCGGGGCTCTGCGAGGCGGGGGAGGACGTCGGCACCGGGGAGGCCGGCGACGGCATCGGTGCCGGGGCGTGGACCGGCTCCTGGGCGGAGGGCACCGGCTGGGCTGCCGGGTTCGCGGAGTCGGTGATCGCGGGCATCGCGGTCGTCTGCTGAGGCGACTGGGGGGCCGAGAAAGTCGGGGCCGGCGCTGATGAGGCCGTCGGCTGAGAGGTCGGTACTGGGGCCGCCGTCGAGCCCGGCAGCATGGGCGCGGGAGCGGGCGACGGCATCGAGGCCGGAGCCGCCTGCGGGGCCATGGCGCCGGGGGTCGGGATGACGGAGGCCTCGGGGGAGGCCGGGACCGGAGACTGGGCCGGGAGCTGCTGATACTGGTAGGGCGGCTGCGCCTGCACCTGAGGCTGCGCGGGCGGCTGGCTCGGTCGCAGCAGGTCCGAGGTCTTCTGCCTCAGGGCGCTCAGCGTGGCCGAGGTGCGGCCGGGGCGGATCTCTGCGCCCCTGTCGGCGCCGTGGCCGCTGTCGCGCCGGTGACGGAACATCGCGTAGGAGACGGAGGCCAGGAGCCCCAGCAGCAGTCCGGAGATCGCCGCGGCCCGGGCGCCGGGGCGCTCCATGGTGGTGTTGGCCGTCGTGGCGGGCGAGGTGGTGCTCGTCGTCATGCCCAGGGCCTGCTTGCCCAGCAGCTCGCCGGAGGTGAGCTCCTTGTTGAGCGAGTCGGCCGTCGCCTGGGCCATGTCGACGGCCTTCTGCTTGCTGCCGGCCTTGGCGGTGATGGACAGGACCAGGGTCTCGGGCGGGTTGGTGACCGTCAGCGCGTCCGACAGGTCGGTGGTCTCCATGTTCAGGTTGGCTGCCGCCGGCTCGAGGACCTTCGGGCTCGTGGAGAGCTCCACGAGGGTCGGCATGAGGTCCTTGGCCTGGGTGGAGAAGGAGGGGGTCTCCTTGGACTTGGGCTGGATGCCCAGAGTTGTGGTGGCTATGGCCACCGGCGTCGTCGACAGGGCCACTCCCAGCCCGGCCAGGATGCATACGAGCAGGATGACGAGGCAGGCGACTAGGTTCCTGCGGATGGCGTGAAGGATCTGCGACGGCTGCACGCTGCTCCTCATCTGGTCTGGGGAAGTTCTGGTTCTGGTCGATACCGGCGGCCCGTCGGGCACCGTGGGCCGTGTGGCCCGGCGGATGCTGAAAGGCTACGGCCCAACCCTAACTGTAAGATCACGCTCAGGTCTCGGTGACTGTAGTAGCCTTCGCTGCGCCCCCGGCCACGCCTGGAATCCTCAGACGTGGGGGAGCGGGCGATGTGGTGAGTCTTTCACTGGAATCGTGTGATGGGTGAGGGTCCTGAGGACCCCCGTCCCCACAGTGAAGAAGGCGTCGGGGTCGGCCCGTTCGGGACGACGTCGACAGATTTCTTCCGGTCGGTCCTGACCTTGGTCAGGACCGCCGAGGCCCTCCCAGCATCTTCCCGGGCATTTCTCACAGCGGTCCTGTGGTGGCCCGGGGTTGCGCCGCTCCGTCCGCCGACAAACCACCGACTGACCACCGACTCGACCGCCGTGACATCGCCGCGGTCATGACACAACAAGGGAGGAACGATGTCCTTCGCCAGGACCCTGTTCATCGTCCTCCCCATGGTGAGCGTCGCCCTGGCGGTCCTCATCTTCGTGGCTGACCGCATCCACCGCCGCCCCATCGCCGGGGCCGCGCTGGTCATGGGTGCCATCGGTTTCGTGCCGGTGTGGGTGATGATCCCCTTCGAGCCCAATGTGCCTCCGGCCACCTTGGCCTGCCTCCTGGTGGTCCTCGCCCTCCTGCCCGGCTTCTCATGGCGGCTGACCAGCGGTGACCTCATGGTCGCCACCGCCTGGTGCCTGGTGGGCCTGTCCGTCGCCGCGGGCTCGCCGCTCAACTACGTCCTGTCCGACGTCGTCTTCGGCGCCCTGCCCGCCTATCTCGCCGGACGGCTGCTCGTGGAGCGGCTCGGGCTGCGGCGAGTGGCGGAGGTCCTCGCCATCGTGTGGATCGTGGTGGCCGTGCTGGCGCTGTTCGAGGCTGTCACCACCATCAACCCCTTCAGCTACATCGCCATTGAGAACAACCTCTACGAGGAGTGGGCCCCGCCCCTGGCCCGGGGCAGCTTCACCCGTGTCGAGGGGGCCTTCGGTCACCCCATCGCTCTGGGGGTGTGCCTGGCTGCCGGGATCCCGCTCATCCTGGCCGCGCGGTGGAGGCCCGGCTACCGGATCGCGGCCGGTGCCCTCGTCCTGGGGGCGACCATCCCGACCTTCTCCCGCTCGGCGATCGCCTGCGCCGTCATCGCCGTCATCCTCAGCCTCATGCAGGTGCACATCAACATCCCCGCCCTGTGGCGGATGAGCTTCCTCATGGTGCTGGTCGGTGTGGGCAGCGTGCTGCTGCCCTACGTCCTGGGCGTCTTCGACTCGGCCGGCCGCGAGCAGGAGGACTCGGCCGGCTACCGCGGCGACATCCTCGTCCTGGTGCGCCAGCTCAAGCCGCTGGGACTGTCCTCGGCCTACCAGAAGGTGGGGGACTCGGTGGCCTGGGGCGGCTACAGCTCCATCGACAACCACCTGCTCCTGACCGCGTTGCGCTTCGGCTGGATCCCTGTGGTGCTCATCATGGTGGGGCTGCTGGTCTACGGCTTCAGGGCCGTCGTCCAGCGCTCCAACCCCGCGCAGATCGCCCTGCTCAGCCTCATCCCGGCCTACGGCACGGTTGCCTTCATCACCCAGATCGGCACCGTTGTGTGGCTCATCGCCGGCATGGCCGCCTCGGCGCAGGTCTCCGTCCTGCTGGAGAGCCGCAACAAGACCACGGGTGGGGGTGTGGGCGTCGTCGCCGGGCACGCCAACCCCTGGAACCAGGTCCGCAGCGGGGACTGGGTCCGCCGGGCCTTCACCGGCCAACCGGTCCGGCCCGCCGGTGGTTCCGGGACGGGGAGTCACTAGACTCGCGGCCGTGCTCCTGACTGCGCTCCTGCCTCCGCTGCTCGCCGACGCCGACATCGCCCGCACCGTTCGCGCCGCCTCCTCCCGCTCGCGCACCGACCGCAGCCTCGTGGTGGCGCCGGGCGCCCGCCCCGCTGTCCTGGCCGCCATGGCCCTGGGTGAGGAGGGCGTGCAACGGGTCGCCGGCGGTGACGCGCCGGCGGCCGGCTCCGCCGAGGCCTCCGGCACGCCCCTGCTGGTCGTCACCGCCACCGGCCGCGAGGCCGAGGAGACGGCCCTGGCGCTGCGCAGCTACCTGCCGGCCCAGGATGTCGCCGTCATGCCCGCCTGGGAGACCCTGCCCCACGAGCGCCTCTCGCCGCGCGCCGACACCGTCGCCCAGCGTCTGTCCGTCCTGCGCCGCCTGGCCCACCCCGAGGAGGGCGGGGCGATCCGCGTCCTCATCGTCCCCGTGCGCGCCCTGCTGGCCCCCGTCATCGCCGGGCTCGGCGAGCTCGAGCCCGTCCAGCTGGCCCCCGGTCTGACCGTCGGTCTGGAGGAGACCGCCCGCCGCCTGGAGGCCGCCGCCTACACGCGCGTCGACATGGTTGAGTCCCGCGGCGAGTACGCCGTGCGCGGCGGCATCCTCGACGTCTTCCCGCCCTCCGAGCCCCGGCCGGTGCGCGTGGACTTCTTCGGCGACGAGATCGATGAGGTCTCCTCCTTCGCCGTCGCCGACCAGCGCACCATCGAGGCGCTGGGCGCCGTCACCGCCACCGCCTGCCGCGAGCTGGTCCTCACCGACGCGGTGCGTGAGCGCGCCGCCGCCCTGGCCGACGCCGTCCCCGGCGCCGCCGACATGCTGGAGAAGATCAGTCAGGGCATCGCCGTGGAGGGCATGGAGTCCCTCGCCCCGGTGCTGGTTGAGAAGATGGTCCCGCTGCTCGACCTCGTCGGTGACCGGCTCACGGTGCTGCTGGAGCCCGAGCGGGTGCGCAAGCGCGCCGAGGACCTGACCGCCACCACCACCGAGTTCCTCGCCGCCGCCTGGACCTCGGCGGCCTCCGGCGGCACGGTCCCCGTCGACCTGTCCGCCGCCGCCTTCGCCCACCTGGCCGAGGCCCGGGCCCTGGCCCTGTCCTCCAACCGCGGCTGGTGGTCCTTCACCGCCCTGGCCGCCGGCCCCGAGACCACCCGCCTGGACCTCAGTGACCCCCACACCTACCGCGGCGAGCTCGAGCGGGCCGTGGCCGACCTGGGCCGGCTGGCCCGCCAGGGCTGGACCGTCGTCGTGGCCACCGACGGGCCCGGACCCGGCCGGCGCATGGCCCAGCTCCTGGGCGACGGCGACGTCCCCGCCCGCATCGTCGACCAGCTCTCCGAGGTCACCGAGCTCGGCCGCGACGGCGTCCGGGTCCAGCCCCAGGGTGCTGCCGGCCAGCGCACCGGCCCCGTAGGGGCTCACGGCGGCGCGGGAGTCCCAATCCTTCAGGCGCTCGACATCGCGCATGAGTGGCCAGGCGTGGGCCAGAAGG
>ERZ772999.108-NODE-108-length-53545-cov-17.095812_pt1 | contig 53545 bp, 36 predicted proteins | sample MGYA00511467_ERZ772999 | MGnify/ENA primary metagenome ERZ772999 (study PRJEB29015, sample SAMEA2738064) | human oral metagenome | biome: human oral; feature: human-associated habitat; material: saliva | place: China | collected 2218 ... | reverse complement strand
GCGCCGCCCTGGCCGCCGGGGCCGCCCCCTCGCCCGTGGCCGTCCTGACCGCCCTGTTCATGCTCGGCGAGCCGGTCCCCGCCACCGCTCTCGACGCCGCCCTGCCTCGCACGACAGCGGCGGGCGCCAGCGCCATCGGCCTGGTCAGCGAGCCCGACGGGGCCGGACGCGTCCGTGCCTTGGTCGACCTGCGCCCCCACGAGGCCGTCGACGACGCCGGTGAGGTCCGTTGGTGGGTGGCCTCCGACCTGGGTGAGCTCGTCACCGGCCGCGCCCTGGCCCCCGATCACGTCCTGGGCGTCGGCGGCGCCGGCCTCACCCTGGCGGGCCTGACCCCGCGCATGCCCGTGCGCACCGCCCTGGACCTGGGCTGCGGCTGCGGCATCCAGACCCTCTACCTGCTGCGTCACGCCGAGCACGTGGTGGCCACCGACATCTCCGCGCGCGCCCTGGCCTTCACCGCCTTCAACGCGGCCCTGGCCGGCGTGAGCGTCACCGGTGCTCCAGGCGCCGGCTCCGACATCGCCCCCAGTTCCGGCCTCAACTCAGAGGCCGACGCCGCCTCCGGCTCCGACTCAGCCCCCGACACCGCCTCGGGTGTCGGCCACCTGGAGCTCCTGCACGGCTCCCTCCTGGAGCCGGTGGCCGGCCGCCGCTTCGACCTCATCGCCTCCAACCCGCCCTTCGTCCTCACCCCGCCGGCGGTACGCGAGGCCGGCCTGCCCCTCATGGAGTACCGCGACGCCGGCGGCCCCATCCTGCCGGCGCTCGTCGCCGGGCTCGGTGAGCACCTCGAGCCCGGCGCCACCGCCGTCATGCTCGGCAACTGGGAGCACCGTGGCACCGCCTCGTGGTGCGACGCCGTGGCCGCCTGGCTCCCCGAGGGGCTCGACGCCTGGGTCATTGAGCGCGAGCTCCAGGACCCGGTGGAGTACGCCACCATGTGGCTGCGCGACGGCGGCCTGACCCCCGAACGTGACCCCCAGGCCTTCGACGCCGCCCTGGAGGCCTGGATCGACGACTTCGAGGCCCGTGACGTGCGGGGCGTCGGCTTCGGCTACCTCATCGTCCACCGTCCCCGGCACCCCCGCGAGCCCTGGCGCCTCCTGGAGGAGGTGACCACCTCCGGACAGGGGGTCCTGGGTCCCCACGTCGCCGAGGTGCTGGAGGTGCGCGAGCGCCTCGCCGGTCTTGACGACGAGGCCGTCGCCGACCTGTGCCCGCTCCTGGCCCCCGATGTCACCGAGGAGCGTCACCTCATTCCGGGTGCCGCCGAGCCCACGGTCATCCTGCTGCGTCAGGGCGGAGGACTGGGGCGCACTCTGCCGGCCTCCACGGCGGTGGCCGCCCTGGCCGGGGTCGCCGACGGCGAGCTGAGCGTCGGGCAGGTCGCCTCCGCGGTCGCCGCCCTCAGTGAGCTGAACGCAGCTGATGCGCTCGCGCTGCGCGCGGAGATGGTTGAAGCAACCCGTCATCTCCTGACCACGGGATTCCTGCGTCCAGGAAAGTGACGACGGACTGAATGGGGCTTTGGGGGAAACGGATGATGGTGAACTCCCGGTGGGTATGATTCAGTTCTGAGATATTTGCGGGTTTGTTGTTGTCTTTCCTCTATTGTCGTGACATCTTCGTCATGAACGATATACAACTGAAACCCTCTCTGTTTGGCGTTATTCCAAGGGAAAGTGTCTGCGACGTGCAATGATGCGCGATTGTTGCCCCGTGAGCCGATTCTGAGGTGTTGAGGAAGAGGTCGGATGACCTACATTCCTCGGCAGTCACATTTGTCGTGCGCTCCCCGCGCACCCATCCCTCATGATCGGAATCCATCGGCATGTCCCAGTCATCACGTCGCCCGCAGTGCGGGCGTGAAGGACTACTGCGCAGATTCTTTGCAGTGGTCGGTTCTCTTGCGGTCGTCCTGGTGACCATGGTGTCGCTCCCGTGGACGGCACCTCCCGCGGATGCCTCCACCAGTGACCTCACCATTCCCCTGGGGGACACCTCGGTGCAGATCGCCTACGTGCGCACCATTGACACTGTTAATCCTGTGTACGACACGGTGAACGGAGTCGGCCAGAACTACTACCCGTGGCAGTGGGCGTACTTGCGTGCCTGCACCCGCTATTCGCCGGGAAGTAACTACTACTGGACTGACTATGTTCACGGCAGCAGCGGCCAGTATGCGGCGGTCGGTTATGGACGCCAGGTGGACGAGGGCCCCTGCCCCACCTACTACCAAGGCGAGCCGGGCGATGTGCAGACCTCGCTGGGTTTCCAGCCCTCCAACACCACGAGTGTCAAGGCCGGAAACGTCTTCCTCGTGGGGCGGATGCGCCACGTCAATAGCCCGATCTACTCCGACAACTACTCCGCGACAAACCCCTCACAGGGCAAGGGCACCACCTACTACGGCAGCTTCAACATCAACACTGCCCAGACGATTCAGGCCGACTTCCCGTGGACCGAGTTCGACACCACCAACACGTGCACCGGGAGGCTCGACTCGAACGGCAAGCTCATCATTGGCGACTACGGAACCCAGAACCAGCCGGTGCGGACGCAGTACGCCTACGACCAGTACGGGAGGGTTGGCCGTTACGACGGGGCCACCTACACCTACATGTACCAGAACGGCTCCCTGGTCTGGTTCAACGGCTCCATGACCCAGGACTTCACCGACAAGGCCGGACACAGCTGCGCCGACGACATCCTCGACATCATGTCCGACCGCTCCGACACCTCCTGGACGGACCCCAACACCGGTATCAAGTACAAGCTCAAGCTGTGGGGATTCGTCAACAACGGAAACAACCAGGAGTGCCGACCTGACCTGGAGAAGGCAGAGACCTCCGAGCTGGAGGAGCGCTTCGTCACCCGTGAGCGAGCCGTCTCCTACGGCTGCCTCTACGGCTCCATCGAGCAGGAGCGTCCGGTGACCTTCGCCAAGGACGTCAAGGCGGACTCATCGGTTCAAGGATCGTTGACGATCCCCACCTTTAACTACGTCAACGTCTCACCGCAAGGAACCTTCGGCGCAAAGAACTGGGGGACCCCCAAGTCCCTGACCCCCACCTGGAACGCTGAGGACGTCGACCCCAAGGACTACACCCTGCTGGCCCCCAACGACGCCGCCACGGTGCAGGAGGCCGGCACCACCCCGCAGGCCGCCGTCGACCGGAACACCGGTGACGTGTGGACCACCGGCTGGTTCCTGCGCGACGTCAGCTGCACGGTGGGGACGGGCGCTGCCCCGCTGCTGCGCCGTGACGGAACCACCCGTCTGGACAAGTCCGACTCGGTGAACCTCGACCAGCGCACCATCCGCCTCGATGAGACCCAGCTGGCCGAGCGCCAGGACGAGGTCGCTGTCAAGTGCGTCTGGCACAACGAGTACGTCGTCGGCCGTGGGCGCGTCACCCTCGTCAACATCGTCGACGGCGGCAGCGCCAGGCCCGAGCAGTGGACCTTGACCGCCAAGCCCGCCACCGATGGGCTCTTCGGGCAGAAGACCATCACCGGCGCCAGCGGCACGCCCGCCGTCAGCAAGGTCTACACCGCCGGCGGCACCTACGGCCTGTCCTCGGGCAACGGCCCCGATGGGTACTCGCAGAACGGCCCCTGGGTCTGCACCAACGACGACGGCAGCAACGTGCCCGTCAGCGCGGACAACAAGTTCGTGCTCGGTGAGGGCAAGAACGTCACCTGCGTCGTGCACCAGAAGCCCCAGCAGACCCCCGTCAGCGCGGTCAAGAGCGTTGAGGGCGCCTCCGACGCCGCCACGGCCGGCTCCTACTCCCTGAGCTACACCTGCACCCCGGGTCCCGATGGCAAGGGTGCCTCCACCGGCAAGATCACGGTGGATGCCAAGGGCAACGTCGCGGACCTGCCCGCCCAGCGCGTGGGCGCCACCTGCACCGTCACCGAGGATGCTCGTGACGCCAGGGGACTCAAGCAGCCCGGAACCTCGGCCGGCGGAAGCGTCAGCTGGAAGGACCCGGCCGCCTTCAAGGTGGTCACCAACCCGGGCAACCAGGAGCGGGAGCTCGCCTCCACCGCCGTGGCCCCGACCAACGGCAACGCCGGCGGTGTCACCTTCACCGTGCCCGACTCCTCGCAGGGAGCCGTGCGGATCAAGGTCGTCAACTCCGTCGTCCCGCACGCCGGTATCGACAAGACCTTCGCCAAGGTCGCCAAGAGCACCGAGAAGGTCAACGGTCGCACCACCTTCGACCAGACCTACACCATCACGGTGACCAACCCCTCCGCCAAGGCGGGCCTCACCTACGACCTCAATGACGCCTGGCAGGTCCCCACCGGGGTCACCGTCCACAAGGTCAGCATCTCCGGTGGCGCCATCACCGGCACGGAGACGCCTCAGGCCGGTGTGCCCTACGTCAAGACCGGCATCTCCCTGCCCGCGGGCCAGAAGCACATCTACACGGTGGTGCTCAACGTCTCCGGTCCCGACGCCGGCCTGCCCGGCATCCAGGGAGCCTGCACCCCCGGCGCCGTCGGTCAGGGCAAGGCCGTCTACAACAAGGCCTCGGTGACCACCAAGGGCGACGGGCAGCCCAAGGAGGCCGCAGCCTGCGGCACCCTGCCCGCCAACCCCCAGTTCAAGGCCTCCAAGACCCCGCTCGACGTGGTCCGTAACGCCGACGGCACCTTCACCTCCAGCTACACGGTGACGGTCACCAACACCTCGCTGGTCGCCAGCCCGGTGGTCGCCGACCTCACCGACACCCCGCAGATGCCCACCGGCACCTACCTGCACAAGGTGCGGATCCTGGAGAAGGGTGTTGACGCCCAGGGTGTGACCCTCCCCGGGAGGAACGACGCCACCGGTACCTTCAACGGACCGATCACCCTCATCAAGGGGGGCACCGGCGAGAGCCTCGCCGCCGCTCCTCGGGCCGGGGCCGACGGTGGTAGCCGTACCTTCACGATGCAGATGACCTTCACCGTTCGCGAGAACACCCCGGGCTACAACGAGTCCGACTTCCAGTGCGGTCACCAGCGCGCCGACGGCAAGCCCTCCGGCCTGGTCAACACCATCGCCATGGAAGGCGACACCGACGGCGAGGGGAACAACCACGGCTGCCTGTCCACCGACGGCAAGCTGAAGTTCTCCAAGGAGGTCACCACCCAGCCGGGTAACGGCTCGACCTTCGACGTCGTCTACACCGTGAGCGTCGTCAACGAGGGATCGCTGTCCGTGTCCACCGGACCGATCAACGACAAGCCCTCCTTCGCCCCCGGGCTCAACCCGACTCTGGTCAAGGTGCAGCGCGAGATGGGACCGACCCGGACGGTCGAGGCCCAGGCCGACGGCTCCTACCGCCTGTCCGACAACGAGAAGCTCTACTCGGGCCTGACGATTCGCTACACCGTCACCTTCACGGTGAAGATCGACCCGTCGGCCGCCGGATACAGTGATGAGCTGCTGTCCTGCACCACGGAGAAGGAGCGCCTCGTTCCCGGCCACGGTCTCTACAACAAGGTCGTGCCTCAGACGGGCAAGGACTCCGACACCCGGCCCGACCACGACGTGGCCTGCGCCAACGTCTCGCCCAATGCCGGCAAGCGCATCCTGTCGATCGTCAAGACCGGCAGCCAGGGCCCCCTGGATGACGCGGCCTTCGACATCTACCCGATGGACCCCTCCACCCCGGGTGCCAAGCCCCTGACCGACGGCGTGACCTTCACCGGCGGCAAGGGAACCGGAACCTTCACCACCACGGGACTGGCCATCAACCGCGAGTACTGGCTGGTGGAGACCAAGGCTCCCGCCGGGCACCAGCTCATGGCCAAGCCGGCCCGCTTCAAGGTGACCGACACGGGCATCGAGCTCATCACCGCCACTCCCGGCGGCTCGGCCCTGACGGTCTCGCGCAGCGGGGCCAGCAAGTCCGAGGACACCATCACCGTCCGAGACCTCCAGATCGGCACCCTGCCACTGTCCGGCGGACGCGGAATCGGTATGAACATCGCCGTCGGAATCGCGGCCATCACCGGCGCCGGCCTGCTGGCACTGCGTCAACGAAAGACTTCCTCGTTCGGGCACTCGGCCTGATCGCGAGAAGAACCCACGACTCCGCTCCGTCGCGCGCGGGTCACCCCTTCAATCCCTCATTCATCCCAACAACACAGGAGAGAACAGAAATGCACTCCCTCAACACGCGCCGGGGCCTCGGCCTCGCCGCTGCGATGACGCTCGCCGCCGGCGCGCTCATCGCCCCGACCGGCGCGGCGGCACCCGCTGACCCGAACGGCTCCACCATCGACCCCGACGCGGCCACCACGCTGACCGTCCACAAGTGCGAGCAGACCGACACCAACGGCGTCAAGGAGGGGACCGGTAACGAGGACCCCCAGGCCGAGTGCAAGCCCGTCTCCGACGTCGAGTTCACCATCACCAAGCTGAACGTCGACCTGACCACCTACGACGGCTGGAAGCAGCTCGCCGACCTCAAGGGTGACGTGGTCAAGGCCGGTGCCCTCAAGAGCGGCACCGTCCAGAAGATCACCACCGGTGCTGATGGTCTGGCCTCCTTCACCGATGCCCAGACCGAGGTTGGTGCCTACCTCGTCAGCGAGACCCGCACCCCCGACAAGGTCATCCCGGCCGAGGACTTCGTCGTCACCCTGCCGATGACCAACCCGCAGGACACCGCCAAGTGGAACTACAACGTCCACGTCTACCCCAAGAACACCCTCTCCGGTGTGGACAAGCAGGTGACCGACAAGCCGGCCCCCGGCTCCGGGCGCGACATCACCTACACCATCACCACCTCCATCCCGAAGGTGGACTACCCCGGCGGTGCGCGCATCAAGCGCTACGAGGTCGTTGACCGCCTCGACAAGCGCATCAACAAGGACGCCCTGACCCCGGTCGTCAAGATCGTTGGTCAGAACGAGGTGACCCTGGCGAACGGCACCGACTACACCCTCATCACCGCCGAGGGCAAGGACCACAACTGGGCCACCATCCAGCTCACCGAGGAGGGCCGCCGCAAGGCCTCCGAGGCGCGCTACAACGGCAACGGTGACACCAAGATCGAGGTGACCCTGACCGCCAAGTTCGACGCCGCCGTCAACCTGGAGGGCGACCTGTCCAACACCGCGGGCCTCATCCCCAACGACAGCCCCAACTTCACCTGGGACCCGAACAACCCCGGTACCACCACGGACATCCCCGGCATCCCCACCACCCCCGTGCTCTCCAAGTACGGCAAGGTGGTTGTCACCAAGACCGGTACGGACGACCTGGCCGACAAGACCAAGTACAACGGCGCCCAGTTCCAGGTCTACGAGTGCACCAAGACCGCCAGCGGTGCCACGCTGCGTGACTCCGACCCCAGCACCCCGACCGTCGACCCGCTGACCGTCGGTGGGGAGAAGACCTTCACCACCGCCGGCCAGGGCAAGGTGGAGATCAACTACCTGCGCGCCAACGACTACGTCAACGGTGCCAAGAAGGACCAGCTGACCGACGAGGACCACTACTGCCTCGTGGAGACCAAGGCGCCTGAGGGCTACACCCTCCAGGCCGACCCGATCCCCTTCCGGGTCCTGGCCGCTGACGCCGAGGCGAAGGCCCCGACCAACCTGACCGTGACCGACATCCCGAAGAACGCTGGCTTCCGCCTGCCGCTGACCGGTGCCAACGGCGTCATCTTCCTGACCGTCGCCGGCGCCCTGCTGGTGGCCGGTGGCGCGGTGGTCGCCTACGCCAACAAGCGCCGTCACGTTGCCAAGCACTGACAGCCCCTGGCAGCCACTGAGGTGACCGGCCCCAGCCGGCCGTCATCACGCTGACTGCTTCCATGTGGGGGAGGCGGGAGAACCCGTCTCCCCCACACGGGCGTCGCAGGGATCCTCCCTGCCAATCGTTAAAGCCACAACCGATCCCCACCATCTCTCGCAGCGAGCTCCGCAGACAACCCGACGCAGGAAGGCACGGTTCTCCGTGACAGCGCTACTCCCATCACTTCGTGACCGCATCACCCAGTCCCGCATGAGCCAGGCCCTGGAGGAGCCCGACGGCGCGGCGGCGCGGCCCGGCCCGGACGGCCCCGGCTCACCGGAGACCGACCCGAAGAAGGCGGCCCGCCGCAAGGTCCTGCGTGAGCGCTTCCTGACCTGGTTGCCGCTGGTCCTGGTCCTGGTCGGCGTCGCCGTCCTCCTGTACCCGGTCATGGCGACCCAGCACAACAACGACGAGCAGCAGCGCCTGGCCAAGATGTACACCGCCACGGTGAACTCGGCCGGGCCGGACACCGTCGCCAAGGAGCGCGCCTCCGCCGAGACCTACAACAACAACCTGGAGAGCGCGCCGATCCTCGACCCCTGGCTCGAGTCGCAGCGCCCCGACACCCCCCAGTACCAGGCCTACCTCCACGAGATGGACATCGACCCGGTCATGGCCCGGATCGTCATCCCCTCCATCCACGTGAGCCTGCCCATCTACCACGGCACCGACAGCCGCACCCTGACGGAGGGAGTCGGGCACCTGTTCGGCACGAGCCTGCCGATCGGCGGCCCCTCCACCCACTCGGTCCTCACCGGTCACACCGGGCTGTCCACCGCGACCATGTTCGACAACCTCAACCAGCTCAAGAAGGGCGACGTCTTCTACGTCTCCTCCCTGGGGCAGACCCTCAAGTACGAGGTCAACGACATCACCGTCGTCAAGCCCGAGGAGACCGACTCCCTGCGCAAGGTCCCCGGACGCGACCTGGTCACCCTCATCACCTGCACGCCCTACGGCGTCAACTCCCACCGCCTCCTGGTCACCGGTGAGCGCGTCCCCATGGACCCCACGGCCGCCGCGGCCGAGGAGGCCAAGGCCCTGCCCGCCCCCATGCAGACCTGGATGAAGGCCATCATCGTGGCCGTCGTCATCATCCTGGCCGTCGTCGTCGGAATCCTCGTGCGCCTGTGGTGGACGCGCCGTCGCCGCTCCCGGGGTGCCGCCGGGCGAGCCGTCAAGGGCTCAGCCGCCCGCGAGGCAGGCCACGGTGATGACTCACCCGACGACGGTGCACGCGAGCGCTGGCCCGGACGCCCCCTGCAGGACGTCGTCGGCTCCGCCGGCTCCGCCGGGGCAGCCGGGGCAGCCGTGGCCGATGCGCAGTTCACCGATGACACCAGCGAGCTCGAGGTCATCAGCCCGTTGGCCGCCGCGGGGCAGGGCGCTGGAGGCGATGTCTCCCAGGCCCCGGAGGCCGCTCCCATCGAGCAGCCGGCCCCCAGGACGGCCTCCCCCTACGGGCCGATCACCCAGGCCGTAGGCAACCAGGGGGAGGACCCGTTCAGTGACCTGGAGGCGCGTGAGTCGTGAGCAGTCCCGCACAGGAATCGCTGCTGACTTCCTATTGGTTGGTGCGTGCGAGAACCTACGATCGGCCGGTGGCCTCCTTCCAGTCGCAGTCCTCCCGCTCCCTGGGACAACTGCGTCTGCGCGGGGGCCTGCTGGCCCTGTCCTGCCTGGCGGCGACGCTGGGCCTGTGGGGGCTGTTCGTGTTCACCCACACCGGCCAGGCCCTCGACGCCATGGCCCTGGAGGGCTCGGAGATCGGTTCGCACTACGTGAGCGCCCACGCCCGCAGGCTCCTGTCGGTGGTGTCCATGCCGGCGGCCGTCGTCCTGGTGGTGACGATCCTCGTCATCGGTCTGCTGCGACGCAGCCACCGGCGCGCGGTGTGGGCCGTCGTCGCTGTGGTCGGGGCCAACCTGACCACCCAGATCCTCAAGTACCAGTTCCTGTGGCGGCCCGACTTCAACATCACCGAGCGCTGGGACAACGCCAACACCCTGCCCTCGGGGCACACCACCATGGCGGCCTCGGCCGCGGTCGCCCTCATCCTGCTGTCCGGGCGGCGCTGGCGGCCGCTGTCGGCCTGGGCCGGGGGACTGTTCACCATCGCCATGGGCTACTCCACCCTCGTGTGCCAGTGGCACCGCCCCTCCGACGTCCTGGCCGGGATCTTCGTGCCCGTGGCCTGGGGCGCCCTCGCCGTGGCCGGCGGGGCCTGGTGCGCCCCCTGGTCGCTGCGCGAGGGGACCGGGGAGGAGAGCTCCGGTGAGGTGCCCGGGCTGACCACCGTGGGGACGATCCCGGTGACGGCCGCCGGGCCGCGCCTGTGGCACCAGCTCCTCGGCAACATTCTCATGGCGGCCGCCGGCATCGTGTGCACCCTGGGGGCGCTCGGCCTGGGGGCCTGGGTGTGGTGGCACCTGGACGGCCCGGAGACGCGCTGGCAGCTCTTCGGCGCCTACGCCACCGGTTCGGTGGCCGTCGTCGGCGTCACCTGCCTGGCCCTGTCCGCGCTCGTCTCGCTGACCGACTGGGGTCGCACCCGCCGCAAGCACGAGGCCCGCCACCGCGACTGACGCCTACCCGGCGCCGTCGGGTAGGAGCCCCACTGAGGGGATCGCCGCTCACTCCGCGAGGGTGGGGTGCTACTGGAGGAGGGTTGGGTGCACTTCGGGTGGGTGGGGCCTTCGTGCAGTACGCACAACCCTTGGCCAGTGGATCCCGACCCTCGTGGAGTAGGTCGACTCGGGCAGACTCGAGGGCGGGGCCGGCGTCGAGTCATAGCCTCCAGGCCCCAGCGCAGGCGGCGGGCAGGGAGCGGTGGGGCGGACCTGTGCGCAGGCGCCGGGCTCTGCCGTAAGAACCCCGGGCTCACTCCTGCGCGGCCCGGTGTCCACAGCGCTGACATTACCGAGCCTGCCGCCGAAGCACCCAGCGGGGATCGTTGGAATACTGCGGTTTCTCTCCGGCATGCAGTCCCGATTCGGGGATAATGTCAGCGCTGTGGACACCAGCGACCTGCCAGGACCCGCCAGGCCTCTTCCCTTCATCCCGTCCTCGGCCCCAGGGCCACCGGCCTGCTCAAGGTTCCCGCCCGAGCGGGTGTCCCAGATGTCATGACACCCATGTGTCTCAGAAGTAAGGAGACAGCATGGCACGCACACCCCTCTGCGAAGAGCGCCCCGCCACCGCGATTGACGCGCGGCCTTACTCCTCGACGGCGGCGGCCGGGAGCCTGACGCTGAAGGTGGTCCCGTGGTCCTCGGGCGCGGTGGAGGAGTCGACGTCGATGCTCCCGCCGTGGGACTGGACGATGGCCAGAGCGATCGACATGCCCAGGCCCGTCGAACCGGTGCGCCGTTCACGTGAGGAGTCCCCCCGGGCGAAGCGCTCGAAGAGGCGGTCGCGCACGTCAGGGGCGATCCCCGGGCCGTCGTCGTGGATGCGCACGATGAGCGTGTCCCCCTCGCGGGCCAGCGTCGTGGTCACGTGGCTGCCGGCCGGCGTGTGCACCCGGGCGTTGGCCAGGAGGTTGACGACGACCTGACGCAGGCGGGCCTCATCGCCGATGACCAGCGGAGGCTCGGGCAGGAAGTCCTCGGCCTCCTGCGGCGTGGCGTCGGCCGGAGGCTCCAGGACGGCCAGATCCAGCTTCCAGTCGTGGTCGGGGCCGGCCGCGCGGGCGTCGGCCACCGTGTCCACCAGGAGGCCGACCAGGTCCACCTCCTCGCGGCGCAGCTCGCGCCCGGCGTCCAGGCGGGCCAGCAGCAGCAGGTCCTCGACGAGCGCCGTCATCCGCACCGACTCGGAGTGCACGCGCTCCAGGGCATAGGTGGCCTCCTCCGGCAGGTCGGCGTCAGCGCCCTCGCGGCGGATGAGCTCGGTGTAGCCGCGGATCGAGGCCAGCGGCGTGCGCAGCTCGTGGGAGGCGTCGGCCACGAACTGGCGCACCTGCGTCTCCGAGCGCTGGCGCGCGCCCAGAGCGGACTCCACGTGCCCCAGCAGTGTGTTGAGGGCGCCGCCGACCTGCCCGACCTCGGCCGAGGAGTCCAGGTCCGCCTTCTCCACGCGGTCCTCGATGCTCACCTCGCCGCGCTCCAGCGGCTGGGAGGCCACGCGGTGCGCGGTGCGGGCCACCCGCTCCAGGGGCGCCAGCGCGGAACGCACCATGGTCCGCCCAGCCAGGGCCACCACGAGGGCGCCCAGCAGGGCCACCGTCAGCTCGATGAGCAGCTGGGTGCGGATGAGCCCCTTGTCGCCCTCCAGGGAGAGCCCGGTGATGACCGTGCTGCCCGAGGCCTCATCGCGGGTGGCCACCACCCGGTAGCTGCCCAGGTGGTGCAGGTCCACGGTGACGGGGTGGTCCTCCGTGGCCTGGGACAGCAGCAGCCGGCAGTCCTCCTTGGAGATGGACGCGTAGTGGCCGTTCTTGTCGATGTAGGCGGCGGTCTCACTGGTCTCGCCGTCGGAGGATGACGTCTGCGGAGTAATGAGCGTCAGCGTGCCGGTCGACTGTCCGGCGGCATCCAGGCCGGGAGGGACCCCGGGCTTATCGGGGCCTCCGCAGGCCCCGCCCGTCCCGTCGGGCTGGTCTCCCTGGTTCTTCGTGTCCTCCTGGGCCGCCTCATCGGAGGCCTTCTTGGCCTCCTGGGTCAGGTCGTGGCGCTTGTCGGCGGCGCGCTGGGCGGCCGCCATCAGCTGGCCGTCCGTGCGTGCCATGAGCGTGTGGCGCAGGCTGACGGTGGAGAAGGCGCTCATGACCGCCGCCATGACCAGGACCAGCCCGAGCACCCCGACCACCAGCCGGGTGCGCAGACTGCGGGGAGGCGTGAGCAGTGAGCCGGGCCGCCATGAGCGCAGGCTCATCCGCCGCCCGGTCGGTGCCGGCTGCCGGGACATCTGCGGGCGCTCAGCCGCGCTCATCGGTGCCGGCGGCCGGCTTGAGGACGTATCCGACGCCGCGCATCGTGTGGATCATGGGCTCGCGGCCCTTGTCGATCTTGCGGCGCAGGTAGGAGATGTAGAGCTCGACGATATTGGCCTGCCCGCCGAAGTCGTAGTTCCACACCCGGTCCAGGATCTGCGGCTTGGACAGGACCCGGCGGGGGTTGCGCATGAGGTAGCGCAGCAGCTCGAACTCGGTGGCGGTCAGCTGGATCTCGTCGCCGCCGCGCCAGACCTCGTGGGAGTCCTCGTCCATGCGCAGGTCCCCGACCTCCAGGATGGAGGCCGGTTTCTCCTCGCTGGCCCCGGAGCGGCGCAGCAGGGCGCGCAGTCGGGCCACGACCTCCTCCAGGGAGAAGGGCTTGGTGACGTAGTCGTCGCCGCCTGCGGTCAGCCCGGCCACCCGGTCCTCGACGGCGTCCTTGGCCGTCAGGAACAGGACCGGCACGTTCGGGTGGTGGCCGCGCACCCGGCGCATGACCTCCAGGCCGTCGAAGTCGGGCAGCATGATGTCCAGGACGATGACGTCGGGGTCGATCTCCTGGGCGGAGCGCACAGCTGCGATCCCGGTCCCGGCAGTGGTGACCTCCCATCCCTCGTAACGCAGGGCGGAGGCGAGCAGGTCGGCGAGCATCTGCTCGTCGTCGACGACCAGGACGCGCAAGGGGGAGCCGTCGGCACGGGTGAGGTTCTCGGTGGGGGCGTTAGTCACGTCATCTATTCAACAGGAAGGCGCTGTGCTCGACCACAGTGCAACCTGTGTCTCGACTGTGTTACCGATCTGAGACCGAACGGAGACGCAGCGGTGCGAACGCTGTGACATGCTTAAGCGGGTATGCGTCTTGGTTGTTGATCTCCACATTCGCGTGCATCGGAACGTTACTTCGTAGCGAAGCCCCCGAGAGAGCGGCCAAGTGTATCTCCGCCGTCCCTCATCCAGTGTGTCGCCGTCGGTGAACCGGCGTCGACCTCATTTCCCTCATACATCCCTCAGACAGCAACAGCAGGAGAGACATGGAATACGTCGATGGCAACGAGCGCCGCTTCGGTGCCGAGGACCTGTTCTTCTCAACGACGGATACCAAGGGTGTCATTCGCAGGACCAACCGGGTCTTCGATTCGCTGTCCCGTCACAGCTCCGAGGAGCTCGTCGGCTCTCCGCACAACATCATCCGGCACGACGACATGCCCGCCGGCGCCTTCAAGCTCATGTGGGACGAGCTCGAGCAGGGGCGCTCCTCCTGCGTCTACGTGCTCAACCGGGCCAAGGACGGGCGGGACTACTGGGTCTTCGCCACGATCGCTCCGCTGACCGACGGCTACCTGTCCGTGCGCGTGCGCCCGACCAACCACGCCATGTTCACTCCCGTCAAGGAGATCTACGCCCGCGTGCGGGCTGCCGAGCGCGCCTACGCCGAGGAGGGGCACGGGCGCCGGGAGGTCGCCGAGCACGGGGCGGCGCTGCTGACCGAGGAGCTGGCGAAGCTTCAGTACCACGACCTGCACAACTTCGCCCGGGCCGCCCTGCCGCGCGAGCTGGCCCTGCTGGTCGTCGAGGGGGTGCGGGTGCCGCCGCGCGCCGAGTCGGACAACCCCATGTCCGCCGTCCTGCAGGCCGTCGCCGCCATCGAGCGCGACACCGACGAGCTCATCTACCAGCTCGGCGAGTACCAGGAGCTCATCAACGGCCTGGGATCCTGGGCCGCAGGGGTGCGCTCGGTCATTGACCGGGCTGACCGCGTGGGCTCCCTCATGGGGGAGGTGACCAGTCCCGACGCCGAGTCCTCCGTGCCCACCGTCTCCGAGCGCGTTAAGGAGCGCGGGGCTCAGGCGGTTGAGGTGCTGGGGCAGCTCAACTCCTCCCTCGTGGCGCTCTACGAGGCGGCCTCCGAGGTGCGCTTCCGCAGCTCGATGATGCGTCTGCACACCCTCATGGCGGGCATCTTCGCCGCCGCCGTCCTGGACGGCCAGGAGGGGGAGTCCGGCGACGCCATCGGCGACCTCGCCGAGGCGATGCTCTCCGACCTGGAGGAGCTCGTGCCCTCCTGCCAGGAGGCGGCGAACCTGGCCGAGCGCCTGGAGGGCGATCTTCGCTCCGTGGTCAGTAACCTCGACCGCGTCAAGCGGCCCTTCCAGCGCTGGATCCGCGCTCTTCAGGACGAGGGGGCCCAGGCGCTCGTCGAGGGCGTCGACGCCGAGGCGGCCCTGAGTGAGGCCGTCGCCGTGGGTGAGCAGGGCTTCCCGGAGACGGCCTCGTTGGCCGAGCTGGCCGCCAAGGCCCGCGGTGTCGTTGTGACCTTGGACGAACCCGTCATCCGTCAGCGGGTGGCGACGGTTCGTGAGACTCTGAGCCACCTGGGGGAGTAATTGTCGATAATCTACAAGATAGGTCCCACCTTATTGGTGACAATGTCATAAATTGTCTTCCGCGGGCACACACGTTTCGTTACCTTCTTCCCGGCACTGTGTGAGGAGCTGAAGGAATAGTCCTCTGGCGAGGTGCTCCCGCGAATTATTCACCCTGAAGGAAAGCACCATGGAGTCGCAGGTCGGTTACGAGCGTTTGTTCGATCCGCAGGACATCTTCTTTTCCACCACGGATCTCAAAGGCGTCATTCAGAACACGAACCGGACGTTCGATACGCTGTCGCGCTACTCGCGTGAGCGTCTCATCGGGGCTCCGCACAACATCATTCGTCACCTGGACATGCCGGCGGGTCTGTTCCGCCTCATCTGGGACGATCTGCAGACCCGGCGCCCGGCCTGCGGCTACATCACCAACCGTGCCGTGGACGGCCTGGACTATCGGGTCTTCGCCACCATCGTGCCGCTGCGCCAGGGGTACCTGTCGGTGCGGATCAAGCCGATGGACGGGGCCACCAGGGACCGGGTCGAGGAGGCCTACCGCCGGGTGCGCGCCAAGGAGCGCGACCTTCAGGCCCGGGGCGCCTCACGCCACCAGCTCGGCGAGTTCGGCGGCCGTGAGCTGGCCGCGGAGCTGGCGGCCCTGGGCTTCCCCTCCCTGCACGACATGACCCTGGTGACCCTGCCGCGTGAGGTGGCCGCCCTGGTCGCCGCCGGGGTGCGCGTCCCGGCGGCCGCCCCCGAGGGACTGGGCGCCGTGGCCCGGATCCTCAACGCGGTGGCCGCCATGGAGAAGGACACCGACGCCCTGGTCTTCGAGCTCGACGAGTACCTGCGGCTCATCACCACCATGGAGGCCACCCACGACTCGGCCCGGGCGGTGGAGGCGCGAGTGGGGCGCATCGGCCAGCTCGTCTCCCACGACGTCGGCGACAGCGCCCAGACCAAGGTGCTCATGCTCAGCGAGCGCATCGCCGAGCTCACCGGCGTCGCGGGCGCCGAGCTGCACGGGCTGCCCTCACGACTCAAGGTCCTGCACCAGTCGGTCACCGAGCTGCGCTTCTCCGTGGCCCTCATGCGCCTGATCACCCTCATGGTGGGGCGCTTCGCGCAGTCCATCCTCGACGGCAGCGAGGTGGACGCCGTGCACTCCCTGACGGACCTGTGCGAGGCGCTGGAGTCCGGCTTCCGTGGCCTGGGGCCCGTGCTGCAGGCCGTGAGCACCCAGGTCGCCCAGCTCAACGACGCCCTGCACACCGTGACCTCCAGCCTGGACCGGGCGGCCCGGCGTCTGGGGCAGTGGGTGGATCTGCGTGGTGGCGGGGCCGGTTCCTCAGGCTCGCCGATCATCGACGAGGTCGCTCAGCTCACCTCCCGCGGCTTCCCCGAGGTCCGCTCCCTGGCCGAGCTGGCCGCCGAGTGCCGCGGACTGCACCTGCCCTACGACGAGAACATCGCCGCTCAGCGCCTGGCGGCCGTGCGCAGCGCCCTGGCCGAGCTCATCTGAGACGAAAGTCGTTCTTCCGGGCACTGCCTGGTTGGAAAAGGTGGGTGGTGCGTTACAGTCGGCTGGGAGCCGGCACGCGCCGACTCCCCACCGTCCCCCTTCGTCGGGGCCCCGGATCGCCCGGATCCTCACGATCCCGCGGTGATCTCCAGGGCCCGGCGACAACCACCCGCAGACCCACCCGCCGCGGCCAGCCGCGCACCACCCGTGAGGAAGGCTTTACGTGTCCACCAAGCTCGTCATCGTGGAGTCCCCCAACAAGGTGCGCTCCATCGCCGGCTACCTGGGTCCGGAGTTCGACGTCGAGGCCTCCGTGGGGCACATCCGCGACCTGCCGCAGCCCTCCGAGCTGCCCGCCACCATGAAGAAGGGGCCCTACGGGAAGTTCGCGGTCGACGTCGAGGACGACTTCACCCCCTACTACGTCGTCAACCCCGACAAGAAGAAGACGGTCGCCCAGCTCAAGAAGGCCCTCAAGGAGGCCGACGAGCTCTACCTGGCCACCGACGACGACCGCGAGGGCGAGGCCATCGCCTGGCACCTCCAGCAGGTCCTCAAGCCCAAGGTGCCGGTGCGCCGCATGGTCTTCACCGAGATCACCCGCGAGGCCGTCACCCGGGCCCTGGACAACACCCGCGAGCTGGACATCCACCTCGTCGACGCCCAGGAGACCCGCCGCATCCTGGATCGCCTCGTGGGCTATGAGGTCAGCCCGGTCCTGTGGCGCAAGGTCCGCGCCGGCCTGTCCGCCGGGCGCGTGCAGTCGGTGGCCACCCGCCTCGTCGTCGAGCGCGAGCGCGAGCGCATGGCCTTCCGCTCCGCCTCCTACTGGGGGGTGGAGGCCACCTTCTCCACCGTCCTGTCCGCCGTGGACGTCACCGCCCGCCAGGAGGCCTCCTTCACCGCCCGGCTCGTCACCCTCGACGGGCGGCGCGTGGCCACCGGCCGTGACTTCAACGACGACGGCCAGCTGCGCCCCGCCGCGCTCAAGGCCTCCGCCGTCCACCTCCACCAGGTGGGGGCCACGGCCGTGGCCGAGGCCATCGGCCGGGGAGAGCCGCGGGTGGTCGGGGTTGAGGACAAGCCCTACAAGCGCCGCCCGGCCGCCCCCTTCACCACCTCCACCCTCCAGCAGGAGGCCTCCCGCAAGCTGCGCATGAACCCGCGCGAGACCATGCGCGTGGCGCAGGGCCTCTACGAGAACGGCTTCATCACCTACATGCGCACCGACTCCACGGTTCTGTCCGGCCAGGCCGTGGCCGCGGCCCGCTCGCAGGTGGCCGAGCTCTACGGGGCCGAGTACGTGCCCGAGCGCCCCCGCGTCTACGCCTCCAAGTCCAAGGGCGCCCAGGAGGCGCACGAGGCGATCCGCCCCGCCGGCGACCACTTCCGCACCCCGGCCCAGGTCTCCGGCGAGCTCACCGGAGCCCAGTTCCGCCTCTACGAGCTCATCTGGAAGCGGACCGTGGCCTCCCAGATGGCCGACGCCGTCGGCTCGACCGCCACGGTGACCGTTGAGGTGCCGCTGACGCCGGTGGCCGGCGAGTCGCGCGACTCCGGCCCGACCTTCTCCACGGCCGGTCTGACGGCGTCGGGCACCGTCATCACCTTCCGCGGCTTCCTGGCCGCCTACGAGGAGGGGCGCGACGCCGAGCGTTACCAGGACGACGCCGGCGCCGCCGCCAAGGACTCCAAGGACGTGCGCCTGCCCGCGATGATCTCCGGCCAGGAGCTGGCCGCCCTGGACGCCGAGGCCTCCGGCCACGAGACCACGCCGCCGCCGCGCTACACCGAGGCCTCCCTGGTCAAGGCCCTTGAGGAGCGCGAGATCGGTCGTCCCTCAACGTACGCGGCCACGATGTCCACCATCTCCGACCGCGGCTACGTCGACCACCGCGGCCAGGCCCTGGTGCCCACCTGGCTCGCCTTCGCCGTCACCCGGCTACTGGAGGAGAACTTCGCCGAGCTCGTCGACTACGACTTCACCGCCTCCATGGAGCGCGACCTGGACCGGATCGCCGCCGGCGAGGAGGACCGGGTCGCCTGGCTGCGGCGCTTCTACAACGGTCAGGGCGATGCCGGTGGTCCGGAGACCGCCCAGGCCGCCTCGGGCGAGCTCGAGGCCGCGGCCGCCGCGCTGCGTGCCCAGGGGCTCAAGGGGCTGGTGGACAACCTCGGCGAGATCGACGCCCGCGCCGTCAACTCCATTGAGATCGGCGAGGGCATCACCCTGCGGGTGGGGCGCTACGGCCCCTATCTGGAGGACGGCGAGGGCAAGCGCGCCAACGTCCCGGCCGACCTCGCCCCCGACGAGCTGACCGTGGACAAGGCCCGCGAGCTCTTCACCCGCGCCGCCGACGACGGCCGCGAGCTCGGCGTCGACCCGGCCAGTGGGCACGTCATCATCGCCAAGGACGGCCGCTACGGCCCCTACGTCACCGAGGTCCTGCCCGAGCCGGAGGAGACGGCCGAGGCGGAGGCGGCGAAGACTGCGAAGACGGCAAAACCGACGAAGACGAAGAAGGCGGCCAAGCCCAAGCCCCGCACCGCCAGCCTCCTGCGTTCCATGGACCTGTCCACCGTGACGCTGGAGCAGGCCCTGGACCTGCTGAGCCTGCCGCGCGTCGTCGGGCAGGACCCGGAGTCGGGGGAGGACATCACCGCCCAGAACGGCCGCTACGGTCCCTATCTCAAGAAGGGCACGGACTCGCGCTCCCTGGAGACCGAGGAGCAGATCTTCACCGTCACCCTGGAGCAGGCCCTGGAGATCTTCGCCCAGCCCAAGCGGCGTCGAGGTCAGGCGGCCGCCCGTGGACCGCTGCGCGAGCTGGGTCAGGACCCGGCCACTGAGAAGCCGGTGGTCATCAAGGACGGTCGCTTCGGCCCCTACATCACCGACGGGCAGACCAACGTCACCGTGCCCCGCAGTGAGGACCCGGCCACCATCAGCGCCGAGCGGGCCTTCGAGCTGCTCGCGGACAAGCGCGCCAAGGGCCCGGCCAAGAAGCGCACCACCCGCAAGACCACCGCCAAGAAGGCCACGACGACGAAGAAGACCACCACGAAGAAGGCTGCCACCAAGAAGGCCACTGCCAAGACGGCTTCGAGCGAGGCGGGTGCCTCGAAGGAGGGCTGAGGGGCTCCGCGGTGGCGGTGCGGGCCTGCGGCCTTGGCGCGGACGTGCAGCGTTGGTGCGGGCCTGCGGCGTAGGTGCGGCCTCTGGCACTGCTGCTGCTGTCGCCGGCCACTGCCGCTGGTTGCCGCCGCAGGTCACTGCTGCTGGCCGTCGTCGTGAGCCTTGGCCGGGGACATTCCACGCGGACGGGTGCGTTCCCCTCCGGTTGGGGACAGTCCGCGCGTCCGGGGACCGGAATCCTGTCCCCGACGGCGTCGAATGCCCCCGGCTGCGAGCAAGGGTCCCCGACGGCGTCGATTGTCCCCGTACGCGAGAAAGAGTCCCCGTCCGCGCAAGCCCAGTGACCCGTGAGCATCATCGCGGCCCGTGTCGCAGTTCTGCGACAGCACTGCGACGAGGAAGGGACAACTGGCCGGTATTGTATTCCTTGTACAACTCCCCACATGATTCCTGAGAGGACCTCATCATGCGTCTGCCCAAGATCGTTCTCGCCGGTACCGCCGCCCTGGCCCTGTCCCTGAGCCTGGGCGCCTGCTCCTTGTCCGTCAACGGCTCCGGCTCCGGGGACTCCGGCTCGCCGGCCGCCCAGTCCGAGCAGAAGGACACTCGGGGCGCCGACTCCAAGGACTCGTCCAAGACCGATGCCAAGGGGGCCGCCACGGCCGACTCCCAGTCCTCCTCCGGTGGCTCGGCCCAGACCACGGCCGCCCCCGGCAACAAGGACGGCGACAAGGATGACGACAAGGATGGCGATAAGGACGGCGACGACGCCCCCATCACGGACCCCACCTGGAAGGACATCCAGAGCACCGGTCAGCGCACCGAGGTCTCCGGTGACTATGTCGTTCAGGGTGCCGGCAGCACTCTCAACCTGGTGGGTGACCTCAACACGCTGACGGTCCAGGGGTCCGACGTCAAGATCGCCGCGGAGGACGTCGACACCCTCACTGTTCAGGGCTCCAACGTCACCGTCTACGCCCGCGACATCGACCACCTCAACATTCAGGGCTCGAACGTCACCGTCCACTGGCTGGGCGACGACCCGGCGGTCCAGGACGGCGGCGCCAACAACACCACCGGGAAGCTCTCCCAGTGAGCCTGTCGTGACCCAGTCCGCCGCACCGGCTCCGTCCGCCACTGTCCTGCTCGTCGACGACGAGGCCCCCATCCGCCGCTCCCTGGGCCCTTACCTGGAGCGCGGCGGGTACCGGGTCCTGCTCGCCTCGGACGGGGCGGAGGCCATGGACATCCTGGCCTCCTACCAGGTGGACATCATCGTCTCCGACGTCCTCATGCCCAGGATGGACGGCCGTGAGCTGGTGCGGCGGGTCAGGGCCGGTGGGGCCTGGACCCCCATCATCCTGCTGACCCAGGTGGACGCCTCCTACGAGCGGGTCTCAGCCCTCGACGACGGCGCCGACGACTACCTGTCCAAGCCCTTCGACCCCGCCGAGCTCGCCTCCCGGATCCGCGCGGTGCTGCGCCGCACCCGCGGCGTGGCCCAGCCGCTGACCTCCGCCTCCCGGCTCGTGGCCGGTGAGCTGCTCCTGGAGCGGACCTCGCGGCGGGTGACTCTGTCGGGGCGCGAGGTGACGCTCACTCCCAAGGCCACGATGCTCCTGGACTACCTCATGAGCCATCCCGGAGAGCTCCACACCAGGGACGCCCTGCTGGCCTCCCTGTGGGGCATCGACTTCGCCACCTCCACGCGCGCCGTCGACCACCGCATCCGCGAGATCCGCCAGGCCCTGGGCGACGACGCCGCCAACCCCACCTACATCGAGACGGTCCCCTCCGTCGGCTACCGATTCCGGGCCGAGGTCCGGGCATGAGCCGCTCGTCGATCCCGCCGCAGCTGCCGCCCTCGGTCCCGCCGCGTCCGGCGCCCGCTCAGGACGGCCGTACGCGCTACATGGAGCCGGCGGTGGACGTGGGTGGGCCGCGCACGGTACCGGTCACCCGGCCCGGGGCGCCGGCTGCGCAGCCGGCCGGCCCCCCGATGGCGGGTGACCTGGGGAACCGTCCGCAGTCGGCCGACCTCCATCCGCAGCCGGCCGACCCGCAGCGGCCGACGGCTGAGCCTCAGAGTGTCGAGGCCTTGGCCGGGGCCGCCGCCGAAGCCGCCCCGGCACCTCTGGACCCCCCTACGGAGAAGTCCCGGCGGGCCGCCTGGATCGGATGGGTGCTGGCGGTGGCGGTCGTGGCCGTCGCAGTGGCGGTCTCCTATGCGACCTTCGGGCTGGCCCCAGTGGTGATCTCCACAGCCGTGCCGCTGGTGGTGGCGGAGATCGGGATCGTTGTGCTGCTGCTCGCCCTGGCTGCGACCGTGATCCGCCGCAGGCTGCGCCTGGCGGTGCAGCGGGGGCGAAGCCAGGCCCAGGAGGAGGCGTGGTCCCGTCACCAGCAGTTCCTGCGCCGGCTGGACCACGAGCTGAAGAACCCACTGACGGCGGTGCGGGCCGCCGTCGCCGACCTGCCGCAGGCCCCGCCTCACGAGCTGCAGGCCCGGGTTGACGTCGTCGACGCTCAGGCCCGCCGCATGGGCCGCTTGGTGACGGACCTGCGCAAGCTGGCCGACCTGGAGACAGCCGCGCTCTCACTGGAGGACGTCGATATCGCCGAGACCGTCCACGACGCCGCCCAGGCGGTCGGCGAGGAGGGGGCGGCGCGTGGTGGCGGGCCCAGAATCCGCCTGGACCTGCCGCAGGTGCCGTGGCCGCTGTCGCATGTGCGCGGCGACGGAGACCTGCTGTACTCGGCCGTCTACAACGTCATCTCCAACGCCTCGAAGTACACCTCGCCCGGCGGGACCGTGGAGGTGCGCGGCCGGGAGGAGTCGGGAACCGTCACCATCGAGGTGGCCGACACCGGGATCGGGGTGCCGCAGGTGGACCTGCCGGCGGTGTGGAGTGAGCTGGCCCGGGCCGGTAACGCCCGGGGCCTGCCGGGCTCGGGGCTGGGGCTGGCGCTGGTGTCCACGATCGTGCGCCGCCACGGCGGCAGCGTGCGCATGGCCTCCCGCGAGGGCGTGGGGACCCGGGTCTGGCTGAGCCTGCCCGTGGCGGGCCCGCCGGTAGCCTCCTGAACCTGAACCGAGCCTCTACATACGCGGGCGGATCTGTGGGTGTTACGGTACAGTGATCTGGGATTGGAAGACCGTAGTGAACCTAAGGAGCCTCGATGAGCGAGAATCCCCCTCCTGCCGATTCGAAAGATGGCAAGTCAAATGACGGGAAGGTCGACAACAAGAAGTATATTGCCATTAATAACATTCTTTCCACGGCGAGGACCTCGCAAACTAATCTTCGTGGGTGGTCGCCGACCTCGGGAGGCTCTGTTGAGACCTTGAAGTCGGGGCTTGATGGAATATGGGATTCCCCAGTGGCGGAGACGTTGTCTGCAAAGATGACTACAGCCGTTGATTCTGTTGATTCAGATTCTGGGGTCATGGCGACGATTATTAGTGACCTAAGTTCCGCGGCGTCGCAGCAAGAATCGAGTCCGGGGAAGAGAGTTGATCCGAACGAGCATTCGACAGAAGCGAACTGGAAAATATTCTAGTCCACTGCGGTTGGCGCACTTTGAAAAACCGAACGACGGAGTACAATAGAACATGGCATTCTTTAAGATTGATCCCGAAAAGGCTAAGACCCAGGAGGGCCGCCTGAACGAGTATGGCGCGTTTGTCTCCTCTCAAAGGTCCAAGATCTACAAATCCAGCGAGAATAACTCTCATCCTGTTGGCACAGTGGAGGAGGCTGCGCGTGCCTACGGCGGTGCGCCTAGCACTCCTGGGGGGGCGGGTCCTTCTTCTCCCGATGGGTCCTCAACTCAACCTGATTCATTGGGCGGAGACGGGTCGTCAACAACGCTGGCCGGGTGCGCCTCCGCCATTATCGGCTTGGCAACTGAGTTGAATGCTCGAAGGACAGAGGTCGTTAACCTCAATTCTAACGGTATTAATAACAAGAATCCTGATGGAACGTACACATACTATCTGCCTGACCCTCCTGAGGGAACAGTAGATACTGCAGCCTACTGGGCTAGCATGGATACTGCTTCTAACGTTCGGACATACAATACGCAAGCTGCCGCCAACGCAAAAAAGCAAGCGCAGGAACTTCAAACGGCGGTAAACTCTGGCGACACGGAAAAAGCCGAGAAACTCAGAGCGGAGATAGAAAAGCATCAGGATGTTCCTGCGTACGGAGCTTCATTCGTGAAGTCTGTCGGAGGAGCTCGGGCCTACCTCACCCTGGTTAACAACGCTAATCAGACGTTCGCGACGGACCCCAACAAAATCCAGCTCATGACAGATACCCTTGGACACCTTCTGGCTGGAGCGTCTCAGCCCAGCGTCGGAGGGGAGCAGCTAGGAAAAGACTTCGGAGTCGCGATTTATACTTCAAAATCGCCGGATGATGCTGCAGCGTTCAATGCGCTTGTGACAACGACTGGGACAAAGTATGGCTCCGGCTTTATCCTTAATGCCGCGGATGTCCTTGAGGAAATAGACCCAAAGACCATCTCGTCTGGAACTACCTATTTAACTACTGAGTATTCGACAGACCCGCTTGCTGGTGTCATGGAGCTCATGGCCAAGGATAAAGACCTTTCCCTGGCTTATCTCAGTGGAAAAGGATCGGTCGATAAGGATGGCAACTGGAATCCAGACAAGGACACCCAGCATCGATGGGAAAAGCTGACCTCTCGTGACTGGGACGCCATTCCGGTTCCGCAGTTGTCTAAGCGAAAAGCCGCGCGTCCGATCGAAAATTTTTCGGCTGCACTTGCTCAAGCTTCATCGTTCAGGAATCCCGACGCTGAGCACCCCAACGCTGAAGGTGACGCACGGGCAACGTATGCAGCCGCAAAAGGGATGAAGTATTTCGCTAGCGATAAATGGCCTAAAGGGAAGTTTTCGGAGGCGATGCAAAAAAATATGGCTGTGGTTGTTGCAAATTCTCCAGAAGAGTTAGCGGCGGCGAGTTCCGGCAGTTCATACTCGGGGTCCGGGGATGGGCCGGGTCTTAACAAATGGGGAGTTGACGCCAAAGATATTTCGACTCTTGTATACAGGTTCGGGAACAATTCGGATGCCATGGCGACAGTATCTGTTGCTGCTGGAAAATATCACGGGGAACGAATTGAGGCTGCCGCTAGCGCCGCTAAGAATGGATCTGGAGAGGAAGACTTTAAAAACAAGTATCAGCAGAGTGCAGCAACGACGGCATACTTGGAGCAGCTTTCTAACATGCGTTTTGATGATGACATCAAAAAGAATAAGGATGATGCAGCTAAGATAGAAGAACAGCGAAATAAAACTGTTGGTACTTCGATGGCCGTTGCGAACACTGCGATCGGTTTGATGATCAGTGCGGCAAGTGCAGGAACAGGGGCTCCAGCTGCGTACTCTATCGCATCGAACATCACGCAACCGATGACAACTGATTTTATATTGAAACAGCTGGGTTCCCCCGAGGTTGATACAACTAACTCGGCCGAGAACTCTTACAACCGTCGCAAAGCTCAAGGGTACGCAATTGTTCTTAATCATGAGATGGCTTCAGGGGAAGGCGTGAAGCCATCGCCTGAGCATAATAAAACGGGATGGTATCGTGAGGACGCCAATGGGCGTCCGTCGATTGATGCGAACTCTCTTAGCAATGAGCAGGTAGCAGAAATGTTAGATTGGAAGAATAACGGAGTTGCGGGTGACAGTAACCTGAGGCCCTTGAACAAAGTGGAGTCATCTGTTGCCGATGGTCAGGTTGATGCTGAACATCAAGTTGCAGGAGGTAAGGCCGCTGCGGCTCCGAGAACAAACTAAGTGGTTTGGTTAGTGGATGCCATTGAGGTAGATTCAAAGGTGGGGCGCATGCGACGTTCGTTCATGGGCTTGAGTTGTGCAGTTGCCGCTGTCTTCCTGTTCTCGGGGGTCACCTCATGCGTTCGGGGTGATAGCAAGGGGGGAGGGGACTCCAGTACTCCTCCTGATAGCGCTGTGTTTTCTGCAGATGACACCCTATGTGAAGTGGTCTCGAATCGATTGCTGCTAGAGGGGCTGTCCTTCCATTCTGAAGAGTATGTGTACCGTCACAGTAATGATTCCACTGACCCGACCAAGGTGCCGCAAGAGAGTGCTTTCTACTGTACGATTACTGGGCACGAGAGCGGTGACGATAACCTGTCTTCGCTACTTATCGCATATGCTCCAGGTGGTCTCCTGAGTGTGGATAGTGGGCACTTGTTCAGTGAGATCGAAGCTGAGGGGCACGAGCGGCTGATCCTTGACGGAATCGAAGGGCGAGGCTATATGTGGGCGCATGACGACGGGATCTCTGTCGCCTGGTTGTACCCGGATAACCATGCACTTCAGGTGGAACTCGTTTACAATAACTTTTCGGGACACACGTACGGGCCGAAATCGCTCGAAGGTATGAAGGCTTTGGTTCGGGAAATGATTCCCGCCATTCCGCCAGTCGCTAACGGGCCAACTCTGAGGCGCACGGAGGTGCCATAGGCACAGCCGTCGTTTCTGCTGCGCGTGGTGGGGCGTGCCCGCGATTCGTGGCGGGTGGGTTGTCTCAGTTCTGGCGGGGGTTCTTGCTGTTGGTGGTGAGGGTCTGGACCTCGGCGACCGGCAGGTTGATGGTGTTGGTGGCGGTGACCGCGGGCAGGTCGCCGCCGGAGCCGTCGGTGGCGGTGTAGGTGGCTGAGTAGGCCACGGACACCGTCAGGGGGGTCTTGCCGCCCAGGTGTGCCGAACTACGGTTGAAGGAAATGGTGCAGGGGCTCGAGCCCTCGGGCATTCCCGAGTGCCAGGCGACCCCGAAGCCCTGACATGAGGGCTTCCCATCGGGGGCGGAGAGCTGGAGACCGGCCGAGGCTGCCGTGACCGTCGCCGATGTACTTCCTGCGGAAGCGGTGACGGTCACCGAGCGCGGGGTATTGCCCGTGGCCCACACCCAAGTGTCCATCCCCACCAGGGTGGCGCCCTGAGAGCCGACCTTGGGGTTGGTCTCAATGGTCGGTTGCGGAATCTTCACCGCTTTCCATGCCGCAGTCGCGAGCGCACGCCCAGAGATATAGGGAGCCGGCGGCTTCCCGCCATTCTCGCTGTCCGGAACCCACAGGTAGGGCGCCCCATTGGGGGTCATGCGGTTGAAGGCGGCTTGCATGGCACCCAGGTCCTCAAAGGCGTCCCTGTTGCACTTTACTCGCCACCAGTTTCCCGGCTGCTTATCTTCTTTCGATCGCTTGTAGCCGGAATATACCTTTTCGGCTTCATCGTCAGTGAGGACCCTGTTGGTGTAGTTCAGGTCGAAGACATCGCTAGTTACGTCTGATGCGGAAGGACCCTTCTCGTAGTAGCAGGAGGGCTTGACGCTTATGGACGTTGATGACGAGACCGTTTCGCCTCCGCCGCCTCCGGATGAGGCTGTCGTGTACTGCTCGGTGATGCTCACCGAGATCTCCCCGCCGCCCGCACTTTGCGTCGACGAGGCGTCCACCTGGGAGTCCGCGCCTGAATCGCCAGAGTATGTGGCGTACGCGAGAGGTCCGGACGACATGGTGATAGTGAGAAGTGCGGCAACAAGGAAGGAGGTGTGGTGTGTTCTTGCGGGCGATTTTGTCATGGCTGAGTCTTTCAGTTGCCGACCGAACAAGTGTTCACTTCTCCGTGTTTCTCCTGGCTTGCTTTCCACGTGCCGTCGGAGGTCTTCTTCATTATTTCGATGATGGGAACATATACCTGCTGTTGCGGTTTCGTGGTGTCGTTTCCTTGGGCGTCCACAAATGTCGTGCGGGTCTGATCCACGCAGGCGGCAACTGCGTAGCCGTCACCGTCTGCCGAGGCGGTTACTTCGCTTACTGAGATTCGCACCGGCGGTCGCGTTAATTCTCCGTTGCGTTTAGATGCATTATGTTGGACCTTGACAAGCACTTCGTCGGTGGCGACGGTGCTGATGGTGTCGAGGCCCTCGTTCTTCGTCCATAGGCGCCAGGTCGCCCTTTCGTAGGCGAAGTAGGCGCGCAGGACCTCGGTCTGGGTGGGGTCGAGGTTCTCCGGGATGGAGACGACCGTGTAGCCCAGGTCCGGGTCGGACATCGACTCCGGGGTCACGGGGCCTGTGCCGGCGGCGCTGCTCGCGCCCGGCGATGCCGAGGCCCCGGCCGACGCCGTCGCACCGGCGGACGTGCTGGACCCACTGGCTGCGGTCTTCAGTGGAGGCACGGTGCCGCCGCCCTTCGGGCTGCTCGACGAGCACCCGGCCAGCACCAGGCATCCCGCGAGCACCGCGGTGCCAGCCACCCCCGTGAATCGACGACGAGAACCACGCTGTCCCACGAGCACACTCCAATCCGTGATAGCCGGAATCAACCGGCAGGCCGCAACGAGTCGACTATAGCCCGACAGTCACGGCCGCATCACGGTTGTGCTCCCCATGCCGGAGTCCCCAGGCCTGGTTCCCGCCCTGTCGCAGTCCTGCGACAGGGCGGGAACCGGGCGGCGACAACGATTCAGTAACGTTCAGGTCATGACGAAAGCACTCATCTCCCTGCCCTCCCTGTCCCTGATCGCAGCCCTCGCGCTGAGCGGCTGCTCCCTGTCCGTCGGAGGCGGCTCGTCCTCGCAGGCTCAGCGGCAGCAGGCCCAGGCCAGTCAGGCCGGCTCGGACTCCGCCGGCTCCGCGGGAAGCGCCCAGGGCTCCACCTCCGCCTCGGCGTCGGGAACGGCCGCCTCCGCGGGCCAGGCCGTCGCCGGCTACGAACCCGGACAGATCCCCCCGATCCCCATGATCTCCCTGCCCGATCTCAGCCTGCTCACCCAGTCCACGGGCGCCTTCACTCCGGATCTCACGCGCTCCATCACCTCTCAGCCCGGCATCACGGTCAGGCCCGCCCGCTGCGACGCGAGCGGATCGCTCGTCTCCGGCTCCACGGTCCTGGGCGGGGACGGTTCGCTGACCACGAGTTCAGGAGCCACAGCGGTCACCAACAATGGGGACGGCGCGGGCACCTACAGCGACGGCAAGGTTTCCATCACCAACAACGGGGACGGCTCAGGCACCTACTCCGACGGGAAGGTCTCCATCACCGTCAACGGTGACGGATCAGGCACCTACAGCGACGACCACCTCTCCGTCACCGTCAACGGTGACGGATCAGGGACCTACAGCGACTCCGCCACGGGGGAGGCCATCACCCTCGATGGCAAGGGCTCGGGCACCTACAGCCGCGGCGGGGTCTCGATCACCAACAATGGTGACGGCTCGGGTAGCTACAGCGACGGCACGATCTCGATCACCAACCTCGGTGACGGTAGCGCCATCGTCAACGACGCCACGGTCTCGGCCAAGCCCGTCCCCAAGGCCGGCAAGGTCGGCACCTTCCCCTCCATCGACGCCGCCAAGCCCGTGCAGTCCTGCGGCACCGTCATCACCCTGGAGGACAGCGTCCTGTTCGACTTCGGCTCATCAGAGCTGCGCGGCGAGGCCTCGACCACGCTCACCAACCTGGCCACCGTCATCAAGGACTCCAAGGCTCCCAAGGTTCAGGTCCAGGGCCACACCGACTCCGTCTCCGACGACGCCTTCAACCAGAAGCTCTCCGAGCAGCGGGCGCAGGCCGTCTCAAGCGCCCTGAAGTCCGACGGCGTGGCCGCCGACCTGGAGGCCGTCGGCTACGGCGAGACCAAGCCGGTGGCCCCCAACGAGAACCCCGACGGCTCCGACAACCCCGCCGGTCGCCGCCTCAACCGCCGCGTCGAGGTCTTCGTCCCGGCCTTCTGAACCGCCGCCCGGCCATCAGACCGCACGTGCATGATGCCCGCCCGACTGCCCTCACCACATGTGAATACCGGAGAAGAACCATGTCCCCGACCACTCGTCCCCTCCCTCCTCGCCGCACAGCCGCCGTCATCCTCGTGGCCCTGTCCCTGACCGGCATCAGCGCCTGCTCCATCTCCGTCGGCGGAGGCTCGACCGACCAGGGAACCGCCGCAGCGGTGGGCCAGGAGGGCTCGCCGTCGGAGCAGCCGGCAGCGTCGTCGCCGTCAACGACTGCGACGACCGCCTCCCAGGCGCCCCGATCGCAGGCCGCTGCGCCCAGTACCCAGGAACAGGCCTCGCCCGCCGCCGTCGGCTCCAGCGCACCCGAGGCCGGCGCTCAGCCTGCGAGCGGTGAGCGCCCCGGCGCTCGGGCGACCATCACCGACAGTGACTGGCTGAGCGACCTGGAGTTCGTGGAGCAGACCATCTCGGCGAGCCCGACCATGCTCCTGAACAAGTCCGGCGACGACGTCCGTATCGAGGGGGAGGTGAACAGCCTCAGTGTCACCGCCAACAACACGAAGGTCTTCGCCGACTACGTCGGCCTGCTGACCATCTCCGGCAACAACGTCACCGTCTACGTCAAGGACGTCGACCGCGTCGTCATCAAGGGAACCAACGCGGAGGTGGTCTGGGCCGGCAACAGCCCGAAGCTGGAGGACTTCGGCCACAACACTGAGACCCGCCAGCAGGGAAGCGAGGGCTGAGCCCCGCCTCGCCGCACCTTCCCCCGCCCGGCTGCCATCGCGGTAGTCGACGGCGTGCAGTGGCGGCGCCTCAAGGGTTCGGTGACCGGACCCGTTCCTGAATCCCGGCGACTGGGCCTGCACCTGGGCCCGGTCGCCGGGGTCGTCTCTGCTCCGAGGCGCCTCGGCCACCGGTGTCCCACACCGTATGCGGTGGACCAGCACTTGACTCCCCCGTGCACATACTGTCTATAGTGTGTATGTACAGAAGGAGTTGCCATGCCGCTCTCGGTCGTCCTGTCCAACACGGCAGGAGTTCCCATCTACGAGCAGATCGCCCAGCAGGTCAGGGACGCGATCCTGACCGGCCAGGTGGAGGCCGACGAGATGCTGCCCTCGATCCGGGCTCTGGCCCGTGACCTGCGCGTCAGCGTCATCACCACCACCCGCGCCTACTCCGACCTCGTCGCCGAAGGCTTCCTGGCCAACGTTCCCGGCAAGGGCTACTTCGTCCTGCCCCGGGACTCCGAGCTGGTGCGCGAGCAGGTGCTGCGGGAGGTCGAGGAGCACCTCGACCGCGCCGTGGAGCGTGCGCGCCTCGCCCAGCTCGGCGACGAGGAGCTCCACACCATGCTGCAGACCATCATCGCCACCTCCGCCACCCCCGCCACCTCCAAGGAGAAGCAGTGAACCCTGTCGAGATCTCCCACCTGACCAAGCACTACCCGGACTTCAGCCTCAGCGATGTCACCTTCTCCGTCCCTGTCGGCTACGTGACGGGCTTCGTCGGGGCCAACGGCTCGGGGAAGACCACCACCATCAAGGCCGCCCTGGGCATGATCCACCCGGATTCCGGCTCGGCCACCACTGTGGGACACGAGCGCATCGGCGTCGTCTTCGATGCCCCGCCCTACAACCCCGAGTGGCGCCTGAAGGACCTGGGTCGCGGCATCGGGCGCTTCTTCCCCACCTGGTCCCAGGAGCGCTACGACGCCGAGCTCCAGGCTGCGGGCCTCAATCCCACCAAGAAGGTCAAGGAGCTCAGTCGAGGCATGGGCATGCGCCTGCAGATGGCGGTGGCCCTGGCCCACGATCCCGAGCTGCTCATCCTCGATGAGCCCACCGGTGGGCTGGACCCCTTGGCCCGCAGTGAGATGGTGGACATGCTCGCCCAGTTCATGGTGGAGGAGGGCCGCACCATCCTGTTCTCCACCCACATTACCTCCGACCTCGATCGGCTGGCCGACTACCTGGTCATCCTCAGTCGGGGCAGGGTCGTGGCCAACGGTACCGCTGAGGAGATCATCGACTCCTTCCGTCTCGTGCGCGGCATCCCCGAGCACCTGACCGATGCCGTGCGCCAGGCCAGCCTCGGGCTACGCAGCACGTCGCTGGGTTGGGAGGCCATGATGCCGACCGACGCCGCCGAGGCGCTGACGGACCGCATCGTCGTCGAGGTCCCCACCATTGAGGACCTCGCCGTGCACATCGCCAAGGAGGCGGGCCGTGAATGACCTCATGACCACGGATCGACGTGAGCACCCCGCCGAGGCGGCCGCAGTGGCCGAGGCGCCGGCCGGCCCGATGACGAGGGGCGCCGCGGCCGGGCCCGGACGGGGCGCTCGGGTGCTCTCGCTGGTGCGGTTGCACCTTCTGAGCCTGCGAGGTCCTCTGCCCTCCCTCCTCGGCCTTCTCCTCATTATGGGCGCCGTCAACTTCGTCTCCGGAAGTATCGTCCCGGTCAGCGGATTCCTCACGGGGGCCGCCCTGGCCGGGGGCCTATCGGGAGTGATCGCCGAGCGCTCCGGCATCAACCGTCTGCTGGCCTCTCTGCCCGTCTCCCGGGCCGACGTCGTCAACTCCTACTGGGCGGTCGCGGTGCTGCATCTCCTGGCCGCCTCGGCCCTCTACGCGGCCATAGGCCTCCCCCTGGGTGTGCTCCCGGGTGAACTGCTCGACGTTCCCCTTGTCGTCATCACGGGGCAGGCCCTGGGAATTCCCGTGTTCCTGCACTTCGGGCGTGGGCTCGGTCTGCTCGTCTGGGCGAACGCGATCGTGGTCCTGGCGGGGTTGGGTGCGCTGGTGCTCAGCTTCAGGCCGATCCGGGACCTTGCACTGCGGACGACGACGGGCCACTGCCTGCTCCTGGCCCTGGGCGCCTGCGCCCTCATCGGCCTGTGGGCGCTGAGCCACCGCCTCTACCTCGGGCAGGACCAGTGAGCGCCACGATGATGGGGACGACGACGGGGACAGCGCCCGATAGCAGCCGGGGCATCGGAGCGACCGCGGCGACTGGGCCGGCAGGCCCTGAGGGCAGCGGCGAGACGGCGCTCGCCGGGGTGGGGGCAGTGCTGCGACTCGACCTCATCGTGCTGCGCCGTCGCGGTCCACTGCTCCTCCTGCCCCTGGCGCTGGCGCCGTTCATCGCCATGGACGTCCTGGCCGGCCGTCTGCAGACGACGGTGATGGTGGGCATCGCCCTGGGACTGTGCGCCCAGTACGCCCAGAGGGCTGTCGAGTCCGCTCACCACATGGAGCGCCTCTACGGGGCGCTGCCGCTGCGGCGCAGCGAGCTGGTCGGTGCCCGCTGGGCCGAGGGGGTCGCCCTGGCGCTCCTCTCCGGCCTGGTCTGCGTACCGGCGGCCGCTCTCACCGGTGACTGGGGTGGTCTCATGGCCGGCCTGTTCGTCATCTGCCTGTCCGCGGCCCTCGGGCTGCCCCTGTTCCTGTGCCTGGCCCCCGAACGGGCCCTGTGGATGTGGGGGCTGTGCCTCGGGGCGGGAGCTGGGGCCCTCTACGGCGGCACCCCGCTGCTGGCAGGACCCGCGGCCGAGGTACTGCGCGAGCCGGTGCCAGCCGTCCTAGCTGCCCTGTCCTGCCCCGCCCTCCTGGGCGCCTCCCTGGTGGTGGCCCTCCGCTGGTACGGGCGCCAGGACCACTGAGGCCCGGCCGAGGAAGAAGCAAGAAGAAGTGAGGAGATCGACCATGCCCGAGTCCGTGCCCGTGTCCGAGTCCGCTGCCTCTGCCGCGCGGACTGTATCTGCCTTGCCCACTGCCGGTGCTCCTGCGGCGTCGCAGGTGCGGGGCGAGGGCGCCCTGACCCGGTGGGAGACGGTGCGCGCCGTCATGCGCCTGGAGCTGCTCGTCGTGCGGAGGTGGGATACCGGGCTGCTGGTGCTGGCGGTGGTGGCGCTCAGCGCCCTGGGGGTGGCCGTGCCCAGGGTGAGGGAGTGGCTGGGACTGTTCTACCCGTCCCCGGACAGACTGGTGTACTACCTGCTGGGCGCTGTGCTGGTGGTGGGCGTGGATCTGTGGCGGCCCTCCCGTGAGACCCAGATGCGCCAGCTCTACGGGGCACTGCCCGTCAGCCGTCTCGATGTCCTGGCTGCCCGCTACCTCCTGCTCGTGGTCGGCTGGGCGATCATGCTCCTCGGGACCTCCGCAGCGGTGCTGCTCGGAGGTGTGGCATCGGATGATGCCGTGGGCCTGCATCTGACGTTTCTGATCGGCTTGGGGGTGATTGTCGTGGTGATGCCTCCCCTGCTCGTGGCTCGCGGCGGAACCTCCTCCCAGCCGGTGCTCGAGCTGTGGGGCCTTGCCGTCTGCGTCATCGTGACTCTGCCCGCGGTCATCGGGGTGGTGATCGCGCAGGAGGCCATGCCCCGGCAGGTGGTGCTGGCCTGGGGGCTTGGGCTCATCGCCGCGCTCTCCGCAGCGGGACTGGGCGCCTCCTGGCAGATCTGTTGCCGTGTCTACCTCACACAGGACCACTGAGAGGATCGCCTGAGAACACGAGTGGTGGTGGTCGGTGAGGACGCCGTTTCACGGATAAGGGCCTGGCTTCGCTCAGTGCGCCCGCCGACGTCTGCTCAACGCTCCCGGGGCCTTCCCCACGGGCCGTTACCCTGGGACCGTGACCACCGCTGCCCCGCCCGCTGCTCCCGGCGCCCCCGTCCCGACCACCACGTCCGGCCCCGGTCTGTTCATCTCCTTCGAGGGAGGCGACGGTGTCGGCAAGACGACGCAGATCCGCATCCTCGCCGACCTCCTGACCGCAGCGGACGTGGACCACATCCTCACCCGTGAGCCGGGAGGCACGGAGCTCGGCGTCGAGATCCGCCGCCTCCTCCTGCACGGCGGGCACGTCGCCCCACGCGCCGAGGCCCTCCTGTACGCCGCCGACCGCGCCCACCACATCGCCACCCTCGTACGGCCCGCCCTCGAACGCGGCGCCGTCGTCCTGGCCGACCGCTACCTCGACTCCTCCGTCGCCTACCAGGGAGCGGCCCGCTCGCTCGGCCCCCAGGAGGTCCGCGACCTCTCCCTGTGGGCCACCGAGGGGCTGCTGCCGGACCTGACCATCCTGCTCGACGGCGACCCCGACCTCGCCGAGCGACGCACCACCGGCCGCGGCGCCAAGGACCGCCTCGAGCAGGAGGGGGACACCTTCCGCACCGCCCTGCGCGAGCAGTTCCTCACCTTGGCCGAGGGTGAGCCGGAGCGCTTCGTCGTCGTCGACGCCGACCGGCCCGTCGACCAGGTGGCCGACGACGTCATCGAGGCCGTTGTCGCCGCCGTGCGCCGCCACGGCGTGCACCTCGCCCACGGCGGGGCCCACCAGGGCGTGCTCCTGGGGCTGGAGGCCTTCGTGGAGGCCGCCGCCCGCCGCAGCGCCGCAGGGACGGATAAGGGGGCGAGCTCATGAGCGTGTGGGAGGACGTCGTCGGCCAGGAGAGCGCCGTGGCCGCCTTCAGCGCCGCAGCCCAGGCCGCCCGAGAAGCAGCTGAGCAGCGCGAGGCGCAGACCGCCGCCGGTCGCGCCCCCGAAGGGGCACGAGACGGGGGAGCAGGTTCGGTGGCGGCTGTAGCGGCCGGGCTCGCCATGACCCACGCCTGGCTCGTGACCGGCCCGCCCGGATCGGGCCGCTCGAACGCCGCCCGCGCCTTCGCCGCCGCCCTGCAGTGCACCGGCCCCGTCCCGGGATGCGGGCAGTGCAAGCCCTGCCGTGACGTCATGGCCGGCTCCCACCCCGACGTCGTGCGCCTGGCCACCGAGAAGCTCATCATCACCATGGAGGAGGTCAAGACCCTCATCGGCGAGGCCCAGCGCCGCCCCTGGACCGGGCGCTGGCGCGTCATCCTCGTCGAGGACGCCGACCGCATGGCCGAGCGCACCACCAACGTCCTGCTCAAGTCCATCGAGGAGCCCCCGCCCCAGACCGTCTGGCTGCTGTGCACCCCCAGCGCCGACGACGTCCTGCCCACCATCCGCTCCCGCTGCCGCCTGGTGACGCTGCGGATCCCGCCGACCGACGCCGTCGCCGAGCTCCTCGTGCGCCGCGACGGCGCCGACCCCGAGCTGGCCGCCCGGGCCGCCCGGGCCAGCCAGTCGCATATCGGGCTCGCCCGCCACCTGGCCACCGACGCCGACGCCTGGGACCGGCGCCGCCGCCTCCTGCTGGCCCCCGTCTCCCTGCGCAGCGTCGGTGACGCGGTCCTGGCCGCCGCCTCCCTGGTGGAGGCCGCCGAGTCCGAGGCCAAGGAGGCCACCGCCGAGCGCGACGCCCGTGAGAAGGCCGAGCTCACCCGCGCCCTCGGCCTGGAGAGCGACGGGAAGATCCCGGCGGCCCTGCGCGCCCAGATCCGCCAGCTCGAGGAGGACCAGAAGCGCCGCGCCAAGCGCGCCCGCACCGACGTGCTGGACCGGGCCATGATCGACCTGCTGTCCTTCTACCGTGACGTGCTCACCACCCAGATGGGTAGCGACGTCGAGCGCGTCAACCTCGACCTGTCCGACGCCGTCGACCAGGCCGCCCGCACGACGAGCCCCGAGCAGTCCCTGGCCCGCATCGCCGCCATCGAGGAGTGCCGTAGCCGCCTGCGCTCCAACGCCGCTCCGCTGCTGGCCGTCGAGGCTCTCATGGTGCAGCTGCGACCCCAGGCCGAAGGAAGCTGAGCGCCATGCCCCATCCGGCCTGGGGTGGGGCATGAGGCCGTCGTCGTAGCCCCCGAGCGACTGTCGACGCGCCCGTCAAAACCAGGACGGCCACGGCCCGGTGTGGAAGAGTCGTGACATGACCGTTATACAGCCAGGGGGCGAGGACGGCGGCCACGCCGCTCGGTTCGAGCCGATCATCCGCAGATCGAGCCCGCAGGAGCGAGTCGTCGCCTGGGGGCTGACCGCTGTCGGTCTGCTGGGTCTGGCCATCGGGCTGGCGATCATGGCCTCCGGGCAGTACCGGGGAATGCTCGCCTGCTTCGCGGCGGCGGCTCTGTGTCTCCTCATGGGCTACCTGACCCTGCGGCCGCGGACCGTCTTCGGCCGGAGCGGCATCCGCAGCAGGACGCTGCTGCACTCCTATGACCTCTCCTGGCCCGGTTCCCGGGACGACTTCGACGTCGTCCGGCAATCCCGATCCGCTCTTCGCGTCCGCGACGCGGGCCCGAGCGTGCAGGCGATAGTGTGCGGTGGGGCGGGCACGGTGGTGCTGGGAGGAATGACCACTCGGGCGCTCACCGAGCCCAGGGCCCGCTACCTCATGGAGGAGGAGCTCGATCGGCTCTGGGCCTGGGCCGTCTCCTGGGGGCTGGTGCCCGCCGAGGACCCGGAGGGCACCGGGACTCGCGACCGAGAGGGCAACGGCCCATCTCATCCCTGAGAGGGATCACGCACCGACCGACCGGTTCATACCATGCTGGGTATGAAAACGAGAACGAAGCATCATCCAAGGAATCGGACCGTGCCTGCGCTCGCGGAGGCGAGGCGACGCCCCGGGGGGCTTCGAGGCCGTCGGGTGTCTGCCGGGGTGCTGGCGGCTGTGGCGGGCGTGTGCCTGGGGGTGGGGGCCGGTGCGGTTCCTGCTGCTGCGCTGCCCGCCGCAGGGGCTGCTGCGGCTGCGTCGTCTAAGGCGGCGGTTCCCCAGGGGCTGGAGTCCTTCTACGGTCAGAAGGTCGAGTGGTACGACTGCGTGGCCACCGGTGGGATGGAGAAGTCGGCCGAGAAGACCGGTTTTCAGTGCGCCAAGGTCACCGTGCCGCTGGACTACTCCCAGCCGGACGGGCAGACCATTGAGATCGCGATGAAGAAGCACCTGGCCACCGGCTCGACGCGGCAGGGCAGCCTCTTCATGAACCCCGGCGGCCCCGGTGGATCCGGGGTGGATGGCGTCGGCGCGATGGCGACGACGACCTTCGCCGGCGTGCAGAGCGCCTACGACATCATCGGCTTCGACCCCCGCGGCGTTGGCTCCTCCACTGCCATCACCTGCAGCACCGACGCGGAGGCGAAGGCGATGGAGGGGGTCTCTCCAGTCGATGCTGCAGGCGCCCCGGTAGCATTCGAGAAGCGGGGCGCCGTCATCTCCGAACGCTTCAAGCAGCTGGAGGCCGACTGTGCCGCCCGCACCGAGCCGACCGAGCTGCTCGACCATGTGGACACCGTCTCGGTGGCCCGGGATCTCGATATTCTGCGGGCGCTGTCCGGGGACCAGAAGCTCAACTACGCGGGCTTCTCCTACGGCACCTACCTGGGGGCCACCTACGCCGAGCTCTTCCCCGCCAACACTGGGCGGCTGGTCCTCGACGGCGCCCTGGACCCCAGCCTGAGCTACAGCGAACGCAGGCAGGGACAGGCCCGCGGCTTCGAGCGGGCGCTGCGCAACTATGTCGCCTGGTGCCAGTCGGGTCAGAGCTGCCCCCTGACCGGTGGCACCGACGCGGGCGTCCAGCAGATCGGAGACGTCTTCACCTCGGCCAACCAGTCGCCCGTGCCCTCCTCGGACCCGAACCGCCCGGTGACGGGTGAGGACATGAAGCGGATCGTGGGGTTCATGCTCTACTTCCCGGAGAGCTCGTGGAGCGCCGTCAGTGAGGCCCTGGGGCAGGTCATCAACCAGCACGACGCCTCGGCCTTCAGGGCCATGGCGGACCAGATCGCCGCTCAGCCCCTGGCCAACACCGGAGCGAACATCGGCATCAACTGCCTGGACTACCGGGTCGAGGGCGACATGGCCACCTGGACGGCGCAGAGCAAGGAGCTGGAGAGGATCGCCCCCCGCTTCGCCACCGTCTCGGAGGCCGGTGACCTCGGCTGCCAGGCCTGGGGGCACTCCGGGACCCAGCCGTCCAAGGCACTCCATGCCAAGGGGGCCGCGCCGATCCTCGTGGTCGGGACGACCGGTGATCCGGCCACTCCGTACGAGTGGTCCGTGGCCCTGGCCGATCAGCTCGAGTCAGGCCAGCTCCTCACCTGGGAGGGCAACGGGCACGGGGCCTACACGAACTCCGGGCACGGCCCCTGCGTCACCGAGGCGGTCGACACCTACCTGCTCACCGGCACCATGCCCAAGAAGGGGCTGACGTGCCACGGCAAGGAGTGAGCATCTGAGGAGCTGCCGGAGCCGCTGTCCTCCTGCCGGCTTCCCGCTGAGGGTCGTCAGGGGCTGCGGGCACTCATCGCCGTGGTTGGGGAGCTGGAGACAGGCGCCCCAACCACGGTTCTTTTTCTGCTCTCAGATGCCTGCCCATGACGCGGACACGTCCGTTTACTGTTTGTAATATAACGGTTATGAAAAATAGTGTGAATGAATTGTCTGGTCCGCGACGAGTCGCCCCGGGGCGCCGTCGGGTGTCTGCCGGGGTGCTGGCGGCTGTGGCGGGTGTGTGTCTGGGGGTGGGGGCCGGTGCGGTTCCTGCTGCTGCGCTGCCCGCCGCAGGGTCGGCTCCGGCTGCGGCTGCGTCGTCTAAGGCGGCGGTGCCTAAGGGGCTGGAGTCCTTCTACGGTCAGAAGGTCGAGTGGTACGACTGCGTGGCCACCGGTGGGATGGAGAAGTCGGCCGAGAAGACCGGTTTTCAGTGCGCCAAGGTCACCGTGCCGCTGGACTACTCCCAGCCGGGTGGCCAGACCATTGAGATTGCGATGAAGAAGCACCAGGCCACCGGCTCGGTGCGCCAGGGCGCCCTCTTCGTCAACCCCGGCGGCCCCGGCTACTCCGGGGTGGAGATGGTGGAGAACAACGAGACCCAGTTCTCGCCCGCCCTCAACCAGGCCTATGACATCATCGGCTTCGACCCCCGCGGCGTCGGCGCCTCCACCCCCATCACCTGCGATGACGGCGCGGGCCAGCAGCCCGCCAAGGCCGCCCAGGGGGGCATGGGTGTCAACGACCTCCAGCCCGGATCCCTCGTCGCCGACGTCGCCGGGGACGACCCCACCCCCTTCCGGGACGCTGCGAATCCTGCCGCCGACGGCGGAGTAGAGGCCAACGTCGGTTTCCCGACTCTGATCGACGAGATCACCAAGGACTTTAAGCAGGAGGAGGCCAACTGCGCCGCCCACACCAAGCCGGCCGGGCTGCTCGACCATGTGGATACCGTCTCGGTGGCTCGGGATCTCGATGTCCTGCGGGCCCTGTCCGGGGACCAGAAGCTCAACTACCTGGGCTTCTCCTACGGCACCTACCTCGGTGCTCACTACGCTGAGCTCTTCCCCGCCAACACCGGCCGCATGGTCCTCGACGGCGCCGTCGACCCCTCCCTGTCGCTGGGGGACCGGGCCTCCGGGCAGGCCCAGGGCTTCGAGACCGCACTGCGCACCTACGTCCAGCAGTGCCAGTCCAGCCAGGCCGTCCAGGAGGGCCAGAGCTGCCCCCTGACCGGTGACGCCGACGCCGGAGTCCAGCAGGTTCGCACCCTCATCTCCTCGGCCGACCAGGCGCCTCTGAAGACCTCAGACCCGAACGTCACCGTGGACGGCAGCACGATCCGCAGCGTCGTCCGCCGATTCCTGTACACCTCCGAGTACTGGCCCCTCCTCACCTACGCCCTCGACCAGGCCATCACCCAGAAGGACGGCTCCTACATCCAGGTGCTCTACGGCAAGGTGGTGGCCGGAGGCAGCGCTCCGACCTTCTATTCCGTCAACTGCCTGGACATCCCCGTCCAGGGCGATATGACCAGCTGGGAGAAGGAGTACCAGCAGATCCTCCAGAGCTCGCCCACCTTCGGTGCCTCCCTGGGCAACCAGGATGCGCGCTGCCAGGCCTGGGGGCACAACGGGACCCGCAAGCCCGCACCCATCCACGCCAAGGGGGCGGCCCCCATCCTGGTGGTGGGCACCACCGGCGACCCGGCCACGCCCTACGCCTGGTCCCAGGCCCTGGCCGATCAGCTCGAGTCCGGCCGGCTCCTGACCTGGGAGGGCAACGGCCACACCGCCTACGGGCGCGCGGGAGCCTGCGTCCAGAAGGCAGTCGACACCTACCTCACCAGCGGGACTATGCCTGAGGAGGGGCTGACCTGCAAGAACGGACAGTGAAGCCGGATCGTCCCCGCGCCGGGGGCCTCGATGGGAACTTCTTCCCACTCCGTCTCCAGGAGGAGGCCCCCGGCGGCACGGCAGCATATGGTTCACATCGTGACTACTGCGACCTCGCCTCGGCCTCGTATCAAGCCTCTGCTCGTGGCTCTCTCCGCGCTTCTGGTGTGCGGGGGCCTGACCGCCTGCCAGGATGACACCGATATCAAGGCAACGCCGGCAACGGCGTCGGCCACGGCAACGATTCCGGCCGGGCTGGAGAGCTTCTACAACCAGAAGGTCTCCTGGTACGCCTGTGACAAGAAGGGGATGGGCGAGGCGAAGTCGGGGAAGGACACCGGCTTCACCTGCGCCAAGGTCAAGGTGCCGCTGGACTACGACAACCCCGGCGGCGAGACGATCGAGATCGCGGTGAAGAAGCGGGCCGCTAGCGAGGACTCCGTCGGCTCGCTGTTCGTCAACCCGGGTGGGCCGGGAGGATCGGGCATCGAGCTGGTCGAGAGCGCCGGTTCCTACTTCTCCAAGAATCTCACCAGCTCCTACGACGTCGTCGGCTTTGACCCGCGTGGCGTGGGCGCCTCCACGGCGGTCGACTGCCTGACCGACGCCGAGCTCGACGCGGAACGAGCCGGGGCGAACGACCCGGCGACCCCCTCGGCCGCCGCCACCCAGGAGCGGGCGCAGAAGATGGGGGAGGCCTGCGCGTCGAAGACCAGCCCCGCGGGGCTCCTGGACCACATCGACACCATCAGCGCCGCCAAGGACCTCGACATCCTGCGGGCGGTTGACGGCCAGCAGGCGCTGACCTACCTGGGCTTCTCCTACGGCACCTACCTGGGGGCCACCTACGCCGAGCTGTTCCCCGCCAACACCGGGCGGCTGGTCCTCGACGGCGCCGTCGACCCCTCCCTGAGCGCCGCGGACCTGTCCCTGGGGCAGGCCAAGGGCTTCGAGGCCTCGCTGCGGGCCTACGTGCAGAACTGCCAGAGCTCCAAGCTGGGCTGCCCCCTGAGCGGGGACGTCGACTCCGGAGTCTCCCAGGTCCGCGAGTTCCTCGAGTCCACGAAGGCGGCGCCCCTGCCGACCTCCGACGACAAGCGGCCGCTGACCTACGACCTGGCCGTCTACGGGGTGCTGGGCTCGATGTACCAGACCCAGCTGTGGCCCTCCCTCACCCTGGCGCTGTCCCAGGCGATGGGCAAGGTGGGCAGTCCGGACGGAAGCGCGCTGCTGGCCATCGCCGACGCCGTCTCCTCCCGCCAGAGCGACGGCAGCTACTCCGGTAACGGCGCTGAGGCCCTCATGGCGGTCAACTGCCTGGACTACCCGGTCCAGGGGGATAACTCCTCCTGGGAGGAGGAGGCCAAGGCCGTCAACGAGGCCTCGCCCACCTTCGGCTCCCAGCTGCTCTACCCCGACGCCTACTGCCAGGGCTGGGGCCATAAGTCGAGCCGCAAGCGCGAGAAGATCACGGCCTCCGGTGCCGCGCCGATCCTCGTGGTGGGCACCACCGGCGACCCGGCTACGCCCTACGCCTGGTCCCAGGCACTGGCCGATCAGCTCGAGACCGGTCAGCTCATGACCTGGAAGGGCAACGGGCACACCGCCTACGGGCGCTCCAACGACTGCGTCAAGAAGGCCGTGGACACCTACCTGCTCAACGGGACGATGCCGGCCAAGGGACTCACCTGCTGACCATCGCCAGGCCAGCCGGCCCTCCCGGTTCCCGCAGGCCATGAGATCGGCCCCGGACGACAGTCGCGTCGTCCGGGGCCGATTACTCAGTCGAGCAGCACGGGTGCCGGCGCTGCTCGGCTCCTGCCGGCTCGGCTCACTGGCTCAGCTCACCGGCGATGGACCGTCCCATCCAGCCGGCCAGGTCGTCTCCCGTCAGTCCCTGCGAGAGCAGGAACTGGACCTTGGCGTAGGCGGCCTCCAGGGTCATGTCGCGGCTGCCGACGGCGCCACTGCGGGCCAGTGCGTCCCCGGCCTCGTAGTGCCCCAGGAGGACCTCGGACTCGTGGCACTGGGAGGTGACGATGACGGCTGTCCCGGCATCGATCACTCGCTCGACGACGTCGGTCAGCCCCGGCTCCTGGGACGGCACGTTGCCGACTCCGAAGGCCCGCAGGATCACGGCCTCGGGCAGCGGTGTCAGTAGCGCCTCCAGGCGGGCCGCGGTGATGCCCGGGACCAGGTCGACCACGACGACGTCGTGACGGGCGTAGGGGGCGGCGTCCTTCCAACCGGCTCCGGCCCGGGTGCTTGGGGCCCACTGCCACGGGGCGCCAGTGGTGGCCAGAGGAGCCGCATTGGGGGACTCGAAACCGGTGAAGGCCCACGAGGAGGACTTCGTGACCCGGTTCCCGGCCAGGAGCCGATGTCCGAAGAACAGCGCCACCCCGTTCAGGCGCCCGGAGGTGGCGGCCTTGAGCGCCCCGGTGACGTTCGCCGCGGCGTCGGTTCCCAGTTCTCCGAGGGGGAGCTGGGAGCCGGTGATGACGACCGGAGCGCTCAGATCCGTCAGCGCATAGGACAGGGCGGCACTGGTGTAGGCCATGGTGTCGGTCCCGTGCAGGATGACGAAGGCGGCCTGCGGGTCGGCCGCGGCGTGGGTGCGCAGGTCGTCCACGATCGCCTGCCAGGACAGCGGGGTGGCGTTCGAGGAGTCGATGAGCGGGGCCAGCGAGGTCACCGACACCGAGCGCGCCAGGGGCGTGCCCTCCAGCAGCGAGTGGAGCCACCCCTCCAGATCCGCACCGGGAACGAGACCGTGAGGGGAGTCCACCATCCCGATGGTGCCCCCGGTGTAGATGATGTGAACGTGCATGGGCTCAGCCTCCTGTCGCTCAGGCCTCGTGCGACGGGGCGGATGCGGCTTCGTCCACCTCGTCGGCGAGGACATCATCGAGCAGGTCGCCCCGAATGCGTCCCCGCACCGCGTACCAGCCTGCCACCATCATGACGGCGACGATGGCGAACAGGGCCAGAGTCCAGCGTCCGGCCGGGTTGGCCACGTTCGAGACCACGACGATGGTGAAGAAGGCCAGGGCCGCGTAGTTGGACCAGGGGGCCCAGGGCATCCGGTAGGCCGGGCGCACCTCCTTGCCCTCCTGCACCCGCCGCAGGAAGGCGAGGTGGGTGACGAGGATGGCTCCCCAGGTGCCGGCGATGCCGATGCCGGCCAGGTTCATGACGATCTCGAAGGCGTCCTTTTCCACGAGGGCGTTGAGGACGACGCCGAGCAGTCCCAGGGCGGAGGTGATGATGATGCCCCAGGCGGGAACCTGATGCTTGTTGAGCCCGGCCGCCACCCGAGGGGCCTCACCGGCCACCGCCATGGAGCGCAGGGTGCGTCCGGTGGCGTACAGGCCGGCGTTGAGGGAGGACAGCGCTGCGGTGAGGATGACGACCTGAATGATGTCGCCGGCGTAGGGCACACCGATCCCGGAGAAGAAGGTGACGAAGGGCGACTCGGTCTTGGAGTAGGAGGTGTAGGGCAGGACCAGTGCCAGCAGCATGACCGAGCCGACGTAGAAGACGAAGATGCGCAGAATCATCGAGTTGATCGCCTTGGGCAGGATTTTCTCCGCGTCCTTCGCCTCTCCGGCCGCCACGCCCACCATCTCCGTGCCACCGAAGGCGAAGACCACACCGAGGGTCAGGGCGAAGACGATCGGGAATCCCTCGGGGAAGAACCCACCGTTTCCGAGGATGTTGTGAGCCCCCGCGGTGATCGCGCCTCCATCGGGACCCGTTCCGGTGTGAAGCCCGAGAACAATGGCGACGATGGCCACCACCATGAAGGACACGATGGCGGCGACCTTGATGAGCGCGAACCAGAACTCGGCCTCACCGAACATCTTGACGTTGAGCATGTTGAGGATGAAGACCAGGATGAGAGCCACGAGCGCGAAGACCCACTGCGGGACAACCTTCAGAGCCGTCCAGTAGTGGAGGTAGAGGGCCACGGCCGTGATGTCGGCCATGACGGTGACCGACCAGTCCAGGAAGAAGAACCAGCCGGTGATGTAGGCGCCCTTCTCACCGAGGAACTCACGGGCGTAGGAGACGAATGCTCCGGAGGAGGGTCTGCGGATGGCGAGCTCGCCCAGAGCGCGCACCATGAGGAAGGCGAAGATTCCACAGACGGCATAGGCGAACATCAGTCCCGCCCCGCCATCCTTGAGTCGCCCGCCGGCACCCATGAAAAGACCCGTGCCGATGGAGCCGCCAATGGCGATCATCTGCAGGTGGCGGTTCTTCAGCGACTTGTTGTAGCCGGCGTCACCGCGGTCCCGGATCTGGTCGGGCTGGGAAGCTCGGGAGGGTGACGGCGACGCACCCGAATGTGGCGATGGAGAGGTGGGGGAGGGGCTGGACGGAGACTCGCTCATGGGGATCCTTACGGAGAGGGAGACCTGTTGAATGACGTGCGGAGAATACCGGTCCTGGATGGTGCGGGTGATGCGGGGCGGCTGTTGGGCTCAGGCGCACTCCGGTCCAGGATGTGCCGCGACGTCGTCATGATCCAGTGCTGAGTCGGGGGGAATCCGGGGAGGTCTGGGGGTTTCGAGGGCTCTTTGTCCTCGACGGTGGTGCCGATGCGGCGAGGCGGGCGGTTAACTGTGTCGAGGAACACGGTTCTCCTGGCGGCGCTGGATTGCGGTGGCGGCCGCGAGGCCGGTATGTTCGGCTCTGCTGCTTGTGCCAGCGCCGCCTTAGCTCAGTCGGCAGAGCGATTCACTCGTAATGAATAGGTCGTGGGTTCGATTCCCACAGGTGGATCCACTTGAACGCTCAGTTTGATGCAAAATTTTAACGTATCTGGCGGTTGCGAAGGGTATTCAGCTACGCAGGTGCAGGCAGAAAAGCTAGCCTATAAAGTGTTCAAAGTAATGTATATTAATGCTACTGTGCGTACAGAGTAATATTCACTGCGCTTTTCGAGGTGATTGAGATGGCTAATGTTTCTTTTCGGACAGATGATGAGACGAAAGCTCAGGCCGCGGAGTTGTTCCGTGACCTCGGGTTAGATATGAGCACTGCGATCAATATGTTTTTGAGGCAGTCGATTGTCAGTAACGGTATCCCGTTCACGCCACGCCGCGAGAGTCCAACTAATGCCTTGTCGAGAGCTGAAGTTGAGTCTCGCTCTGGTGCTTCGTTTCGAAATGTCGCTGAGCTGATGGAAGACCTCAATGAAGCTGACTAGCGTCTTTCGCACAAATCAGTTCAAGCGTGATGCCAAGGCTCTTTTCAAAAAGCATTACGACGCTGCAAAGCTGGCGGATGCTATCGAAGCTCTTATGCGGCAAAACCGTGAAGAGCTACGCACCTGCTATCGCGGCCATGCATTGCAGGGAAACTGGAAAGGATACCGAGAAATTCACCTTGAAGGTGACTGTCTACTGATCTACCGCGTGAAACATAGCGAGTTGCTTCTTGTGCTCACTCGAACTGGCTCTCACGATGATTTGTTCTAGGCGTTCCTGCAAGTGCAGATTGATTAACGAGAGAATCTTCCTGTCAAGAAACATTCTTCACCGCATCTCTTGCTATGGATGCAGTTTCTGACATGCATAATGAACCTTATCCAGAGGTTAAAATGAGTGCGAACACAAGTATTCCTGACATGCAGTATTCACGTTTTTCTGTCTATTGATTAGCGTCAATCTCAACGCTAATTCCAGAACGGCGCCGCGGGATTTATATTCTCGAATTTTCTAACGGCGAGTTTTACGTCGGAAAGGCGCAAAATGTGGTGAGGCGATTTGCGCAACACAAGCATGGTCGCACTAACCACGATGAAGCCTGGAAAGATATTGAGAAATTATGGTTTATGCCAGTGTCCAAGAACAAGGATTTTACTCAGATCGAAAGTGATGAGATCTGTAGATTTCGGGCATCCGGCAAACGTTTAAGAAATCGCGCTCTGAATCTTGGCCACAGTCAACCTTCTAGTCTCGACGCAGTAATACCAGTTGAAGATCAGCAGTCGTGGGTGCTTGGGAATGGACCATACAATTTGCATGGCGCCCGAGAGGGGCTTCTCGATTTTGATAAGAAGCCATCAAAATTCTTTAGACAGATTCCTCATGAATGCCGCGATTTAGTTCTTTCTGATTTGGCCTTTGCCTTAACAAAGCTACTCCCCGATGCTGTTGAACTTGAGGGGAGATATTGGACGATCTCAGATTGCCCGGGGACGGGAGGCGGACGTTGGGTGACCTTGAATACGGGATACCTTGAGTTCATGTATTTCCCGAAGACAATTCCGTGGCTGTACGGCGAGCCATTGTCGAGGCTTGCATACATCAATACGCCCGCCGGAACACTTTTAGATGTGAGGTTTTCCGAAGGAGCTTGGGCTGATTCTTCGGACATTTTTGATGTGCCTGAGGAGGTTGAACAATTCTCAGTGGTGCGAAGAACATCATACTCTTCAACAGATGCAGACGCGGTATTGTTCTGTGTCGGTAATCTTGAAAATTGTGCAGCTTATTTACGGACATCTTAAATGGTGCTAGGGAATTTGCGTTGTAAGCTATGCGCCAAAACGCTTCAGGAATGTTCGCGAAAAACCACTCTCCTCTAGTCAGAGAAATCTACCAATTCTCCCTTGCGATGGGCGTGGAATTGATGCTGATTGACTGCTCTAGCATCTCGCCTGCTTTAGATTCACTAGTCAATGGCTCAAGTACTAGTCAATGGCTCAAGTGATGTAGATGTAACAACTAGTTTTAAAAATTGTTCCTTTTCCTAGCAAAGCTGGTTTTCGTAGTTTTGCGCTTACTTGCCTGAATTCATGTCCACCGGGAGTCAATTATCGAATTAAGGTTATCTGCAAATCGTGGAACGTATTGGTTAAGCAAGCCGTCGTAGGCGGCTGAAGGTTCCATCAGAATCAGCTTCAAAGATCAAGCCTGATCCAGAAAACGCACCTGTAGCTTGCACCCACGCCACCGGTTTGAACTGTCCTGGGTTTTGTTCCTAGGCGTTTACCTTGTTTTCTATTATTGCTTGTTGGAGGCAGTGTTCGTTCCACCATGGCGGGATCCGTCTTGGTATTTGGGGTTGTAGCCGATGACGCCCGCGCATGACCTTCTCGGACGGTTCGCCCGCAAGAACGCGTACAGTTCCTCGTAAGCCTCAGACTCATCAGGTCGATGAGCTGCCTGTTTTCCAAAGGGGCCTGCGGACGGAGCGCCGATGGAGCCGAGACAGTGTGCGCATTTGCGGGTTCGGGAGGAGGCACCGGGCTGTGGTGCTCGCTGGCGCCTCTCGCGACTCCTGAGCGGCTCGGTTGGCACCTCATTCGCTATGACGGCACATGCTTTTTCTTTGGGGTGCCGATGGAGCGGTTGCGATGTTGGAGGACGTTGCCCACGGCCACTACGGGACGGGCTTAATTTCACGCGCGACGGCTGAAATGCTTCGGGAGAAGCACGTCCGAAGGAGAGCCGGTGTTGCTTGGGGAACACGGAGGCTGGTGGAGGCTTTGCCAGTGCCAAAGTCAGAGTCAGCGCCAAAGTCAGACTCAAAGTCAAACTCGGCGCCAGCGTCAAGTTCGCCAGCGGCTCGTTCGGATGAAGAAGTAGACAGAGGCGCAAACGAAGAAGTAGACGACGAAGCGACGGCTCGAACCGGGAAGGTCCGGGCCGCCGCTCGGCGCTCACATTTCACTCAGTCACGGGCTGGGTAGCTGATCCGGGAGACGTGTCAGCGAACTCTACTTGCGCAGCCGTTTACCGCCTGCGCAGGAGAAGCGCCCAGGCGCCCGCCCCGACGAGTCCGCTACCACCGATCCCTACGAGGATCCACTGCCACCAGTTCGAGCCGCTCCCGTACGAGGCGGAACCGCGCTCAGGATTGAGCAGGGCGCTCACGGGGGTAGCGGGCTTGGTGAGCGCCCGCGTCGTGGGCGCTCCTGACTGTGAGGAGTCCGCGAAGTCCAGACCCGCGACGCCGCTCGACTGGGAGTCGTCGGCGCTGGAAGCGCCCGATACGCCGGAGTCGGAGCTCGTTGACCCCGCGTCAGTCGCCGAGTTTGACGACACTAGCGAGCCGGATACGGTCGACCCACCGGTTACCGGGGTTCCGGTCTGCCCGGCACCCTCGGCGAGGCGCGCGGCGGCCGCGGTCGGGTTCCCGATCGGCGAGGCCGGGGCGCTCGCACTTGCTGAGGGGGAGCCCGTGGACGGTGATCCGGTTGACGGGGAGGTGCCCGGAGCGGGCGCGGGCTGGCCGGGCCGCTGCGCACCGTTGTTCGGGTTCGGTGCGGGCGAGGGGTTCGGCTCAGCGCCCCTCTTGATGGCGTCGTCGCCGACGAGGAAGATCACATGGAGGGTCTTCTCGATGGTGGAGCCGTCAGCGAGGTGCGCGGTGTAGACAAAGTCGGTCGAGTAGCGCCCGGGCTTCGTGAAGTAGAAGGCCTGGTGGTCGTGTGATCCAAAGAGGTAGCGGAGGACTATGTCGGGCTTCATCGAGTCGAGTCGGGGCGTGAATCCCTCGAAGAGGGAGGAGAAACCGGTGACGAGGCGACCGGGGCCGGTGAAGTTCCTCATCGCGACCTCGACGCCCTTGCTTGAGAGCTGCGAGTAGTCGACCCGCTGGGTTGAGAAGCCGACCCAGGGGATGCCCTCGAGCTGGGTCTCGGGCAGACTCCACACACCTTCGGGTGCCGCAGCGGCGAGTTCGCTGTAGCCCTTCGCGCCGGCGGGGATCTTCGCGTGCGTCGAGTCGGGGACGGCGTAGGCGAAGGTTCCGGAGGCGCGGTGGACGGGGTGGCGCGGGTCGGCGGTGTCGTCGACGAAGACCTCCGCCTTCCCGTCCTTCAGGGACATCGCCTGATCCATGTGACCTTCGGTGATGATGTGGATCGCCGAGTCGCCGGGACGGGAAGGGGCGGACGGGTTGGCAGGATCGGGTATCGAGGGATTGCCGGGCTGAACGCCACCGCTCGGTGGCGCATCGGCATCCGGATCCGCAGGGTTTGGAGAGGGTGAGGGTGCCTCGCCGTTGTTCTCCGCGGTGATCGCGCGCAGCGCCGAGATCGCGGCGTCGCCGACGACGAAGTGAGCGGAGCGGGACTTGTAGGAGAAGTTCCCGTCCTTGTCGCGCGTCTCGATGTTGAAACCGACGGCGTAGACGCCTGGCTTCGTGAAGACGTGGGCGAGGGGAACTGCGGCTGCATCGACGGTGAAGCCGCGGTTGGGGTCGCGCGTCGTATCGAGGGTGACGTTCATCGCCCTGTCGGTGACGGTCCCCGCGATGTAGCGGCTGCCCTTGGGGCCGTCGAAGGTGTCGATGGAGTAAACGGCTGGCCCGGAGCGCAGATCGGCGGGCATTTGGGTGAAGTCGAATCCGAGCGATCCGTGCTCACCGGAGGCAGGCAGGACCCAGCGGTCGCCGTCGGCGGTCGTCTGCTTGAGTGAGTCGGGGATTTCGAGGATCGGTTCCCCGGGGATCGACTTGCCGTTCGCGTTCACCTCGAGGGTCACCCGCTTGATCGGCACGCCAGCCCGCACATCGTCTTTGAAGGTCCCCTTGTAGACGTAGTGGGAGGGGGAGGAGGGTGAGGCTGGCGCCTTCGCAGTAGAGCCGAAGAGCGCTTCGATCTGCTTACGGGCCTCGGCCTGGGTGAAGGGGGGCTCGGGCTCGGCGGGCGTCTCCTCGGTGGAGAGTTCGCCGGAAGCGATCATCTTCTCCTTCATCTGCTCGGCAGTCGTTCCGATCGGAGTGAGGGAGGTTGTGGTGCCTTCGGGCAGACCGACCTCGTCATCGGAGCCGACGAGCCACGTGATGGTCGAGGGCAAGGAATTAACGGCTCTCTGGGACCAGGTGGACGTGTAGGAGGCAACCATGTCGAGCCGGTAGACGCCCGCTTTCGAGAAGGTCCAGTTCCAGTGGCCGTGGGAGCCAGCCTGGAGGGAGAGCGGCGCGAGCGAGGGGTCGGAAGAGAGCCCTCGACTCAGGGAGTTCGTGCCGATGGTGCGCCACACCTCGACGGCTCCGGGCCCGGAGGAATTTGCGATCGAGAGCTTCACCTCGTCAAGAAGGATCCCCTCGGGCTGGGCGACCTCGTGCGCCGTGTCGAAGGCACCGATGCCAGCCCAGACGGGACGCCAGTTGTCGATCTGCTCCTGGGGGGCACGCCAGACAATGTCGCCGGGCTTGCCAATGAAGTCGAAGAGGCCGCCCGAGGGGACGACCATGCGCGAGACCTCCTGGGAGTCGGAGACACGCGCGTCGGGGGCGAGTCGGACGCAGACGGAGTTTGGGTCCTTGACGACTTTGCGCCCGTCGACAACAGTAACGGTGAAGATCTCGTCGACACGGGTGACGTAGGCGGCGTCAACATGCGCGTGGTGGAGGAGCTTGCGGCCAGCGCACACGTGGGGAACGCGGCCGTCGGGCCCAGGGGTCGCCTCCGGGTCAGCGCCGGGCGAGCCCGCAGGAACCGTGAGGTCGGCGGGCACGAGGTCCCCGTAGCCAGCCTCTCCGGGCAGGTGCTCGGGATCGTCGGGCGCTCCGGGGGACGAGGGTGTGGCCTCAGCGTTGGTCGAGCCGGAGGCGTCGGAGGCGTACTCCGTGAGAGAGGTCGTTTCTAACGGGACTGCGTGCGCCAAGGGCGCGGCGATCGTTGGCGTAGCAAAGAGCGCGAGGGTGAGGAGCGCGGTGAACAGGGCGAGGAGGGGATGAATCCCGCGGTGGGTGGCGCGCATGATGAACCTTCTGGCGATAATGAGAATGAATTGCATTATCGTACAGGGCTGTCTGCGAACCGCGCAACCTCGAGTGTGAGGTCCGGATCACGCTCGCCGCGTGTAAGGATGCGAGAAGAGTAATTGATGCCGTCGAGGGGGATGCTGTGCTCTATATGTGGGATGCCCTCAAGGCGCGCGTACGGGCGCGGATGTCGAAGACTCTGCTCGTCTACTTCGCGGTGTTCGCGGTCTTCCGTTGTGGACGCGCAACTCGGTCTGCATCGCGTAGCCACTCCTTCTCGGCCTCTACTGAGAGGTTGTCGACACCGTCCTCAACGCGGATCCGTACCGACGCGAGCGCCCTGGAACGAGAGCGCGACATCTAGACGCTCCTATTCGCCTCCTCCAGACCGAGGGGCGGGCCTACACCCACCGCTACATCTGTGAACGGCGGTTTCAAGTGGTGAGTGCAACGGCGTCGTTGTGGGGTAATTGTTCTATGGGTTTGGCGGGGGTTTTCAGTTGAATCGTTGGTGGGGTCGGGTGTTGAGTTGGCGTTGGGCTTCTTCGAAGGTCTTCGGGCGGGTAGGTGCCCAGGTCGGTGCTTTTGGGGAAGTAGTCGCGCAAAAGGCCGTTTATGTTCTTGTTGGAGCCGCGCTGCCAGGGAGAGTGCGGGTCGGCGAAGTAGACATTGATCGTTGTCTTCTTCGTCAACTCTTTGGTTTTGGCTATCTCGGCTCCCTGATCCCAGGTCAGCGTGCGCCGCAGATCCTGGGGTAGGCCGGCGATCATGTCGGTCAGAGTCTCGACGACGGTATCGGCGTCGTGCGAGAGGGGCAAAGGCCGCAACAGCAAGTACTCGGTGGTGCGTTCGACAAGAGTGATGGTCGCGCTCTTGGAGTTCTTCCTGATGATCAGATCACCATTCCTAATGGCCTGGGACGAGGTGCCCTTCGGCCTCCTCGGGCCGATCGGTGATCCTGGCGCCCTCGACCCACGACTTGCCTGACGAACGGGCAACAGTGAGCTTGGAGCGTGGTTTGCGGCTCGTGTGTCCCGAGCGCAAGGTTTTCTCTACTTTGAGTTCGTGACGCAGGCTTGCATGCCCGTGTACGTAGAGGGCCTGGTAGATGGTTTCGGCGCTGATCGTCATGCCCCCATTGTCGGGCTCGTGCATCCAGGCGGCCGCGATCTGGCAGGGGGGCCAGTGTTCGTTGAGCTTGGCAACCACGAAAGACCGGAGCTGTGGATCCTCGATCTTCAACCCTTTGGGGCGCGCCGCAAGGTGCTTGGCCTGTTCGTGGGCTCGCGCCGCCTGATACGCGCCCGGCATCCGATCAACCTCGCGTTTAACCGTCGAGGCCGACGCTCCCACCTGAGCGGCGATGGTCCGTAATGACAGTCCTTGAGGGTGTAAGAACTCGATGAGCTGACGGCCCCCATCGTCAAGCGGGCCCCGTGCCCCTCGCCTCGGGTCAACCCCGCGACGATTCTCGGATCAGGACACCCATTCCACCCACCAACAGGGCCTGTACGAAACGTCATCCCCCAATCCTTGGCTCAGCCGCGAATCGTGCAGACCGCCACGCCCGCACGCCTGTGCACTTGACGGACCGCCACCCCCTGGACCAACAGACCGAAAACGAGATCCCGCACCTCACCAGAACGGCGAAACACCACAGCAACCACCCCACACACTCAAGGCGCTGCACCCACCACCTGAAGCCACCCAACTCAGATGACGACCCTGCTGGGACAGCTTTCGGCGCTGACCGCTTCAAGTCGCTCGCTCGATACGAACCACGTCGCGCTTGCCTACCTGATTCACCGCGCGCAAACGGCAACAGATCGGGGTGAAACCGCTGGTCAGACCCTGTCGATCGCGCAATTGGTGGACACGCTGAATACGCAGATTTTGGATGATGCGCGCTTTTCTTCGTTCATCGACGACAAGACGCGCACGGCAATCACCGGCGTTGTTCTGGATGTTTCAAGCAGTATCTCTGCCGGCAACTACGTGGACGTGAACCACGGAATGCTCGGCGGTAACTCCGTGATCACCGAATACCTGCACATGCAACGCATCTATGTTTCGCCCGGACAGTCGGTTAGTGCCGGAACAGTGCTTGGCGAGGTCGGCATGACCGGCTATGTCACCGGTTGCCACCTGCACTTCGGTGTTCTGCAGAACGGCGTGAACGTTGACCCGATGGGGTACTTGTAAGCC
>ERZ772999.104-NODE-104-length-53901-cov-31.021766_pt1 | contig 53901 bp, 51 predicted proteins | sample MGYA00511467_ERZ772999 | MGnify/ENA primary metagenome ERZ772999 (study PRJEB29015, sample SAMEA2738064) | human oral metagenome | biome: human oral; feature: human-associated habitat; material: saliva | place: China | collected 2218 ... | reverse complement strand
ATAGACGCCGCAACAATCTGCACAGACTGAAAGAAGTCTGCTCGGACTCGGTGAAGACCCTCACGGACGAACTGTCGGGTGTTCTGTTCAGTAGTGCGTAGAATGTCTGCGAATTGTGCCATGGGAACCATCATACCGTCGAGTCGAGCGGGGCGAGGGGAGGCCGGGTCTCACGGTTCTGTGACGTGCGACCTGCACCCCCGGCCAGGTCGGGAGCTCCCCCAGGGGTTTACTGATGCCCCGGAAGAGCGCCCGAGGAGGGGAGGAGCGCCGCGGCTTACCCGCGGATGCGGCGGGCCACCCGGCGCAGAAAGCCGGTGCGGTTCTCGGGCTCCGGCGGCTCGGGGTTACGCTCGTCCCGGGCTTCCCCTCGAGGTTCGTTGTCGCCGGGGCCGGCCGCCTCGCGGGGCTCTTCCCGCTCGGCCAGCAGGCGCTCGAGCTCGGCGCGGTGCACGGCATCCCAGGAGTGCGCGCGGTCGGACATGGCCCACTCGAATCCGGCCGTCAGGCTCGTGGCCGTAAAGAGATCGCGGGCGGCGCGCACCGTGGCGGCCAGCGGCTCGGGTAGCGCCGGTACCTGCTCCACGGTGGGGAAGGGTGCGGGGGCTTCTGTTTTTCCGGGCTTCTCTTCACCGTGCGCAAGAATCTGCGTCAGCAGGTAGGCACGCTCGGCTCGCAGAGCCTCCAGCAGCTCGGTGCGGCGCGCATCCGATGCCACCGCCGCATGTTGTAGAGCTGCGGCGACCATCAACTCGGGAACACCGCCGGCAAGCATGCCCAACGGAAGGGTGAACTCGCCCAGCCCGTACTGGCTCAGCGCGCCGCCCACCCGCATCTGCGTGAACGCATCGGGAATCAGCGCGAGCACCGGAATACCGGCCGCGGCCGAGAAGACCGCCGGGTGGTAGCGGCTGGTCAGGGTGAACGCCGCCGCACGGTGCACTGCGACGCTCTGGTCGGCGTGCAGAATCGGCAGAAGGGTCACCGGGGTGGAGGGGCTGAGCTGCTCGGCGATGCGCTGGTGCGCCTGAATATCGCCGCTGGTCGGGTCCTGCGGGTCACCGTAGTGGCTCAGAAACACGGGCGCGTAGCCGTGCTCGCGCCACATGCCGTCGAGTAGGCGTGCAATCTGCTGAGCCTGCTGGTCGCTACATTCGTTGACGGTCACGCAGACGTAGTGCTCTGGCAGCTCGTTAAGTGCCTGACTTGCTGAAATACCCTCCGCATAGTGCAGGGTGCGTGCCGGGGAGGCCACCGGGTAGTCGGTGGCATCGTCCACGCTCAGGCGCGCGTCAATATCCCGTTCGCGGCACCAGGCGAGTGAGGAGCTTTCGCGTACCGTCACCGAACGGGCGGTGCGGAGCATGCGCTCCAGAACCTGCGCATCCTCGGGGTTGAGGACCGGGCCCAAGGACTGGCCGGTCACGAATAGGGGAACACCGGCGTACTCGGTGGCGAGGGTCACCGCGGCACGCTCGTAAAGGAGCCAACCGAAGCGGGAGTTGAGGTTGCCGCCGCCGGAGATGACGACCGCGTCCATGGTGGCGATGGAGTCCGCGAAGCCCACCATACGCTCAACGGTCTGCTCCAGCGGGTGCAACACCTCGGGCAACGCTTGCACCTGCGGTAGTGCCACCAATTCGGCGATGGAGGGTCGCTCTCGGTCGGCGTGTAGCTCAGCCAGGACGCACTCGAGCGCCGCGAGGGTCAGCTCGCGCTCGGCCGGGGCCCAGGGGAAGAGGAAAAACGGCAGGTAGGAGTAGCCATCGCCCTCTGCGCCGCGGGGCGCGTTGAGGTACCGCTCCGAGTGCCGCTCGTCGCGGGTCATGAGGGTGACCGCCGCGCCGCCTTCGGCAAGTGCCTGAGCGCTCGCAATGGTCATCGCCTCGTCGCCCACGTGGTAGGTGTGCTGGCCGATATCGCCGACCACGAGCACGCGCGGCGCGCGGGAATGGGTAGAATGAGCGTTCTCCGTCATGGGTTAGCGGCCCTTCCCGTGAGGCGTTGCGGAACGCATGCGCCGCGCGAGGGAGCGGGCCGCGGAACTCAGAGTGCGCAGGGCGCCGCGTCCCCGCGACCGGTCGGCGGCGAATCGGGCCTCCAGCTCGCGCTGGCGCGTATCCATAGCGGCCTGACGAGCCTCAATGCGCTCTAGCCGCTCCCCGAGGGAACGCAGAAGATCCAGGGATTCGCGGGTCAGGTCGTGCCCGTCAATCACGCGACGTTCCAGATCGGCCATCAGGTGCGCCTGGTAGAGGTACGGGCCCGGCCGTCCGCCGGACTGCAGGTCGTCGCGAATCGCGCGGGCGCGCACGCTTGCATCAAAACGGGCGTGCTCGGCCTGGCGCTGCACGCTATTGGCATCCGCGCCGTCGGCCTCCGGGCGCAGCGACCAGTAGGCGAGGGGTTCGTCCACGAGTAGCACCTCGGTCACGGCGGCGGCACGCAGGTTGAACTCCCAATCGCCGACCACGGGCAGGGACTCGTCGTAGAAACCGACCAGCTCGTGCAGGCGGCGGCGGTACAGGATGCCGATGGGCACCGCGCGGTTGGTGCGGTAGAGGAACTGCAGCCCGAACCCGGGCAGACCGTCGTGGAAGATGCGCTCCTCGTACACCTCGAACTCGCCCTCGGGGGTTTCGCGTTCATAGCGTTCCACCACGCGGGTCGAGCAGATGAGTGCTTCGCTTGCGCGCAGGGCCCCGACGGTGCGCTCCAGGAACTCGGGGGCCCACAGGTCGTCATCGTCGTGGATGGCCACAAATTCGCTGTCGGTGGCCGCCAATCCGGCGTTCGAGGCCGCCTCCATATTCCCGCCGCCGGTGGTGAGCAGCATGAGCCGCGGCGCATCGCCCTCCAGCAGGTGCGCGAGGGGCGAAGCCTGCAGAATGGCGCGGGTGGCAGACTCGTCCCCGCCGTCGTTGATGACGCAGACCGTGTAGTCGGTGAAGGTCTGCTCGGCGATATTGGCCAGGGCGCGGCGCAGGAAACGGGGGCGGTCCTTCGTGCGGACCAGAACAGCTACGGTGGGGGAGGGCATAGTCACTTATCGATTGGGGAGGGCATGTGAAGGCTCGTGAACTCACACCATTATGAAGGGCGTTAGCTCCCGCGCTCAACCCGCGCCGATCATAGATGAGAAAGGGAATCAGGTGGGGTCTACGGCGGCCCCGCGAAGCCTCAGAGAAGCGCCTGAACCGCCATCATGACCGCCACACCGACAATAAAACACGCCGGAATGGTCACAATCCACACCAGCAGAATCTGAAGCACAATGCGGGGCTTCAACGCGTTGAAACGCTGGTTAACACCCGCACCCAGGGTCGATGCGGTCGCCAGGTGCGACGAAGAGAAGGGAACCTGCAGCAAAAAGTACCCAAGAATCTGCACGGCGGCGGTGGTTCCCTGCGCGACGGCGCCGCGGAGGGGATCGATGCGCACCATCTTGTACGCGAAGGTGTAGCCGATGCGCCGCCCGCCGCTGAGCGTTCCCAGGCCCAGGGTCAGGGCGATGAAGAGCGTGCCGAGGAGCATTCCTGCGGTGTCCAGACGGTACGTGCCGCCGGAGCCCGAATGGTCGCCGAGCAGGGGAACCATGAGCGACCACAGGAGCAGGTACAGATAGCCTGTCTGTACCCCGTGCAATAGCGAAATCGCGGAGGAGGACACCGCGAGCACCTCGCGGGAGCGCTGGTTGACCATGCGCGGGTTGTGCCCCACCACGAGCCGGTAGAAGGGAATCACCATGACCCAGGAGAGAACAAAAATCAGCGGGGGCAGGTAGAGCAGGGGCCAGAGGGTCGCCTCGAAGATGTGCGGCAGAAACGAGCTGAGGTGCAGTTCCTGGCTGCCCTGCGTGCTGAATCGGGCCCACCAGCTGACCCCGGCCAGCGCGCCGATGAGCGCGTGGGTCGAGGAAGAGGGCAGGCGGAGCGCCCAGGTCAGCATGCCCCAGATGGAGCAGACGAGCAGCGCGGCGAGGATGCCGCTCAGGCCGGTCTCGCCCTCGGGGGCGCTCACCCAGGTGGCCGAGTATTCGCCCAACAGTAGGAAGGCGCTCACGACGCCGAGGACGTTGAAGAGCGCCGCCAGGTAGAGGGCCGAGCGCTCGCCGAGGGCGCGAGTGCGCACGGGCACGGCGACCGTGTTGGAGGCGTCGTGCATGCCGGTCACGTAGACGGCCGCGCCGAACGCGCAGAGGGCGAAGGGAATCAGGAGCATTAGGACTCCTGCACGATGATGCGGCCAATCTCGGTGGAGACATCGCGCATCGCGTTGGAGGCGGCGGTCAGCTGGGCCAGGAAGGTCACGTAGCGGCGGTAGCGTTCGTGGGTGTAGCGGGTGGAGATGTGGGCTTCGTACTCTTCGGCGGTGCGCAGGGCCTGCCGCGAGATGCGGAGCATGTCCATCCAGTAGTTGTCGAGGCCGCGGATATCGGCGAGCTTGGGGATGACGGCCGCGGTGAGTACGGCCTGCCGCTGGATGATATCCAGGATTGAGGTGATGTGCGTGGCAAAGCCGTCAATGCTGTGCAGGGACAGCACGTGCGCGGCGCTCGTGAGCTTTTCAACAGCGGTGGTGAGCTTACGGGCCAGGGTGTAGATATCCTCGCGCGGAATTGGCGGGGAGAAAGAGCTACGCACCTCGGTGAGGGTGCGGTAGAGCAGGTCGGTGGAGTCGGCCTCGTGCGCGAGCATGCGCTCGAAGAGGGCGGGGTATTCGGCGACGGGGGAACCCACCATTTCGGAGAGGAGCGCCGCGGCCTCGCCGACCTGGGCCGAGATTTCGGCGAGGGAGGCGAGGGATTCGTTCGCGTGGGGGAAGAGGCGGTGCAGCATAGTTCCCAGTCTAGCGAGTGGTCGGGGCTGAGGAGTATTTTGGACGCGGCTCCCACCCGGAACCTATACCCGGAATCCGTGCCCAGAACCTGTACCCGGGGCCCATCCGCAATAATATATTCTCAATTTCGCATATACGGGGTTTGTGGCACGGCGTGAAGAGATGCGCCAGAACCGAGAGCCAGAACTGGGCGCTGGAACTGGGGTCGAGAGCCCGGACCGGCCCAGACTGACCCGGGCTATCTCGGGCTGATTCGGGCCGAGATACGGACCAGCCCAGACCGGGATGCGGACCATAAAATACAGGCCGAAAACATAAAACGGTGGGGGTCGATTTCTCGACCCCCACCGGAACGTTTAGGGATGTCGGGTTGGGAGCGCCTCTCGGCGGAAGGCCGCTCGAAGCGGCTAAAGATTTGGAGCCCGGGGCTACCTATTAGCAACCCGACATCTTGTAATTATTATCTACCCGCGCCCCGCAAGAGTCAATCGAAAACGCCCGTTTCACGCCCTTAGCGTGCAAAGTGGAACCTGTGCCAACTCACGAAACCAACCCGGATATTGAAGCACCGGCCCTTCCCTAAACCATAGAATCTGACGAGGGTGTTGCGCGTTCCAACAAAGCGCCTTATCGGGCCCCTATCGGCAGGGATTGAGCGCGGCGCGAACACCGGCGGTCGGCAAATCGAGGAACCCAGCAGAGTGGGGCACCCGGCCTCTACGCGATTTCCTCCGGGTCTCGTCGAGAAGCCTCCGCGGCGCGCCACTGGGCGGCCACCGCCTCCAGGTCCTGCGCGTCCTGCTCGAGCTGCGCCGCCTGCCGCGGCATGCGCAGGTGACGCTCGACCGCCTCACGCTTAATCTCGTGGCTTGTCGCCACCGGAGTCACCGGCGCCGGATTACGCGAGTACCGCGCGAAATCCACGCGAATCCCCAGAGCCACAACGCGAGCGAAGGCCGCGCACCGCTCCATCGCCATATCCAGGTCCCCCGTGTACAGGCCGGCCAGGATCTCGTCAATTGTGCGCACAACCTCCTCGGCGCCCGGCGGATCCGGCACCCCCGCCACCACGTGCGAGCGGTAGTCCTCCGCCATGCCCAGCTCAAAGGCGCGGCTCACCCCGCGCGGGGAGCGGTGCACCGTGTCCCGCAGCCGATACATGCGCCAGAGCGCGCCCGGCAGGGAGTGCGCGCTCGCGTGCGACCATAGTTCGGCAAGCATTTCGATGCCGTAGTCGTCGGTGAAGCTGACGAGCCGCTCGGTCAGCTCTCGATCCCGGCCGCGCCCGCGCGTCAGCAGGATGCGGGCCGAGGCGTGAGCCGCTTCCTCACGGGCGGCGGGATCCATGCCGCCCTCGTGCCGTTCGAACTTCTCGGAGGTAAAGAGGACGGGTCGGTGATGCGTGCGGCGGCGGGAGCGTCCGCCGGTGGAAGATGCGGATGTAGACATAGGATTACCCAGTGTACTCCTGCCGTGACCCCGCGTATTTTCGCCCGCCGTGCCGCGCCCCGCACCGTTCCGGAGGCGAGAGCCGTTAGTGTATAGTAGTTTTTATCTGCAGGCTGTATAGCTATGCGGAAAGAGCGCCTTTAGCTCAGTCGGTAGAGCTACGGACTTTTAATCCGCAGGTCGTGGGTTCGAGCCCCACAGGGCGCACCGAACGACCCGTCGCCTCCCGCTCAGCGGGGGTCGGCGGGTTTTTGCGTCGTTATTGGTTCTGTTGCTCAAGAGATGAGGAGACCCCGTGAGCGTCACCATTAAGAACCCCGAAGAAATCACGATTCTGGCCACCGGCGGCACGATCGACAAGTTTTACTCTGTCGCCGGCACCATGGATATCGGTGAGCCCGCCGCCAAGGACCTGCTCGACCGCGTCATCACCGACGTGCGCTTCGACATCCGACCGCTCATCGGCAAGGACAGCCTGGATATGACCGACGAGGACCGCGCCGAACTGACCGAGGCCCTGGACGCCGTCACCAACACCCAGGTGCTCATCACCCACGGCACCGATACCATGCCCGAAACCGCCCGCTACCTGCTCGAGCACGCGAAGCTGGGCGAGAAGGTCGTGGTGCTGACCGGCGCAATGCAGCCGGCCGTCATGGCGCGCTCCGACGCCGGGTTCAACCTGGGCGCCGCAATCGCCGCCCTGAACCTGCTGGACCCGGGTGTGTACATCAGCATGAGCGGCCGCATCTTCCCGGCTGAGAGCGTTCGCAAGGACCGTTCCCGAGGTATTTTTGAGGGCTAACGCGCCCGAACCGGCGCAGTCGTCTGAATCGGCACAGTCGCCGGAGGAGCACGGCCCGCGCTCCGCTGGAACGGGGCCCCGTGGCTCGGAACTCTCCGAGCCCGCGGAGGCCCCCGTTGTGGAGCCCTGGGATATTGGCAGTAGCGAGCCCCTGCCGGCAAAGGTGCTCTACGCGGTGCGCGTCGTACTGCTCATCGCCCCCGCGCTCGGCATGGTGTACTTCTTCATGCGCGCGGCTCTCTTTCCCGTGGGTGCTGTGCCACTCGTGTACCTGGTCGTGCAGGGTTGGTTGGCCACCATCTACCGCGCCGACCGCTCCGTCATGCTGATTTATTGGGGCAACGCCGTCTCGGCGCTCCTGGCCGCGGTGATGGGTGTCTTCTTCGCGTACCTACTATTCGCCCTGCACGGGCCGGATGCGCTCTTTAAACACTTCGGGGCGTTCTACGCGGGAGCCCTATTTACGGTCATGGGGTCATTCGTGCTGGAGTTTTTCTTCTCGCTGTTCTACGCGGTGGTTCTGCGCCGGGTAATCAGGCGTAACGAGGCCTTCCACCGCGGGTCGTTCTCGGAGAACACCGGCGGCTAAAAGGGCACGGACTGCCCCCTCTTTTCATGTTCGGGAAGCCTTCAACTGCGCATGATACGGTAGAGGCGTATACTGTCGTCCACGCCGTCAGGAGGAGATATATGGGTACCCCGGACCGGACCACAGACGATTCCGCACCGTCCCTCGAAACCCCGGATGGCACCGCCGTGCGGACCCGGTACCAGGCGCCCATCCGCGACCTGCGGCCCGCCTCCCCGGAGGTGAGCGTCCCCTCCACCGCGATGCACCGCACGGTTCCCGCGAAGGCCGCGCCGCATGCTTCCCCGAAGGATGCGCCCCTGCCCGCCCCGCACGTAGCACAGGCCCCGACCACCTCCCTCAACCCCGCGGTGGCACCGGCCGCGCTTCCGGCGTTTCTGCGCACCTACTCCCGCGATGAGATTAGAATACGCCAGCGTCAGCTACGCAAAAACCTGCTGGTGCGCGTCGCCATTCTGAGTGTTCTGGGCCTGACGGAGGGCCTCATCATTGCCCAGTACACGCAGCCGCTGGCGATTTGTTTCTGGCTGGTTGCGGCCCTGTACATCATCGTCCAGGCCTGGCCGCTTCTGCGCCCGCCGAACGACGTTGCCGACACCTCCGTGTACAGCATCTGGGCGATTTGCTCCCTGATTGGGTACATTGGCGTGGGGCTGGTGCTCTCACCCATCACGTTCCTGCTTCTCATGCTGGACTGGTCGGGCGTCTCCATGGGCTTCGACCCGATGCTGGTGCTCTGTGGCCTAGGTCTGGTGTGGGTGAGTGAGGTTGGCCTGTCCCTACTAACGATTTACCGTTTCAACGAGTTGAGGACCGCGCTCACGCATCCCGCCCCGCAGGACGAGGCCGACGCATCCGAGGCACCCGAAGATTCCGGTGCGGGCGCGGAGGCCGCCCCCTCCGATTAGAAGCCCGCCGGGACGCCCCGGCCGATGCACATAAGCTCACCGAACACACCGTATTTCACCACACCATACGTACCCCGCGCCTACCCGCCGCATCGATGAACCGTCGTATATCACGGCGTGCAGGCTCTCGAAAGATCCAACTATGCCTACCCCCGAACCCGCACCGCTCCCCGCGGCTCCGGCCGCTACCTCCCCCGAGGCGTCCGTGAAGTCCTCGCGTTCTAAACCGCCGACCCCGAACCTCGTGTCGGTCGCCGGCTGGGTGCTCCTGGCTATTTCCGCGGGCTGGGTGGCGCTGCTGGTGTACACCACCGTGTCGCTGACGACGACCCATCTTCCGCGCCTGTCCACCTGGCATTCCTCCACCCTCGTGGAGGCGCAGGCCTACTACCCGGTGGTCTTCCTGATGCTGTGCACCCTCGGAAATGTGGTGCTGCACAGTTTCTGCACGGTGGCGTTCATCCGCGGCTACCGCTGGGCCGCGGTGGTGCTTTCGGTGTCTCTGGTGATGGGCATTATCTCGGCGATGCTGATTATGCTGAGCGTGGGTGCCATGCTCGCCACGCTGAACGGTGCGCCCAGCCAGGAGGTCGAGTTCCTGCTGAGCACCTCCTCGCCCCTGTACACGCCCGTGTACATCGCCGGGGGTTACCTGGTGGTGTGCGTCATCGCGCTGGCGTTGGTGTGGTCGCGCCAGTCGCGTGCCTACATGGCGGCCCGCAGCTCGTGGCGTTTGAGCCGCCGCAAGGACTACCTGCTCTAACCTCTGCCGCGGGCTTGCGGCCCGCCGATAGTTTATTCACTAACCACCGATAAGGACGAACCCCGTGACCCCTACTTCCGACCCCGCACACGAGTCACAAGTCCGTACCGACCCCGACGGGCACGATGACACCGTAGAGGCACCCGATAACGGCGAGGAACGGATTGAGCCGGTGCAGAAGACTTCAGTGCTAGTCGATATCTCCTTCTTCCTGGGCGTGGGGCTCATGCTCGTGTATGCGGGTTTGGACGCGCACCAGGCCCTCGCATCCGCCGGACACGGCTGGGACATCGTCTCAATCTTCACCATTGCTGTGCCTCGCCTTCTGAGCGGAACCATCTGGGTGGAACTGATCATCCTGTGCTTCCTGGCGGTCCTGTGCACGGGTAGCAGGGGCGCACGTCAGACGCTGATGCTCTACGCGGCCGTCTGCTGCCTGAGCGGCATGCTCATCACCGCGGGTTCCTTCGACCTGGCCGGGTTTTTCTTCCCGGCCTTCACCGCGCTGAACCCCGCGACGAGCCCGGCCACCGCCTCCCTGACCGTGACGAAGGTGCTGGTCATCATCGTGGGCGTTGGCGCCGCACTTTTCATTTTTCTGCTGGGCCTTGTCTCTACCCGGGATGAGGATGTCGTCCTGTCCGAGGAGCCTCCGGCACCCGCGGCGGAGGGCGCGAAAAACGTGGCCGGGGCCGACGAAGAGGCGGGCATGACCATCGAGGAGAGGCAGGCCGCCCATTACCTGGAAATGCTCCGGCTGATTGACGAGGAGGAACGGGTAACTCGCACCCCCGCCGAGCAGCGAATCCTCGATCTTCGCGCGAAGATGGCGGTGACGGAAAACCCCCTGGAGAAGCAGCGTCTGGAGGGTGAGATTCTGCTGACGCTCCGCGCCGAGCGTGCCGGTCTGGAACCTTATGACGGCGAGCTTATCGGTGAGGAACCAGTCAGTGAGGAACCAACCGATGACGAGCCGGTCGATGAAGAGAACGTCCTCAGTCATCAGAGCGCAGATACAGAAACGCGTGCTCGCCTGGAAGAAGCACAGGCACATCGGGAAGAAGAGGAAGCCAACCGACGGGCTGAAGAGGCCGTTGCTCAGCAGTACAAAGCGATCCGCCGCAAGGCTGACCGGAAGAAGCCTCGCAAGGAACAGCGCGGCTACAAGGACACCTCGGTGTACACCGAGGAAGGGTACCGCCTCAACTAGGCGGGTTGTGTTCCCTTATGGGAGACTCCTCTGCACCCTGCCTCGCGCGCTATAGCGTGGGCGCGTAGGGAGAAAGGAACGATGATGTCAGAACATACCCCAAAACAGCCGCTGAATAACTCGGAGCACACAGCTCCCGACTACAGCGCACTCTCCTCTAACGCGGCAGAAAACAGCTCCGCCGGCTATAGCGTTCCTGAGTACAGCACTACCGGCTACCGGGAAGCGACCGCTGGCTACGTGTATCCCAGCGCCCAGCAGAGCGCCCCTGTACGCCCGCGAGCTCTGATATACGTTATGTGGTGCGTCGCCGTCATGATTATTCTGGGGGAGGTCCAAAAGGTCCAGGTGGCGTTACTCAACGAGAACGCAACGTTCAACGTTGATACGTTGACGAGCATCATTATCCCTGAACTGCTAAAGGATCTTCCCATCAATGCGGTGTACATTTTCGTACTGTGGAGGCTCTGGAAAGGTCGTAACTGGGCATACATTCTTACCCTGGTCTGCTGTATTCTCTGGGCTGTTGGCGGACTGATTGGCGTCATAACAACCTTTATTTTTTCCAATCACCTCATGCAGTTACTAAATGAGCCGGATGCGTGGGGGTCTGGGTCCCTCATGACTACTATCTTGCTGAATAGTATCGTGGGTCTTCTTAACGTTCCCCTCTACCTCTGTGCTGTTTTTCTGCTGATGCGCCGCTCGGTCAGGGCATACACGGATGCTGTCAGTAAGATGCGCATGAAAGAACTTGAGCAGGGCGTTGCTGAAGGCAACCAGAAAGTCGGTGAGGAGCAACTTAAAGGCCGAGAAAACCTCGCTGAGCCGGTCGATGAGGGCCATGTTGCCAGCCATCAGGGTGCAGGTGCAGAAATGAGTGCTCGCATGGAAGAAGCACAGGCACATCGGGAAGAAGAGGAAGCCAACCGACGGGCTGAAGAGGCCGTTGCTCAGCAGTACAAAGCGATCCGCCGCAAGGCTGACCGGAAGAAGCCTCGCAAGGAACAGCGCGGCTACAAGGACACCTCGGTGTACACCGAGGAGGGATACCGCCTCAACTAGCGGTGCGAGCCGTCCCCCAAGCGGTCATCCAAGCAGACTATTCGGTTCTCCCGTCGCGGGATGGAGAACATAGAAAGGAACGATAATGTCAGAGTACGGAGCTCCGGGATTAGCCCCTCAATACCAGCAAAGCCAGCCACGATCCAACGGTCGTCCTGTTGCTTTGATCTGGGTGACAGCGCTTACTGTGCTGATTATTTTGATTGGGGCGGCACAGTCTACCGTGAGCGCTTTGGAGCGGAACCATACCGCGATGAATTCAGAGGCGCTGACGCAAGTAACCATCCCTGCACTGGTCAAAATCATCCTGATGGACGCGGTAACTATTATCGCTCTGTTATTCCTCTGGCTACGGCGTAATTGGGCACGCATCGTCAGCATCGTTTTGAGTATTTTTGGCGCGCTGGGCGGTATTTTATACATTTATGGTTCCGTCATACTCTTCAACTCTGTCGATGTACAGACGCTGAGCGGTGCAGAGTTGGCGCACTTCGTATTTGTTCTTGTGGTGGTGAATCTGCCTACTGTTTGTAACACGGTAATAACGGTATTGCTGTTCACCCCCAGTATGCGCCGGTACACGTACGCGGCTGGCGCGTACTAAAGGGTTACCTGTGTAAAGGGGGCGCGATAGGGCCTGATATGGCAGGTAGTACCGGGGGAAGCAAGCTTTCGGTACCGCTACTTCACAGAGCTTGAGAGAACGCAAAAGGTGGGGATACCAGACGGTATCCCCACCTTTTCTCGTCCCCGGCTCATTGGCCTAGAGGGACTTCAAGCATTACTCAGCGGATTCGCGCTTAGCCTTCGAGCGGCCGCGCAGGTACTCAATGAAGACCGGCACCACGGAAACCAGCACAATAATCACGGCGATGTACTCGATGTTGTTGTGCACGAACGGAATACCGCCCAGCAGCACACCGGCCATACCAATCACACCAATCCACGCAATGGCGCCGACGGTGTTCCACAGGTGGAACTTCTTACGGTCGTACGAAGAGATACCGGCTGCCAGCGAAACGAAGGTACGCACAATCGGCACGAAACGGCCCAGAACCAGGGCCAAACTACCGCGCTTCTGGAAGAACTCCTCAGTAGTGTGCAGGTTCTTCGTACTCAGAATCTTCGCGTCATCCTTGAAGATGTTGCGGCCGTAGCGGGCACCAATCTGGTATCCTACCTCGGCGCCGGCCATCGCCACAATCACCAGCACGGGGAACGCAACCCACAGGGACAGACCCATCTGCTGGTGCAGCATGCCCAGTGCAAAAATCAGGGAGTCACCCGGAAGAACCGGGAACAGCACACCCGACTCAATGAAAACAATGATCGCCGAAACAACCAGAACCCAGGGGCCGGTGTCGAGCAGGAACTGTTCAAGGTTAAGACCTAGCAGCGCAACCGGAAGCTGCGCGAGGGCGGCGGCAAGAAAAGTCATGAAAAATCCTGAACTGTGAGTGGACCGCGCGCACGGATTGGCGGCGGCGGAGTAACACCAGCATAGAGAACGTGCCTATGGTGAACATAGTGCAAAACTATGCGGAGGCTGTGTAGCACAGAGACAATTCTACCGGGGTTTAGCCCGGATGCACGGGTGAGCGAGGCGTAAATCTCCGGGTCGGAGAACGAAACGGTGCGCAGTGATGCGGAGCTCGCACACCCTCCCAAGAAATGACCGGCTCCGAGGCCTGGATGCGTCGGGTGTGACATGATGGGAAGACAGCGCGTCGGAGCGCCCGCCCGCGAACCACCCACCGTCGGAGAAAACCATGAACCCCCAGCAGCCGGACACCGCCACCTCCCTGCGCGACGAGGCCCGCGAACTGTTACGCCGCCTCACCGGTGCCTCCGAAGCCGACTTCCACGACGGCCAGTACGAGGCGATTCACGCCCTCGTGGCCGGCCGCGCCCGCACCCTGGTGGTACAACGCACCGGCTGGGGTAAGTCCGCGGTCTACTTCATCTCCTCGCTGCTCCTGCGCGCCCGAGGTACCGGGCCGGCACTCATCATCTCCCCGTTGCTTTCGCTCATGCGCGACCAGGTGGCCGCCGCATCCCGCGCGGGGGTGCGCGCCGCCATGGTGAACTCAGCGAACGTCACCGAGTGGGACCGCATCCGCGAGCAGGTCGAAGCCGACGAGCTCGACGTGCTCTTGGTCGGCCCCGAGCGGCTCAACAACCCGGCGTTCCGCGAGCAGTGGCTGCCGTTTCTCATGCCTCGCCTGGGCCTGCTCGTGATTGACGAGGCCCACTGCATTTCGGACTGGGGCCACGACTTCCGCCCGGACTATCGCCGCATCGGCGCGCTGATTTCTTCTCTACCCGCCGGCGTGCCCGTGCTCGCTACGACCGCTACAGCAAACGACCGCGTGACCCGCGATATCGCCGAGCAGCTGAGCGCCGCGGCCGGGGACGCACCCGAGGTGTACGTGGTGCGCGGCCCGCTCTCCCGGGCCTCCCTGCGCCTGGGCGTGCTCGCACTGCCCGACGAGGGCCAGCGCCTGGGCTGGCTCATTGCGCACCTGAACGAGCTACCCGGCTCGGGCATCATCTACGCGCTGACTGTTTCGGCGGCGGAGGACACTGCATCCGCCCTGCGCGCTCGCGGATACGACGTGCTCGCCTACACCGGAAAGACCGACCCGGATGAGCGCATGGCCGCCGAGCGGGCTCTCAAGGAGAACCGCGTCAAGGCCCTCGTGGCGACCAGCGCTCTCGGCATGGGCTTTGACAAGCCCGACCTGGGGTTCGTGCTGCACCTGGGCGCGCCCTCCTCTGCGGTGAGCTACTACCAGCAGATCGGCCGTGCGGGCCGTGGGGCCGCCAACGCGGATGTCCTGTTGCTACCCGGGCGCGGGGACCGGGCCATCTGGGAGTACTTCGCGACCTCCTCGATGCCGGAGGAAGAGAAGGCCCTGCAGGTGTTGGCCGCTCTAGAGCAGACCCCCGAGGGCCTGAGCCTTGCCGCGCTGGAGGCGCGCGTTCAGTTGCGCCGCTCCACCCTGGAGCTGCTGCTCAAGGTCCTGGACGTCGAGGGCGCCGTCGCGAAGGAGGGAAGCCGCTGGTGCCGCACCTTCGCTGCCTGGAGCTACGACCGCGAACGCTACGCGGGGGTTGCGCGTGCGCGCGTGCGCGAGCAGGAGTCCATGCTGGAGTACGAGCGGACGGAGGGGTGCCGCATGGTGTTCCTCGCCCGCCAGCTCGACGATACCTCCGCTCAGCCCTGCGGGCGATGCGACCGGTGCGCCGGACCCTGGTACTCGACGCAGGTTCCCGAGGAGGCGCAGCAGGCGGCGCGTCAGAGCTTTGCTACCGTGGGGGTTCCGGTGGAGCCGCGCCGCATGTGGCCCACCGGCCTGGATCAGCTGATGGGCGCCTCCGCTCCGCGCGGCCGCCTGTCGAAGGAGGAGCAGGCCGAGCCCGGTTATGCGTTGGCGCGCCTGAGCGATATGGGGTACGGAACGCGCCTGCGCGAGCTCTTCGCCACGAACGAGCTTGGTGAGCTGGTTGACTCTGAGGTGCCGACTGACCTGGGCCGCGCCTGCGTGAAGGTGCTGGCGGCGTGGCAGTGGGGTGCCGCGGGGCGACCGACCGCGGTGCTGACGTTGCCGTCGCCGGTGCGTCCTCGCCTGGCGCAGTCCCTGGGTCGGGGGCTGGCTGCGGTGGGTCGCCTGATGGATTTGGGGCAGGTTTCTTTGGTGGAGGAGCCCCGCTTCTTCGGTGGTAATAGCGCCTTCCGCTGTGCCGACGTTCTGCGTTCTTACCTGGTTCCGAGCGAGGTGCTGGACTACGTGCGCGAGAACCGCTGCGCGGTCCTGCTGGTTTCGGATCTGGTGGATTCCCGCTGGGCTAACACGGTGGTGGCTCGCGCGTTGAGGGAGGCCGGGGCCGCCGCGGTGTATCCTTTCTCTTTGGCCGCTACTCACTAGTCGCATTTCACGCCCTTTTACTCCCCGACGAGGTTGTATGTCATATTCGGAATATTTAAATTTGACGGTTGCTGACGGTTCTTCCACCGTGCTCAGTGACATTCCCGCGCGTGCCGACCACCGTGAGTGGATGGGCCTTGCCCTGGCGGAGGGGAAGGCCGCCGGTGAGCGCGGCGAGATTCCCATCGGCGCCGTCGTCGTGGATGAGCACGGGACCGTCGTCGCCTCCGCCGGCAACACCCGCGAGCGGGAACACGACCCCAGTGCCCACGCGGAGGTGAACGCGATTCGGCAGGCGGCGGCGCGGCTGGGGCAGTGGCGGCTGGAGGGATGCACCCTCGTGGTGACCGTCGAGCCCTGCCTCATGTGCGCCGGCACGATTCTGGCCTCGCGCGTCTCGACGGTGGTTTTTGGCGCCTGGGAGGAGAAGACGGGCGCCTCCGGTAGCCGCTACGATGTACTGCGGGACGGGCGGGTGGCACCGGCCCCCGAGGTGTATGCGGGGGTGCGCGCCGAGGAGTGCGCACGGCTCATGCTGGATTTCTTCAGGGAGCGCCGCTCCTGAGCGCGTTCCTAACCGCGCTTCTCGGTGGTGTGCCCCTCGGCGATGTCCTTCAGCGGCGCACCCCTCGGTGGTGCCCTGTCGCCGGTCTTCCGCTGCGAATAATTCGGCGAGCGGAGTCTGCCGCTCTGCCTTGCCGTCCAGCCCAGTCCCCCCTCCCCCGTCGCGCCCGGGGTTTGTCACCGGGGCCTGTCGCAGGGGCCTGTTCCCTGGTATTGTAGCGGGGGAGGAGGCCTGGTGAAACCGGTCATGGGTTCGTGGCTTATTTGAACGAAAAACCCCAATTCTTTGAAAAATACTCCGAAAATTTCAAAAATAGACGCTTTTTCACCCGAAAATCCCCACAAAACCACACTTAACCGGGTCTACGATATATAAGCATCGGAGCCTGAGAACCCCTCCGCGTCCTTGAACAGGTATCGCGGAACGCGGTCCTCGGGCTCGTACTTTTACCCGTTTCTACCCGTTGTACAGATTGAAGGGACCGCCGTGCTTCGCGTTGATAACATCTGGGCCAAGGGGCGTCACCACGCCCTTTTTGGCCGCACCACTTTTTCAGTAGGTGGGGGCGAAGTCATCATCGTTCAGGCCGACAGCCAGATGGAACGTACCTCCCTGGGCCTGGCCCTCACCGGCCGTTTGCCCCTGTCGGGCGGCGAGATTTACTGGAGCGCCGGCGATGAGGAGCCTCAGCCGATTTCAATGAAGAAGCTGCGCCGCATCAGCGACATTATCGATTCCCCCGATGTGACCGCCCCGGAGCAGCACATGCGCGTGCACGACTACGTCTCTGAGATGCTCTCCTACAATCTGCCGATTTTTGGTCGTTCCCGCGCGGGCCGCTGGTTGAAGGAGCGCGGCCTCGAGGATTTGGACGGCCTGTGGATGGACGAGCTGGACGGCGAGATGAACATCGAGCTCATGGCCGCTCTGGCACAGAGCAGCCCCTCGGATCTGCTGGTCTTCGATACCCCGTCGCGCCACCTGAACCACACGCGCATGTGGCTTCCCTTCCTCGAGGAGCTGGCCAACGATGAGGACCGTCCGCGCACCGTGGTGGCGATTGTCCCGCATATTTCCGATACCTGGCACGGTGCGCGTGCCGTGGTGGGTAGCGTCCACATGGATCAAGAGGGGGAGTTCGAGGCTCCCGAGGACGAACCGGCGGAGGAGCCGACCGAGCCGGAGATTGAGGTGCGTGAGGTGGAGGAAATCCCCCTGACCTCTTCGATTCCCCTCACCCCCGCGGCCGGGGTAGCGGCCGAAACCACTGTTGTGGCGACCCCCGTTCCCGCGGCGTCCGGCGTGACCGAAGCCGTTCGGACCGTTGACCAGAAATCCACTGATCAGAAACCCAACGCCCAGAAGACCGCTGAGAAGGAGTAAGAATGACTGTTCTGCGTGTTGCTCTTGTTGAGCTTAAGCGCCTGACCAGCGGTGTTTTGCCGGTTCTGGTGCTCATTGCGATGTCCTGCATCCCCCTGCTGTACGGCGCCCTGTACCTGTACGGCAACTGGGACGCCTACGGCCACGTGAACGGCATCGTGGGTGCCCTCGTGGTTGAGGATGAGGGCGCGACGGATTCTTCCGGCCAGCAGGTGAATACCGGTGCCGAAGTGAAGAAGAATCTCCTGGACGCCGGCACGTTTGATTGGCGTCAGGTTCCGACCCGCGAGGAGGCCGTCGACGGCGTGGAGAAGGGCACCTACGATTTTGCGTTGGTGATTCCGAAGAATTTCTCCCGTAACCTGCAGAGCGCCGCGGCGTTTAAGCCGGATGCCAACGGTAATACGGGCACGATTGATCCCCAGTCGGCCGGTATTGAGATTGTTACGAATGACGCGAACAACTACGTGCTGACGAATATCGTGACGAAGGCGGGCACATCGGTGCGTGATTCGGTGGCGTCGAAGGTGGGTAATGCTACTGCGAATGCGTTGCTGGCAAGCTTCACCACGATTCACTCGAAGATGGGGGAGGCGGCCAGCGGCGCAGAGAAGGTGAACACCGGCACGGTCAAGCTGGCCGATGCGATTGTTCAGCTCAAGGACGGCTCGGCCACGGTGAACGACGGTGCCCTCAAGCTGAAGGATGGCACCTCCTCCTTGGCTGATGGCCAGTCTCAGATGTTGGATGGTCAGAAGCAGTTGGCGGAGGGTGCTGGGAAGCTTGCTGATGGTGTCTCGACTTTGGATTCGGGTGCTGCGAAGCTGGATTCTGGTGCTGGGAAGCTTGCCGATGGTGCTTCGAGTTTGAAGGATGGTTCGTCGACTTTGGCTTCGGCTGCTGCGTCTGCTTCTGATGGTGCGGCGAAGTTGAAGGACGGTTCGGCGACTCTGGCTGAGGGTACTGCGAGCTTGAAGGATGGCTCGGCCACCCTGGCTCAGGGCGCGAACAGCCTGGCTGAGGGCACCCACAAGCTGCGTCAGGGCCTGGATGAGTCGGGTATCCGCGAGCTGCCGGGCCAGCTGAACGCGATGTGTCAGCACCTGCAGCAGACGGATACCTCCGCCCCGAGCGGTGATTTCGGCCGCGACCTGTCGAATACCGTGGTGTCGGCGAGTGCGCAGAGGCTTCGCGAGCGTCTGGCGCCGATGGTGGCCGCTGGCACCATGACCCAGCAGCAGGCCGATGAGCTGGTGTCTTCGGTGGATTCCGATGAGTTTAAGGGTGAGGTGGCAACGCTGAACCAGAAGGCTCTGGAGTCTCATCTAGCCTCGCGCAACGCGACTGCCGCAGATGTTATGTCGAAGCTGCAGGCCCTGAAGTCGAGCCACTGCGTCGCGGACGGTTCTTCGTCCTCGGCGGCTAAGATTCAGACCCTGGTGTCGGGTGTGGACGCGCTGGATGCGGCTTCCACCTCGGTGGCGAAGGGCGCTTCGTCGCTGGCTGAGGGTGCCGCTCGTGTGGATGCTGGCGCGTCTTCGTTGGCGTCGGGTTCGGCGGCTCTGGCTGATGGTAATTCTAAGATCGCTTCGGGTGCTTCGAGCCTTGCGAGTGGTTCTGCGACTCTGTCGGGTGGTGCTTCTGAGCTGAAGGAGGGTACTGGTTCTTTGAAGAGCGGTACCGCCGAGCTGAAGGATGGTAGCGGCACTTTGGCGGAGAAGCAGCAGTCTGCGGTTGAGGGTCAGCAGAAGTTGGCTGATGGCGCGGATAAGCTGAAGGACGGTGCGTCGCAGCTTTCTGACGGTACGGAGAAGCTGTCTGATGGTTCTTCGAAGCTGAATGATGGTGCTTCCGAGTTGAAGGACGGTACCTCCTCCCTGGAGAGCGGTCTGGCTTCGGGCGCTAAGCAGGTTCCGAGCCTTGCGCCGACTGATCAGGCTAAGGTTGCGGATACGATGTCGAACCCGGTGACGCTCTCGCACAATTCCCTGGCGTCGGGTCGTAACTACGGTGAGGGCATGGGCCCGTTCTTCATGTGCCTGGCGCTGTGGATTGGTGGCCTGATGCTGGTTCAGACGCTACGCGTGATGAATAACCGCGCGTTGGCTTCGCACGCCCCGTCGGTTCGCGTGATGCTCGGTAGCTGGATGCCCTTCGGCCTGGTGGGTATTGCTCAGGCGACGCTCATGTTCGTGGTGATTAAGTTCGGTCTGGGCTTTGAGATGGCTCACCCGTGGCTGGCGTGGTTGTTCCTGTGCTTTGTGGCTCTGGTCTTCACCGGATTTATTCACGGTCTGACGGTGTTCTTGGGTGCTCCCGGCAAGTTGGTGGCTCTGGTGGTCCTGATTCTGCAGCTGGTGACCGGCGGCGGCACGATGCCGTACGAGACTCTACCCGAGTCGATTCGTTGGATGCACGATTTCTTCCCGATGGGTTATGCGGTGACGGGTATGCGTCGCCTGTCGTACGGGGTGAACGAGTCGAGCCTGGGGGGCATCATGCTGGTTCTGGCCCTGTGGGGTCTGGCGGGCTTGCTACTGGGTTACCTGGGCACGCGACGTGATCGCACCTGGTCGTTGAAGAAGCTCGCACCGGAGATCACTGTCTAATAAAATAGAGGTATACCTGCAAAAAGGGAGGGAGGACTTCTGATGTTGCAGCGACCAGTCGCTGAAGCTGCAAGTCGTCGTCCCGGCCGTACTGGTAAAACTCAGTTGAAGTTGTTCAACGCTGCTATGGATATCATGACCCAGAAGGGGCTTGAGTACGCCACCGTTGAAGAGGTGGCTACTCGGGCGGGTGTTTCTAAGGGAACCGTGTATTACAACTTCGGTTCCAAGAAGACTATGGTGGATCAGCTGGTTCAGTACGGCACGCAGTTGCTGCTGAGCGATGCACGCCGCGCGGCGTCGGCCCAGTCCGACCCGCGTGAGGCGTTGCGGAGTGCCGTTCGTGCCGCGTTTCAGTACCTCGAGGACCGCCCGGGCTTTACCCGGATGTGGCTCTCGGAGGCCTGGAAGGGTGCGGAGGGTTGGACCGAGACGATGAGCGATAACCGTCAGGATCTTCTGGAGTATCTGGAGGAGATGACGGAGGCTGTGGCTCGCCGCTACACGGTTGATACCGCTCAGAATCCTCGTGCGATTGCGATCTCTATGTTCGGCGCGATTTACATGCTTGCCATGGATCGCGAGGTCCATCAGGTTGACCGCAACGCTGAGGACGCGACGCGTGCTGTCATGCTGGTTATAGATGGGTATATCCGTCATTAGACGAACCCGCCGGGTTCGTTAATACTGCCGGGACTTCGGTGTCGGGTGTCGAAAAGGGCACGGTAAAAGGGACGTGAAAAGGGCGACACCCGGTTGCCGCACGCGTTTTTGTCCCGGTGGGAGAAGATACGGCCCGCCCCTGCGCTTTTCTTGCCCTTTTGTCTTGGGGTGTGCTACACTTTTCCACTGTTGGTGGTGTGTCCGAGCGGCCGAAGGTGCATCACTCGAAATGATGTTTGGTGTAAAAGCCAACGGGGGTTCAAATCCCTCCACCACCGCACCAACGAAAACCCGTCGAGCTGAGCTCGACGGGTTTTCTGTTTGCCGAATTACGCGGCTCGCCTGTGAATGTATATGCGAGTGCGAGTAAAATTTATGCCATGCGTATTAAGATTCTTGACCACCCGCTGGTCGCCCACAAGATTAGTGTTCTGCGCGATAAGAACACCCCTTCCCCGATTTTCCGTCAGCTGGTTGACGAGCTGGTGACTCTCCTGGCCTACGAGGCAACTCGCGAGATTCGCGTGGAGGAGGTTGAGGTGGTGACTCCGGTGGCTACCACGACCGGTGTGCGCATTGCCAACCCGAAGCCGCTGGTGGTGCCGATTCTGCGTGCTGGTCTGGGCATGCTGGAGGGCATGACCCGCATGGTGCCGACCGCCGAGGTGGGTTTCCTGGGTATGGCTCGCAACGAGGAGACCCTGGACATCGTGACCTATGCCGAGCGTCTGCCGGAGGATTTGACGGGCCGTCAGGTGTACCTGCTGGATCCGATGCTGGCCACCGGCGGCACCCTGATCGAGGCTATTAAGTTCTTGCGTAAGCGCGGTGCCGAGTCGGTGACCTGCGTGTGCCTGATTGCCGCCCCCGAGGGTATTGCCGCCCTGGAGAAGGGCGTTGAGGGCATGGAGAACGTGGACCTGTTCCTGGCTGCCCGCGATGAGCGCCTGAACGAGAAGGCTTACATCGTTCCCGGTCTGGGCGATGCTGGCGATCGCCTGTACGGCTTGGCTGAATAATTTTTGATTCGGTTTCGCGAGACGGTTTCGCGAGACCAATTGTGCACCGTCCCCGCGCTGGCTATTTCTGTAGCCCGCGCGGGGACGCTTTTGTCTAATAGGGCGCGCGTACGATGCGGGATGGGTGGTGTCGATGATTCCCCCCCGTCGAGCGGGGGATGATTCAAACAATCTACATATGATAAGAATCACTTCATGTGGATATTGTTGGGTTAATGAGGGGTATTTGAGGGTCTCTCAAGCTTTGATTGAGGGCATGAAAATACAGTGCTCCGCGTCATCATGCCGCTTTAGATGAATATTTATGTAGATGGGGTGCGACGGGGCTTGATGCGAGACGAGTCTGGCCCGGATGAGTGGGGATGTATTGTACTCCTTTTTGGATGCGGGAAGTATCCACGATGCCGAATCCGCTTGATTTATCCGTCAAATAGGAGAAATATTAAGAGAAAGGATTGATGCTCGAACAGGTATTAGGGACTGTTGGGCCACGCGTCACTTCCGGCGCACCCCACCACCATGTAGGTTACGTAGATTTTGAGAGAAGGCTGAACCATGTCAGGTGCTGTACCTGGATACGTCCACATCTCCCAGCGAGGCCGCGCCGCGAAGCGTCAGGCCGTCCAGCCTCATCGTCCCGCCGCACCCGCCGCAACCTTGCGTCCGATGACATTCTCCGCGGGGGATTCCTCCGCCCACAAGAATGCTCAGGAGAACGAGGCTCGCGGCTTCGTGCTGTACGTGGGTCTGAATGAAGAGCTTGCCGCCGCAAACGGCACCTCCCTGGTGCGCATCGTTCAGGACCTGCGCACTTACGCCCACCACCTGGCCCCCGAATCTGAGTCTTACGCCGCCGTGGCGCTGGCTCCCGTGAACGCCGAGGGTAGCGACCTTGAGGTGGTCCGTAACGCGCTGGGTGATCCGACCGCCGTGTACACCTACCCGGAGGCGAATACCGCCCGCGAGGCGGAGGGCATGAACGGCCACTCCTCGGGCGTGCTGATTGACCTGGCGCGTCGCGAGGTGTTCCTGGATGGTGAGCCGCTGATGCTGACCTTCAAGGAGTTCGAGTTGCTGGCCCACCTGGTTGAGAATAGCTCCCGCACGGTTGGCCGCGAGGAGCTGCTGAAGGCTCTGTGGAGCTCGGGTGACGAGCACCCGCACGAGCGCACGATTGACGTTCATATTCGTCGCCTGCGTTCGAAGTTGGGTCGCCTCTCGGGTACCGTGCGTACGGTGCGCGGTCAGGGTTACCGCTTCTTTGAGCACCCCGAGGTCGTCGTCTGGGCGGCCCCGGAGTACTCCATCTAGGCTTGTAGTTTTAGGGTGCACCCCGGTGCGCCGGCCCCGTGCCGGTGTGCCGGGGTTTACTCATGCCCGGGTGGCGGGTGCACGGGATGTATCGGCGCGCTCTGGATAAAATGGGTGTATGGCTGAGAATTCTTCCAACACTGCATCCGGCTCGCACCGTAGCGGAGCTAAGCGCCTGATTATTATGCGCCATGCGGAGGCCGATTGGGGCCTGAACGATTTCGACCGTCCCCTGACTAAGCGCGGTCACGAGCAGGCTGCCGCCGCGGGTGCCTGGCTGGCTTCGCGCGGCTATATTCCCGAGCAGATTATGTCTTCGTCGGCGTTGCGCACGCGCCAGACGACCACCTGGGTTGCGGACGGCCTGGGTTCGAAGGCCCCGACCGCGCATCTGGATGAGGGTCTGTACGAGGTTTCGGCCGCCCGCATCATTGCGCGCATTAACGGCGTTTCAGAGAACGTTCATTCGCTGATGGTGGTGTCGCACCTGCCCGGCGTGCAGGATGCCGCGCAGCGTCTAATGAGCCCGGATTCCGATCCGAACGCGTCGATGGATGTGTACTATGGCTTCCCGCCCTCCTCCATCGCGGTGTTCGAGGTGCCGGGGGAGTGGGCCCTGCTGGACGGCGCGGATGCGCGCCTCGTGGACTTCAAGAGCTTCTAGGCTTCGCGCCCGAATGAGAATGGGTAAAGTAAAAGCCCCGTACCGAGTGGTACGGGGCTTTTAGTGGCGGAGACGGGGGGATTTGAACCCCCGGTCGAGTTTAACCCCGACCCTTCATTAGCAGTGAAGTCCATTCGGCCGCTCTGGCACGTCTCCACGGTGCGCTCGTGAGCGCATCCCTATAAGAATATAGGCTGTTTTGCGCTTGGTCAATTTGACCCATGGGGAGATATTTCTGAGCGTGTGTTGCTCTATAGGGTGGGCTATGGATTGTAGGCTTTGAGGCTCATATGCATTTTCGATAGACTGCTACTGTCCGACCGATAAATAGAGGGCGTCTCTGGCGTGTGATCTTTTCATGCAGCGTTGCCAGAGTTGTCTTATTTACTCAACGAAATGAGAAATCATGTCTGAAAACCCTAACAACCCCCAGCCTCAGTTCAACCAGGACCCCCAGTTCAATCAGCAGGCTCCTCAGTTCAGCCAGCAGGCTCCGTACGGTGTGCCCGTTCAGACCCCTGAGCAGCAGGCTCAGGCGAAGAAGGCAAAGACCCTGTCTATTGTCTCTCTGGTGAGCGGTATTGTGTGTCTGTTTGCCTTTGGTTACATCCTTGGTGCTGTAGCTATTGTGACCGGCCGCCTGGCGATGAATAATCCCGAGCTGAAGAACCGCGGTATGGCTATTGCCGGTACTATTCTGGGCGTCGTCGGCATTGTTTTGCTGATCGCTCTGAGGATTCTTGTAAAGCACTAGGAATGAAGCTACCTGCAGTAGCCTCATGATTTGAGGAAGCCCGCGAGCGCCCCGTGCGCACGCGGGCTTTTGCATGCTTGAGGGGGCATTGCCGGGATAAGCGTGGTGTACGCAGCCGAAGCGTGAATATAGCTGCCGCTTCGGTGATAGGCTAGGAACAACACGGGCCAACGCCGACCAACCACAAAGGTGAGATGCCATGTCTCAGAATCCGCAGGGTTCAAACCCTGAAGACTCCGACCCCGAATACAACCAGCTGAACGAACAGCTCGCTGAGCTGTCTGCGCAAGATGGCCAGGATACGTCCGGCCAGCCTGCGATGTTGCCCGCGGATACCGTGCAGAAGATTATCGAGCGGACTGAGGGCGAGCGGGCCGCTCAGACTTCCCTGGTACTTGGTCTTGTTAGCCTGGTTTGCCTGGGGTCTCTTGCCGGTGTGCCTTCTTTCATCATGGGCTATATCGGTATGTCTAGAGCAAAGGAAGCGGAGCGCCTGGGCGTTTCGGCTGTAGCGGGTCGTCGGATGAGTCAGATAGGCGTCTATTTGGCTCTCCTCATTTTCATCTGCACGTGTGTCTTCACGCTGATGGGGATTATCGGATCCCAGCAGCTTGCCAGCTAATCCCCCTATTAAACTTCCGGGTTGGTCGGCATCTTAGCCCCGGGCGGGCACCATGAAGGTGCCTAATCCTCGCCGCCGAAAACAGACCATAGATATCGGGGCGTCCCCCGAAATACCTGTCGCGTATATAAATACTGAAAGATCGTGGTTATGATGTCTCAGACTCCCCAGCCTCAAGAGCCGGACCCGTTCGACTACAATCCCGCGTACAACCAGCTCTACGAGGGCCGCGATGCCGGGCAGAGCGCGGGCGGCGAGCCGCGGAATGTCCCGGCTACCTACAAGCCTGCCGGGGCGTACACTCCGCCTCCTGCCTACCCGGAAAGCGTCCCGGGGAATATCATCATGCCCCCTGGCTTCCTGGAGGAGGGCCAGAAAGCGGCACAGCGTTCGTTGACGTTTGGCATTATCAGCGTGGTGCTCATTCTCCTCATGTATTGGATTCCCTACTCCACCCTCGGATCAATTATTCTGGGCGCCCTGGGAATTTCGGCCGCGCGAGACGCGGAACGCCACGGTGTGCCGGCAAAGGCGGGGCGCATCCTCAGCTGGATTGGCGTGATCCTGCCCATCGCCCTGACGGTCTTTGCGATTATTGCCCTCCTATCGCTCCTTTTCACCCTGAAGGGATAGCCGAGTTAGCGGTTCGGCTGGCCGAGACTTCTGGAACCGAGCCCACCATCTTTTGTCTGCAACATGTAGAAGCCCCGTTTCTCGAATTGAGGCGCGGGGCTTCCGCATATTCGCCGGGATCCCGAACTAACGCTCGAGGTGTCTTGCGCGGGTCAGAATGACGGGTGTAGTTGCCCCCGTTCCGTTGATAGGCTAGGGTGAATATTGTTTAACACACACCTGCCGCACGAAAGTGAAACGCCATGTCTCGGAATCCGTGGGGTTCTGACTCCTACGATTACAACCCGGACTACAACCACCTGAACGAGCAGTACGATCAGAACAGCCAGTATGGCCAGTATGGGCAGGGTTCGTACGGCCAATACGGGCAGAGCTCTTACGATCAGTATCCCTATGACCCGTACGGCCAAGACCTATATGGTCAGAATCAGTACGACCCGTACGGTTACCAGTATGACCAGCCCATGATGGTCCCAGCGGGTTTTCTGCAGAAGACCCCCGAGCAGTTTTTTGGTGAGAAGGCTGCCCAGACCTCCACTGTGCTCGGCGTTATCGGCTTGATTTGTATCGTGACTCTCAACTGGTGGCTGCTAGGTCTGCCCTCCCTGGTTCTGGGTGTTATCGGTATTTTCAAGGCGAATGAGGCGGAACGCTACGGTGCCGTTGCTTCGGCAGGCCGCATCTTGAACTGGATTAACGTAGCTGTTGGTGGCATATTCCTGGTGCTTTTCGGCGGAGCTCTTCTGGTGGCGCTCATGCTGGCTCTTTCGGATTCTGCCGCTAATTCAGAGTTGGTTGATGCCGCGCAGATGCTGGCACTTCTCTAAAAACTTTGCCCTTCTCGAAGAGGTAAGAGCCCCGCTCCTCACAGTGAGGAGCGGGGCTTTGCTGTACATATGCCGTGTATTTTGCGTATTGGGCCGGACATGCTTGTTCCCTCTGATGGGAAGGTCTAGGGTGAAGTTAACACCCGGTATTGAAAGGTCGTGGATGCGATGTCGCAGCTACCCCAAAACAACGAAGCCTTCGATTACAACCCCGAATACGCCAAGCTTTACCAGGAAGATGACAGCGAACAGTCCGACGCTGATGATATGGATGACAAGCTGCTACGTGCAAGCGAGCCCCCTTCCAATGTGCGGAGGGCGCAAGCCGGTGAAAGAGCAGCGAACTTCTCCCTGCTTTTCGGTGCCCTTGGCCTGCTATCTCTCTTCATAGGGTTTTGGTGGTCTGCCTACGGCATTGAAATCGGTATACTCATGGTCATCGTCGCACCATTCCTGAGTATCTTAGGTCTCCGGCAGGCATTCGTGGCACGACGGCACGGTAAGCACGCCATCGGGGGCATGATTCTCAGCGCGGTGGGTATAGTCGTTGTCCTTGCTATCCTCGCCCTCATCATAATGATTCTGAGCGCCTTGTCCGGATTAAATGATGCAGGCCCGTCGAGGAGTCTGAACGCTCTTATGCTGTACTGGAACTAGCCTCGAGATAAATACAGAAAAGTCCTGCCCCTCATTGTGAGGAGCAGGACTTTTCTGTGTATATGCCGTATGTTTCGGCAGGTGGAGCCTGACATGCTTGTTCCCGTGTGGGGGAAGGTCTAGGGTGAAGTTAACACCCCCTCGTGCGGAATGTGAAAGGTCGTGGATGCGATGTCGCAGCTACCTCAAAATAACGAAGATTTTGATAACAACCCTGAATACGCCAAGCTCTACCAGGCGAACGACAGCCTGCAATCCGACGTTGACGACGCGGACGATTGGACGCAACCTGCGAGCGAACTACCTTCCGAGGTGCAAGGGGAACAAGACGGTCAAAGGGCAGCAAACTCCTCCCTGCTTTGCGGCTTTCTCACCCCGCTGACTTTCTTTCTAGGGTGCTGGTTAATTTTCCATGATCTTGAGGAAAGCGGCCTGATGTTAGCTATCGTTGCGCCGTTGCTAAACATCCTGGGTCTCTGGCAGGGGCGGGTAGCGCAGCGGCACGGTGTGCGCGCCCTAGAAGGTCGTATTCTCAACGGGCTGGGGCTATGCTTCTTCATTGGTATCGCCTTCCTCATCATGTTGATTGCAACCGCCTTGTCAAACATGTCAAACATGCACTAACGACGCCCCCCGGTAACTCGAAACGGCGTATGTGAAGAGCCCCGCTCCTCAATACGAGGAACGGGGCTCTTTGCGCTCCACATATGGAGCAGAAGCTATAACGCGGATGGTAAGGGATTTGAACCCTTGAGACGGGGTTACCGCCTACTGGTTTTCAAGACCAGCTCCTTCGGCCGCTCGGACAACCATCCATACGCACCAGAGACCGGCATTTTATCTCAACGCCGTGCCGCAGGGCACTACGAGATTATCTCACGATGTATGCTTTCTGTAAATCGAGTGCCGATGAGGGCACATCCGCTCAGGAGGAGGGCTCATGCGAGCAATTATTGAGGAAAACCACGGCGGTCCCGAGGTGCTTCGGGTCAGCGAGATCCCCGCCCCCGTTCCCCGCTCGCGTGAGGTGCTCATCCGCGTTCGCGCCGCCGGAATCAACCGTGCGGATGCCCTGCAACGCCGCGGATTCTACCCGCCCCCTCCCGGATCGAGCTCCATCTACGGCCTGGAAGTGGCCGGGGAAATCGAAGCCGTCGGCGAGGGGGCATCCGTTGAGAACTGTGGTCGCCCCGTGATGGCTCTGCTCCCCGGAGGTGGGTACTCCGACTACGTGACGGTTCCGGTGGACCTGCTACTGCCGAAGCCCGAGAACCTGAGCTTTGAAGAGGCCGCGGCGCTACCCGAGGTGGCCGCCACGGTCTACTCCAACCTGGTACTGACCTGCGGCATGAGCATGGATCCCGCCGAGAACCTGCGCGAGGACGGGCAGAGCGCCACGGTGCTGGTGCACGGCGGCACCGGGGGCATCGGGGTGCACGCCATTCAGGTGGCACTGGCCGCGGGAACCCGCGTATTCGCCACGGTTGGGACCGAAGAGAAGGCGGAGTACGTGCGCTCGCTGGGTGCCGAACCCATCGTGTATCGGGAACATTCGTTCCGGGATGTCGTTCTGTCGGAGACCGGCGGGCGCGGCGCGGACTACATCCTGGACGTCGTGGGCGGGCGGTACTTTGAGGACAACCTGCACACCCTCGCCGACGGTGGGCACCTGTGCATCATCGGGTTGCAGGGCGGACGAAAGGCCGAGCTGGATCTCGCGTACGCACTCACGCACCGGCTTTCGGTGCACGCCACGAGCCTGCGCAGCCGCTCCGAGGCCCAGAAGGCCGAGATTCTGCGCGGCGTGCGCGAGCAGATCCTCCCGCTGGTTGAGTCGGGTCGCATCGGCGTGGGTCTTGACCGGGTATTCCCCCTGGAGGCCGCGGCCGAGGCGCACGAGTACTTTGATTCCGGTCTGCACCGCGGCAAGGTGGTGCTACGGGTCGATTAGAGGGGGTCGCGGGGCGCGGAGAGAACCCTACCGTCGTGCTCCGCGAAACGTGACATAAATGCTCATATTTCCCTGACGAACCGTCACCAAAAGAAGATTTAGGGTAACCTAAGTATAGGTGGGTTTGTGGCTCGCCGCGGAAGGTGATGTACGCATCCGACGCTCACCGGCCGCGAGCGACTCCCACCCGATAACCGTTCACGGCACACACCTAACGTAGAGGAGGACTCATGGGACTCAAAAGCTACCTGCAATCGCGCCGAGACGACGCCGAGCTCGGCAAGGGCATCTGGCGACGCTCCCACGACCGCTTTATTCGCGGCATCGACCGATTCCACCAGGTTCTCGAGCGTCTGGCGGGCACCGAGTCCTCCGCCTCCATGATTGAGCTCATCGTGCCGGACGCCAACGAGCTTGCCGACCTCATCCCCCGGGTGCGTGCCGTGGCCATGGAGGCCCACCGCCTCGCCCCCAGCGACGGCGATATCCCCGCCTCGCAATTCGGCACCTACTCCGACCTCAACCGCGCCCTCTCCAAGGCCGGCAACGCCGTGGCCCTCTGCGCCGAGGCCCTGGCCATGGCCCGCTGCTTCGGCGAGTGCACCACCGGATGCGACCGCCAGGTGAGCGTGCACCGCCGCGTTGAGACCGTGGTGCAGCACGTGCAAGAGGCCGAACGTCTGATTCGCCGCGCCCAGAAGGAAGCGGCCGGCGAGCTGACCTTCGACGACGGAATCCCCGTGGGACGGACCGAACTCGTCGAGGCCTAGTGGTGCGTCAGTTTGATGCTCCACCGGGCACACGATACGCTTAAAAGAGAGGTGCATGACACCCCGCAAGCGGTTCAGTCACAATGGACGTGACGATGGTACGCAATCGAGAATCGCGGCTCGGTCCAGGCCCTCTACGGCACAACCAATGCATTAACGATTGACGGAAGAAGTCACACACCATGTTTGAATTCCATCGGAACGAGCGCGCGCGCCAGCTGCGCCCCAGCCTCTCCCGCTCCTGGTTGCTCGTTCGCGCCAACGCCAGCGAAGACGTTTTTGAACAGGCCTTCGAATCCGAGGCCGATTCCATCATTATTGACCTCGAGGACGGTTGCCCGCCCGAAGAGAGGGACGCCGCCCGCGAACAGGTCGTCCGCATGCTGAACTCCGGCGTGGTTGCCTGGGTTCGTATCAACGCCATCACCACCGAGCACTGGTGGAAAGACGTCAAGGCCCTCAAGAACGTGAAGGGCCTGCGAGGCGTCATGCTCGCCACCGCCGAGCACGCCACCGACATCGACCGTACCTCAGCTGAGCTGCCCGCCGGTACCCCCATCATCGCGCTGATTGAATCGGCCCTGGGCGTGCACCACTCGGTCGAGATTGCTCGCGCCATCGGTACCTTCCGCCTGGCCTTCGGCGCGGGCGACTACCGCCGCGACACCGGTTCCTCCGCAACCCCCATGGCCCTGGCCTACGTGCGTTCGCAGCTGGTCATCGCCTCCACCCTGGGTGGCCTGCCCGGCCCCATCGACGGTCCGACCCTCGGCGCCTACGGCGGGGACCTCTCCAAGGCCTGCGGCTTCGCGAACGACCACGGCATGACCGGCAAGATTACCCTGGATATCCGCCAGGCAGAGACTATCAACGCGGCCTTCTCGCCCAGCGAGGTTGAGATCGAAGAGGCCCACCAGATGCTCGACGTGCCCATCGACGGCCCCCGCGACGGTTCCTACCTGCCGCGCTACCTGCGCGCCAAGAAGGTCAAGGAACTCGCCAAGGTTTACGGCCTGTGGGGCAAGACCGACAGCGACTTCCAGCGCGCATCCAAGTAACGCGCCGGCCCTATAGCGACGGCCGCGCATCCGACCCCTCGGAGGGACTCGGATGCGCGGCCTTTGGTTTAACGCTCCGGCCACCGACCGGCGGACGGGCTTGGCGACTAGTTGCGCGGGGAACGGCCGCCCGTAAGGGCGTGCGCGGCAACGTAGGATGTCGCCAGGGAAATCACGATGGGCACCAGGAACGAGGTGTCGTCCTCGTAGACGGCGCGGTAGAAGAACCAAACCGCCAGCGAAATCACGAGCGCCAGCACGTAGACGATGGCGAAGCGCACGGTGGGGGTGAACGGGGCGCGCTGCGAGGAGCCCTTGCGGGCGGAGGTGCGGGACGAAGACATGAGGCCTCCCGGGATAGAGCGAGCTGTCGGACGCCTCGGAACGGGGTCGGGGCCTCGCGTGCCGAAGACGATACTAAAAACCGCCGCAACACACCGGAAACCGGCCTTGTTACGGCGGATGTGGAGCCCCCAGTGGGATTCGAACCCACGACCTTTTCTTTACGAGGGAAATGCTCTACCCCTGAGCTATAGAGGCACATACGCTACCTGCCGCGTTAAGACGGGCTTTCCGCGGAACAGTGCATACCCCGCAATAGTACCAAAAAGGCGGGGGAGAGGCGAATCATCGCGTTGCTACGGCGGCTCCGCGCAAGAGCCCCGCGCGGACGCGTCATCGCACCCGCCGCGTCGGCGGGATAAGATGAACCTAAGCGTTATCCGTGCGCCCCGGCACCGATTCTTAGGAGGAATACCATGACCTCACCCTTTACCCGCCGCGCCCTGCTCATCGGCGCGCTTCCCGCCGCACTGGGCCTGAGCGCCTGCGGCTCTTCCCAGGCCTCCTCTACCGCCTCCGCGAGCGGCTCGGCAGGCGGTTCGGCGAGCGCGACCTCGGAGAGCACCGCCGCAGCATCGGCGAGCGCATCCGCAAGCGCTTCCGCCTCAGCCGATTCCTCGAGCTCCGCATCTGCTACCGCGGATGACGGCTACGTCGGCTTCCGCCTCAACCGCGAAGTACCCGGCGCGGGCACCGCAACCCTGTACACCGACTTCCAGTGCCCCTACTGCGCCAAGGCAGAGCCGAAGTTCGAGGAGGCCGCCAAGAAGCTCGACGGTGTGCTGAACGTGACCGCCCGCCACATGCCCCTGAGCATGCACGCCAACGCCGTGCCGGCCGCCCTGGCCGTGCAGGCCGCAGAGGCACAGGGCAAGCACCTCGAAATGGCCGATAAGCTCTTCGCCACCCAGAACGACTGGAAGGGCATCAAGGAGCGCGATAAGCTGCGCACCCTCTTCAACGACTACGCCAAGGAACTGGGCCTGAACACCGAAGAGTTTGATAAGGCTCTGCTCGACTCCGAAACCATCAAGCCCATTCAGCGCGACTACGAGCACGCCGTGAAGATCGGTGTGAAGGGCACCCCCACCTTCGCCGTGAACGACAAGGTCATTGAGGGTCTGGATTCCTCCTCCTCTGTGGATGACCTGGTCAGCACCTTCAAGCGTGAAGCTGGCGTGAAGTAGTGGCGCACATTCAGCTCTCCGGCGGGCAGCGCGCCGAAATTCAGCCCGACGGGTTCAGCGAGCACGGCTACGTCCTCGAAATCGGTGGCGCCGAGCAGTCCCACGTGGACGTGCAGAACCCCGACTACGTGTTCTACGAGTACCTGCGCCGCATTGCGAACACGGTGGATGCGCTCGCACCCGCCGGCGAGCCCATTACCGCCGCGCACCTGGGCGCGGGGGCGCTGACCCTCGTGCGCTATATTCAGGCGACCCGCCCCGGCTCCCGCCAGGTTGCCGTGGATATTGAACCCGAGCTCATGGGCTTTGTAACGGACCGCCTGCCGCTACCCGCCGGAACCGACTGCCAGCTGGTGGTCGGTGACGCCCGCGAGCAGCTGGTGAATCTGCCCGAACTGCTGGGCGTGCCCGGCTTCGACGCGATCATTCTCGACATCTTCACCGGCATGGACGCGCCCGCCCACCTGGCGAACCGCGACTTCTACCGCGAGCTCAGGGACTCCCTGAGCGAGCGCGGCCTGGTTGCGGTCAACGTGGGTGACGATGCGGGCCTGCCCTTCTTCCGCCTGCAGGCGGCAGCCATGCTCGAGGTTTTTGACCACGTGTGGTGCCTGTGTGAGAGCTCGATGCTCAGTGGTGAGAACGAGGGAAACCTCGTACTGATCGGTACCTCCCGCGAGCTGGACGAGGACACCCAGGACCGACTGTACGCCCTGGGCCCGCATCCGGCGGAGGTGCTCACCACCGAAGAGTTGCGCGAGTTCCTGGACAGCCTGGAAGATTAGGCTCGAGATTTAAACCGCTGAGGCGGGTACCGACCGGGTACCCGCCTCAACGGTTTTCTATATACCGCGTACCGGCGAACCCCGCTCCGTCACCCGTGGACGGGGCCTATTCGGGCAGCTGCAGGGGAACGGGCTCCTCGCCCTCACCCTGCTGCCTGGAAGAGCCGCTCTGTGCGGTGGTTAGCGTAATGCCCACGCTCGCCGTCATGAGCAGGCAGATCGCTACCCCACGAATCGGGCCCGTCTCCTGGTTTAGCAGCGCTCAACCGGCAATCGCCGCGATGGCGGGCTCCATGCTCATCAACACGCTAAACACCTGCTGCGGCAGGTTGCGCAGAGCCATTAGCTCCGCGCTGTAGGGAATCACCGAGGCGAACATCGCGGTACCGAAAATCATGAGGAGTAGCACCGGGTCCTGGGCCGCGTTCCACAGCGGCTGGGGTGCCGGAACAACCGCCGCGCCGAACTGCAACGACGAGCAGGACATCAGAACAAACATGATGCCCAGGGCGGGGCGCTGGGGCGCGGTATGCTGCATGGTTTTCCTCGGGTTACCTCGTGAAGCGGCGGTGCTTCTTATGGGGTCTCGGATGGACGGGGGCAAGATACGCGCTTAAATAGCGCACCCCCGGGGCACGAGATACTATCCTACGTGCTACCCGGGGGCGCAGAAAGAAGAGACATGCTCTCCAGCGCAATATTCTGCTGGGCTCTCTACGGCTACCTAGAGGCCCTTCGCCTCGCGGTCGGCCTTAATCTGCGCAGCCGTTGGAAGCGTAATGGAACTGGTCGCCATCTGCGCGATGTCCACCGCGTGCGCATCCACCGCACCAGGGAGGTAGCGATCCATCTCCTCGCTATCACCACGCTCCTGGGCCCGTTTTTGGGCGCGGGCATGCGAAATGGAGATGCCGATACTCGCCAGCACCAGCAACGAGATGGCCAGCCAGCGAACCGCATCCGTCGGCTCGGCCAGCATAATAACGCCCACCAGCGCGGCAATCGCCGGTTCCAGCGAAAGCACCACACTGTAGATGTGCGCCGGTAGTAGACGCAGGGAGGAGACCTCGCCCAGAGCCGGAATGGCCGAAGCCAGCAGACCCATCAGGCAACCAATCGCCAGCAGGTGAACGTCCTGGGTCACCTTCAACAGGTTATTGCCGCTCAGAATAAACGGGAACGGCAACACCAGCAGCGTGGATACGGCGTTGCCCATCACCATGCCGCCCATACCCGGAATGAGCGCGCCCACCTTCTCCGTCGCCAGGATGTAGGCGGCACGCGAAATCGCCGTCAGCACCGCGAAGAACACGCCCATCAGGGCAAAGTCCTCAGGCTTGGCCTGCGACTCGGCCGTCAGAATCGCCATGCCGCTAAAGGACAGGGCAATCCACACCAGGTCCAGCTTGCGGCGGGACATGACGGTCGCCAGCACCAGCGGGCCCATAAACTCGATCGCCACGGCAATCGCCAGCGGAACCTGCTCAATCGCCACGTAGAAGAAGGCGTTCGCGCCGGTGAGGGCCACGCCCAGCACGATGACCGCGGTCCACTGCGCGCGCGTCCACGCGAGAATATTCGGGCGGAAGAACACGTACAACAGGATGGTGGAGGTCAGCAGACGTAGCGCCACCACACCCCAGGGCCCCAAATCACCCATGAGCTGCTTCGCGAGGGCTGAACCGAATTGCGCGGAAATAATCGCGCCGGTCGCGTAGGCGACACCCAGCCCCTGAGTGGCCAGGGGAGAACGCGCAGCCGCGGGCGTGCTGGCGGAAGAAGTCATGGTAATCCTTTACAGCATGAAGCGTAAGCAAGTATCGGCGGTACACCCCAACCCGAATCGCCGTGAAACGGGTCACGCATTATGCAGACAATGAATAGTGTGTAACCTAGGACAATTTTACGCGGTTTAAAAAAGGGCGCAAATGAATGGGAAGCGATTTCAGAAGCGTCGCCGCGCCGGCCGGACGACCGCGCTCAAGCCCTCGGTGAACAAGACTCTTCCAGCCCGCCGGAAGGCCCGCCCGTTCAGGAAATATTCACCCGACCGTGCTTTACTAAAAACATGATTGACCCCAAGAAGTCTCTATTCGATGAGGACGGCAACCCCCGCCCGGCGTTGACCACCACCCTCGATAACGTCCTGCGCCTGCAACGACCGCTCGCGCTGTCCATCGTCAAGAAGCTGCGCGAAGCGCACCCCGACGAAACCCCCGCACAGATTCACAAGCGCCTCGACCGCGCCTACCTGCGCGACATCACCGCCATCGGTGGCGTGACCGGCGCATCCGCATTCGTGCCCGGCGTCGGCACCATTACCTCCATGAGCCTCTCGGCGCTCGCCGTGGGCGGTTACATGGAGCGCACCGCCCTCTACGCCCAGGCCGTCGCCGAGCTGCACGGCGTGCACGTGCACGACCCCGAAACCGCCCGCTCCATGGTCATGGCCATCATGCTCGGCGAGGAGGGCTCGCAGCTCATGAACACCGTGCTGCTGCAGACCGGTAAGGCAAGCGGCGTTTCCAACAAGTGGGGCATGCTGCTGGGCAACTCCTCCGGCGGCAAGATGTTCAGCGTCGAGCGCACCATCCGCAACCTGTTCATCCGTCGATTCCTCTCGCGTCAGACCGGCGCGCTACTCGGCCGTGCCCTGCCCTTCGGCGTGGGTGCTGTGGTCGGCGGCGGCGCAAACCTGGCTCTCGGCAAGGATGTCGTGCGCAACACTCGTAACGCTTTCGGCGACGCCCCGGCATACTTCCCCACGGAGCTCATGATTACCCCGCGCGCGCCGCGCGTAAAGTCCGAAGAGGACGAGTCCCCGGAGAGCACCCGCAGCGAACGAGGCCAGATCGTGGATAAGGCCGGTTCGATTCTCAAGGGTGCGGGCAAGATCGCCGGTAAGGCTGCCGGAAAGGTCTTCACCCGCGGCAAGGGCCACGACACTGAGACCGAAAACCGCCCCATGCTCGAGCGCTAAAACCCTCGCTGGTTAGCAGACATAGCAAAGCCCCAACACGTTGAAGACCCCGGATCCCTGACCTCAGGGACCCGGGGTCTTCAACGTTAAGACCTGCGCTCAGCCGATGCTACCGACTACGCGTTCTTCGCGTGATCGAGCAGCTGAGCCGCAATGCCGTTGTAGGTGTGCGGGGTCAGGTTCGACAGACGCTCCTCGGCCTCGGGGGAAAGGCCCAGGGTTGCCACGAACTCCTTGAGGCGAGCCGCATCCACGCGGTGACCGCGGGTCAGCTCCTTCAGACGCTCGTAGGGGTTCTCCATGCCGGGAACACCCGCGATAGCCTCCGCGCGCATCACCATCTGGATTGCCTCGGCCAGGACCTCCCAGTTGGAGTCCAGGTCGGCAGAAATCACGTCGGCCGCGATGTCCAGGCGCTTCAGGCCCTTCACCACGTTCGAGATGGCCAGGACCGAGTGACCGAAGGCCACGCCGATGTTGCGCTGAGCCGAGGAATCGGTCAGGTCGCGCTGCCAGCGGGAGGTCACCAGGGTCGAGCCCAGCGAATCCAGCAGGGCGTTGGAGAGCTCCAGGTTAGCCTCCGCGTTTTCGAAGCGAATCGGGTTCACCTTGTGCGGCATGGTGGACGAACCGGTCGCACCGGCCACCGGAATCTGGCGGAAGAAACCAATCGAAATGTAGCTCCACACATCGGTGCAGAGGTTGTGCAGCACGCGGTTGAAGTGCGCGATATCCGAGTACAGCTCGGCCTGCCAGTCGTGCGACTCAATCTGGGTGGTCAGCGGGTTCCAGGTCAGGCCCAGGTGCTCAACGAAACCGCGAGAAATCTTCTGCCAATCGGCGGTGGGCACCGAGGCGTAGTGCGCGGCATAGGTGCCGGTCGCACCGTTAATCTTGCCGAGGAACTCGGTGGCCTTCACGTGCTTGACCTGACGCTTCAAGCGGTAGGCGAGCACGCCCATCTCCTTGCCCAGGGTGGTCGGGGTTGCGGGCTGACCGTGGGTGCGCGAGAGCATGGGAACCTCGCGGCCCTCCTCGGCCAGGTTCAGCAGAACCTCAATCAGCTCCTCCGCGGCGGGAATCCACACGTTCTGCACGGCGTCCTTGATGCCCAGGGCGTAGGAGAGGTTGTTAATGTCTTCGGAGGTGCAACCGAAGTGAACCAGCGGCACCAGGTGGTCCAGGCCCAGGCCCTTCAGGCGGCGACCGATGTAGTACTCGACGGCCTTCACGTCGTGAACGGTCACGGCCTCAATCTCGGCCAGCTCGGCCACGGATTCGGCGTTGAAATCGGTCACGATGGCACGCAGGCCCTTCTTCTGCTCCTCGCTCAGCGGGGACAGGCCCGGCAGCACCTTGTGCTCGCACAGGTAGATGAACCACTCGACCTCGACGTGGATGCGGTCGCGGTTCAGCGCCGCCTCAGAAAGGTAGTTCGTCAGGGGTGCGGTGACGGAGGCGTAGCGTCCGTCCAGGGGGCCCAGAGCGAGTTCGCCGGTGCCCAAATCGATACGGCCAGAAGGCAGGATGGTGTTATTGGTGTGAGACATAACTCCATTTTCGCATGGATCGCCGGAAAATGCGGGCGGGGTGCGGGGCGGTGGGCGGTTGGAGGGTGGTCTGGATAGTGGTTTGGGCGAAGGCTCAGACTGCGGTCCGGGTGGTGTCGGGGATGGTCCGGGCGGTGCTCGCTGCAGGCACGCTGACTCCAACGGGTGTGCGCTTTTTCGGTTCCGAAGCGGTTTCGGAGTGGTTTCGGGGCAATCTTTGCACGGAAATATGACGGCTACGGAGGCTGTGGATAAAGCACTTTGCGGGTCCTGGGGCCCAAATCCGTGCGGATTTTTCGTTTTGTGGGGTCGCTGTCCACAAGAAGTCAAAAGCCGGGGGAACAACGCCGGCTCGCCCATAGGCTGGAACCAAAGTCCACCCGCTAAGCCGGTATTCGTAACCGGCCCCTCCGAAAGGACGCGCCGTGCCCACCTTTGTCGATTCCACACCGCCATCTGCGCCTCCGGGAACCCCCAACCCGCCCAGCACCGCGGATATTCTGCGTGCCGCCGGCCATATGGGCATCGGCTCCGCGGCCGGACGCGCGTTCGCCGCCTCGCTCCTCGCGGCAGCCGCCCTGGCTCGCACCAAGGGCGCCGAGCTTTCCGCGCGCATGCGCGCCGAGGCCCACGAGATACAGGGGGTCTACGCGCGCACCGGTGAGCTCGGAACAGAGCACTGGGCCTCGGAGGCGGGCCGCGCCTTCCGCAGACAGCTCGAAAGGCACCGCGACGGTATTCGAGACAGGGCACAGATTGCCGAGAACGCAGCGGTCGATATTGCCGCCGCCGCTGAAGAGCTCGCCGCCGAACTGACCGCCAAAGCCCAGGCCGTTACCGCCGCGGCCGCCGCCCTCGACAGCCTCCTCGGGTCCCTCACGGATACCGCCGCCGATATCCTCGACCCCGGAAAACTGGAGGATCTCGTGGCCCGCCACGCGGGGCCCGCGCAACACGAGCTTGACTCCCTCATGCACGTCAGCCTCCCCGAGGGGCTCAACGCGCTCGTTACCCGCCAAACCGGCTATTAGACCGCCGCTTACCGCTAGTCGTCGCTAGGAGAACTCATCTAGGAGAACCCATGACCAACGCAATGTACGCCCTTCCCGTCGAGGGGAGCGGCTCGGCCCCCACCGGGGCGACCATCACCGTCACCCTGGAAGAGATGCCAGCCATCGCCGATTCTCTCACTCATGCCAGCCAGCGGTGCGCCGAACGTCCGGTGCCCATCTCGAGCATTGGCGCAGAGACGATGCTCTTTCTCGGGGTCAACGCGCGCGCCCGTCTGGCCAGCGGCCAGTGCACCATGCTGGCCGCCGGAATGGGCCAAAGCGCCGCCGAGCTAATGGCCACGGCGGTGGCCGTGCGCCTCGCCCACAGCGCCTACCTGCAAGTTGAGAATATGGTGGCCGGCTGGTTCGAATCGCTCGGTATCGCCAAGGACGGTAAGCTTCCTGACGGGCTGACGGTGCGAACCCACATTCGCGGTGCCCTCGCCGGCGACCCCGACGAGGTCCGGTACCTTATCCGGCTGACGCTGCCCGAGCTCGGGTACTACAGCGCATCAATAGCGATGCCCTATTCACCCCTCGTCGCGGCGGTACTTTTCGGGGCGACAGCCTATCTTGACGCCCGACTCAACCCCGAGATTGCCCGCCGGCGAGTGGCTGGACGGCTGTCCAGGATCACCGGAATCCCCGCGAAAATCATTGAGAAATTCATCGGGAGGGCCACCCTATCGTTGAAGAGAGAGAATACGTGGCGGGACGTGGGCAACACGGCACACAACGTGCGTACCGCTTCGGCTGATGAGTACGGAGTTGGCGCGCACCGGGGAGAGAAAAATCAGCTTTCTGTAGGCTCCAGCTCGGAACGTTTGCAGGCGGCCGCCAAGGCTCAGGATCAGGAATTCGAGCGTTCTCAGCAGGACCCGACGAAGGGCGAACGCGGCGCCGTGATGGTCACCGTCATGTACGAAGAAGGCCACGAGGGTGACCCCGCCTATGCCCTATACGTGGTGAGTATTCCGGGGACTAATTTTGACTCCTGGGGCGGCGCTCCCATGGACCCTGCGGGTGCTGTGCGTGAAACGTTAGGTGAAGATACCACGAGGAACCCCGCCTATCGGATGGTTCTTCAGGCTTTGCGTGATGCCGGTGCGCCGCAGGGGGCCCGCGTGTACCTGGAAGGGTTCAGCCAGGGAGCCATGATTGCCTACAACATGGCTAATAGTTTCGAGGTCGCCAAAGAAATCAACATCGTCGGTATCTACGCCCAAGGTGCTCCGCTACGAGGTTTGCCCGCCAAACGCCGAGACTTCGCCGTGGACTATGTGGAAGGTGAAGGCGATATCGTTCCGAATAGCGCGGTGAGGCATGAGGGGGGTTGGCGTCCTGACGACCGTGATACATCAATCACCGTTCAGAACTCTGTACACGATGGCGAGAAATACCGAGAAGCCCTAGACCGCGAAGGGTATAGCAATGCGGCACCCGGGGGCATGCGTGCGGCAATGGGCGGCAAAGAGTATGTACTAGGAGAGCAGAAGGTTACCTCGGGCTCTGCCATGCCGGACGGATACAGCCTAGCTGAGCGAAGGGACGTAACGATCTCACGTATCGGAATCTACTCGCGTCAGGCCTACAAATCGGGAGTTAGGTTTGACGAGAAGGGTGTAGACGAAGCGATTGAACATGGAACAGGTGGAATGATCAAGGGCGTTCAGGACGCCAAAGATAAGGGAGAACGGATCCAAAAAGCAGCCCAAGATACGTGGGAGGGCGCCGAACGGCGTCTCCCTCACCCGGGCCCTAAACCGCAGCAGGAGCCGGGGAGCCCGAAGCCGACCTGGCCCGAGATGCCTGCACCGCAGACGCCCAAAACATCCCTCCTGCAGGGATACGACCCGCAGAATGTTCCGCCCGCCATCAACTTGCCGGCGGACCTGAGCGGCCCGGAGCCTGCCCCTATCAAGTTGCCCGCTCGAGTCGAACCGGAGGGTCCACTACCCCCTGCAGATTTGCTTCCGCCGGGCCTTATACCAGAGCCCGCAGGCTCACAGGCAAACATCGGAAAGGTTATTAATCAGCCAACCATCGACGACCTGCAACTCCCTAAAATTGGTTCTGCGCTCGGGGACCCGTTCCTCGGGCCCCGCCAGGGCGGGGACTACGAGGGCGGGGAATCGCTCACCCCCGACCTGCCAGACCTGAAGCCTGTTCCCATGCCCGTGGCGCCGGCCGAGGATATTGACCCGGGATTCCACACGCCGATTCCTCCCGAGGAGACCGACCCGGGGTTGATACACCCCGCACCGGAGCCTCGGCGCGCCGTCACTGTTGAGCGGGAGCCGGCATTTGCCTAGTGGGGAGTGCCGCAGGTGAGGAGGCGGAGACCGGCTTGGGGATGGCTCGTCCTGTCCCCATACTGGTCTTCACCCCGGTAGCGCTGGCTCCGCGGCGCTCGCGGGCACATACTAAAGCTATGAGCCACTCAGAAGAATCCACCAGCATCCCGGTCCGCCCAGTCTTCGATACCCTGCCCAGCTATGCCGCGGGTAAGCCTCCCGCTCCCGTCGAGGGCCTGACCCGGTACAAGCTTTCCTCTAACGAGAACCCTCTGGGCCCCGTGCCCGAGGTGGCGCGTGTGCTGGCCGAATTTGATGCGGTGCACCGCTATCCCGACCCCCTCTCAACCGCCCTGCGTACCGCCCTCGCCGGGCAGCTGGGCGTGGACGCCGAGGATATCGTGACCGGCGCCGGCAGCCTCGGCGCGCTCAACCAGATTATTAAAACCTTCGCGGGCGTTAACGCCGACGGTGTGCAGGACGAGGTCATCTACGCGTGGCGTTCCTTCGAGGCTTACCCCATTCTAGTTGGCATCATGGGCGCCCGCAGCGTGCAGGTTCCCAACCTGCCCAACGGCGCGCACGACCTGGACGCTATGGCTGCGGCCGTCACCGACCGCACCCGCCTGATCCTCGTGTGCACCCCCAATAACCCGACCGGTCCCGCCGTGACCGAGAGCCAGATTCGCTCCTTCCTTGCGAAGGTGCCGGCTACCGTTCCCGTGGTCATCGACGAGGCCTACTTCGAGTTCTGCGCGGCCTCCTCCATTCCAGAGGGGGAAGAGCCCCCGCTGAACGGCCTGGACATCTACCGTGACTACCCGAACGTCATCATCCTGCGTACTTTCTCCAAGGCGCAGGGCCTGGCGGGTTTGCGCGTGGGCTACTCGATTTCGCACCCGCAGATTACCCGCCACCTGCGGGTTGCCGCGACGCCCTTTGCCGTGTCCGCCCTGGCCGAGCGGGCCGCCGTCGCCTCCATCGAGCACCAGGAGGCCGTCATGGAGCGGGTCAGTCACATCGTGGCCGAGCGTGAGCGCGTCACGGCTCGCCTACGCGAACTGGGCTACGAGTTCCCGAGCACCTACGCCAACTTTGTGTGGCTGCCCCTGGGGGAGCGTACCGGCGAGTTCGTTGACCTCATGAACCGGAATGCTCTCTCGGTGCGTGCCTTCGGGTCCGAGGGCGTGCGCGTGAGCATCGGCGAGGTCGAGGCAAACGACCGTTTCCTGTCCCTGTGCGAGCTCTTCGCGCAGGAGGGCTAATCTCGCTCAACATCGCTGGATAAGCTTGAATCGCATAGCGGTCCTGAGCGGATGAAGATGAAGGAACCCTCCTATATATTCTGATTATCGAATATATAGGAGGGTTCCTTTGGCCATTAAACGCGGTCGGTATCGCCGCCGGTTTTCGCCTGCTCATATGCTGAATGACGGCGCGCAATACGCGGTGTTCCAGGCGTGTTCCGAGCGTGCACGTTATCGCCGAGAGCCCGAAATAGTAAACTGGTAGGTATATATGCCCAGTCCTGATGGTGCACCGGCCGTAAATCTGCCTCTCAACCCTCCACCTTTCGTGGAGAATGAGGCTTGGCCCCGGTAGCCCGCAGGCGAAGCCATCGTCACGTGTGGAGGTTAGATGCACGAGAACGACAAGTACCCGGGAGTGCCCGAGCGTATCCAGCTCATGGATGAGAACGGCACCGTCCACGAACACCCCACCTTCAGTCGATACGTCAAAGACGTCGATGGTGATATCCTGCGCGAAGCCTACCGCCTCATGTACACCACCCGCCGCTTCGACGACGAGGCGACCGCCCTGCAGCGCCAGGGCCAGCTCGCCCTGTGGGTTCCTAGCCGAGGCCAGGAGGCCGCGCAGGTCGGTTCCGCACTGGCCTACGCCCCCAACGACTACATCTTCCCCTCCTATCGTGAGCACGCCGTTGCCCTGGCGCGCGGTGTGGATTTCCGCGACCTGATTACCATCTTCCGTGGCACCACCACCCACGGTTGGGACATGAAGGCCCACAACTTCCACACCTACACCAAGGTGCTGGCCGCCCAGACTCTGCACGCCGTCGGCTACGCCATGGGCCTGAACTTTGATGCCGATATCGAGGCTGAAACCGGCAAGCGCCCCACCGGCCAGGGCCAGGCCACCGACCCCGCAACCGACGCGCAGAAGCCCGCCGTCGCGGTCTACTTCGGCGACGGCTCCTCCAGCGAGGGCGACGTTCACGAATCCATGGTCTTCGCGGCTTCCTACGACGCCCCGGTGCTCTTCTTCGTGCAGAACAACCGCTGGGCCATCTCGGTTCCCTTCGAGGTGCAGTCGCGCGTGCCGATTTCGACCCGAGCCGCAGGTTACGGCTTCGAGGGCCTACGCGTGGACGGCAATGACATCCTGGGCGTGCTCGCGGTGACCCGTTATGCCATGGAGAAGATTCGTGCCGGCGAGGGCCCCGTGCTCATCGAGGCCGAGACCTACCGCCTGGGCCCGCACACCACTGCCGACGACCCCACGAAGTACCGCACCGAGGCCGACCTTGAGGGGCCGCTGCACCGCGACCCCATGATTCGCCTCGAGAAGTACCTGCGCGAGCAGGGCTACGCCGACGATGCCTTCTTCGAGGAGGTTGCCGAGTCCGCCCAGAAGGTCGCCTCCGGCGTGCGCGACGCCGTGCTTTCCGCCGAGGTGGCCGACTTTGAGCACTTCTTCGACCGCGTCTACGCCCAGGAACACCAGCAGGTTGAGGACGACCGCGAATTCTACCGCACCTACAACGCAGGCTTTGAAGAGGAGTAAAGATGAGCGAAAACATTGAGCGTTTGACCCTCGCCAAGGCCATTACTCGCGGCCTGGAGGATGCCCTGGAGGCTGACCGCACCGTGGTTCTGCTCGGTGAGGATATCGGCAAGCTTGGCGGCGTGTACCGCGTGACCGAGGGCTTGCAGGCCCGCTTCGGCAACCGCCGCGTCATGGATAGCCCGCTGGGGGAGTCCGGCATTATCGGCACCTCCATCGGCATGGCGCTACGCGGGTACCGCCCTGTTCCCGAGATTCAGTTCGACGGCTTCGTTTTCCCCGCCTTCAACCAAATCACGAGCCAGCTTGCGAAGATTCACAACCGCACCGATAAGCAGTACATCGTGCCGGTGACGATTCGTATTCCCTACGGCGGCGTGATTGGCTCGGTGGAGCACCACTCCGAGTCGCCCGAGGCGCTGTTCGCCCACACCGCCGGCCTGCGCATCGTGACTCCCTCGAGCCCGCACGAGGCCTATTGGATGACCCGCAAGGCGATTGAGTGCCCGGATCCGGTCATTATCTTTGAGCCCAAGCGCCGCTACTGGCTCAAGGGGGACGTGGACCTGAACGACACCTCCTTCGACCCGTTTAGCGCCAAGGTCGTGCGCGAGGGTACCGACGCCACGATTGTTGCGTACGGTCCGCTGGTGCCGGTGGCCCTGGCAGCCGCGGAGGCCGCGGTTGAGGACGGCCGCTCGATCGAGGTGATTGACCTGCGCTCGATTTCTCCGCTGGATGTGCCGACCGTGGCCGCCTCGGTGGCGAAGACCGGCCGACTGATTATCGCCCACGAGGCTCCCACCTTCGGTGGCATGGGTGGTGAGCTGGCGGCCGCGATTACGGAGCGTTGCTTCTACAGCCTGCAGGCCCCGGTGATCCGCGTGGGTGGCTACTACATGCCGTACCCGGTTTCCCGCGTGGAGGAGGAGTACGTGCCAGATATTGACCGCATCCTGGAGGCGGTTGATCGCGCTTTCGATTACTAGGCGCGGTTTCGGGGTTGGTATGTGCACCCCGCTTCTTGACGCTTCGTTCTGAGGTGTGTCGCCGGCCCGAAACCGACGGCACGCTCGCGGCGGGTAGGACCGCCCATAATATTCCATGTAGGGTATATACCCTAGTGAGAGGTAAATATGTCCCAGATTTTTTCGCTTCCCGACGTGGGCGAAGGCCTGACCGAGGCTGAAATCCTCAGCTGGAAGGTCGCAACCGGCACCGAGGTCGCCATCAACGATGTGCTGGTCGAGATTGAGACCGCCAAGAGCGTCGTCGAACTGCCCTCGCCCTACGCCGGCATCGTCGAGGAATTGATGGTCGCCGAGGGCGAGACCGTCGAGGTGGGTACCCCCATCATCCGCATCTCCGGTGGCGACGGCGCGGCCCCGGCCGCTCCCGCGGCACCCCAGCAGGAGACCGAATCCGGCACCGCGCTGGTCGGCTCCGGCCCCAAGGCAGACGCCGTTAAGCGCCGCGCGCGTAAGCGACCGGCTTCCGCGGCCCAGCCCGCACCTGCCGCCCCCGTTGCACCCGCGGCGCCGACAGTTCAGGCACCGGTGGCGCACACCCCATCCGACCCGGTGAACCGCAACCAGGGCCTGCTCAGCGAGCTAGCCGAGCGAGCCTCTCGTTTTGTGGAGAACAGCCCCCTAAACTCGATGGTTCAGCGTCTGGCCCACGAGCCCATCGCAGCCCAGACCCCGGCACCCGCGCAGGACTCGGCTTCTGCGCAGGCCCTGCCGCCGGAGCAGGTTCCGTACCGCCCGACCCTGGCGGCTCCTCCGGTGCGTTTGGCCGCTAAGGAACTCGGCGTCGACCTGGCCCACGTGACCGCCACCGGCGCCCGCGGTCAGGTGACCAAGCAAGACCTCATGAACTACGTTGCCCACCTGAAGGACGTGAAGCACAGCGGTGCCCGCCAGCCCTTCTGGCAGGGGGCGACCACCCCGGGCGATCGCATCGAGCGCATCCCTGTGCGCGGCGTGCGCAAGGCTACCGCGAAGGCTATGGTCGCTTCGGCCTTCAGCGCCCCGCACGTGTCGATTTTTGTGGACGTGGATGCATCCCGCACCATGGAGTTCGTCAAGCGCCTGAAGAAGTCCCGCCACTTTGAGGGTGTGAAGGTCACCCCGCTGCTGGTTCTGGCCGCCGCGGTGATTTGGGCCGCCGAGCGTAACCCGCAGGTAAACGCAACCTGGACCGATAGCGAGATTCAGATTAAGCACTACATGAATCTGGGTATTGCGGCCGCCACCCCGCGCGGCCTGATGGTCCCGAACATCAAGGATGCCCAGGAGCTTTCCCTGCGTGAGCTTGCGATTGCCCTGAACAACCTGACCACTCGCGCTCGTGAGGGCAAGACCCAGCCGGCAGAGATGGCGAACGGCACCCTGACCATTACGAATATCGGTTCGCTGGGCATTGATACCGGTACCCCGATCATCAACCCGGGTGAGGTTGCGATCGTGGCCTTCGGTACCATCAAGCAGAAGCCGTGGGTGGTTGACGGCGAAGTGATTCCTCGCTGGGTGACGACCCTGGGCGGTTCGTTCGACCACCGCGTGGTGGACGGCGACCTCTCGGCTCGCTTCATGGCCGATGTGGCGGCCATCCTGGAGGAACCGGCCCTGCTGCTGGATCACTAGGCAAATAACCTAAACGGCCCCGAAGGGTCGCTCAACGCGAAGACCTCCGGCGCACATAGCGTGCGCCGGAGGTCTTCGCGTTTTGTATCGGCATCGGTGCGGTGTCCGGTGCTTCGGAGGCTAGTCGTCCTCGCGCTCCACCCGGGTGCTCGGGTACTTATCCACGCGGCGGTGGTATATCTGCCCGCAGGCGCCGCCTATAAGGGCTCCCAGGAAGCTGAGCGCCAGGATGAGCATGATCGCCAGCAGGCCGTTGGAGGTATCCCCGTTCATGAGTCGTTGCATGGAGAACGCGGCGGTGCCGTTCGGGAAAATCTGCGGGGCCAGGTAGGTGGCCAGCGAAGCCACAATAAGGCCCATGAGGTGCCACAGCCACACTGCAATGCCCTGCTTGGAGCCGGCGAATCGAGCCATGCGTCCGGCGGCGTATCCGCCGACCAGGTAGGCACCAAAGATGAGGGCGCTTAGGGCGACCGCCACGGGAACTACGGAGGATTCCCCGGAGAGTAGTCGTCCGATGACGGCGTGGTACTCGAGGGGCTGCTCCTGCCCGGTATAGGTGAGCCAGGCGCCGATGCCCCAGCGGCCGCCGTCCATGAGGGTGATGGCAACGAGCCAGCCGAGCAGGCCCGGGAGCACGTGCATGCGGGAGTACCGTTCCTTCTGCATCTGCAGGGCGGTGGCGGCGGTGAGCACCGGTTCGCCGGGCTGGAGGATGGGCTGAGCGGGTTGGCTCGCTGGGACGGCGAAGCCCCCGTGCTGGGTGGGCTGTTCCGGCGCGCGCGGTGCGGTGTTCTGCGGGCTAAAGCTGGGTGCCGTTCCGCGGTCGTTGGCGGTCTGCGCGCCGCGGTGTTCGGACACGCTCGGGGCAGATGCGGCGCTCTGCGCGGGCGCGGAACCCGCGGATGCGCCGCCACCCGAGCTACCTGAGCCGGGGGTGTTGAGCCAGCCGAAGGCGCTTTCCCCGCCGTCCGAGGCGTCCGCGTCATCCTGCGGGCTGGGAGCCGGGATGGGGCTGGGGAAGGCGCGGGTTTCCTCCCCGTCGGTGGTTCGCGACTCGGCGCGGCGCGAGGCGGCCTGCTGCAGGTCCTCGGCGGTCAGCACGACCGTGGGGTCGTCGGAGGAGAAGGCCGCGTCCCACAGATCCTGCTCGCTGGGCGCGGAATTGTCGTTGCCCTTTGCCTGCTGGCTGGCCGCCGGGCGGGACTCCGGCTGCTGGTTGTGTTGTGTATTCATGGCTTCTGATATCGGGGTTCGGGGATCGTCTGGCGACCCGGTGTGTGCGGTGGCTCGCGGACCGAGCGGGTCTTAGCCTACTCGCTGTGCTCGGACTGGAAGGTCCGAGCCTCTTCAAGGGATTCGGCGGAGTAGGGGTGAGGGTGCGCGGGTCGTTCGTTCTCGTCGAGGGTGCGAACCACGCGTCCGGGGTTGCCGACCACGACGGAGTTTGCGGGTACGTCCTTGGTGACGACGGTACCCGCACCGATAACGGAGTTCTTGCCGATGGTCACGCCGCCCAGGATGATGGCGCCGCCACCGATCCAGACGTTGTCTTCAACGGTGATGGGCTTGCCGCCTTCCCAGTACGCGGCGCGGTCGACGGGGTTGAGCGGGTGGGTGGGGGTGAGGAACTGCACGTTGTTACCGACGAGCACGGTGGAGCCGATTCGGATCGGGCAGACGTCCAGGAATACGCAGCCGAAGTTGAAGAAGGAGCCGTCACCAATGTAGGTGTTCACGCCGTAGTCGAAGCGCGCGCCGGGGCGGATGTGGGAGTGCTCGCCCAGGTGGCCGAGGTTTTCGCGGTAGACGTGCATGGCCTGCGCCTGCTCGCCGCGTGCGTAGTGCTCCTCCGCGAGGACGGTTGCAGCGTGGATGCGCTTAGTCTGTGCCGCACATTCGGCGTCGGGCATGTAGGCGGCGCCGGAGACCATGCGGTTGAAGATGTCGCCGTTGGGGCGCTGCGGGGTGTGCATTAGTGGGCTCCTCCCAGAAGGTAGACTAGGGCGATGATGGCCAGACCGATGAGAATGACGACTCCTCCGGCGATGGCGAAGCGCTTGGAAATTTCGCGAAGGAGCTGCTTGAACTGCTCGTCGGTTATGTCTTGCTGTCGCTTACTCATGGTTTAAGTATCCCAGAGTTGCACCGAGCGCACCCGGGGGAGTGTCGTGAAACTGGCCGCGCCGGGCTCCCTTAGCTGGGAGCCTGCCGTGAAGATAGCTTGGAAGGGCGCTGGAAGTTGAGCCGAGGGGCCGTCGGCGGGCACAATCGAAATCATGACTGAGGCTCAGAAGAACACGAACACGGGGGACGCAGCCCCCGCGCGCCGCGGTATTCGGCGCACCGCTACCGAATCCGGTGAGAACCCCCTGGCGCACCGCCCCTGGCTGAAGAATTATTCTTCGTGGACTGCCCGCGATATTGAGCTGCCTGAAACTTCGCTGAGCCACCTCATTGACGAGGCGGTTCGCACCGTACCCCACAAGGTCGCCCTGGAGTTCTTTGGCGCGACCACGACTTACGCTGAGCTGGGTGAGCAGATTGAGCGCGTCGCTGAGGGTCTGCGCCTGGTTGGCGTGCAGGCCGGTGACCGCGTGGCTCTGATTATGCCGAACTGCCCGCAGCACATCGCATCCTTCTACGCGGTGCTGCGCCTGGGCGCGATTGTGGTTGAGCATAACCCGCTGTACACGGGGGCCGAGCTACGCCACATGTTTGAGGATCACGGCGCGAAGGTCGCGATTGTGTGGGACAAGATTGCCTCGCACGTGACCGAGATGCCGGCCGATATCCGCCCCACCCACATTTATTCGGTGAACCTGATTTCGGCGATGCCGCGCCTCATGCGCACCGCGCTGAAGCTACCCGTCAAGAGCGCGCGTGCCTCGCGTGAGAAGCTGACGGGCCCGGCCCCGGGCACGGTGCCGTGGTCGCAGCTGCTCAAGAGCGAGCGTATTGATCCCGCGCATCGCCGCCCGACGGCACACGATATTGCGCTGCTGCAGTACACCTCCGGCACGACGGGTCTGCCCAAGGGCGTGATGCTCACGCACCGCAACCTGGAGTCGAACGGCCGCATGGGTGAGGCGTGGATTAACCCGGGCGATGACGAGGTGATTTACTCGGTCCTGCCGCTCTTCCACGCGTACGGCATGACCCTGGGCGTGACGATTGCGTCGCTGTGCCGTGCCCGCCTGGTGCTGTTCCCGACCGTGGACATGGACCTGATTTTGAAGGCGATGAAGAAGACCCGTCCGACGATTCTGCCGGCCGTGCCTCCCGTGTACCGCCGCCTGATGGATGAGGCGAAGAAGCGCGGCGTGTCCCTGGAGGGTATCCGCTACGCGGTGTCGGGCGCGATGAACCTGCCGCCCGAACTGGTGGCCGAGTGGGAGGAAGCCTCCGGCGGTTTCATGGTGGAGGGCTACGGCCTGACCGAGTGTGCCCCGCTGGTCTCCTGCAACCCGCTGAACGACACCCGCCGCGCCGGCTCGATTGGTGTGCCCTTCCCCTCGACTGATATTCGCGTGGTGGATCCGGAGACGGGTGCAGATGTGCCTCTCGGCGAGGAGGGTGAGCTGTGGGTCAGCGGTCCCCAGCGCTTCATGGGTTATTGGAAGCGTGAAGACGAGACCGCGAAGACCATCACCCCCGACGGCTGGTTGCGCACGGGTGATATTGTGCGCCTGGACGAGGACTTCTTCATCCAGATTGTGGACCGCATCAAGGAGGTCATTATCACCGGCGGCTTCAACGTCTCCCCGACCGAGGTGGAGGTCGCCCTCAAGCAGCACGATACGGTTGCGGATGCGGCGGTGGTCGGTATTCCGCTGCCCGGCGGCGGCGAGATGGTCGTGGCCGCGGTGGTTCCCGCCCCCGGCCGGGTGGTGGAGGAGCACACCCTGCGCGAACACTGCTACTCGAAGGTGACTCGCTATAAGGTGCCGCGCCGCATCGTGGTCGTGGACGACCTGCCGCGTTCGATGCTGGGTAAGGTTCTGCGCCGTAAGGTGCGGGAGCAGCTGATTGCCTCGGGCGATTTTGAGCAGTAGCGTCGGTTGGTTTGCCGCCCGCCCGTAACGGGCGGGTACGATGAGCGCCGGCTCGGGTTTTAGGCCCGGGCCGGCGCTTTGCGTTGACGCAGACAGACGGCTGGTGGGGGAGCGGAATTGGCAAATAATCATCGTGTGACGAAATATGACGAAATATGACGAGCTTGACGTTCTGTGTCTCATGATTGACCCTTAACTTCCACCGCCGCCCCTGTGCGTGCTGTAATTGTCCCATCATCATTCGCATCGGCTTGTCGGCGCTCTATGCCCGTACCCGGTGAAGCACGTCATCATTCAACAGAAAGATTCATAGCCGTGAAGAAGTTTGCCGCTGCTCTTGCAGTCGTCCCCATGATTTTCAGCATGGCCGCTTGCGGTTCTACCTCGAATTCCAAGAAGGTCACCATCGGCGTGGTCGGCTCCGAGAAGTTCAACAAGACCCTGAAGGAAGAAGCCAAGAAGCAGGGCATCGACATTGAGTTCAAGGAGTTCAGCGCTTACACCGAGCCGAACCCCGCTCTGGACGCCGGTGACATTGACATGAACCGCTTCCAGCACATCGCGTACCTGTCGAACTACAACGTCAGCGCCAACAAGGACCTGCAGATCGTGGGCCCGACCGTCATCTACCCGATGGCTCTGTTCTCCAAGAAGCACACCAAGCTGGCCGACATCCCCCAGGGTGGCGAGATTGTGATCCCGAACGACACCGTGAACGAGGCACGCGCGCTGAAGCTGCTGAAGACCAACGGTCTGGTCACCTTCAAGAACGCTGACGTAGACGCCCCCACCATCGACGATGTTGACACCGCTAACTCCAAGGTGAAGGTCACCCCCGTCGACGCAACCCAGACCGTGGTTGGCATGGAGTCCGCTGACGGCGCAGTCGTCAACAACGACTTCCTCAAGGACGCAGGCCTGAAGCCCGCGGACGCACTGGCTCAGGACGACCCCAAGAGCGACCCCTCGGCAATCAAGTACGTGAACCTCTTCGTCGCCCAGAAGGACAAGGCTGACGACGAGACCTACAAGAAGATCGTTGAAATCTTCCACACCAAGCCCGTCATGGATGCTGTTCAGGAAGAGACCCGCGGCACCGCCGTTGAGGTCAACGTGAGCACCGACGAGCTGCGTCAGTCCCTGGCCAATGAAGAGGCCAAGCTGCGCGCCAAGAAGTAATCTCCTGACAACACGCCTCTCGTAGGCACACGTAAGGCGGTAAGCCCGGGCACCCGATGCGTGTTAGAAGGGCTTACCGTCCTTTGCGTACCGGCGCCAAGTCTCTCGGCGTCCCAACCACGACATTTAACGGATACAAATACTATGAGTGAACAGCTAGAAGAGGTCGTAGAAGGCCTCCCCCAGCCCATGGTGATTCTGGACGGCGTGTCCAAAGTCTTCGGTAACGGCCCCAAGGCTGTCCCCGCCGTGGACAACGTCTCCCTCACCATCAACCGCGGTGAAATCTTCGCGATTATCGGCTACTCCGGTGCCGGTAAGTCCACCCTGGTGCGCCTCATCAACGGCCTGGAAAAGACCACGAGCGGCACGCTAATCGTGGACGATTTCGAAATCTCCGGCAAGCGCGACTCCGAGCTGCGCGAGGCCCGCACGAACATCGGCATGATTTTCCAGCAATTCAACCTCATGAACTCCCGCACCGTGCTCGGTAACGTTGAGTTCCCCCTCAAGGTGGCCGGTTGGCCCAAGGCCAAGCGCCGCGAACGCGCCCTGGAGATGCTGGAATTCGTGGGTCTGAGCGACCGCGCCGACCACTACCCGAACCAGCTTTCGGGCGGTCAGAAGCAGCGCGTGGGTATCGCCCGCGCGCTTGCAACCAACCCCTCGCTGCTGCTGGCTGACGAAGCCACCAGCGCCCTGGACCCCGAAACCACCCATGAGGTGCTCGCCCTTCTCAAGCGCGTGAACCGCGACCTGGGTATCACCGTCGTGGTCATTACCCACGAGATGGATGTCGTGGCCAGCATCGCCGACCGCGTGGCGGTTATGGAGTCCGGCCGCGTGGTGGAAGAAGGAACCGTCTACGACGTCTTCTCTAACCCGCAGACCGATGTGGCGAAGCTCTTCGTGGCGACCACCGTCAAGCTGACCCCCACCGGCCAGGAGGCGGAGGAGCTGCGCGCATCGCACCGAGGCTACCTGGTCAACGTCGAAATCGTGGAGGGCAATCAGGAGCTCGGCAAGGTGCTGTCCTACCTGGGCGCCCGCAACGTCCGTTTCAACATCGTGGGCGGCGGTATCGAGACCCTGCAGGGCAAGGCCTACGGTACCCTCACCCTGGAACTCCTCGGCGAAATCACCAGTATTGATGCCGCCGTTGCCGAACTGAAGACCGTTGCCCGCGTGCAGGAGGTGCGCTAAATGTTTGCTACTACTCTTCCGCTGGCCGCTTCGAAGACCGACTGGGGCGAGTTTCTGCCCGAGAAGCTTATTCCGGCTATCGGCGACACCTTCTACATGGTGTCCATTACCATGCTCTGCGCCGGCCTGGTCGGCCTGATTGTGGGTGCCCTGCTGTACACCACCCGCGCCGGTAATATCTTCCAGAACCGCTTCGTGTACACGGTCCTGAACATTCTGGTGAACATCATTCGCCCGATTCCGTTCATCATTCTGATTGCGGCCCTGGGCCCGCTGACCAGCGCCGTGGTGGGTACCCGCCTGGGCGTGAACGCGGCGGTCTTCGCGATGAGCTTCGGCGCTGCGTTCGCTATCGCCCGCATCGTGGAGCAGAACATGGTCTCCATCGACCCCGGCGTGATTGAGGCGGCCCGCGCTATGGGCGCCTCGAAGCTGACCATCCTGTTCACCGTGATGATTCCCGAGGCGCTCGGCCCGCTGATCCTGGGCTACACCTTCCTCGTCATCGGCGTGGTGGATATGTCTGCAATGGCCGGTTACGTGGGTGCCGGCGGTCTGGGTAAGATCGCGATTGTGGACGGCTACCAGCGCTTCAACGACGAGATCACCTGGGCCGTTGTGGCGATTATTATCATCCTGGTCCAGCTGGTTCAGTTCATCGGTAATGCACTGGCTAAGAAGGTTATGCGCCGATAGGCTCGCGCCGCTATATGCACGGCTGATAAGGCATAGAAGACCCCCGGTCTGCTCCTTGAGGAGCGGGCCGGGGGTCTTTCTTGAT